>JGI24721J44947_10003628_pt1 | contig 21681 bp, 9 predicted proteins | sample YelNatPaOPGAMG01_FD_44947 | JGI IMG/M metagenome (IMG submission 44947) | reverse complement strand
CTGGTTCTTGCGCATCCGCCGCGCGTCCGGATCCGTCAGGTTGATCTGCTCCTCAGGCGCCGGAAGGTGCAGATGGTGTCATGATCCGGATGGGTGTTGCCGGTGAGGTAGCGCACCGCAATATCCCGGTAGGTGGCCCGCTCGATGCGACGGGAACTGAAGATGCCGTTGGCATAGCAGTAAATCAGCAACGCCAGCATCATGTGGGGTGGGTATTGTTCATCCCCACAGCCCTTGTAGTTGACGGCGAAGGCTGACAGCGGCAGCCGCTGGACAGCGTGGATGAGGAAGTGGGCTAGGTCATCTTCGGCCATCCAGTCGCGCAGGTCTGGGAGAACGGCGAGGGGGGCGTTGCGGTCGATGGTTTTTGATCGCTGGGCCAGTCTGGTCAACCACCTGGGCTACGCCGCAATTCAACCCGCATCCGTCTTTGGACTAAAAGGCCCGGTAGAGTGCTCGCGTGCTGCGGATCAGTCGGGACGCCGTTCGCGGATGGCGGCTAGAATGTCGGCCACCACTTCAGCGCGCGGTTTAACGCCTTGCTGGCCTTTGCGGTGGATGCGGACTGCGACCGTGCCGGCGGCCTGTTCTCGGGCGCCTACCACCAGGATGTGGTGCACCTTGGCCTGCTCAGCCCGCTGAATGCGACCTTGGAGTTTATCATTGCTGAACTCAAGCTCGGCTCGCACCTGGTGAGCCCGCAGCTCATCGACCAGGCTGCGGGCATAAGGCAATTGCGCTTCGGTGACCGGCAACACCCGGACCTGCTCAGGGGCCAACCACAGCGGGAAATTACCGCCGTAATGCTCGATGAGGAAACCGATGAACCGCTCGTGTGTGCCCAGAGGCGCCCGGTGAATGCACAGCGGGGTCTTGTCGGTGTTATCCCGATCGCGATATACCAGGCCGAATCGTTTCGGCACCGCAAAGTCCACCTGATTGGTCGCCAGGGTAAATTCGCGTCCGATGACGCTCCAGACCTGCACGTCAATTTTCGGGCCGTAAAAGGCCGCCTCGTTGGGGACCTCGACGTAATTGATGCCGGAGTCTTTGAGCACTTGCCGGACCATATCTTCGGTCTGCCGCCACAGCTCAGGTTCGTTGACGTATTTGCGGCCCAAGCCTTCGGGGGCATGGGTGCTGAAGCGCATCACATACCGTTCGATGCCGAAGATCTTGAAGTAGCGCAGATACATCTGATTGACGGCGTTGAACTCCTCGGCAAACTGCTCGGGTGTGCAGTAAATGTGCGCATCGTTCATGTTCAACGACCGCACCCGCATCAGGCCGAACAACTCACCGCTCTGTTCATACCGGTAGCAGCAGCCATATTCAGCCAAGCGCAAGGGCAAATCCCGGTAACTGCGCGGTTCAGCCGCGTAGATTCGGTGGTGATGCGGGCAGTTCATGGCTTTGAGGTAGTACCGTTCGGCTGGCGCAGTGGTCCCAGCTCCGGCGCGGTCGGCTTCCCGCAGTTCCATTGGCGGGTACATGCTCTCGGCATAGTAAGGCAGGTGGCCCGAGGTGGTGTACATCTTTTCCTTGGCCAAGTGGGGTGTCTTGACGCGGAGGTAGCCAGCGGCAAACTCGGTCTCCTTGGCTAGCTTCTCCAATTCTTCGCACAAGACCGCCCCTTTGGGCAGCCACAACGGCAGGCCCGGCCCGACATAGTCCGGATCGATGATGAACAAGCCCATTTCTTGGCCGATCTTGCGGTGATCGCGGCGTTTGGCCTCCTCCAGCATCGCGAAGTATTCGTCTAACTGGCGCTGGGTGGGGAAGGCCACCCCATAGATGCGTTGGAGCTGGGGATTGCGCTCGTCGCCTTTGTAGTAAGCGCTGGCCACGCTGGTGAGCTTAAAGGCGCCAATGTCGCCAGTGCGTGCCACATGCGGCCCAGCGCACAAGTCCACAAAATCGCCGCTGCGGTAGTAGGTGATCGGTTCGCCGTCGGGGATTTGCTGCAGCAGGTCCAGCTTGAACTTGCTGGGGTGGCCAGGCCGCTCGGTCAAGGCGCCCAGCCGCCCGGTTTGGGCGTCTTGAAGAGCCTGTTGGCGGGTGACCTGGATGCGCTCGAAGGGGTAGTTAGCCTGGATGACCTGGCGCATCTCCTCCTCGATCTTGGGGAAATCGTCCGGTGTGATCCGGTGCGAGCATTCCAGGTCGTAGTAAAACCCATCCTCGACTGGCGGCCCGTAGGCCAGTTGCGCCTCGGGCCATAAACGCAGGATAGCTGCCGCCATCACATGTGCGCAGGAATGGCGTAGCCGTTCCAAGTCGCTCATCTGCGCGCGGTCTTCTGGACCTTTGCGCTCGCGGTCTTGGCCAGGTGCCACTGGTCTATCTTGCTCAACCATAAGCTCTGCCTGGGGTTGATGATAGGGCACCAGTTCACCTCATGGCTAGCACGAGAATGGCTCGGATTAAAACCCCAAGGTTGCCTGAGGAAGGCGGGCAACTGACCCACCGGGCCCGTGGGGCAGCACCGGTTTGCTCGGGCCGTGCCGGCCTGGCCAGCCCCAAGTCGGGCTCAGCCTCAGATCTCCAACACCTTTTCGAATCGGGTCAGGTTGCGGGCCGAGTCGCGGCGCACCAGGGCCATGTCTTCCAGCCGCACTCCGCCCAGCTCCAGGTAGTAAAGGCCCGGTTCGACCGTGACCAAGTGTCCTGGGCGGAGTTTGTCGGTCGAGCGTGGCCCTAGCCGGGGCGCTTCATGAATTTCCAACCCGACGCCGTGGCCGGTGCCGTGGAAGAAGCCCTGCATGTGGCCATTGGACCTGCCGGTCTTGTAACCTTCGCGCTCGAAAAAGCTGAGCACTTCCTGATGGATTTGCCCACCCCGGACTCCGCTGCGCAACTGTTGGAAAACCAGTTGCTGGGCGCGCTCGACCGTGTAGTAAAGGCGCCGGACGGCCTCTGAAGCCCGACCGCGCACCACCGTACGGGTGATATCCCCAAAATACCCCGTCTTCTGCGAGCGCGGAAATACATCGATGATGATTGGTTCATTGGCGCGCAACGGGCCATGGCCAACCTCATGCGGGTCGCAAGCTTGCCGTCCGCCAGCCACAATCGTGCCCCACGGCAGGCCGCCGGCCTGCAAAATGGCCGTGTCAATAATCCCGCGCACCTTCTCGGAAGTCAGGGGCACACCGTGGTAAATCAGGCGCCGGCGTTTGTCGATCTTGGCCGACTTGATCGTCTGGATGCCCTCGGCCAACCCCACCTCAGCCATCATTAGGGCCGCGGAGATTTTCTTGACCTCGTCAGCGGTCTTGATCTCGCGGTTCGGGAACACGGGCGCCTTGGAGACTTTCAGTTGGACTTTGAGCCGGCGCAGTTCTTGGGCTAGGCCGGCGGGAAAATTGTAGGGGACAGTGACTTTCTTGAGCCGATGGGCTTTGAGAAGGAGCCAAATCACGTGCGCAAACCCGGGCCGGGCAATGCCTTGGGCCCGCGCCTTGTCTTGCCAGTGCCTGAGCGACAACACCCGGCAATGCTTGGCCTGGTGGCGCGCCCGGTCGATCTCCAGGTCGCTCAACACCACGTAGGGCCGGCCGCGCAATCGCAAGTAAATGAACGGATCGGGCACAAACATCCGCACTGCATACAGCATGTTTGCGTCCCGTTGGCTGTCAGCGACTATTAACAGGTTGTCACCGCTCATGAAGGGCTCCGAGTCTGCCCAGCCTTTTGGCCCTGACAATTAAAAATTGGCACGAAGCGTATCTTACCCGCATGGTGACATCCATTCGACCGCACTGCCGCGGCCCGCGTTCGAACGGCTTTGTGCGACTCACTACCTGAAGCTCAACAACTGCTCCGCAGGGCTGGGGTTCATTTCTCTTTGAGCTCGATTTCGCCGGTCCAATCCGGTGGGGGTGGCTGGAGGCGTAGCTGCTCCGACTGCGCTAGGTAAAAGCGCGCTGGGCCATCGTCAGGCCGTAAGGCCAAGGTGCGGCGAAAGTGGGCTTCAGCGGTCGCGAAATCCCGTTGCTGGAAGGCGAGCAACCCTTGGGCGAAGGCCTCGCGCCAGGGGCGTGTGGGCAGATCGGCCTCTTCAACCCAGCCGAGCAATTCATGCACTTCGACAGCCTTTTCGAAGCCCTTCAGCCGGAACCGGCCGCAGGGCCGACTCACAATCCGGTCCGCCACAGCGGCGTAAGTGTCAGCCGTGGCCAGCAGTGTGGTGCCCAAGTGTTTGTTAAGGCCTTCCATGCGCGAGGCCAGGTTCACGTTGTCGCCCAAGGCGGTGTAATCCACCCGAGCGGTGCTACCGAAGTTGCCGACATTAACCACGCCGGTATGCAAGCCCAGCCGGGTGCGGAGCGGGCGGCCGTTCAGATACAGCGGCGGCAGGCGCGCTAAGGCCAGCGCGGCCCGACAGGCGCGCAGGGCATGGTCGGGTTGCGGTTCCGGCGCGTTCCAGAATGCGAAAATGGCGTCGCCAATGTACTTGACCACTGTGCCGTCGGTGGGATGGATGCACTCGGTGACGGCTCGCTCGAAATACTGGTTCATCACCCGCGCCAGCTCATCGGAATCGACGCCCTCGCTCAGGGTAGTGAAATCGGCAATGTCAGTAAACAAGATGGTCAAGGTCTGTTTTTCGGCGCCCGGCTTGAGGAATTTGGGGTCGGAGGCGAATTTCTTGACCAGTTTGGGCGACAGATACAGCGCCAGGGTTTGTTCGTAGAGGCGTTTCTGGATGTAAAGTCGGATGGAATTGAAGACGATGCTGCCCAGCGTTGTCCCGGTCACTTGGGCTACCACCACCAGCCACGGAAACCACAGTCGCTGTCCCACAAATAGTCCCGTAGCCGTGGCGGCTGTGCCCAGACTCAACCCCAGCGCCAACCCGGTGGCGGTCAACGGCCGGCATTGGAACAGCACCCAGCCCAACGCCGCCCCTAATACGGCCAGCACCAGCCGTTCCACCCAGTCAGGCCAACGCCGCAGCCAATCGCCCCGAATCAAGTTCAGAAACTGGGTGGCTTGAACTTCCACACCGGAAATGAACCGGTCTTGGGTGCGCCAATACGAGAAAGGATTCCGGAACTCGTCTTTGCGCTCGCCGGCGAACTTGGTCAGCAGCCAAGCCCCCACGAACACCACTCGATCACGAAACCACCAGTCCGGTGCACCCTGCGGGTCCAGTGCCCGGTAGTAGCTCAGGTGCGGCAAGGTGCCAGGCGGGCCGTAGTAATTGATCCAGCGTTCTTGCAGCCGGGCTTCTGGTTGGCGGGTGACGGGCGCGCCCACAAAGACTGCCGTAGCCCAACTGAGGCTGGGCACTAAGTCATCGGCCGTGCCATGGAAATGCTGGCGGATAGCAAAGTCATGGCAAGGGAGCGTCTCGGCCGACCCGAAACTGGCCGCAGCGTCGCGGAAAAGGTCAAGGGGCGGGATCACAGCCCGTTGTCGGGTGGGTGTGCCCAAGCCCGCTGGCACAGTATCAGCCGCCAGGATCACTCGGCCACTGGCGCGGAACGCACGGGCCAATTGCTGATCGTGTTCGGGCACAGGGCCAGGATCGCTAAACACCACGTCGAACACAATGGCCCGCGCACCAGCGGCACTGAGCCGATCCACTAATTGGGCGTGCAACGACCGGTCCCACGGTGCTAGGCGGGACTGGCCAAGTTTCTCGTGGGACTCGTCGTCCATATACACGACCACCGCTTCGTGAGGTGGCACCACAGGCCGCACAATGAACGGCAGATCGTAGCTCCAGTAGAGCAGCGTTTGGCCTAGTCGAAAACTGTGCAGCCCAAGCCCCAAGCTTACCGCCAGGGCTGCGCCGACCAGGCCAGCGGCCAGGCGCGACTTCAGCAGCGAAGGTTCGGGTGCCAAAACGGGCATGAGCTAGGCGGGCTGGTGGCTGGAAGGCCCGGGCCTATGGTGGGCTAAACGACTGCTTAGTCTGGCTATGCTGCCGATGGTTGAGGGAACTGTTGAGTTCATGATGGAGGGGTCACGACCAGCAGCAGGCCGAGCCCAGGTGCCTACAGGTTCAGCTTGAGTGCGGCTGCAAACAGCCGTTCCCGCGGCAGTTCCAGGTAAAAGTTCAACGGGTTCAGCCGGTAATCGCGGTCGGTGAGGTTCAACATGCCCAGGCGGGCTTCGACCCGGCGCTGCCAGAGTCGGTAGCCAGCCCAGAGGTTGAACTGCCAGAAATCTTCTCCGGGTAAGCTCGGCGTGTAACCCTCATTGCGTTGATGAGTCCAAAGCGCATTGAATTCGGCAAAGAACCCCGCCGGGTGATTGTACCGGACCGACAAGTCCAACTGATGCAAAGTGCCGTCCACATCCCGCTGGGGATGATGCGTAGCGGTTGGTGGAATTTGAGGGAAGCGGTCTTCGAGCTCGGCATAAGCCAAGCGGTATCGCACGCCCAAGACCCATTCCTCGCCCAACAGTTGGCCGGCATACACGCTCAAAGACCGCTCGCGGTAGTCCAAGGTCTCTTGCAGCACCGCGGGCGCAGCCAGGCCTGGCTGCAAGGGCACGATGTACAGCGGGCCGGTTATCTCGAAGGCACCTAAGGCCCGCTCAGCCTCGGACCGAAGCAGTTCGGCTGCCGCACCCACATACGTCCAGGTCGGGAACCGATGGTCCACCCCAAGGCCATAGGTGGTGAATCGGGTGCCGGGCACCGGCCCCACAACCGACTCGGGAATCAAACTGCGGTAGTTCTGAACGAACCCAGCCACCTGACTGGGCTCAAGCCGTACGCTTTGGTCGTGGAACAGGCCGCCCAAGGATCGGGTGTAGCCGAAACGAACGACGGTGTCCGGGGTGGGCGTCCAGATCAGACCAGCCTTGGGCGACCATCGGCTTTTGTGGCGCTCTTGGTCGGTCAAGGGCGGATAGTCGGTGTTGGCCGGGTAGTGGATGTAGTCGTAGCTGAGGCCGGCCACCAACTGCAGCGGCGCCACCACTTCCAGACTGTAATAGCCGTAGCCGGCGAACCGGTTCACGTCCGTTTCGAACTCCGTCAACGAAGCCGGGTTGGGGTAGTTGCCCGAGAATGCGCTGTGAGGCCGCAAATCCAACAGGTCGTCTGTGTCCACTTGGCCAACCTGGACTCGGCCGCCGGCAACCACGGTGTGCCGTTCCTGCTGCCAAACCTGCTGCAGCTCACCGGAGAAGATCCGGTAATCGCTCAGGTAACCTTCGCGGAACCGTGCGCTGTTGGGATTGACCGGGCTCAAGACTACGTTGGTCACCACACCGGCTGCACTGCGGTTCAAAGTAAACACGCCTGCCGAGGGATTGGTGGCTGTGACGGTATCAGTCAACCAACTGGCCAACACCAACGTGTGCACCCCGGGCGCCCACTGATGATGATAGCCCAAAAACAGGTTCGGCTGCTGATCCTCATCCACGCGCAAGCCGCGGTTGGCTTGGGCCGGGTTGTAGTATTGTAGGATGTCGCCCGAGTCGGCGTTGTAAAAGCTGGCTTGGAACCAGAGGCTATCCTGGGGGCTGAGCTGTTGCTTGAACCGGCCGCTGACCTGCACCTGGCGCAGATCGTTGTTGGGGCGCCACCCTTCCTGGTGCCGAGCAAACAGGTCCACCGCATACATGAAGTCTTTGATCGTGCCGTATTGGGAGAACTCCTCGACCCAGTCGCCCGAGCTGTCATAGCAGGTGCGTGAAAACAGCCCCTGCCGGTCACCCTCAAACAACGCCGAGTATTCCTGATGCGAGATGTACTGGGACAAGTTCCCAGCGCCCACCGGGGCCAACAATTGGGCCAAAAGCAACTCGCTGAAGAAGGGCGTCTCGTAACGCAGTGTGATGGTGCGGGGATCGCGCCAGGCAGCGTAGCTTTCGGCCAGGAACAGGTGGGCCGAGTAATTGGCATAATCGTAGGTCACAGCCCGGGCGGCCTGGCGCAAACTCACCTCGGGTAACCCGGCGTCGCGATAGATAGCTGCCAGGTTGGCGCTGCGCACCGCACGGTCTTGGTCCAACAACAGTCGGGACCGATACACGGCGCGATTGTCGTTGAGTGCGCGGGACCGCTCCAAATCCCGCACGGCGGCATTGATCCGGTTTTGTTGCTGGTTCAGCAGCGCTGAGTAAAGCCAGGCTGTCGGGTCGTTGGGATCCAACTTCTGAGCCAGGTCAAGCTCGTGTCTGGCTCGGGACCAGTCGCGCGTGTAGGTCCAGGCCTTACCCAAGTAACTGCGCAGCAAGGATCGTTGCGGCTCCAAAGCTGCAGCCACCTGCAAATCGGCTCGGCCAGCCTCAGTTTGGCCGGCGCGCAGCCGCAGCAACCCGCGGCCCAACCAGCCGTTGGCCAGCCCGCCATCCAGCGCAATGGCTTGGCCGAATTGTTCCAGAGCCGCCGCAAATCGCCGCTGGGCGCACAGCACAAAGCCACGCAAGGCCATGCCTTGGGCGTGGCGCGGCGCTAAGGCTAGCCCACGATCCAACGCGGTTAACGCCCGGTCAGTTCGGGCGAAACTGAACTCGAGCTCGGCCAACCGGATCCAAGCCGGACCAAACTGCGGGGCCAGCCGCGTGGCTTGGGCTGCTGCGGCTCGGGCCTGCTCTAGCTCAGCTTGGGATTGATGGTAATAAGAACGGGCCAGCCAATGACTGCCGGTCTGAGGCGGAGGCAGCTCGGGCAGCGTCTGGCCTTTGACAGCCGCAACCATCTCCCGCAGTGCTCGGGCTGGAGCTGTCTCAGGCGCCAGCGCAGCCACGCTGCTCAGCCAAGGTTCGACTTGGCCAGCGGCCAACAGCACTGCCGCACGATAGATGCGCTCCGGCTCGGAGGCTGGCTGCCGATCCAAAGGATAGGCCGCTAAAGCTGCAAGCATGTCCCCCGCCCGGTAGGCCGCCAGCGATTCGGCCAAGGCTTGCTGCTCGGCGGCACTGAGGCCCAGCTCGTCCGGATCGATCACCGCCGGATAATACAGCACCCATTGAATGATGTTGATGGTCTCGATGGCCGGGGCTTTGCGCGGGGGCTGGCCCGGCTGGACGATCCCTTGCTCACCACTTCGGAGCACCAGCGTCTCCGGTCCAGCCGTCAAGGCCACCTCACCATCCAGCAACGTCAGCACCGTGGCACCGTCGGCCTCGACGGCCAGATGGAACTCGGTGCCGCGAATGGCGCCGGAAGCCAGGGGGGTGCGGAACTCGATTTGGCCGGGCCGCTCCCGATTGAAGAAATAAACTGCGCCAGACCGCAGGTCCAAACCCGGTTTGATCCCGTGAGCCTGGGGCGGCTGAATTTCCAGGGTGGTCAGCTCGTTAATCCGCAGCACACTCAGGTCCGACAACTGAACCGTGGCGCGACTGCGTGGGCCGGTGCGGAGCCGATCGCCGACCTGAAGCGTCTGATTGGTTTTGGCGGGCGCCCACTGCAGGATGCCACGGCGGGCCACTTCAACTCGGCCTTCGACGGTCAGGACAACGGCTTGCCCTTGGCCGGTTGCTGGCTCCACAGCCGCTTGGCCCCAAGCCCACGCTGCGCATAGGCTCAACGCAACGGCTCTTGCTGCCCAGCCCGGCCAGCCCCAACGCACAGGCGCAGTGGACGCTTGGTTTACCGCAAACAAACCGGGCGTTTGGTTAGCGACTCCCATAATCATAGTGCCATTCCGTGCATGCGGCGCTGGGGCTGTTCACTGCCATGCCAGTTTCTATCCAGCGCGCAAGCACCTGGCAAAGCCTTTTCTGCCCTAGGCAAATGAGCCAAAACGGCCCCCTGGCTCTTGCCAGCCAAAGGCCCGCCCCCCTGGGGTCTTGGTAGTTGGGCACTGGCATGGTTGTGGCCCTGCGGCGCTGACCAGGCCCGGGGCAACCCTGGCGCTCGGCAGGCCAGAAACGGGTCTGCCGTTTTAGCATTTGCGCGGACAGCAGGATTCAGGCCGTCTCAAAACTGTGGGGTGGCCGCAGAGTGCTTGCTGCAGAGTCAACCACTTTCAGCTCGGCTCCAGAGCTGCGCGGGCAACAGCCTGGCGCAAAGGCATCCCTGAGCCCAGAGCCTGGCACCGGCGCAGCCGCGTTGCCACAGCTCTGGAGGCCTGGCTCTTGCCCCGCGGCCACATTCAGCAGAGGTCTGCCTAGGCAGGAGAAGCCACCTGTGCTATCGTAAGCGGTCACGACGCAGTAGGGACAGAACAAATGAATGATCTGACAACCAAGATCGCTTGGGTTGTGGCAGCCTTGCTGGGGGTGGCCACCCCATGCCTAGCCCAATCCAACGGTGTGCTCCGGGAAGTGTACCAGAATATCGGCGGAGTCACGATCCCGGACCTGACCAACAATCCGGCCTTTCCGGACAACCCGTCGTTTGACGAGATTTTGACCAACGGGTTCGAAGCGCCGTTGAACGTAGGGGACAATTACGGCCAGCGCTTGCGTGCCCTGCTCACGCCACCCACTACCGGCAACTACGTCTTCTACATCGCCAGTGACGACGCCTCGGAGCTGTGGTTGAGCACCGACGATACCCCTGCGCGCCGCCAGCTCATTGCCCGGGTGGCAACCTGGACCGATTCGCGCGTTTACCAGGAATCCCGCGATGGCAATGCCGCTGTGCAAAAGTCCGCCCCGCAAGCCCTCACCGCTGGTCGCAGCTACTACATCGAAGCCCTCATGAAAGAAGGCGGCGGAGGCGACAATCTGGCGGTGACCTGGCAGATGCCGGGCGGCAGCCCTCCGGCCAACGGCGCACCGCCCATTCCTAACCAGTATCTGCGGCCGTATGGCTTGGGGCCGCCCATCATCACCAGCCAGCCCACCAACGTGACGGTGGTAGAAGGCGGCGTGGCCACGTTCAGCGTGCAGTTGGCGCGCAAGTTGGGCGCGACCTATCAATGGTTCCGCAACGGTGAGCCTATCCCAGGGGCCACCCAGTCCAGCTATGCCCTCGGCCCAGTGCGCCTGGCCGATAGCGGCAGTAGTTTCCAGTGCCGGATCACCAATCCGTACGGCACCACCAACAGCGCCAGTGCTACCCTGACAGTGCTGCCGGACACCACACGACCCACGCTGGTCTCGGTGGTGAACTTGGGCGACGACCGGCTGGTGACCGTGGTGTTTTCCGAGCCGGTCGAAGCGAGCTCAGCCACCGCAGCCACCAACTATACCTTGACTGGCGGAGTGGCGGTTGAAAGCGCGTCGCTGTTGGACGATGGCATGACGGTGGTGCTCCGCACCGATGCCCCCCTTAGCGTGGGTGTGACCTATACGCTCACGGTCAACAACGTGCGGGACCGGGCTCAAACCCCTAACACCATCCTGCCCAACTCGCAGCGGACTTTTTCGCTGACCTACACGCCACTGGACATCACCTACATCATCGGCACCAACGAACCGCCCGGCNCGTCCAGCCGGCGGACCGGCCTGGTCATTTCCGAGATCATGTACCATCCGACCAACCGACCGGACGGGCGGAACCTGGAGTTCATCGAATTGTACAACTCCAACCCGTGGGCTGAAGACCTCAGCGACCACCAGTTCACAGGCGACGTGCAATACAGGTTCCCGCCGGGCACGTCCATCGGACCACTCAGTTACTGTGTGGTGGCTGCTAATCCAGCCGACGTGCAAGCGGTTTACGGCCTGAGCGGCGTCTTGGGGCCGCTGGTCCGCTCCGGTGCACCCGCCAACACCACCAATGTCCTGGACAACGCCGGGGGCACCATCCAACTGCGGGATGAGCTGGGGTCGGTGTTGCTCGAGCTCAGCTACGATGACCAGCCGCCTTGGCCGGTGGCTGCCGATGGGGCGGGTCACTCGTTGGTGCTGGCTCGACCCAGCTACGGCGAGGCGGACCCACGCGCTTGGGCTGCTAGCGACCGGCGCGGCGGTAGCCCCGGCACCAATGAGGTGGCCACAGCCAACCCATTCCGTACGGTGCTGATCAACGAGTTCTTGGCCCATACCGACGAGCCGCAGTTGGACTTTATCGAGTTGTTCAATTACAGCGCCAGCCCGGTCAATATTGGCGGCTGCTTCCTGACCGATGATCCTACCACCAACAAATTCCGCATCCCCACAGGCACCACCATTCCAGCCCGGGGTTTTGTGGTGTTCGACCAGACGCAGCTTGGGTTTGCGCTCAGTGCTCAGGGCGAGACCCTCTATCTGATCCACAGTAACGCCACCAAGGTGCTGGACGCGGTCCGATACACCGACCAAGAAAACGGCGTGGCCACCGGGCGTTGGCCGGACGGGGCCCCGGACTTTTATCGCCTGAGCAGGCCTACACCGGCAGCAGCCAACGCTCAGCCGTTGATCAGCCCTGTGGTGATCAACGAGATCATGTATAACCCGATTACCCGGGACAGCGGCGACGAGTTTGTGGAAATCTACAATCGCAGTGATCAGTCGGTTGACTTAAGCAAGTGGCGGCTGCGGGGCGGGATCAGTTTCACCTTCCCCGACGGCACGGTGATCCCGGCGGGCGGCTACCTGGTGCTAGCCAACAACCGGACCAATCTGTTGGCCAACCATCCGGGCCTGTCACCCTCGGTCACCTTGGGCGACTACGGTGGGCGGTTGGGCAACGCCGGCGATACGATCACGCTGGATAAGGCGGACTTGCTGGTCAGCACTAACCAGCTCGGTCAACTGGTTACCAACCGACTGCATGTGGTGGTGGACCAAGTGACCTACGGCACCGGCGGGCGCTGGGGCCGATGGTCCGACGGTGGGGGCAGTAGCTTGGAACGGATCGACGCCCGAGCCGATGGCCGGCGTGCACCGGCTTGGGCGGATAGCGACGAGACTAGCAAAAGCGATTGGACCACAATCCAGTTTACCGGCCTGCTGGACAACGGCGCCATGGCCNACGCCGACCAGCTACATATCTTCTTGCTGGGTGGGCCAGGGGAATGTTTGGTGGACAACGTGGAGGTCATTCCGTCCGGTGGCGGCAACCTGGTGGCCAACGGCACATTCGATTCCGGTGCCGCTGGCTGGGTGTTCCAGGGCACCCACAGTCGATCGTACTGGCAGCCCACCGGCGGCTATAGCGGCGGCTGCCTGCACGTGGTGGCCAGCGACCGCGGTGATACGGGCGCCAACCGGATTCGGACACCTCTGACCCAGACGCTCGCAGCAGGCTCCACAGCTACCCTGCGGGCCAAGGTGCGCTGGTTGGCTGGTAGCCGCGAAATCCTGCTCCGGTTGCACGGCAATTACTTGGAGGCCACCGGCGACATGCTCACCACCCGCAATTTGGGCAGCCCGGGCGCACCCAACAGTCGGGCTCGACCCAATGCTGGGCCGTTCATCACCGACGTCACGCACCAACCTGTGTTGCCGGCGGCCAACCAAGCCGTCACGGTCACTGCGCGGGTCTATGACCCCGATGGCTTGGCCGCGTTGGCGCTAAAGTATCGCGTCGATCCCAACACCAATTACACGACGGTGGCCATGACCAATCGTGGTGCGGGCTTCTTCAGCGCCATCATCCCAGGCCAAGCTGCCGGGACGATTGTGGCCTTTTACATCGAGGCGACCGACAATTTCATGCCCCGAGCCACTAGCCGGTTCCCACACGATGCACCGGACCGAGAATGCTTGGTGCGGTTTGGCGAAACGCAACCGTCGGGCGCGTTTGGGGTTTACCGGCTGTGGGTAAGCAGGCGGAATGTGGATCGTTGGGCCACCCGCGAAAAGCAGAGCAACGATCCACTCGATGCCACCTTTGTTTACGGCAACTTCCGCGTGGTGTACAATGTGGGCACGCTCTACAGCGGCAGCCCGTGGCACACTCCAGGCTACAATTCACCCGACGGCAACGCCTGCGATTACGAGGTCAACTTCCCCAAAGACGACCTGATGTTGGGCACGGACGATTTCGTGCTGGCCACCGTGGGCAACCTGGGCAGCATCCCCGACTTTCAGGGTGAACAAGTCTCCTATTGGATCGGGCGCAAGCTGGGTGCACCCTACATGTATCGGCGCTACATCCGCATGTTCTTCAATGGCCAGCAACGCCAAACCCTCTACGAAGATGCCCAGCAACCCAACGGTGTCGTGGTCAAGCAGTGGTTCCCCGATGACGAAGACGGCAACCTGCACAAGGTCGAGGACTGGTTCGAGTTCGACGATTCTGGCGATAACAAGTTGGGCAATGTGGACGCGACCCTGCAGAACTTCACTACCATAGGCGGTGTCAAGAAAGTGGCGCGCTACCGCTGGATATTCCGGCCTCGGGCGGTGACCGAGTCGGCCAACGATTTCACCAACCTGTTTGCCTTGGTGGACGCCATGAATGCAGCCCAACCTGAGCCGTATCAGAGCCGGGTGCAAAGCTTGGTGGACATCGACAACTTCATGCGCATCCTGGCTACCGAACGCATCGTGGGCAACTGGGACAGTTGGGGTTACGCGCGCGGCAAAAACATGTACATCTACAAGCCACGCCAAGGTCGCTGGGTCATGTTGCCCTGGGACATCGACTTTGTCTTTGCCACCGGCGGCAACAGCACCAACGACGCACTGTTCGGGAGCAACGAGCCGGTGCTGGACCGGTTCAGAGCCTGGCCCGCCTTCCAACGGGCTTACTGGCGCGCCTTTGCCGATGCGGTCAACGGCCCGCTGTTGCCAGCTAACCTGCATCCGGTGTTGGACGCCAAATACAACGCGTTGGTGGGCCAGGGCGTCAACCCCGCTTCACCTCAGAGCATCAAAGATTACGTCGCGGCGCGCCGCACCTACATCCTCAATCAACTGGCCACCGTAGCTGCCAGTTTCCGCGTCAATGGCCCCAGCAGCTTCACAACTAATCGGAACTTGGTGACGCTGACCGGCCTGGCGCCGGTGGAGGTGGCNACCATCACCGTCAATGGCATCGCCTATCCGGTCAGTTGGAGCACCGTCACAAGCTGGTCCATGCCCGTTGCCCTGGGCCCGGGCACCAATACGTTGGTGATCGTGGGCCTGGACAGCAAGGGCCGACCGGTCGCCGGCACAAGCAATACCCTCACCATCAGTTATACCGGCGCGGTCGAACGGCCTGAGGACAAGATAGTCATCAACGAAATCATGTACCAGCCGCCCGTCCCGGATGCTGAGTTTGTCGAGCTTTACAACGCTTCGGTCTCGAATGCGTTCGACTTGTCCAACTGGCGACTGGAGGGAGTGGATGGGCTGATCCCGCCCGGCACGATCCTGAATCCGGGCGGTTACCTGGTGTTGGCCCGGGACCGTGCTGTCTTCACTGCCACTTATGGGAACATTCCTGTGGCGGCTGAGTACGAGGGGCGCCTGGCCAACGAAGGCGAGCCGTTGCGCTTGATCAAACCGGGCACAGGCACTCAGCCAGAGCAGGTTATCGCCGAGGTCAGCTACGAGAGTGTCGAGCCTTGGCCTGCAGGTGCGGCTGGAGGCGGGTATTCGTTGCAGTTGATCGATCCGGCTCAAGATGGGCAACGAGTGGCCAACTGGGCCGGAGGCGGTACCCGTTGGCAGTTCGTCAGCACCAACGGCTTGATGTCCGGAACCAACCTGCTCATTTACCTGTTGTCTGCCGGGGACGTGTATCTGGACGACATTACGCTGGTGCCGTTGAGCGGACCACTGGCGGGCAGGAACGTGCTGCTGAACGGCGACTTCGAATCGGAGTTGAGTGGCCCGTGGGTGGTGCCGACCAACATGGCCGACTCACGCATCGTCACCGACGTGAAGCACTCAGGCACCGGCGCGTTGCGTCTGGTCTCAACCGTAGCCGGCGGCAGCGTGTCGATGATGCTCCGTCAGACCGTGCCGATCGATGCGGTCAATGTGACCAACACTCTCAGTTTCTGGTATCGGGCCGGGACCGCAGCCACGGGCATGGTGGTGCGCAGTTATCCGGGCACCGGCTTGCGCGTGCAGGTGGACTTGACCCTGGGCAGCGGCCTGGTCCGCTACACCCCCGGCACCAACAATTCCGTGCGCCAAACTTTGCCTCCTTTCCCGCCCCTGTGGTTGAACGAGGTCCAACCTCAGAATGTCACTGGGCCCACCGATCGGTTCGGTCGCCGCAGCCCGTGGTTGGAACTGTACAACGCCGGTGCTGCGCGGCTGTCGCTGGCCGGGTTTTACCTGGCCACTAACTACGATGGCCTACCCCACTGGGCTTTCCCAACCAACGTCAGCATCGGCCCCGGCCAGTTCATGTTGGTGTGGCTAGATGGNCAACCTGAGCTGTCCAGCACCAATGAGCTGCACGCCACCGTCACCCTGGACCCGACAGCCGGCTCGTTGGCCTTGCTTCAAACTAACCCGCCGGCTGGGTTAAGACTGTTGGACTATTTGAACTACCGCGTGCCAGGGGCTGATCGATCCTACGGCAACTATCCCGATGGTAGGGTAGCTGGCCGCCGCGTGTTTGCCTTGCCCAGCCCGGCGGCCACCAATAATCCAGCCAGCCCGCCGGTGACCATTTGGATCAATGAATGGATGGCCGATAACACCGCTACGATCGTTGATCCGGCGGACGGTCGGTTCGAGGACTGGTTCGAGCTGTATAATCCCAGCACCAACGCAGTGGACTTGTCGGGCTACTACCTCACCGACGACCTGGCGCACAGCAACAAGTTCCAGATTCCCTCCGGCACCATCATCCAGCCGCAGGGCTATCTGCTGGTGNGGGCTGATGGGCAGCCGAATCAGAATGTGCCCGGCCAACCGCTGCATGCCGGTTTCTCGCTCAACAAGAGCGGAGAGGCTATCGGGCTATTTGCACCGGATGGTTTGCGGGTCGATGCCGTTACCTTTGGGCCGCAGACCAACGACATTAGCCAAGGCCGGTTCCCGGACGGGTCAGCGACGATCGCTTTCCTGCCCGTGCCTACACCCGGGGCGCCCAACAGCATGTCACAGCCGAACTGGCCGCCGAGCATCGACCCGATACCGGATCAGGACGTGAATGCGACGGCGCTATTGACTTTTGCNGTCACTGCCCACGATAGCAATCAGCCCCCGCAACGGCTCACGTTCAGCTTGGACCCGGGCGCACCTGAAGGGGCGNCTATTGACGCGGTCCGTGGCGTGTTTGCTTGGATTCCCACCCGCGCCCAAGCGCCCGGCACCTACGCGATCACCGTGCGAGTGACTGACGACGGGCAGCCGCCCTTGAGCGCCACGGCCAGCTTCACCGTTCGCGTCCATCCCACGAACTATCCGCCCGTCTTGGAGCCGATTCCTTATCAGGTTGCCAACGAAGGCTTCCTATTCACCGTGACCGCCCGGGCAACTGATCCGGATAGCCCGCCGCAGACTCTATCCTTCAGCCTCGATTCCGGCGCACCGCCGGGCATGAGCATTGACCCAGCCACCGGNGTGCTCACTTGGACACCTACCGAGGCCGATGGCCCGGGCGAATACTTCGTCACAGTCCGGGTGACTGACAATGGCCAACCGCCTTTGAGCGATCGGAAAGGCTTTACCCTCACGGTCAATGAAGTGAACAGTGCGCCGGGGCTGGCCCCCATCCCCGATTACAGTGTTCCCGTAGGCGGCACTGTCCGATTCATCGTCAGTGCATCCGATCCGGACCTGCCGCCCAACCAACTCACTTTCAGCCTTGGGCCGGATGCGCCGCTTGGGGCAAGTCTCGATCCCACCACCGGCCTGTTCAGTTGGACTCCCACTAGCCCGGGCACCAATCAGGTCACCGTGCAGGTCACCGACGACGGCGTGCCGCCGTTGAGCGATAGCCGGGTTGTGACCATCATCGTTGCGCCGGCCCTGCGCATTGATGCCGTCGCACGGACCGGCCCTGAGACACTGAGCTTGACCTGGCAATCGCTAGCCGGGAAGCACTACCAAGTCCAGGCCGCCGACAGCTTAGAAAACCCCCGCTGGCTCGATGTAGGCCCACCAATCCATGCCACGGGGCCCATCACCTGCACCACGGTGACCCTGGACACCCGCCCGCAACGGTTCTATCGGGTGGTGTTGCTGGATTGACCGGCAAGCCTTGCTCTGGCCCGGGGTTGATCGTGCCACCGACAGCTCGAAGGCCCAACCCACGCGCCACCTGGCTATGGACCGCAAGAGCCGGCCAGGAAAGCTCTTGCCGGCCCCATGAAACCGGCGGCCCTGCAGAGGCTGCTCAGGCGGTCTTTTTCCGAAACAGCGGCCCGGTTTCAGCCATGTTGATGAGCGACAAGTCCAGCCTGGCCGTGGGATTGCGCTGAGTCGCTTTCTGGAGCTGGTTGGCCACCTGCTTGACGGTGGCAGCGGCAAAGTATTTCACCGCGCCCACGCTGACCTGCGCCGGGAANACGACTGTCAACAGACAGTGCTCATCGATGTTGATGACCAGCAAGCTGTGGATCTCGCCCTGCTGATAGATGCTGGTGAAGTTGGTTTCGCTGACCAGGTTGGCAATGCCCTGGGTGGCAGCAAACGAGGCTGCGGACAACGCGGCCAAAGTGACCAGGTCGAATTGGCGGGCGTGAACCGTTTGAGTAATCAGGAATCCGCCCTTGTCAATAATCAGCGCTGCGCACGCCTCGCTCCGGGCCAGGAGCTCGTCCAAGGCCCGGTTCATGGCCTCGATGTCCTCCTCGATCAATTGAGGCAGCGTCGCCATAGGACCGGACTCAGGCGGCTTTGCTCAGGTTCTGGTTGATGAATTTGTGCAGCAGCATGCGCGTGATCATGTTCAGGGTCTCGAACACGCCCTCGCATTTGCTGGCACAAGCCGGGAAAGACGGCACCTGTTGCTCGCGATTGTTGAGCAGAAACTCCATGTATTCGATCGGCGCAGCGTTGGGCAGGTCGCGCTTGTTGTACTGCAGCACGTAAGGAATGTCCGATAAGCTCAGATTCAGGCTGCGCAGGTTCTCTTCCAAGTTCTGGAAGCTCTTAACGTTTTCTTCCATCTTCTCATACTGCGAGTCGGCCACAAACACGATCCCGTCCACACCCCGCAAGACAAGCTGACGGGTGGTGTTGTAGATGACCTGGCCGGGCACCGTGTAGAGCTGGAACTTGGTCTTGAACCCTTTGATGGCCATCGCCTCGATGGGCAGGAAGTCGAAAAACAGTGTCCGATCCGAACTGGTGGCCAGTGACACCAGCTTGCCTTTTTGGCCCTCGGCGGTCTGAACGTGATCGTGGATCTGGACCAAGTTGGTGGTCTTGCCACCCAAGGCCGTGCCATAATAGACGATCTTAACCTGCAGTTCCTTGGTCGCCTGATTGATGATAGCCATAGGTCACAAAGGTGCTACTTGGTGTGTCGGCTCAGTTCAGTGGCAATCAAGTTCAGCTCCAGTTGTGGCAAGGGCACCCCGGGTTTGCCCAGTGCGGCAAAGTAGATGATGCCCGCCGCAAAAATCTGCAGCGAACCCCCTTCGACCGTGAAGGTGAGGCTGCGCAGCTCGCCCATGGCCAATTCACGGGCGTATTGGTTCATCCGACCAAAAATCTGGGGCAAAAAGGCTGCAATGGTCTCGGGCTTCCAATTCGGTGGCATGCACTCAGCGACCAGCAGCCCGTCCTGCAGCGCGATCAGCGCCCCGGCCACACCCGGCAAACAGGCGGTCTTCTGCACTAATTCGTTCGGTGTCCAAACCGATTTGTCCGGCTCGCCGAACAGTTCGGCGATATCTTTGGGCAGCTTTTTGGCCGGCTGCGGGGCCGCGCCTGCGGCTGAGCCGGGCAGCTCAGGCGCCCGAGCGGGTGTAGAGCTGGGGGCGGCTGAGCGGGACACAACGGAGGTCTTAACCTCTCGCGGTTGGCTGGCCGAGACTCCGGACAGCGGTTTACCCGGGCCGAACAGATCGGGAATATCCGGCGCAACCTCTGCCGGCGTGGGCGGCGTGGGTGGCGGACGTACCTTAATAAATCGAGGTGCCACCACCGGCAGCGGTAACTCCACGCGCAACTCCGCTGTAAGCTGGCTGGGGACAGATTGCGGACAGTTCTTGATCCAAGCGCACAGCTCCTTCCAGCTAAACTCGACTTTGCCCTGGCGCAGGTGCTTCTCAGCCACATCCAGCGGCACATGCACTTGGGCCTCCTCCAGGTTGAACCGCGCCAGCTCTTGCTTGACCGATTCGGGCCACTGCGCACTCAACTCGCGCAGCGAGAATATTAACGCGCCCGGTTGGGCTCGACCGTCCGGTTCGGCCGAGTCTGGGGCATGCTGCGCCAGTGGAGCCGGACCGCCAGGCTGGGCTTGGGGGGCCTTGTTCAACCGCCCCTCCTTGGTGAACAAGTCCGGCACCGAGTCCGAAGGAACAATCTTCTTGGGTTTGGGTGGCAGCTTGTACCGGGCGAAGTACCGCGGCACCACGGTCTGCAACGGCAGCTCCAGCACCGTGTCGCCTAACTGAGCTGCGCACCGCCCGCTGGGCTTGGGCACAACCCAGCCCAACAACCGCTCCAACCGCACTGCTATGCGACCGGCTTTGAGCGGTTCNGTAATCTCGTTGATCGGCAAGGCGCATTCGGCTTGGGCACAACCCAGTCGCTCGAGCTCTTGCTTGACCGATTCGGGCCAAGCTGCCGCCAGCTCTTCCACCGGAACCAGCAGCGTGTCAGGTGGCACCTCCGTTGTCGGGGTTCCCGCTGCGCCAGCCCCAGCTTCACGCGGCTGCGCCGTGGGCGCTGGGCCGCTCGCACCGGACGAGTCAGGTGGGCTAAGCTTCTTGGTTCCACCGACTTTGTCGGCCACGCTGGCCGGGCCCGGTGCGATCGGGGGCTTCAGTGGGACTGGGGAAGGCCTGACGGGTTGAGGCGCTGCGGGCGCCGCAGTGCCACTGGGCGCAGGGCCAACATGGGGCTGTGCAGCCGTTGCGGCAGGCTGGCTGGCTGAAGCGCTTGGTGGGGAGACGGGCGCTCGTTTCAGTTCGGTCTTGGACACGATCCGTAGCGCAGCGCGCTGTTGGCCCTTGGGCCCGAATATATCAGGCACACCTTCCGGCTCCTGCCAAGGCCGTTGATCCGGCCTCCGTGCGAAAGCCTGCGGCGACAGTTGTGACAAAATCTCGTGCAACGGCAGCGGGATGAGCTGGTGGTCGTGGTCACTGTTGTTCACAAACAGGCCCAAGGGCGCAGCTCGCCGCAGTTCGCCAAAGGGCACTTTGACGGCGCCTTGGGCCAGTTGCTCGATGACCCGACTGCGGGGCAGGAAAAAGACTGTATGCCCCGCACTGGTCGAGCCTAATCGACCTCGCAGTTCGCTGGGCACCTGAGGAAAGATGGCGCGGAANGAGACCGCCACCTCGTCAGGCTTGGGAGCGCGCCGCCACTGCGTGGTGGATTCGCGTCGGGCCGGAGCCGGCTGAAGGGTCGTGTCGCGCGACAGCCTCGAGGCCGGTGCCGGTTCGGATGCCACCGCNGGGCTGGGGCTGGGCGCAGTGGCCACCACCGGGCGGGCGGCTGGACCCTTGCCAAAAATTCGCTTCAGAGCGCTTAACATGCCTCTGCGTCGATTTTGTTTGCCTGGCCAAAGCACGTCCTGAGCCAGGTCAGACAACCCGCTACTGCAAATGGTGTGCCGGGCCGCTCCGATGGCGCCCAGCCTGCTTTCAGGTCTGCTTCCTGCTAAGGACTGGCCTGGCGACTGACGATAGTGGAAGTGTCGGGAGACACAGGCATGTCTGGACGGCCGAGAATTCTGTTGTTGGACGATGACCAGGACTTTTTGGAGCTGTACCGGGAGATGCTCAGCACGCATCTGCCCAGCCTGCCCGAAGTCCG
>JGI24721J44947_10003601_pt1 | contig 21778 bp, 20 predicted proteins | sample YelNatPaOPGAMG01_FD_44947 | JGI IMG/M metagenome (IMG submission 44947) | reverse complement strand
CAAAACTAAATTTCACAACTATAATACTGTTTGCGCGTTTCATTAGTGGTAAAATCCGATTGGACTTGAGTTTTGGAGATTCATACTGGACATTAAAAATTTAAAATTCATTATTTTGACATGAAGTTTTCGGACTTTGTCCATTTACATTTACATACAGAATACTCGCTGCTGGATGGCGCCTGCCGACTGGATAAATTGGTGCAAAAGGGGCATGACCTGCACTTTAAGGCAATGGCAATCACAGACCACGGCGTTCTCTACGGCGCTATTGACTTTTACAAAGCAGCGATGGACAAAGGTATCAAACCAATCATCGGCTGCGAAATGTATGTTGCCCCGGGAAGCCGGTTCGAAAAGAAAACCGCAGCCGGCGGACGCGATGTTTACTATCACCTCGTTGTCCTTGCTAAGGATGAAACTGGATATAAAAACCTGATTAAACTCTCCACCAAGTCATTTTTCGAGGGTTATTACTATAAACCGCGTATTGATAAAGAATTATTACTCCAGCACAAGGAAGGACTGATAATTCTCTCCGGCTGTCTTGCCAGCGAAATCCCTTCCTTAATCCTGAACGAGCAATATAAACAGGCAAAAGAGACAATTGACTGGTTCAAACAGAATTTCGGCGCGGATAATTTCTTCCTCGAAGTTCAGAACCATGGCAGCGAAGAAGACGCAAAGGTCAATCGCCAGTTGATTCAATACGCGCGCGAATTTGGTTTAAAACTGGTTGCCACAAACGACGTCCATTACATAGAAAAGGAACACTCCCACGCGCATGATTGTCTTGTTTGCATCGGAACTCAGACAACAATCCACGACCCAAAAAGACTGAGCCTGAGTTATGCGCCGGGACAATACCATCTGCGTTCAGAACAGGAGATGAAACAAATCTTTGCCGAAATCCCGGAGGCTGTAACAAATACAATGTTAGTCGCAGACATGTGTGCGCTGGAGTTCGAGTTCGGCAAATTGCACTATCCGGCATTTAAAGCGCCTGCGCCTTATACAAACGAAGAATATCTTTATAAACTGGTCGCAGAAGGACTTGAAAAACGTTACGGTCTGAAGACAAAGGTTGAAAATGGAAAATTCATCCCGTTGGAGATTGAAGATGCCCGACGACTTCCAACGCTGTCTGTTCAGCCCGGTGAGGATGTCAACTTCTCCGATATTAATTCAAAACCCGTTGCCGCTGCCATTTCCGCCCTTCTTCAACGACTTGAACATGAACTCAAAATTATTTCAAAGACAGGGTTCGTAGGATACTTCCTGATTGTAAGCGATTTCGTCCATTATGGACGAAGTCTTGGCGTCTCGTGTGTTGCGCGTGGGTCTGCAGCAGGTTCGCTCGTAACTTATCTGCTGGAAATCTCCAATGTTGACCCGATTAAATACAATCTACTTTTCGAAAGATTCCTGAATCCTGAAAGAATAAATCCTCCGGATATTGATATAGACTTTGCCGACGACAGGCGAAATGACGTCATTGAATATGTCCGCAATAAATACGGTCGCGACAGTGTCGCCCAGATTATCACATTCGGCACTATGGGGGCAAAAATGGCAATTCGCGATGTCGGCAGGGTAATGGGATTGAGTTACGACGAGTGCGACCGTCTGGCAAAGATGATTCCCAATGAACCGAATATCAACCTTACCAAAGCCCTACAGAAAGTGCCGGAACTAAAGGCGCAATACGATAACAATGAGGTGATTCGCGAATTGATTGATGTTGCGCTTATTCTGGAGGATATCACAAGAAACGCCTCAGTTCATGCCGCCGGTGTCGTTATCGGTCCTGAACCGCTCGTCAACATGATACCGCTTAAACAGGACGAAGACGGTTCTGTTGTAACGCAGTATGCAATGGGACCTGTCGGCGATCTTGGACTGTTGAAGATGGATTTTCTGGGGTTAAGAACCCTGACCGTTATCCGCAACGCATGCGAGTTGATTAAGAAAACACGCGGCATCGATATCAAAATAGATAAAATCCCGCTCGACGACCCGAAGACCTACGAGTTGTTAAATCGTGGCGATACAATTGGCGTGTTCCAGCTTGAATCCAGCGGGATGCGGGATCTGTGCCGCAGGTTTCAAATCGAATCCATAGAACACATTACGGCGCTTGTCGCGTTGTATCGTCCAGGACCAATGGACCTGCTCGATGATTTTATAGAAAGACGACACGGTAGAGCGCCGATTGAATATATTCACCCGCTTCTGGAAGGGATTTCGAAAGAAACCTACGGCGTATTGATTTATCAAGAACAGGTAATGCAGGCAGCTCAGATTCTCGCCGGTTATACACTTGGCGCAGCGGACGTTCTTCGCCGCGCCATGGGTAAGAAAAAACCGGAAGAAATGGCTAAACAACGCCAGAAGTTTGTCGAGGGTTGTTATAAGGTAAATAAAATTCCGGAAGACAAGGCAAACCAGATTTTCGACTTGCTCGAAAAATTCGCAGGATACGGATTCAACAAATCACACGCGGCAGCTTATGCAATTGTCGCATACCAGACAGCATACTTAAAGGCGAATTATCCCGTTGAGTACATCTCCGCCCTGCTCACAAGTGAAATGAACGACACCGAAAAGGTCGCCCTTTTTGTCGAAGAAGCTGAAAGTTTCGGGATAAAAGTCCTACCACCGGATATCAACGAGAGTCAGGCAGAGTTCGCCCCCACTCAGGACGGTCAATCAATCAGATTTGGTTTGATGGCAATAAAGGGGATTGGCGAAGCCGCTGTCAGGGCAATCCTCGAAGCGCGCGAAAAAGCAGGAAAATTTAAATCGCTCTCCGACCTCTGCGAGCGCGTAGATACACGTTCTGTGAATAGAAAGGTTCTTGAAGCGCTAATCAAATCCGGGGCGTGTGATTGTTTCGGGAAAACAAGGGCAACTATGCTTGCCGCTATTGACCGCGTGCTTGCCCGCGGTGCAAGCATTGCCGCAGATAGGGCACGTGGACAAAACCTGCTATTTGATATCTCAGGGAACAGCAAAACCGACGAAATCTTTGAAGACTTACCGGAACTCCCTGAACATGAATTGCTTGCGTATGAAAAAGAACTTCTCGGTTTCTATGTTTCCGGACACCCTTTGAGCGCAAACAAGGATTTGCTCGTAAGATATTGCACCCATACAGCAAGTGAGCTCAGTGGAGTTCCAGAGAGAACTGTCGTAAGGTGCGGGGGAATTGTTACTGCTTCAAAATTTGGCATCTCAAAGAAAACAAACAAACCATACGGCACGGCAACAATTGAGGATTTAACCGGCTCCTTTATCGTTATAGTTTCAAATGATAATATCGAAAAGGCGCGTTCTGCTCTCGAAGTAAACCGGATTGTGCTTGTTACCGGCGAAACCTCACTTGCAGATGAAAAACCAAAAATCTTTGCAAGGGAAATTATTCCGCTGGAACAGGCTCCGCAGAAATTGACAAAAGAAATCCATATCAGGATGTATGAGTCGGATATTACATCCGAAAAACTTGATAAACTGAAAAGCATACTTGAACAGCATCATGGAACCTGCCCTGTCCTTTTATGCATAGTGGGGTATAAGAATCATCTGGTTTTTATTGAAACCCATGAAATGTTCTTTGTTACACCTTCTATGGAATTGCAAAAGGCAATCGAAACCCTCTTTGGCAAAGAATCTTATTATCCAAAGGTTGACAAAGCATTAAACGAGTATAAAAATAAGCAATGGTCTGGTAAAAACGGCAGAAACGGCAACGGTAACGGATTTTAAGAACCAAATCCTTTTCCGTGGTAGAAATAATTTGAAAATAGAAAAATTTGAGTTAATTTTAAAAAGTTATTGACAAATTGACCAAATATTGGTTTATTTTTTGGCTCTTAATTGAAATAAGGTTATGTACGCTGTTATAGAAACCGGAAGCAAACAATATAAGGTAAAAGCGGGCGACAAAATCGAAATTGAGAAACTCGATGTCGAACCCGGCAATGTAGTGGATTTTGAAAAAGTTTTGCTTGTGAACAAAGACGGCAATATTGTGGTGGGCAATCCCATAGTGCCGAACGCAAAGGTCGTCGGCAAGGTGCTCGAGCAAAAGAAAGGCAAGAAAGTTATTGCCTGGAAGATGCGTCGGCGCGAGGGATACCATCGCAAGGTTGGACACCGTCAGCGTCTTACTGTTGTTCAAATCGAAGAAATCAAGGCTTAAACTTAAAATTTAATTCAGGCTTATGGCACATAAAAAAGGTCAAGGCAGTACGAGAAACGGTCGCGATAGTAATAGTCAACGTCGCGGCGTAAAGGCATTTGGCGGCGAATTTGTAACCGCAGGTAGCATACTCGTCCGTCAGTGCGGAACAAAATTTATTGCCGGCAAGAATGTCGGCGTCGGACGTGATTGGACGTTGTTTGCTCTCAAAGATGGCAAGGTTTATTTTGATAAGGACGGCAGACGGGTGAATGTATTGCCAGAGGTTGTCGCGCAAACCGCAGAAGCCGCTCCAATACCGACACAGGGAGTAAACCCCCAATCAAATTAGAAATTTGATACAAAACAAATTTAAAAGCGAGGCAGTTAGCCTCGCTTTTTTATTTGCCGCAAAGATTGCAGGAGAAACAACATCCGGTCACATAGTGAACAAATCAGATTGTCTTGTTAAGAAAATATCGGACGCAGATAGGCAAGGTGTTCCTTGTAATCCTGAACCAGAGAATGTGGCGCTGCAGCTTCAATCTGAGCCCAGCCCGAATAACCAATTTCATCAAGGGCTTCACGAACCTTCTTAAAATCGATTCTACCCTTTCCGAGCATAAAACCGTTGTCTTTAAAATGGATTTCGCAAATCTGCCCCTTTAACATCCGGATTTCTTTATAAATGTCATAGCCTTTGTCTGTTGAATTGCCTACATCGTAATAGACCTGAACCGCCTTTGAGCCGACGCGACGGATGATATCCAAATTTTCTTCGGCGCTAAGGTAATTTTCAATGCCAAGGATAATCCCCGCTTTTTCAGCGCGTGGTGCAAGTTCTTTCAGAACTGCAACGGTGCTATCAATCCCCTTCTTATCTTTGTAGAGGTCGCCGTTGCCAAACTGGGCTATTAAAATGACTTTCACATTCAGCGCCTTTGCCGCCTCGATGGCATCTAGTACCCATAGGGCAGAACATGGCTCGCTTTTAAGCGGAACGCTGTTCAGCACAGCCATTGCAAGCGAGGCAATTTCAAGACCGGTTCGTTTTGCAGCGTCAATATAGGCTTTCTGAACCTCCGGCTTCCTCAGATGAAGACCGTTTGATAAATTACCAAAATCCACCTGTACACCATCAAGCCCGATTTCCTTTGCGACGTCAAAGCAACTGGGGTCGCTCTTTCTCAATGACCACTCGCACGCGCCAATTTTGAATTTCCGTGAAGCGGCATCAGCAAAAAGGGGGGACAATTCTTTTGAAAACGCAAAGGCTGTTACACCGACTCCAACATTTTCAATCCATTTTCGCCGGGATATTTTCATATTCATCAAAATCAACTTTAAGAAAATATTGTCAAGGATTAAAAGCTCAACAAAATCTGCCAGATATACATGTTTGCCATGGAATCGATATCTTCCCACACCTTTCTCAGCAATTCCACGTTGCCTGTTAATTCGGGTAGTTCTTTTACTTTTTCTTCCCACGGGAAACAAACACCGGGTCTTACTGACGGCTTAATATGTGGTGGCATGCCGCTGACTTTTTGGCGGGATAATTTAGATTCTTCAAGTTCTGCTGGCGGAATTATGTCAGGATTATACGATGGACTTGAATAAACCCCATACTGCCGGGTAAATTCTGTCATGACTTTCAGATTCTCAATGCTTACGTCATTCTGCATAATTGCCGACGCGTCCATAATGTAGCCGCCATCTGCAGCAACCTCATCAATCACACGTTTACAAAAGTCTCTTACTTCGTCAGGTTTGCCATAACTCAACAATACATTTGGAATTCCGCCGCTTATACAGAACTTATCACCTAATTTTTTATGAACTTCGAACACATCATCCCTGTCCACATGGAAAACAATGCTTCTGTCCGGTAACTCGCGGAATTTATCGAGGTGTGTCGCCCATTTTCCTTCGGCATAAAATAGGGTTTGGTGTCCGTGTTTCCAGAACTCTTCGATAATCGGTTTTAACGTTGGCCAGTAGTGGGTCTCGAATTGTCTTGGGTTGATAAACGGTACACAGCCGCGGTGCATCCAGAATCCGATAGGCACAAGTTTATTCGGGTCTGCGGTTGTCAACCCGACATGGCAAAGATGCGGCATAAGCGCCTCGCATGCCTGCAGAACTTTCTTCGGCTGGGTATGCATATCCATCATCAACCCGACATATCCGCGAAGTTTGTCCGCAATAATATCAAATGGCGCTTTGAAAATCCCCGCTATTGCCGAAACCGTGCCGCATTCCTTTCTTAGCCTTTCGACCTGCGGTCCGAAAGCGTAAAAATAGGAAAGCATCGCCATTGCGCCTTTGACAAACGAGAGGTTATTACGATATGTAACCGGTTCTCCTATCTTACAGACTTCGGTGGAAACGCGCGGCAACCAGACGTTGTAAAGAAATCCGGTGGGGTCTTTTATTAATTCATCGTATTCGTTTGCCTTCATGAATGCATTTTCTTCAGAAGGCTCAACGTAATTAAAACCAACATCATGCGGAATGCCGATACCGGGAATTCCGTAATATTTAAGCCCTATTGCCTGTGTCAGACCTGTCCATACATAAACCATGTTTGGAACTACGGCGTCCCAGTCAAAGTCTTTGGCGCATCTGACTGCTGCATCGAATGCCTTGGTATAATCATGAACAACCTCCTGACAGGTGTAGCCGGCATATTTTGCGGTAAACTCGGCAACAAAAGGTCTTATAGGAACACAATCCGGTTTCTCTTTCCTCATTGCCGCCACATAACGGCGCAGCCTCTGTTGATATAATTCCTCTGTATTCATAGCGGATTAAAATCAGAATAATAACCTGAACAAAATAAGCCAGAAAAAATTACAAAAGAATTGAACGTAAATTCAGGAATCTCCAGCTTACACAGGAATTTTAAGCGGACAATTACTCAAATCGCCTTTTAAGTCTGCCAAGATGGTAGTTTAACCGCTGTTCAGGGGTCATTTTTTCAAAATCCGGTTTGCCGTTCGGGAGGATTGGATAAGATGTCTCGTCCTGCGTAGGTTTTTCTTTATCGGTCTGCGCCGGTTTTGCCGTAGGTTGAGCAAGTGGATTTTCCCGGATATTAACCATCGTTTTGGTTTCGCCACCGCCGTAACTCATTACCGGATCGGTCAGTTGCAAGTCTTTTTCCAGTGGCAGCCGCGGTTTTATATTCTTTGCCTGTAAAATTGCATGATATGCCCGGACTGCTTCTTCGGGTGAAATACGGTCTTCAACAATAAACCGCAACATCTCGATAAATGCCAATTGATGTTCGGCGTTATTAATCTTTCGACCAAAAAGCGCCACGCGCGCACCGTATTTTTTTGCCTCGTAAATGAGACGAAAAGCGTCGTATGTCGTACCGGCGCTGCCGCCAAGTATGCCGACAATCAGATTTGGGTCGTATTGACACAGTTCTTCAAGGGCTCGTGGACCGTGATAGACAATTTTTAAAAATAACGGCCTCCCTGCTTCTGGAACACCTGCAAGGCTTCGGATAATATTGTCGTTGATAAACTCGCCGAGTTTTTCCGGCGGAATTCCGCTCGGCACATTCGGGTCAAATACCTCAAGAAAATATCTGAATTTTTTCCGTTCTGCTTCTTCCCGGAATGCCTTGAACGCAAGCAATGTTTCTCTGTCTTCTTCCAGTCTGTTTACGAAGGTTATTGAATACAATCCGAGATTTGCCCCTGGGAATTCATCGGTTGAACGGTCGCATTCAATTTTGCCACACTGGATATGGTCAATTGTCGCGGTCCTGAACGGTTTCGATGGTTCTTTTGTATATGAGCCATGACGAATTGCCCAAATATCCGTTGTATCATTTGCACGGGCGGCAGGCGTAACATGCGAGTTTCTGAAAAGCCCTTCCTTGATTGTCAGTTGCTCGTTTACAGACGCAGACATCAGCATTATGTCAACAATACCCTGATGCACAATCTCGCGGATTATATCCAGAAATTCAGGCAGGTTTCTATATCCAAATTCCTCCCGCGTCCATACTTCCGGAGAAAACTGAGCCGCCCGGGCGCCTTTGGACGAAAGATAATATCGCGGACCTGTTGCCTTTATGCCGAAAGCCATGTCGGCATCTTTGGCATCGGCAATTATAAAGACGTTTGCATTTCGGTTCTTTTTAAGTTGAGCGAGTTTTACATCTAGCGATTTTTCTACCGGTTTGTTCATTGAATTTTTATACTTGAACGTGTCTGTTTGAGAACACGGGCAGAATTCTGCAACGCCGTAAGTTCCTTAGGCCAAAGATCTATCTGGACATGGCGATGCACCCCACCCGCGCCTACCACAGTCGGAACACTAATGCAAACATCGTTTAAATCGTAAGCGCCATTCTGCATTGTACTCACAGGTAATATTTGCTGCTTGTTCAGGGCAATAGCATGAACGACCTCCCGAATCCCAATTGCGACAGCCCATCCGGCTCCGCCTTTTTTCTTTATTACTTCAGCGCCGCTCTGCCTTACGCGTTCAAACACAGCTTGCTGGAACATTGAATTGCATTCCTTAAAGCCCGAAAGCGGCAACCCATTTACCGTCGCGGAAGACCAGATTGGAACCATGGAATCGCCGTGTTCTCCCAGAATAATGGCTCGCACCTGCGTGGGAGGCAGTTTTAGTTCATCAGCAATCAGCGAACAAAACCGTGAAGTATCAAGCACTGTTCCAAGACCTATGACCTGTTGCCATGGCAATCCCGAATACTCAACCGCAAGTTGAGTTAACAGATCTACAGGATTTGTAACAACAAATATAATCGCGTCTTTACGAAGACCGGCTGATTTTATGTTATTTAAAATATCAAGAAAAAGCGCCACGTTCCGGTTAATTAAATCGAGTCGCGATTCATCCGGTTTTCTGCGAAGACCGGCTGTGATAATAAACATATCGCTGTCGCTCGCGCGCTGGTAATCTCCGGCATATATTCTCTGATCGGCTGTAAATGCGCTACCATGCAAAAGGTCTAAGGCTTCCCCCTCAGCGGCTGTCTGGTTTGCGTCAATAAGTTGAATTTCCGAAACAATCCCGCCACACTGCAGCGCAAATGCCGCGCACGACCCAACTCTTCCCCCACCGCCGATTATTGTTACCTTCATGCAAAAACACCTCTTATTAAATTCATCACTTCTTTAATTCATTCATTATCCGTTCAGTAATCGCATTTACCAAAGCCTCTGCTTCCGGGTCAGGCTTAACCTCTTTTTCTTCATTTGTTTGCGCTATAGAACACGTGACGCCCGGACGCCAGTCGCTGTTGTCGCAAAGTTCGCATTCCTTTAATCCGTATCGCGGGTCAGGGATTCCGAGATTCTGTTTTATTTTAAGTAAATCTTTCATATATTCTGGCGCAAACGTGTTGGGCGGTTTACCAAGTTGTGTTGTAACAACTACTGTCCTGCAATACGCCTCTATGATTTCCATCTTCCAGTAAGCGTCTTCAACACTCAGGTGACTCCATGCCACAACACCGTGATTTGCCATCAGAATCGTGTTATGGTTATCGGCAAGTTCTCCGACAAGTTTTGCCATTTCAAGCGTTCCCGGCGTTCTATAAGGCGCAATTGGCACCGAACCGCAGAAGACCTCAAATTCAGGGATCATGCACGTTGGTGGCTGAATTCCGGCAACGGCAAACGCTGTGGCATAAGGCGGATGACAATGAACAGACGCAATGGCTTTCGGCTGTTTCTTCATTATTTCAAGGTGCATCAATATCTCACTTGTCCGTTTCCTTGTTCCGAGAATTTGATTGCCGTCCATGTCAACAAGGCACATGTCATCCGGCTTCATGAATCCCTTTGAAACGAGCGTAGGCGTGCAAAGAACAAGGTCTTCTGCAACCTTTATCGCAATGTTACCGCCATTGCCATCTACATACTCCCGCATCCACAATCTCTTGCCGATGTCGCAAATTTGAAGTTTCAGATCGTTTACTTGTTTTGAATAAAAAAACTTTTCAAGGTCGGCTTTCGGGCTTTTTGAGGTAACCTTTAACGGCGCCTCAGGTTCAGGTTTTGGATTGGAAGTCTGAACTGGCTGTGGTTTCTGCGGCATCGTCTTTAACTTGCCGTTCATCTCGAGTTCGCGGAGTAGGTCGCGCGCTGATGGCGTAAGTATAGCGTCATCAGGCAAAGATTTTATATCCCCGCCATTCCGCAACATTTCTTCCAAATCTTTCAGACTTATGACCTTTGCCATAAAATTATAAAATTTTAAAAATTCTACTTACTTTCCTTATGCGGTTTAGATTCCTGCGTGGTCACGGATATTTCCGCATCATCCGTAACCGGGTCGTAAAAAACGTGGTCAACAAGCGCCGCATTTATTGCGTCAATCGGTGTTGGCTCTGCAAACGGCTGAGCCGCTTCTCTGCCTTCAACAAACCCGATAGTCTGTCCCACAAGCCCGCCCAAATTGTCGTAAACCACAAGCGTTGGTTCTTTACTCATGCCTTGCGGCGGGACTGCGCCATTCTGGAAAAAATCACGGCTGAATGGGGATACAATAAGCCACCGAGCTCCGATGCAACTCGGAACCGCAACGTTTAACGTTACTCTGCCTATAACCTTTCCCAGCCGCATTTAATACTCCGTTTTCTTGTCCTCTGTGGTTACTTCGTCAACAATCCCGATAATCATCCACCTTACCGGGCTCATCTCATCCCCGACCGCTTTCCTCGATGCAGCGCCATCGCTTGAAATTATCACCTTCTGATGCATCCCCGCGCCAAGCGGGTCAATAGCAACCTGCGGAACCCCCTGCGGTCTGCCCGTCGCATCCAGCGGCTGGCATATTATCAGCCGCCATCCTTCAAGGCTCGGATGTTTTCGTGTCGAAACAACGTTGCCTTCCACACGGGCAAGGAACATTTTAAAAAATCCTCAGATAATCAACCATGCAACAGCGGCGGATACGGGTAAACGTCCGGGGATTGCAAATGCCCTCGCCTGTTGTGGTTGCAATCGAAAAGTTTGGATAACCTTCGCCACCACTCCCGAGCCCTGCAACACACGGTCCGTTCTTAACAAAGAGCGTGGTTTCAAGTGCCTTCGCCATCATCGTCATGTGCTTCACATTATGCGAGTGAATCATCGCGGAATGTTTGAAACCATGCTCGGCTTTCTTTGCGAGTTCAATCCCTTCTTCAACCGATTTAATCCGAATAACCGGAATAAACGGCATCATCTGTTCCTCAATTACAAACAGATGGTCTGCCGGTGTCTCCGCATACAAGAGTTGAGTTCCCGGCGGAATACTTGCGCCTGCAACCTTTGCCAGAACATCCGGATCCCGTCCTACAAGGTCACGGTTTACAACTGCATGAGCGCACCCTGCGCCTTTACCTTCCGGAAATACAAATGCCGCCTTTGTAAGCCGTTCAACCTGTGCGTCCGTCAATCTATACGCGCCATGTTTCTCCATCGCTGCCATGAATTTGTCCGCGACAGAATCAAGCACAAACACCTCTTTTTCACCAATGCATAGCAGGTTATTATCGTAAGATGCGCCATAAACAACACTCCATCCGGCTCGATCAAGACACGCCGTGTCATCGACAAGAACCGGCGGATTGCCCGGACCAGCGCAAATCGCCCGCTTGCCTGTCTGCATCGCTGCCTTTACTACGCCCGGTCCACCGGTTACACAAAGGATGCGAACTCGTTCATTCTTTGCAATGGCATTAAACGATTCAATCGTCGGGTTTTCAATTATTGTGAAAATATTTTCAATTCCGGTCTTACGGTAAATTGCCTCATTCAAAAACCGTGCGGCAGTTACAGCGCATTTCACCGCTGCGGGATGGGCGTTAAAAACAACCGCATTCCCTGCAGCAACCATACTGATGACATTGCATGCCATCGTCGGAATCGAGTGCGTGGATGGTGTTACAGCGCCAATCACGCCGAATGGCGCATATTCTTCCAACGTAATTCCGTGGTCTCCGCTCAATGCATAAGGCTGGAGAAACTCTACCCCGGGAACGTTCCGCAGACCTTTCAATTTCTCAATCTTATGGTCGAGCCTTCCAATTTTGGTCTCGTCCAACTCAAGTTTTCCCCATTCCTCGGCTTTTGAATAACAAACTTCTTTTACTGTCTCGACAATCTTTACCCTTCCCGCAACGCCCTGTTCGGAAAGTTGAAGATACGCTTCGTATGCGGCTTCACAAGCCTCGTTGACATCTTGAAAAACCCCGAATTTACCTCTGAATCCGGGCGACGATGCCTTCTTAACTGCCGGCGCTCCGGACACCGTCTGCGTGGCAGGCGTTACCGGTTTACCAAGCCTTTGTAATACTTCTTCAACAATACCGCGTATTAGCGCTTCATTAATCTGTGAATCCATAAGCCAAATCCATTTCTTTTTTAACTAAATTTCTGCAAGCAACAGATTTCATCCCTGCTGTTTTGAGGAATAAATCTGCTTTCCAAAGACATCAACAGTGTCAACAATTCCGATGACAACAGCGTCAACGGGAGCATCTTTCATATTCGGCGCCAGTCTTGCTGAACTGCCCTGTGTGAACAAAACCATTTCCCCGATGCCGGCGCCTACTGAATCCACAGCCACTATCGTGTTTGACCCGGGTTTAAATTTTGTCGGGTCTTTATCATCAACAAGCTGCGGACGCAACAGAAGGAGTTTGCGTCCGCTCATGTGAGCATCCTTTTTTGTGGATACAACNGAACCTTCTACCTTTGCTAAAAACATGGCTGTGAACTGCGATTAACCGGATAAAAGACCTGCAAACCGACAGGGGCTATTCCCCATGCCTTGCAGAAATCAATCCGTTACCGCTATTTATTGTTTTGGTTTTTTCGGCAAAACTTGGTCAACGTCCGGATGCGGTCTCGCAATCACGTGAACGCTGACAAGTTCGCCTTTTATCGCCTTAATAGCCTGAGCCCCTGCATCCACTGCGGCTTTAACCGCAGCGACATCACCGACAACAACTGCTGTCACCAGCGCGTTGCCAACTTGTGTAACAGGTCCGGCAAGTTCAACGTTCGCTGCCTTGAGCATTGCGTCGGTTCCTTCCACAAGGGCTACAAGCCCACGGGTTTCAATCATTCCAATTGCTTGCTGTGCCATAAATAATCTCCTTACAAGTTTCTGTTATTTTTTTCTAAAAACCGTTTAACTTCGCGCGCCACCACAAGTTCCTCATTTGTGGGGATTACCATTATTTTTACCTTCGACTTCTGAGAACTTATAACGCCTTCCTTTGCAATGGTTGTTTCATTCAGCGCAGGGTCTAATTCAATTCCGAGTTCTTCAAGACCTCTACAAATCCCGGAGCGTATCTTAAATCCGTTTTCACCAATCCCGCCCGTGAACACGATTGCGTCTGCCCCGCTAAGTTCGAAGAAGAACGCGCCAATCCAGTGGCGCGCGCTGTAAACAAACAGGTCAAGAGCAAGTTGAGCGCGCTTATTCCCTTGCTGTGCCGCATTCTGAATATCGCGGATGTCGTTGGAAACACCGGATACACCTTTGAGACCGGACTCTTTGCACAAAATTCGTTCAACTTCTTCCAACGCCAATCCCATCGTTCGCATCACATACGGAACCGCAAAAGCGTCAAGGTCACCCACACGATTATTATGAGGTAGTCCTGATTGCGGGCTCATGCCGAGACTATTGCCAATTCCCACNCCGTTAAGAATCCCGGTAATCGAAGAACTGCCGCCAAGATGGCATGAAATCACACGCAATGGTGGTTCGTTCACCGGCGTCGAGAGCCCGTTCACATAGAGCATGCGCGACCTTTGAGCGACGTCGTGGCGTCCAAGCAATTCGGCAGACCTTTCNGCAATGAACTTATGACTCGCGCCATGAAAACCGTGACGCCTTACACCTGCTTTATACCATTCCTCGGGAACAGCATANCGTTGCGCAGGTTCCGGAGCCCACTGATAAAATGCATCTTCGAACAACCCGACAAGCGGAATCTGCGGGATTTTTTCCGAGAAAATTCGTATTCCCTTAATGTATGGCGGGTTATGAGCTGGGGCAAGTGTGTTGACCGCTTCCATTGCCTTCAAAACCGCCTCATCGAGCCTTACGCAACCGGTGATATCCTTTGCCAGCACGGTCTTAAAACCAACCGCGTCCAGTTCGTTAATAGAACCTATTGCCCCGGAGCGCGTAAGTTCGTTGATGCAATCACCAACGGCTTTTTCGTAGTCGGTAACCCGCTCATACCCGCCGCGATGAATCATCTTTTCGCCGCCATCGGAAAAATCAAACAACCGCCATTTAAGCGACGTTGAACCAATATTTGCGACGAGGATTTTCATCGGCTTATCCTTCGGTTATTTTCCGGGGCAATCAGTCCTGTAAACCGTCCGGCTTACTGGAGCCATTTGCCGAGACCGGAAAGNCCTTCGTGCGGACGCGGAATAACCTGGACACTGACAACAGTTCCAACCTGCGCCGCGGCAGCAGCACCGGCGTCAGTGGCGGCTTTCACCGCCGCAACATCACCACGGAAAAACGCCGTAACATATCCGCTGCCAATCTTTTCCCAACCGGTCATCGTAACGTTTGCCGCTTTGAGCGCCGCATCTGCAGCTTCCATCAAAGCGCACAAACCTTTGGTCTCAATCATTCCTAATGCTTGCTGAGCCATAATCTGTTCCTCCTGACTTGTTATTTACCTTGTTGTTTTGGTTGTTCGCCAAGGAACGCCTTGAGCAAATCCTCATGCGGCCGTGCAATTATGTGCGAACTNATAAGTTCGCCAACCTTGCTTGCAGCCTTTGCGCCGGCATCAACTGCCGCCTTCACACTCCCTACATCACCTCTGGCAATTACGGTTATCAAACCGCCGCCNATGGGGATTGTCTTCACAAGGCTGACATTCGCCGCCTTGACCATGGCATCGCTGGCTTCAACTGCACCAACATAGCCTTTTGTTTCTATCATTCCGATTGCGTCGCTCATATTTTATCCTCTTTTAAAGGTTTATGTTTTAATAATGTTTTTTAAACTTTAACGTTATAGAAATTCTATTTCACCAATTCAACAGGTGTCCCAGGCTGCAAATTACACGCATTCCCTTCATCCGTATCAAGATGAACCTCCAGCCTGAAACTCTTATCCACACGCACAAGCAATTTTTCAAATGTTACAGCGCATGGACCACCTACTTTAAGTTTAATTTCATCCCCGTTTTTAACACCATAAAAGGCTGCATCATCCGGGTGCATGTGAACATGACGGAGTGCCCGGATAACACCTTTTTTCATCTCAAAAAACCCTTTCGGACCCATTAACATGCAGCCAGGGGTTCCCTCAATATCGCCCGAAAGCCGCAATGGAAGGTCAAAACCAAGGGCAATACCGTCTGTGTAAGCAAGTTCAACCTGATTCAAAGAACGACACGGACCGAGAATTCGCAGATTCGAAATAACCCTGCTCCTCGGTCCAATTAATGTAACTGTCTCATTAGCAGCAAATTGCCCTTCCTGATAAAGCCAACGGTAAACAGTAAGTTTATATCCTTTACCGAATAACGCATCCACTGCCTCCTGCGTTAGATGACAGTGACGGGCGCTGACGTTTACGACAAGCGGATTCGGCGCCTTAGCGGAACGTGGCAACGGTTTGCCTAATCTGGCATAGACCGTTTGCCGCACCAGATGTTCAATCTGCGCTCTATTTATAATGCCGGTATCTGCGCCCATATTCGTTCAAATTTCAACAAAAATTTATTAAAATTTTTGTATAATGTCAATAAATTTCTTGCAAATTTTATCAAAATCTATCATTTTTTATTTATAATCAATGGCTTTTTGTGGTAATTTTTGATTGATTTTTAACCGTGCAAGCAGAAGAACGCAGACATAGAATTGAAGAATACCTCCAGAAGGTCGAATTTGCCTCGCTCGAAGAACTGGCGGAATTCGTAGGTGCGTCTGTCTCGACCGTCAGGCGCGATTTGACTATCCTTGAGCAGGGAGGCAATATCCGCAGAACTCATGGTGGCGCAAGGCTTGTTAATTTGCGTTCGGATGAGTTTGTTTTTTCTGCCCGCGATACACACCAGCTTGCAGAAAAAGAGGCGATCGGCAGAGAATGCGCCCGCCTTATTCAGCCTAATCAGAGTGTTATAATTGACGTAGGGACAACCGTTTATCATGTGGCGCGTCACATCGAAGCCCTCGGGATTCCGTTACAGATAATAACAAATTCGCTTCCTGTAGCTAATCTCTTTGTGTCCTCAAACCGTGTCGAACTTGTAGTTTCCGGTGGTGTTGTCTATCCAAGGCTTGGCGCTATGGTAGGTCCGCAAACAGTGGAGGCTTTCAATAAAATCCATGCAGATATTGCTATAATGGGTGCTGGCGGGATTACCACTGAAGGAATTACAAATTCGCATGGTCTATGATAGACATCCAGCGCGCAATGATTAACGCTGCAAGTAAAGTTATCTTTTGTCTCGACCATACTAAATTTGGCAGAAAATCAATGTTACCGTTATGTGGTCTGGATATTCCTGACGTTATTGTTACCGACTCTCTGGCTCCATCCGAACTTATAGAACAACTGAAGGCAAAAGAGATTGAATTTGTCATTGCTGCTATTGAAGAAAACGGAAATCACAAAAACGCCTGATTNNCTGCCNCTCACCTGTTAAAAACTTATTGATGACTTTTCTGAAAATCCCGATATCATCAGATTACTATGAACACATTTTCCNGAATTAAAAGGCGCGATTTTTTAAAATCTATTGGCGTTTGCAGCATAGGTTTTACACTTCCGAAATTATTCGGCATTGATTTTAACCCTGAATTTCAGCGTTTGATTCCCGCAGAGAAAAATCTTGACCCTATGTGGGTCAAATCGCTCTTCGAGCGTGGTGAACGGGAAGTTTATCAGTGGCACGAAGCAAAATACGCTGGGATGCCGGTCGGGGGAATCTGCTGTGGTCAATTGTATCTTGGCGCAGATGGTAAACTGTGGTACTGGGACATCTTTAACAAGGTTTACGGCACAGGCGCAGATCATTATGCAAATCCATTAAAGCCAGAATCACCGCTGGTTCATGGATTTGCAGTCTCAATCAAAACCGATAATGATGTTCAGCTAAGGGCGCTTGACCATACTGGATGGGAAAAAATCAGTTTCATCGGTGAATATCCAATCGGATTTGTCGAATACGACGATTCCAAAAGCCCAGTTAAAGTTAAATTGGAAGCGTTCAGCCCATTCATCCCGCTAAATCCGGAAGATTCTGCGTTACCCGTAACAATAATGAAATATACAATTGAAAATAAATCATCAAAAAAAATTGCCTGCGAGATCGGTGGATGGCTGGAAAATGCTGTGTGCATCAACTCTGCGGACGAGATAAGCGGCATCCGCAAAAACCGGATTATTGATGGTGCAGGGTTTAAATTCCTTGATTGCACTGCAGAGTTTACTTCCCCTTCTGNCGAAACTAAACCGGACATTGTTTTTGAAGATTTCGAAAGCGGAACATACAATAACTGGCAGGTTAGCGGAGATGCCTTTGGAAAAGCGCCTGTCGAAAAAAGCAAGATACCTGCATATCAGGGGGATGTTGGTGGTCTCGGCAATTACGTGGTTAACAGCCATGCCTCTGCCCCCGGCAATACTGTGGAAGAGAAAGATTCTCACGTCGGCGAATTACTCAGCAAAGAATTTGTTATTGAACGCAATTACATTACATTCTTTGTTGGCGGCGGGGCTCATAAAAACCGCACATGCGTAAATCTCCTTGTTCAGGGCAAACTTGTTCTTTCCGCAACCGGAAAAAACGACAACCGCATGAGCCGCNCAGTCTGGAACGTNAGAAAATGGAAAGGACAGAAGGCAAGAATACAAATCGTTGATTCTGCCCGTGAAAGTTGGGGAAATATCGGCGTTGACCATATTGTTTTTACAGATAATCCTGCAGTTTCAAAAGATGACCTTAAAAATCTTCCAGATTACGGTTCAATGGGACTCGCGTTAATAACTGGCGGTGATAAAGAAAACATCCGTGCCAATGCGGCGCTTTCCTCAACAAATATCCCACCGGGCATTTTTGCGCATGAAAATCTTGCAGTAAGTTCAGAGGCTGAGTCGGATTTTGATAAAAAATTGATTGGTGCTCTTTCAAAAGTTTGCCAGCTTGAACCGGGGCAATCAAAAGAGATTACATTTATCATTGCATGGTATTTTCCAAATATAAAAATCGAAGGGTTGGGAGATACACAGGGGCGGCATTACGGAAAACGTTTCAAGAGCGCCTTCGACGTCGCGCAATATGTCGCTAATAACATAGAACGACTCTCAAAGGAGACCCGGCTGTGGCATGACACATGGTATGACTCTTCGTTGCCATACTGGTTTTTGGACAGGACTTTTGCAACTGTTTCGCATCTTGCTACAAATACGTGTTACTGGTTCGGCAATGGACGATTTTACGGATGGGAAGGCGTCGGTTGCTGCGCCGGAACATGCACACACGTCTGGCATTACGCACAGGCGCCGGCACGTCTGTTCCCGCAACTGGAAAAATATCTCCGCGAACACGTGGATTACGGAGTTGCATTTGACCCCCAGACCGGAAGAATCAGATTCCGCGCTGAACACAATAACCACTGGGCTGTGGACGGACAGTCAGGTGTGATTCTGAGAACTTATCGCGAACATCAGATGTCCTCGGACAGCGATTTCCTGAAACGCGTCTGGCAAAACTGCAAAAAATCCATCCAGTTCCTCATTGATCACGATGTGAACAAAGACGGAATAATCGACGGTCCACAGCATAACACACTCGACACTGATTGGTTCGGCGAGATTGCGTGGCTCAGTGGCATGTATATCTCCGCGCTACGCGCAGGACAACTGATGGCTCTGGAAATGGGGGACACGGAGTTTGCCAAATTATGCGAAAAAATTTACGAGAGCGGAAAGAAAAGGATAGAAACCGACCTTTTCAACGGCGAATATTTCATAAACAAGGTTGATGAAAAACGATTGGATACAATTAATTCCGGACTTGGCTGCCATATTGATCAGGTACTCGGAGACGCATGGGCTGAACAACTCGGATTCGCCCCCATCCTCGATAATGATAAAGTTAAGTCTGCTCTAAAATCCCTGTGGAAATACAATTTTTGTCCGGATGTCGGTCCGTGGCGTCAGGCAAATAAGCCCGGTAGATGGTATGCTATGGCAGGTGAAGCCGGACTTATTATGTGCACATTCCCGATAAAGGGATGGGATTATTCGAGGGCAAAGGGCAAAGGTCCTGATTGGGCGGCAGGTTATTTCAACGAGTGTATGACCGGCTTTGAATATCAGGCTGCATGGCACATGATTTCAAAAGGGCTGTTGCTTGAAGGACTCGCCATAACAAGGGCTATTCACGACCGTTACCATCCCTCAAAACGCAATCCATGGAATGAAGTCGAGTGTGGCGACCACTATGCCCGCGCTATGGCGTCATACGGAGTCTTTCTTGCAATTTGCGGCTTCACGTGTCATTCGCCAAAAGGATTCATTGAGTTTAATCCGAAACTTAAACCGGAAAACTTTAAAGCGGCATTTACTACTGCGACAGGCTGGGGTTCTTACAGTCAGAAAACCGAACCTAATCTTCTGCATGCGAAAATCGAAACCAAGTGGGGAAATGTTGCAGTGAAGACTATAAGCATCGGTCTGCCGGATAAATCCAGACCCGTTGTAAAACACACCATCACCGTTAACAAAAAAGAGATACCATCCCAAACCGAAGTGAAAGATGGAAAACTTGTGGTAAATTTGGAACAACGGGTTGAACTGAAACCCGGCGATATAATTGAACTGAATGTTAGTTTTTAGTCAGACCAGATAGCACTGGCGCCAAAAGGCTCATCCAAATTTTGGATGCGCTGAATAATCGGATTTGATGAAACCGAGAAAGACAAAAACCGACAAGGCGTTTGAGCAGGCAAAAAAAGATGTCCTGTGGGAATGGCGTGGCTATGACAACGAGGAATACGAACGCATCCGCTCTGTTACTGAAAAACCAATCTCTGAAATCCTACAACAGGTATTTAAGGAAATAAAATTAGATGAACGTCTTAAACAGGCTGAAATCCTGAATGTATGGAATTGTTCGATATCTTCCGAAATCCGGGAACATGCGCATCCTTTTGGTCTCAAAAACGGGGTTTTGATTATTGAAGTGGACAGCAACGTCTGGTTGTCAGAACTAATGCGATTCAGAAAACAAGAAATACTCGCTAGATTGCAGGCTGCTTTTGGAAATGAACTCATAAAAGACCTGACCTTTCGACTGGCTTGATTTATTAACACTCATCGCCGGATAAACAGGTCAAAAGTTATAAGTCATTCATCTCTGGCAAAAATTCGCTGATATTTTCCGTCGTCATAACGGAATAACTGCCATTTCTTATTTTCAAGGTCAATCCGGAGAAACTTCCCACCCAATACACCTTTATCCGCTTGTTGACCGCTTCTTTTATCATTTGATTGAAATCATCATATTTTCCATACGATCCACGTTCAGCGATTATTATCACATCAGGTTTTATTAACTCCAAACACCCCGATTTTATAATCCGCCCAACCGACAGAACAGAACCGATTAAAATATCAGATTTAAGATCTACCGGACTCTCCATCAGATAATTGATAGTTTCCATACTGACATCGGACATGAGCAAAATGCGTTCCTTTCCGAAACACCCTCGCAATACGAGCACTGCATCGTCGGCTTTTTTATATTCTCTGCTTTCATCAGGTGAAATTATTTCCCATTTGCCGACACGTTGAGGGTATGAGACTAACCGCAATCTTCGATTATTATCAAAATGCTCAATCGCCTTTAAATAATACCGTGAGCGTTGTTTTATTCCTGACGCAAAAACATCCCGTATAAAATACTTTTCTGAGAGCTCAATTGCACCGCCGACATGGTTCATATCGCCATGTGTCAAAAACATGGATGAAATCCAGTTTGCCCCTCTTGAAATTAACAGAGGTTCAATGAGCATGCGGACATCATCTACAGTTCCACAATCTATGAGAGCATTTTCAAAATAACCGTCCTGAACATATACCGCATGCCCACGCTCAAACGATATTACGTCCACCTCTGTCTGATTCTTTTCATACACAAATGAGCCTATTAAAAACAGGACACAGGCAGTAATAATGGCTGTTACAATCCATCGGTTTTGTGATGTAGTGAAGAAAATTAACAGAACAAGCCATAAAACGTAAAATGAGATTATTTGCTCTGTGGTCGGACACTTAATGTAAAACCATCCAAAACCTGCATTTGAAAAAATATTAGTCAATTCAATCATACACCGCGACAATAACCATCCTGACCAGTTGAAAATCTCCGTCAGAGGCAAACAGAAAGTCCCGAAAATAATGCTTGCCATAGTTGAAATCAGACAAAGAGTTCCCAAAGGAATAACAATCAGATTCGCAAAAATGCTGACAGGCGAGACTATATTAAAATACTTCGCTATGAGTGGCGTTGAACCGATAAAAGCAGCCATGGATGTAATTAAGGCTGAACCAAGGTAA
>JGI24721J44947_10003592_pt1 | contig 21800 bp, 18 predicted proteins | sample YelNatPaOPGAMG01_FD_44947 | JGI IMG/M metagenome (IMG submission 44947) | reverse complement strand
GATTAAAAAATATATAAAAACCACAGAAGGCACAGAGAAAAAACAGAAAAGTTGAATGACAGAATTTTTAAATAATTAAATAAACCACAGAGGACACAGAGAACACAGAGAAAAAAATATTTAACAAAAAAAATTAACCACAGAGAGCATATAGAGCATAGAGGGCACAGAGATTTAAAATTGAGAGGAACGATAGAATTAAAACCACAGAGGACGTGGAGAAACATAGAGGAAAAAAATATTTAACAAAAAATTAAACCACAGAGGACACAGAGGACACAGAGAAAAACAAAGAGTTTTAAATTAGTAACAATCCTTTATTTTTAACAATTCATATTTCTTTAGTTTCCTATGTTTTTAAAAATCCTGCTCATCCACTCAATCCTGTTATAAATATTTTATCTCACTGTTTCCTCTGTGCGCTCTGTGGTTAAAAAATTAACTGTAAAAATATTTTTAATCTCTATGTCCTCTGTGGTTTTATTTTCTTTTGTTTTTGAATCTCTCTGTGGTTTAAATTTTTTCCTCCTATTCTTTAATAAATTAATCCCTCTGTGTGTCTCTGCGTCCTCTGCGGTTAATACTTTTTGTTAAACATTTCTTCCTTTGTGTCCTCTTTGTTCTCTGTAGTTAAAAAAATTAACTGTTAAAATTCTTTTAAATCTCTGTGTTTCTCTGTGCTCTCTGTGGTTTTATCTTTTTTTTTCAATATAACAATATATGTCACAAAAAACTGTTTAGTTTTTTTTGGGCATTATGAAGATGCGGTAGGTTGGGATAATCCGAAGAACCGGGGGAATTCGGTATCTAATTGTCTGAAGAACTGGGGAAAATCGGTAATCTCAATTATGTTCCCAGCCGAAACGTTCGCTAACAGGCCAGTAGACGAAAAACGCCTTGCCGATTACGTTCTCGCGGGGGAAATCTCCCCACGCCCGTGAGTCCAGACTGTTCAGCGTGTTGTCGCCAAGGACGAGGTAATGGTTCGGCGCAACCTGAAATTCTGTGTCGCCGTCTGGGAAAAGCGGCGCAATCCCTGCCTTGCCGAATTTTGCCGCTACAAGATTATTCACATGACCAAAATACCCGCCTTCGACAGGGCGGTCGCCAAAGGTGTACACATTTTCGAACCGCGGCGTTGAAGCGTCCAGCCGAACACCGTTCACATACACGTGCTGGTCATTTCCGATGCGGATTTTTTCGCCGCCAAGTCCCACAAGTCGTTTAATATAATACTGGTCTTGCGGGATGCCGTTTATTCCCTTCGTTTCAAAAACAATGATCTCACCGCGGGTCGGACGCCGGAAGTTAAAGGTCATGCGGTCAACAAAAAGATGATCGCCGCTTTTGACCACAAGTTTAACAACGTCCTCACCTTTTCTGAAGGATTGTCCTTCAAACACCCCGGCGCGGGTAATCCCGTCGAAAAGCTGATCGGGCGGGAACCAAATCCGATAAGTCTTATCACCAATTTTAAACGTCTGTAATATATTGAAAAACAAGAACTTACGAACCGGGCTAACGCTGTTCAAGACGCCATCGTTTTCCGCAACTATATGATAATAGGAAATCCCGTAAACCCATGACTTTATAAACGCTTCGACGCCTGTGGGGACGGTTATATCCGGACGATTCTTCAGGTTTACATGTGTAATGCCATAAAGTGTGGGTTGCATTGAACCGGTGGGGATCTTAAATGGTTGTAGGAAGAACGTTCGGATTGCCATTGCAACAGCAATTGCCACCAGAAATACTTCTATGTTTTCCCGGATTGACGAATGTGGATACGGCAGGATATGCTTCGAGGCAAGCGCCTCGAACTCTTCCATCTCCTTGCTTATCAGTTCCTTATCGAGTCTGCCTTCGAGGACTTTGCTGAATTTTTGAATCCCTTCCTCCAGCGCTCGAACAGATTCTGGTTTAAGGATATCGCATTGCGCCTTCAGGAGCCGCTGTATATGTCTTTTCAAAAGAACGGCTTCCCTGAAAGTTTTAGATACCAGCCATTTAAAAATAAAATTCATAATATTATTATGATATCGTTTATGGAATTTACACTTTTAAAACCTCAACGAATGCCTCTTGCGGGATGTTAACCTGTCCGATGGCTTTCATCCGTTTCTTGCCTTCTTTTTGTTTTTCGAGGAGTTTACGTTTGCGTGTGATATCACCACCATAGCATTTTGCTAACACGTCTTTTCTTAAAGCCCTGATTGTTTCTCGGGCTATAATTCTGCTACCAATTGCCGCCTGAATTGCAATCTGAAATTGTTGTGGCGGAATGACTTCCTTTAGTTTTGCCGCAAGCGCTCTTCCACGGTTTTCTGCCTTGTCCTTATGCACAATACAAGAAAACGCATCCACAGGCTCGCCGTTGACGAGCATCTCGAGTTTAACCATCTCTGATTCCTGATAACCCGCATGTTCGTAGTCCATTGACCCGTAGCCGTGGGTTACGCTTTTGATGCGATCATGGAAGTCAATCAGGATTTCGTTTAACGGCAAAATCGCTGTAAGCATTACACGGCGGGTATCCAGCGTTTCGGTATTTTCTACTCGCCCACGTTTTTCGGTAATAAGATTAATCATGTCGCCGATGTTTTCGTTTGGACAGATGATATATGCGCGCACGATTGGTTCCTCGATTTTTGCGATATAATTCGGTTCAGGCATAAATGCGGGATTATCAATTTCTTTCACTGTCCCGTCGGTGAGCGTAACCCTGTAAACAACGCTTGGATACGTGGCGATGATATCCATGTTGAATTCGCGGCGGAGTCGTTCCTGAACAATTTCGAGGTGCAAAAGCCCGAGGAAACCGCATCTGAACCCGAACCCGAGCGCCACGGAAGTTTCGGGCTGGTAGACAAAGGCAGGGTCGTTTAGCTGAAGTTTAGCAAGGTTAATCTTCAGGTGCTCGTAATCAGCTGTGTTTATTGGATAAATTCCGCTGAACACCATCGGATGAACCTCTTTAAATCCGTGCAAGACAGGCGCGGGGTTTTTGGGGTCAATTATTGTGTCGCCGATTTTTACTTCGAGCGGACTTTTTATATTGCCGGTGAGATACCCGGTTTCGCCTGCCACAAGTTGGTCGCGAGCATACGGTTTTGGATTAAAACTGCCGACTTCTTTTACCTCGATAACCTTGTTGCTNTTGACGAGTTTGACGTGCATTCCCGGTTTAAGCACGCCATCGAAGAGTCGGATATGAACCACGACGCCTTTGAAAGTATCGAAATACGAATCGAACACGAGCGCCTGAAGCCGTCCGTTTGCGGTAGGCTTTGGCGGGGGTATTCTCTGAACAACGGCTTCGAGAATCTCCTCAATTCCGATACCTTCCTTTGCGCTTGCGAGGATGGCGTCGTCTGCTGGAATTGCCAGTATTTCCTCGAGTTGTTTTTTGGTCTGTTCAACGTTTGCGTGCGGAAGGTCTATCTTGTTGATAACAGGGATGATAGTAAGGTTTTGCCTGACAGCGAGGTGGACGTTTGCGACAGTTTGTGCCTCTACACCCTGCGAAGCGTCCACCACAAGAAGCGCCCCTTCGCACGCACTAAGACTGCGGCTTACCTCGTATGAAAAATCAACGTGTCCCGGAGTATCAATCAGGTTTAGCTCATACCGTTCGCCGTTCTTTGCGGTGTAATACATTGTGACGGGATGCGCCTTGATAGTAATGCCGCGCTCTTTTTCGAGATCCATTGAATCGAGGAACTGGTCTTGAAAATCGCGTTCTGTAATAATTCCCGTGCGGAATAGCAAGCGATCGGACAAGGTAGTCTTGCCGTGGTCAATGTGGGCAATGATGCAAAAGTTTCTTATATGTTGAGCATCCATCGTTTTCTCTCGCCAACTATCCGTGTTTGATTCTCCGCAATCCTTTTGCAGATAGATTACCAGCCTTACGGCTGTTTACCAATATTTTCCCGCAATTATCTATAAAATGAAGATACCATTAAAATCTTTTAAAGCAAAGTAGCAAGTTAAAACCGACGGGTAAAAACCATTGAGAAAAATTTTTTTGCTTTAGGAAACCACAGAGGTCACAGATTGATTTAGAGGAGGAAAATATTTAACAAAAAATATTAAACCACAGAGGATGCGGAGGACACTGAATAAAACAGAGAGATTCAGAAAAACAGAAATAAATAAAACCACAGAGGTCACAGAGGGATATAGAGGAGGAAAATATTTAACAAAAAGAATTAAACCACAGAGGGCACAGAGGACACAGAGATTTAAGATTAAAAGGAAAGTTAGTTTCAAAACCACAGAGGATACAGAGAACACAAAGAGAAAAACACAGAAATTTAAGATTAGTAACACTCCATATTTCTTTCGTTTCCTCTATGTTTAAAAATCCTATTCATCATGCCAATTCTATTAAAAATATTTTTAATCTCTGTGTCCTCTGTGCTCTCTGTGGTTAAAAAATTAGTTATTAAAAATTTGTTAAACCTCTGTGCTCTCTGTGGTTAATTATTTTTATTCTATTTAAAAATCTTTCTATTTAATCTCTGTGGTTTTCTCTTTGTTTCTCAATTTTTCTGTTTTTTCTCTTCGTGTCCTCTGTGGTCTTAATCCTCTCTATGTTCTCTGTGGTTAGAAATTTTAATCCTATAAATTATTTCATCCGGTCTAAAGTCTTTTGCAGAATCATCCAGTCCTTCATTCCTTCGTAAGGTTTGCGTGATTTTTCAATTATTCCGGCTTCGAGATCGTTTTTGGTAGGACGGTTTATTTTATAAAAAATACCGAAATAACCAGGAAACGGCTCATCTGCGAGTTTATATGCCGCCAGTTCATTTGTAACATCGTGGTCTTTTGGTACGAGTTTAAACACACCGCCTTTGCGCGGATTTGAAGCATCGAAGGCGCCGGGATAAAACTCCACGCATTCGCTAAGACACTCAATAAACGCAAATCCGTTGTGGTCGATTGCCGCTTCCATCATTTCTATCATGTGCGCCGGATTTGTATGGGTTGTGCGGGCGACAAAGGTTGCGCCTGCTGCGATGGCAATTTTCATTGGGTTTANCGGGTTATCCACNGCACCCCATGTGTCGGTTTTGCTACGGTAACCGGGGGGCGATGTCGGCGAGGTCTGCTTTTTAGTCAGCCCGTAAACACAATTGTCCATAGTAATAACTGTCATCCTGACATTTTTGCGTGCAGCATGTATGAAATGATTGCCGCCGATGGAAAATGCGTCACCATCGCCTGTAAAAACGATCACCCGCAGGTCTGGTCTTGCAAGCGAAACGCCTGTTGCAAACGCCAGTGCCCTGCCGTGAATAAAATGGACGCCGTGGGTCTGAACAAAATACGGGAACCTGCTCGAGCAGCCAATCCCTGAAACGGTAACGATATTTTCCTGCGGAAACTGCCGTTTTTCTAACACCCGGATAAATGAGGCGAGCACAGAAAAATCGCCACACCCGGGACACCATGTTGGATGGTCAGAGGTAAGGTCTTTTTTGGTCAATGGTTTGCGGGGAATATCTGTTGGAATCCGCTGGTGCGGTTCCTGACCACTTTTAACCGCGCTCGTATTTTCCCCTACAGATTGTTTGATTTCGCTATTCATAACAATAAATATTTATTTGCTGAATGATTCATCTCCGTTAAAAACAGACTGGTTCGGAACCTTGAGCGGTTCTTCCGAAGCCCTTTTATTTCCGACTTCGCTTAATATTGCGCCATAGATTTCCCGAACCTTGAATGTCTGTCCCTCTGTTTTATTAAAGCCATGAATTCGCTTATCGCAGTAAATTGAGCGGAGAATCGCCGCCAGCTGGCCGTATCCATAGAGCCCCGAATCGTTCATTTCGACAACGAGGATTTTTTCATATCGCGACAAAATCGTATCCAATCCTTTAGGTTGTGGGAAAATGTACCGCATGTGAATGGAACCAACACTTAATCCTTCTTCCCGCGCCCTGTCCACAGCCTCGCGGATTGGTCCTTTTGTTGAACCCCAGCCAATTACAAGGAGTTCTCCCTCGTGGTCTCCATAAACTTCAGGCAATGGCAACGACTCTGCAAGCGCCTGTAATTTTCTGCGGCGTTTTGCTGTCATCTCGGCGTGATATTTTGGACTGCCTGTAGGATGCCCGGTCTCATCGTGTTCGAGTCCAGTCAAAACAGGATATTTACCATTCAGGATCCGCGTTCCCGGTGGCACATGTGGTGCTATGCCGTCCTTTGCGGAAAGCGGATACGGTAAATGTTCCGGCACTGGCGTCAGGTCAAGGTCAAAATTCTGACATATCTTTTCAAGGTCAGGCTCTACAAACGCTTCAATCCTTGTGGCAATTGCCTGATCGGAAAGAATTATTACTGGAACTTGATATTTCCTTGTCAGACGAGCAGCCTCGATTGCTGTATAGAAACAATCCTCGACATCGCTCGGGGCAATGACAATACGTGGAGCGTCGCCATGCGAACCGAACACAGCTATATTGATATCCGACTGCTCAACCTGTGTGGGAAGTCCAGTTGACGGACCGCCCCGTTGGACATCTACAATAATTGCAGGAACCTCCGCCATAACACCCCAGCCAAGCGCTTCCATCTTTAGCGATAGTCCCGGTCCGCTGGTTGCTGTCACTGCAATCTTCCCGGCATACCCGGCGCCAAGAACAACGGACATTGACGCAATCTCGTCCTCGCACTGAATAAACATTCCGCCATATTTCGGGAGCTCGGCGCGAAGGATTTCCATTATCTCGGATGATGGCGTAATCGGATAACCTGCGCCAAAACGGACACCCCCTGCAATTAGTCCATAACTAATTGCCTCGTTACCGCTCATGACAACCTGCGCGCGTTCTTTCTGCTGACTCCGCGCAAACCGGAACATCTTTAATGTGTTGCCGAGCGAATAATTATAACCTGCGTTGAACGCAGTAAGGGCATTTCGGAGAACGCTTGGGTCTTTGGATTTAAATTTTTCGGTAATCAGTTGTTCTAATTTCTGAGTGTTCAGGTTAAACAACCGGGCAATAAGACCAAGGGCATAAATATTTTTCCCTTTGTCTCGGGTTGTTCCGCCAATCGCCTCAACTGTCAGTGAGGTTATCGGAATCCCCACATGATTATACACCCCGAGCAGGTCTTCCCGCGGCTTAACATGGTCGCTATCGTAAATTACAAGGCCGCCTTTTTTGAGAGAGTTAATGTGGTTGTCGTAAGAGTGTTGGTAGAACGCGAGCAGCACATCGGCTTCATCGCCAGCACTGAGAACCTCGCCGGAACCGATTCTCACCTGAAAGATAGAAGGACCGCCGGAGATTGTCGAGGGGATTGTCATGTATGTCATAACATCCTGCTCACTTCTCCCAGCGAGTCTCGCAAGAAATCCACCAAGTGCCTGAATACCGTCCTGAGAATTACCCGCAATGCGAATCACAGCCTCCGAAATGTCGGCTATATTCAGCCCATCGCCATTGCCCATTAAATTTTCACTCTGTCCGCTCATGATTAGATAATTAAATATATCATTGAAACCGCTAATGTCAAAAATAAGTGAATATTTGTAATTTCCTTATAATGAATATGTTATGAATATAAATAAAAAATTTATCATAAGTATAATACATTCTCATTATAAATTATACTTATTTTAGTCAAATTCATTTTAATTAATTTTTATTCAAGAAGAATCCGATAAATCGGTTCTGCAAAATTTTATTTGAAACATAGACACTGTGGGAAGCGTCTAACTTTTGGAGACTAAACATGACTATGTTTTGGGATAAAATCAAAAATAAGGGTTTTGCGGTCTGTAACAAAGGCTTTACGCTTATTGAACTGCTGGTTGTAATTGCGATAATTGCAATATTAGCGGGATTATTGTTGCCTGCTTTGGCAAGCGCAAAAGAAGCTGGTAGACGTATCAAATGCCTAAATAATATGCGTCAACTCGGGCTGGCTCTTATGATGTATGTTGGCGATAACGAAAACGTATTGCCACCCCGGGCGCATCCTGTTCCCGAAGACCCTTATCATCCCCGCTGGCCTGAAAGACTGAAACCGTACTATAGGGACTACAGACTCCTTGTATGTCCGTCCGAACCACCGAACCAGCCAACAAACATCCCCACCGCGCAGTTATGGAGTCTGTATCCGTATGATTTTTATCCTCGCAGTTATATATACAATTCATTCAACGATTTTTATATTGATTACTTTACGCGTCAGGGTTTTACCGGCAAACAACTCAAGCAGTGGCGTCAATATGCCAAAACCAACGAAGTTGGACTGCCTGAATCACTGATTCGCTATCCCAGTGAAACCGCAGTCTTTGGCGAAAAAGAATTCGATTCCCTGCACTGGTATTTTGATTACGAAACCTACGAGGATATCACGCAACTGAACCAGAGCAAACACATGAGCGGTCAGCGTTCAGGCAAAGGGGAAGGCGGTGGCGGGTCAAACTACATTTTTGCTGATGGCTCGGCGCGGTTTATGAAATTCGGCAGGACAGTCTCACCAATTAATATGTGGGCTGTAACTGATGCATGGAGAAACATCGGCGCTCCTACTACACCCGGCGGAGGCGTCTCAGGCGAATAACTAAATGTGATTTTAATTTTTAACCACAGAGATCACAGAGAAACACAGAGGGAGAAAATATTTAATAAAAAAAATAACCACAGAGGACACAGAGGACACAGAGAACGCGAAGGAATTAAAAAAAACAGAAAAAATAAAACCACAGAGCTCACAGAGAGCACAGAGAAATAAAATTCTTAAAAGGATAGGTAAGACTAGAAGGATTTTTAATACACTTTTTAAGTTGGGCAGGAATTTATGATTTTCATATTTTAGAATTTCAATCCTTAAATCAGACTTATCCTAATTTCCCCATTAATTTCTTTTGCGTCGTCTTCTCTGTTAAGTTTTAAACTCTGTGCCCTCTGTGCTCTCTGTGGTTAAAAAAATTAATTGTTAAAAATTTGTTAAATCTCCGTGTTTTCTGTGCCCTCTGTGGTTATACCTTTTAATTCTATTTAAAATTCTTTATATCTAATCACTGTATTTTCTCTGTGCTCTTTGTGGTTTGTCTTTTTTTAAATCTTTTTTAGACTCTGCATCTCTTTATCGCTCTGTGTTCTCTGTGGTTTTATTTTTTATTTTCACCCCCTTTCCATTCATATACCCTCTACTAATAACCCCACTGTAAAGCTTCGGGTTTGACCTGTATTATTTTTCTTGAAGTTAAAATAACCAGTGATAAAGTTATTTCGTAAAAAATTTAGACGGAACAGACTTAATTAAAAAGTCAGGGATAGTATTTTTATTTTAGGACAGGCGCAAAAGGATAATTTGTTTTTGAAGTCCGATTAAAAACTTTCAGGTTGAGACTGTGAAAATCTTTAGCGGAAATTCGAACAAGCCTCTTGCCGAGGCAATATGCAGTTCAATAGGCGTGCCACTGGGAAAATGCACTGTTAGCACTTTTCCCGATGGTGAGACGTTTGTGAAGATAGAAGAAAACGTCCGCGGCGAGGACGTCTTCGTCGTGCAATCAACCAATCCGCCGACGAACCATAATTACATGGAACTGTTCATTATGATTGATGCCCTGCGGCGGGCAAGCGCCTCACGTATAACTGCCGTCATCCCGTTTTACGGCTATGCGCGACAAGACAGAAAAGACCAGCCGCGCGTTCCGATTACGGCAAAGCTGATGGCAAACCTGCTGGTTGCATCTGGTGCAAACCGCGTCCTTACAATGGACTTGCATGCCCAGCAGATCGTTGGATTTTTTGATATCCCGGTGGATCATTTGTATGCGGCGCCTGTTATATATGAATATCTGCTGAAGAAACAAATCCCCGACCTTGTGGTAGTTAGCCCGGACGTGGGTGGCGTAAAGATGGCGAATGCATACGCACAGGTTCTTGGCGGAGAATTAGCCATCGTCGTTAAAAAGAGAATAAGCCCTACGGAGGTTGTTCCAATTTCGGTTGTCGGTAATATTGCCGGTAAAAACATTCTTATTGTGGACGACCTGACAGAGACTGCTGGGACACTCGTTACAGCGGCAGAATACCTCAAGCAAAACGGCGCAAAGAAAATTTATGCCTGTGTAGTCCACGCTGTCCTTAGCGATAAAGCAATCGAAAGATTGAAAAAATCTTGTATTGACGAACTTATTACAACTGATACTGTATATCGTCCACCGGTTGAAGGTGTGAAAATAACCACCCTTTCGGTGGCAAAGTTACTTGGCGAAGCGATACGACGGATTGAAGGCAATATGTCCGTCTCTTCGCTTTTTGTCTACAATGGAATAAGAATTGGTTGAAAAATTTTTATTGTATGTAATATTAACTGTCTGTATTTTAAATAATCTGTTTGCGAATTTTGAACGGACCAACGGAAATAAAATGAAATCGGTAGAGTTAAAAGCGTATCCACGGACGCTGGTAAAGCGGAATGCTGTAAAGAAAATTTACAGCCAAGGCCGCATTCCGGCTGTTATTTACGGACGGCACATCAAGCCTCAGAACCTTGAAGTTAATAGCAAGGAAATTGAAGACCTTGTACATCACTCGGCTTCGGAGAACCTTCTCGTCAACCTTAGCATAGAAGGCGATCCAAATCCAAAAAGGCTTGCGCTCGTCAAAGAAATCCAGCAACACCCGCTTACACGCAAGATTTTGCATGTGGATTTCCACGAAGTATCTGAAACCGAGAAGGTTACAGTCGTTGTCCCGATTGAAACCGTTGGCGAAGCGGTCGGTGTCAAAACTGGTGGTGGCATTCTTGAACACGTCCTGCACAAGGTCAAAGTCCGTTGCCTGCCAAAAGACATCCCTGAAGCTATTACAATTGACGTCACAAACCTCGATGTCGGCAAGGCAATCCACATTGGCGATATTGTTCCGCCAGCAGGCGTGGAAATCATTGGCGATAAATCAATTGTCGTAGTTGCAGTTGCCGCGCCAATATCTGAAGAAGAAGAAAAAGCCGCTACAGAGGCTGCTGCAGCCCCGCTTGCTGCTGACCAAGTCGAAATGATTAAAGAGAAGAAAGAAGAAGAGGGTGAAGAAAAGGCTGGCGAAAAACCGGCTGCCAAAGCTGCAGAAAAACCGGCTGCAAAGGCTGCAGAAAAATCGGCTGAAAAAGCCGCAGAAAAACCAGCAGAAAAGGAAAAGAAAAAATAACGCCCTTTTCTCTTTAATAACGCGGTTCTTTTGGAAATTAACAACAACCGGTTTAAAAGCCGGTAAATGCGGAAGACCTGCGCAATATAAACGCAGGTTCTTTCCCGGAAATGGAAGCTACATACCTCATTGTGGGGTTGGGAAATCCGGGCAAAGAATATTCCGGCACAAGACACAATGCGGGTTTCATGGTGCTGGAAAGGCTCGGGAGTTTGTGGAATGCGCAATGGACGTATGAAAAACAATTCTGCGCCAATATTGCGCATGTAAAACCGCAGGGTAAAAAAGTTATACTCTGCTGTCCGCAAACTTACATGAATTTAAGTGGAAATGCGGTAGCGCCCGTAGTAAATTACTACCGCATTGAACTGAAAAATCTGCTCGTGGTTGCAGACGACGCAGACCTCCCGGTAGGATGGATTAGAATGCGTCCAAAAGGAGGAAGCGGAGGGCACCACGGATTAGAGTCTATAGAAAATGCGCTTGGGACTCAGGAATATGCCAGATTACGCATCGGTATAGGCAGACAACCTGATTCCCCGCGCGAAATTACAAATCACGTCCTTGGCAAATTTAGCCAGGACGAACTGGAAATTATAAATTTAGTAATCGAAAACGCTGTCAAACAGATCCAGACATGGCTGTTTGACGGTATCGAAAAAGCAATGAATAAATATAATGGGCAGGTAACACTGCCCCAAACCGGAACACAAAGTTAGCAGAGGGTTAGCCGTGAAAAAATACGAAGGACTGTTTATACTAAACGTCTCTAACAAAGAAGAAGAAATTAAAGAGGCGATAGACAATATCGCCAAAGAAATTGTCGCTCTCGGCGGCAAAGTCGAAGCCGTCCAGAGGCTCGAACGTCATACTTTTGCCCGCGCAAAAAACAAAAAAGTAACAAGCGGGTATTACGTGAACTTTGTCTTCACCTGCGCCCCTTCGGTTATTGAACAACTCCGGAACAAATTCGCATTAAAAGAAGAAATTTTCAGAGTCATGTTCACCATTGCTCCGGAGAAAAAAGCCGAAGAGGCAAAACCGGCTGAAGCTAAGGCTTAATTAAAACATCGGAACTGCCATGGCAAGCTTTAACAAAGTAATACTGATGGGCAATATAACGCGCGATCCCGAGCTGCGTTATACGCCAAAAGGCATGCCCATCGCCCGCATTACCGTGGCAGTAAACCGCAAATGGAAAGCCGAAACCGGCGAAATGCGGGAAGAAACCACTTTTATCGACGTTGACGCCTACGGAAATCAGGCTGAACTTTTGGCAAAATACCTTAAAAAAGGCAGCCCGATACTCGTTGAAGGCAGACTCCGTCAACATACCTGGGACGACAAACAAACAAACCAAAAAAGATCAGTCCTGCGGGTGGACATGGAGAATTTCAGGTTCGTAGGTCCGGCTCAACGCGAAGGCGTTGCCGAACCGATTGAACCCGAAGCCGTCATCTCCGAGGCAAACGGCATGGGAAACAACACCCCCACGGCGCCAAACCGTGTTGCTGAACCGCCTCCGGATGAAGACGACGTACCGTTTTAAACTATTAAANATGTACTAAATATATGGCAAAGATAGACGTTATATTGACAAGCAACATTGTCGGACTCGGCGCAGAGTCCGATCAGGTTACAGTAGCGGCTGGTTATGCCCGTAATTATCTGTTCCCATACGGGCTGGCAATACCACTAACTCAGGCAAACAAGAAGAGAATCGAAGCGCTTAAAAAACGCCGCGCCGAACGTGAAGCCCATGAACTCAACACAATGAAAGAACTCGCAAANGTCATTTCGCAACTCGTTTGCATTGTAAAAGTCAAGACTGGCGAAGAAGGCAAAATGTTCGGCACAGTCACAGGTGGTACCATAGCGGACAATCTCCGTACTCAATTCGATATCTCAATCGATAAAAAGAAAATCCACCTCGAAAAACCAATCCGTGCGCTTGGCGACTACGAGGTCGAAGTTAACCTTCACCCCGAAGTGAAAACAACGCTAAAAGTTCGCGTTGAAAGCTCTACACCACTGCCGGAAGTTGTCCCAACACAACAACAGCAGCAGGAAACCGCTAAAGCAAAAGAACAACCACAAAAACAGGAAAAAGCCGAAAAACAACCTAAGGCAGAAAAAACAAAATAACACGACTTTAAACCATATTACCAAAACGGACTGTAAGCCTCCTTACAGTCCGTTTTTTTTACCACAGAGGACACATAGAAATTTAAAATTTTAATTTTAACCACAGAGAGCACAGAGGAATTAATTTATTAAAAATAGTAGGAAAAAAATTAACCACAGAGAACACAGAGGACACAGAGAGATAAAAAATTTTAATTTTTACCATAGAGAACACGGAGAAATAAAAATAGGAACAGGAGGATTAGAATTTTTAGGACTTTTAAAATTTAACAGGATATTGAGCGTTGATAAGATAATTACCGATTTATTTTTAACCACAGAGAATACAGAGATTAAAAAATTAATAGTTTATTTTTTTACCACAGAGATGACAGAGGACACAGCGTTATAAAAAACTTTAACAATTATTTTTTACCACAGAGAACACGGAGAGACACAGAGGAATTAATTTATTAAAAAGTAGGAAAAAATTAACCACAGAGGACACAGAGGGAAACACACAGTGTTTTAATATTAATGACATTTTTTTATTTATTCTGTTTAACAAACCACATTTCTTTTGTTTCCCTTATATTTAAAAATCCTACTTATCCTCTCAATCCTATTAAAAACATTTTATCTCTCTGCGCTCTCTGTGTTCTCTGTGGTTAAATTTTTTTAATAAATGTTTTCTTCCTCTGTGTCCTCTGTGCGCTCTGTGGTTTTTAATATTTTTTTAATCCTAATTTTCTTTTTATTTTTAATCTCTGCGTTCTCTGTGGTTAAAATTAAAATTTTTTATTTCTCTGTGTTCTCTGAGGTTAAAAAATTATTTATATCTTAATCCAAGTATTGGATAACTGGTGGGGGGAGTTGGCGTTTGATTTCGTTGATACGGTAGCCGAAGCCATTGCCACGAATGGATGAGAGGTCAACTGTTCCGTTGCGGCGTGTGTAAATTTCGGGATGGACAGCGGCTTCCGGCGCCGAGGCTTCGGGGTAGAACTGCATTGAGTTTGTTTCGACGCCCATTATTGTGTTGATGTGCGAGGCAAGGAGCAGATGCGGAATCTGGGCGAGCATGGGGTTTGTTAAGTCCTGAACCATGAGGGTCATGCCATGCGCTTCTGCCCAGCAAGCGGATAGGATTGCGCCGGTCTGGGTCTTGCAGGTTTTAAGCGCAACACCGCTCCAGCCAAGCGACCTGCCGAGTCTTATCATTTTCCAGTCGTGAGCGCTTTCGTCTAAAAACAGCGGTTTGCGGGCGGAGACGCTGCGGACGTCAATCGGGAACTGTTCGAGTTCATAGGGGAATGGTTGTTCAACATAGAGAATCATTCCGTAGATGCGAGGGTGTTCGTCGCGTAGTTTATCGAGTATGCTGTTTACGTAGCCCGGGATGGTAACTGTGCAGTTGAAGTCTGCGCTGAGCCAATCTACGTTTTCTTCGATAGCCATTTTGCCGACGCGGACAATCCGGTTGTAGTCCCAGTGTTCGTCGTTGCCGCGGAGTTTGATTTTCAGGCATTTAAGACCGTCGCGGCGAATCCAGTCGCGGAGCAAAACGGGGTAGCCGTCGGATGGTTCGTTGCCGGTCAAATCGCTTTGGTCGATCGGGTCTAATCCCCCTACGAGGTGCCATGCTTTGAGTTTGTTTCTGCGGGGGATGATGAATTCGTGGGGATATCTTGAATTAAAACCTATTTTGGTGTCCGGAGCCGGTTCGATAAATGCCGCGAGGTCGCGGTTCATAAAATCGGGGTTATAAGTTTCGTAGGTTGGTCTGCCAACGAGGTTGCCGTAGGCGTCGTGGATGGCGATGTCGAAAGGCGAGCAGCAGAGGAGCGCCGCAAGGTATGGCATTTTTTCCTGACGGTTTCGGTTAAATTCGTTCAGCAGGGGTTTGAGTCTGGACTCGTTGAAGTCGTAGCCGAGTTCGAGCGGATGACCTTTTGATTGAAAGATGCCCCATTCGCGGGCGAGGAGTTTGCAGAATTCAATCAGGGTTTTATGACGGGCGTCATAGGAGATTTGGGATGGCCAGACCCACTGGACGCTTAAAGGGGTTTCGCCCCAGCCGGTAGCGGTGTTTCCGCGGGAATCGGAGACTTTGACCATAACGCGCGCGCATGTGACGGATGTAAGGGTTTCTGTTCCGAATTTGAGGGGCACTCTTGTTTTGATCGGGATAAGGTATAGCGCGGTTCCGCGAACCTGAATGTCGGTCAGTTTTGCCATAAAGTTGTCAGATTATGTGAATTTCGTAATTTTTGTGATAAAGCAAGTTTATCTGCGCCGGTTATTGTTTATCAAGAGGTAAATTTGGGTGAATAGATTGTGTTTTTGTGGATGCCGACGTGGTAAATTTGTAACGGTTGGCTTGACTTATCGGTTATAATCTATCAAATTTTTTGGTTTATGGCTGATGTTAAAACAAATGATGTGATGGAGAAGATTGTCTCGCTGTGCAAACGGCGCGGATTTATTTATCAATCGTCGGAAATTTACGGCGGTATAAACGGGTTTTGGGATTACGGTCCGCTTGGGGCTGAGCTTAAACGCAATGTGCGCGATAGATGGTGGCGCGCGATGACACACATGCGCGACGACGTTGTGGGTTTGGATGCCACGATTATCATGCATCCGAAGGTGTGGGTAGCAAGCGGGCATGTGGACACTTTTGCCGACCCGATGAGCACATGCAAGGTATGCAAGAAACTTTTGCGCTCCGATCAGGTGCTGGAGATGCTCGGTGAAGCGGAGTGGGCAAAGACTGTTTACAGTTTCTGGAACGACGGCAATGTTGACACAGAGAAACTTCTCCAATGGGCGCATTCGAAAGGGCATCGGCAGGCGCCCGGGCTTGCGCTTGTAAAGAAGCCGGAGCAGGTTGTCTCGGCGCTTAAAAANATGTTGTCGGTGAATAAGAACATTGGGAAACTGGACTTTTTCAAGGTTCTTGCCACAGACCCCGAGACGCAGACAAAGCTTGTGACGCCGTGTCCGTATTGCGGCGGCGAACTGACAGAGCCGAGGATGTTTAACCTGATGTTCAAGACTCACGTCGGACCTGTGGAGGATGATGAAAACATTGCATATCTGAGACCGGAGACGGCNCAGGCGATATTTGTGCAATTTAAAAATGTGCTTGAGACATCGCGTCAGAAAGTGCCGTTTGGAATCTGCCAGATTGGAAAGGCTTTCAGGAACGAGGTTACTCCGCGTAATTTCACTTTCCGGTCGCGCGAGTTTGAGCAGATGGAACTTGAGTTTTTCATTAGACCCGACGAGGTTGTGGAGAAGATTGCCGGGCGTGTCGCGCGATGGAGCGAAGGCGCGGATGTTTCAACGCCGCAACCGGACTGGGGATGGGAGATGTGGCATCGGCACTGGGTCGAAGAGCGGTTAAAGTGGTATGAGTCTATCGGTTTAAGCAGGGACACGCTGGAACTTTACTGGCAAAAGAAAGAGGAACTTGCGCATTATGCGAGGGCGTGCGTGGATATTCAATTCAAGTTTCCGTTCGGGACGCAGGAATTGGAAGGGATTGCTGCCCGCGGCGATTTTGACCTTACACAACACCAGAAGCACAGTGGGAAATCGATGGAGTATTTCGACGAGGAGGCAAAGACGAAGTATGTTCCGCATGTGATTGAGCCGAGCGCTGGTGTTGACCGGCTTGTGCTTGCCTTGATATGCAACGCTTACAGTGAGGACGAAGTTCCGGATGAAAAGGGCAAGCCTGAGCAACGGGTTGTACTTCGGTTCCATCCGAGCATTGCGCCGATCAAGGTTGGCGTGTTCCCGCTGCTTAAGAACAAGCCGGAACTTGTCCAGAAAGCCAAGGCAATCCGCGAGATGTTGCGTCCGCACATGACTGTTTTCTACGATGATTCTGGCGCAATTGGCAGGCGTTATCGTCGTCAGGACGAAGCAGGCACGCCGTTTGGAATTACTGTGGACTTTGATACTTTGGGTGAAACTCCTTCGCTGAAGGACACTGTTACAGTCCGTGACCGCGATACCACGAAACAAGAGCGTGTGAAGATTGATGAACTTCTTCCTTACATTAAGGAGAAGATTAAATAGTAGGGTTTAAGCGACTGATTGACAATCGTGGTAAAGTCTGCCGGCGCGTATCATGTATGAATGCGCTTGGGGATGGAGCATATTTTGATTTTGCGAAATTGCATTTTGTACGTCTCAAAGTTATTTAATCTGACCTACCGCAATTTGAAATTAAGCAGTTGATTCATGGGGAAAGGATAATTAATTTATAGGCATGACACTTTCCGAACAGATGGCTGAAATTGCGGCGCGGGCAAAGGCGGCTTCGCGTGAACTGGCGAAACTTACTACGCAGGAGAAGAACGAGTGTCTGCTCGCGATGGCGGATGCGATTGAACGGGAAGCCGAACAGATTAAAGCCGCCAATGACCGCGATATGGAACTTGGAGCTGCAGCCGGACTTTCTTCAGCAATGCTCGACCGCTTAAAACTAAATGATAAGCGGATTGCAGCCATGGCGAATGGATTGCGCGAGGTTGCGGCGTTGCCTGACCCGGTCGGTAGGATCCTTGATGAACGGGTGAGACCTAACGGATTGAGGCTAAAGAAGGTGGCAGTACCGATAGGGGTGATTGTTATTATATACGAGTCGCGTCCGAATGTTACGGCAGATGCGTCTGCTTTGTGTTTTAAGAGCGGAAACGCCACAATACTTCGCGGGGGAAAGGAGGCGATAAATTCCAATACAGCGATTGCGAAGGTGATGATTTCTGCGGCGAAACAACGGTTGCCGAAGTTTCCGGAAGGTGCTATTCAGGTTGTCCAGACGACAGACAGGGCGGCAATAAAGGAACTGTTGTCGCTGACGCAGTATATAGACCTTTGCATACCGCGAGGGGGTGAGGGGTTAATNCGGGCAGTTGCCGAATGTTCGAGGGTTCCGGTAATTAAGCATTATAAAGGGGTTTGCCATGTTTATGTCCACTCAAAAGCAAATCTGAAGATGGCGGAAACAATCGTGATGAACGCAAAGTGTCAGCGTCCGGCTGTGTGTAATGCAATGGAATGTTTGATTGTGGACAGGGAGATTGCCGGGAAGTTTTTGCCTGTGATTGCNGGTTTGCTGTGGGAGAAGAATGTGGAACTTCGGGCTGATGCGGAGTCGTATAAGATTTTGCTGCCGGTTTCTACAGGCAAAAAACTTGTGCAGGCAAAGGAAGAGGATTTTTACAACGAGTATAACGATTACATAATGAATATCCGCGTTGTTGGCGGTGTGGACGAGGCGATTGAACATATCGCCAAATATGGTTCGGCGCATTCTGACGCTATTGTTACCGAAGACAAGGCAGCGGCGGAAAAATTCCTGAACGAGGTAGATTCGGCAGCGGTTTACTGGAATGCCTCGACGCGGTTTACGGACGGCGAGTTTGGGATGGGGGCTGAGATTGGGATTAGCACTGACAAAATCGGCGCACGTGGACCGATGGGACTTGATGAATTGACGTCATACAAGTGGGTTTGCATTGGTTCGGGACAGATCCGGACGTGATAATCTGAAATTGTTGGCGGATAATTTCACAAGCGGGCAGGAATATTCTTTTTTTGACCTTTTTAAGATTACAGTTCATTATTATGGCTTAATGAAAAAGACGGAGACACCGATTTATAAGAGGATTTTGGTAAAACTGTCCGGCGAGGCTCTTGCCGGTGAGTCCGGTTATGGGATTGACCCTACCGCGGTAATCAACATGGCTAATGAAATCAAAGAGGTGAAAGACCTTGGGGTGGAGGTGGTCATGGTGATTGGCGGTGGAAATATTTTCAGGGGAGAACAGGGCAGCCAGCAGGGGATTGACCGGGCAACCGGCGATTACATGGGGATGCTTGCAACGATAATTAATTCGCTTGCGATGCAGGATGCGCTTGAAAAACTGGGGATTCCGACCCGGGTGCAGAGCGCGATAGCGACAATTCAGGTTGCAGAGCCGTTTATACGGCGTCGGGCGATTCGGCATCTTGAAAAAGGACGCGTGGTTATTTTTGCCGGCGGAACTGGAAATCCTTATTTCTCGACAGATACAGCTGCAGCCTTGCGCGCAAACGAGATTGGCGCTGAGGTTATTCTTAAAGGGACGAAGGTAGACGGCGTTTACGACAAAGACCCGAAGAAAGACCCGTCCGCGGTTCGTTATGAGCGGATTACTTACGCCGAGGCATTGCAGAAACGGCTTAAGGTTATGGATGCCACTGCTTTTGCCATGTGTCAGGACAATAAGATGCCGATAATTGTTTTTGATATTTTTAAACCGCATAATTTAAAGCGGATTGTGCTTGGCGAGAAGGTGGGAACACTCGTTGCCGGTTAAAAGGATAATTACACATGGAATACGAAGCGGTAATTGGATTAGAGACACATGTTCAGTTAAAGACGAAATCCAAGATGTGGTGCGCATGCCCGAATGAATTCGGCGCGCCACCGAACACAAACGTGTGTCCTGTATGTCTTGGATTGCCCGGTTCGCTGCCGGTGGCGAATGAGGAGGCATTGCGGCTTACTGCGCTTGCCGGGTATTTGCTGAATTGTCAGATTGCATCCTTTGCCCGGTTTGACCGTAAAAATTATTTTTATCCCGATATGCCCAAAAATTACCAGATAAGCCAGTATCAACTTCCATCTACGCTGAACGGCTATCTGGATTTTGAATTCAACGGCGAGATATGCCGTGTGCGAATTACCCGCGCGCATCTGGAAGAAGATGTCGGAAAGAGTTTTCATTTTGAAAACACAAGCGGTGTTGATTTTAACCGCGCCGGCGTGCCGTTGCTTGAGATTGTGAGCGAACCGGATATCACAAGCCCCGATATGGCGTATGCGTATCTGAACGCGCTGAAAGAGGTCTTGATGCAGGGCGGTGTTAGCGACTGCGACATGGAAAAGGGGATGGTGAGGTGCGATGTGAATGTGAGTGTGCGTCCGAAAGGGTCAAAGACGCTTGGGGCAAAGATTGAAATCAAAAACATGAACAGTTTCAGCGGTGTCCGTCGCGCGCTTGAATATGAAATTGAGAGGCAGATTGAAGTTTTGAAGAGCGGCGGAAGGCTTATCCAGTCCACGCGCCGTTGGGATGATGTTGCGGGGATTACCGAAGAAATGCGGACAAAAGAGGAGGCGCATGACTACCGTTATTTCCCTGACCCTGACCTTGTGCCTTTTGCTCCGACGGAAGAGTGGCTGAATGAGGTGCGGAAGAGAATCATAGAATTGCCTCTTGCGAAAAAACAGCGATTAATGCGGCAGTATCAGATCCCGGCATCAGATGCCGAGGTGTTTAAGAGCGACCCCGAACTGTGCAGTTATTTTGAGAACATCGCAAAGGATGCGAAAAATCCAAAAGCGGTTGCGAACTGGATTCTAAACAACCTGCGCGCGAAGATGACTGAATCGGGATTGACGCTGTCTTCGCTAAAGTTTCCGGGGAGTTATATCATTGAGCTTGTGAACCTTGTTGATTCGGGGAAGATAAGTTCAAAAATTGCGCAGGATGTCTTTTCCGAAATGTTCGAGACAGGCGAGGCGCCGTCAAAGATTGTCGAGAAGAAGGGACTTATCCAGTTAAGCGACACATCTGCAATAGAACAGTTCTGCAAGCAGGCGATCGAGGCGAATCCAGGACCTGTTGCCGATTACAAAGCCGGTAAAACTGCTGCGCTGAATTTTCTGAAGGGACAGGTCATGAAACTTAGCAAGGGGAAGGCAAATCCGGCAATTGTCGGTGAAATACTTGAACGCTTGCTAAAACAATAGATGGCGGTATTATTGGGGTATGAACCGCCGTCAATTTATAAAGACCGTAAGTTTATCGGCATTGCTTAAATACAGCCCTGCCATTTTTGCGCAGAAACCGAAACGGTTGATGAAAATTTCTTTAAACTGCGGAAACATTGGGGTTAACGCAGACCTTACGGAGGCAATAAATCTTGCAAGGAAATACGGATTTGAGGCGATTGATTTTAACGCCGGCGCTATTGCTGCGATGAACAGGGATGAAATGGACAGGGTTGTAGGGCTGATGAAGGATAGCAATCTTGTGTGGGGAGCCACTGGCTTGACGGTAGATTTCCGCGGCGATGAATCCCGGTTTAAAGATGGTTTAAGTAGACTTCCTGCCGTTGCCAGCGCGCTGAAAAGGGTTGGTCTTACCCGTATGACAACATGGATTAGCCCGACGCATCCGACGCTTGGGTATGATGAAAACTTTAAACTTCACAAAGAGCGGTTCGCACAAATCGCAAAGGTTTTAAAAGATTTTGATATTCAGTTTGGTGTTGAATACGTTGGAACAAAGACGTCCCGCAAACGCGGCGGGAATGTGTTTATTTATAACATGAAGCAGGCACTGGAATTGATTAACGCAACCGGCGCCGAAAATATTGGGCTTGTGCTTGACTCATGGCACTGGTGGCAGGCTGATGAAACGCCCG
>JGI24721J44947_10003584_pt1 | contig 21839 bp, 26 predicted proteins | sample YelNatPaOPGAMG01_FD_44947 | JGI IMG/M metagenome (IMG submission 44947) | reverse complement strand
CCTGCCGCTTAAGTAATCATATATCTCCCTCTCTTTCTTCTTAGCAGGGACTCCATGGATTGCGGAGAACTCTATGACGGGTATGTAGCGCAACCTCTCTTCATGAATCCGGAGGTCTGTGTAGAAAAGAGAAATACCATGTATAGAAGAATGAATCGCTTCTTGAAGGTTCTTAGGCGTATCTTCAGAGAAGAATAATTCAATGTTATACTCGGTCATTTCAACAAAAGTTAAGGTTTCAGCTTCTTACATGCCTTCTTGTATACGGGATCGAGAAACTCGTAGTCTCTTACAATGCTTATCATTTCAAGCTTGTCGATGATCCTTGTTACCGTCGATTTAGGTAATACGACTCCTTTCCTCTCGGAGACGAGGCTCCTGACCTTAGACCATGATTTCGCACCCTCCGCTATGGCTTTTAGGACAGATTTCTCCCTTGGGCTAAGCTTGTTCAACTCCTCTAGAGCCAGGTTAACCGCCATGCTGGAGATCTTCTCAACATCTCTCATCCCGTCTGCGTAGGATCTTCCGAAGAACACTAGCCATCCGACGATCCCGTCGAAAAGCTCCACAGCCTCCTCTATTGTTTCGTCGCGCAGCTTCAACCCTTCCTCCCGAAACCCTTTCATCAAGAACTCTTTGGACAGATCCTTTGCGAACCTTTCGACATGGACCTCGTGAACATATCTCCCGTAGAGCGGTGAGGAAGCATTATCGACTCCGAGAAAACTTCTTAACAGGCCTACTTCAGAGCCGGATATGATAACGGATATTTTCTCCAGGTTGTCGTAGGAGTATGCAACAAGACTCCTGAGCTCAGCGGATAGGGGAGGCCTAAGAGACTGGATCTCATCAATCACCAAGATGAACCTCTCGCCCTTTTTATTAATCTCTTGGAGGAGCCCCGTGAAGCTTATGGAATCACTTCCCCTCCATCTTACTTCAACACCTGCAGACGCGATGCTTATTCCCCTTATACCCTCCAACAGCCTTCTAGTCCTGCTGAGGGAGTTGTAGAGCCCATCGCCTATCCTCTCATAGAGCTCAGATCGTCTTGAAACCCCTCTGGTATCTATGTAAACCCCCCTATGCTTCTCCAGAAAAGCCTTTACAATGCTCGTCTTCCCAATCCTCCTGATTCCCAGCACGAGTGTAAGCGGGTATCCGTGGCTAACAGCCCTGTCGAGCTCTCTAAGCTCATCCTCCCTGTTGAACAAATCGCTCCTGGATGTTTTTGGCCTGAGGTCGAAAAGCAAGTTCCGCACCGGAACTTGGTTCCATAACGGAACTATTTAAAGCTTTATCCCGGTGGTTGACCTAAGGATAAAATGGAGCGTGAGAAAACTCTTCAAGACATCTTCAGAGACTTAAGCAGGGCAATCGGGCTGGATCCGCATAACTCCCATTACCATTACAACATGGGGCTGATGCTATACGGGGATGGCGCGCGAGAGTTGTGATTTTTAAGCAGATTCTTTTGAAGCTAATTTTTTATTTAATTCTACTACTGTTGGATTGTCATAGTTTCGACATTGCTTCAGCAGCATCTATAAGACCTCAAGATAGTCTGGGGGCCACTTGTATACTGCCACGAGGATTCCTATCTGCTGCCTCAAGGCTTCCAATGTTTCCCTTGGGAAACCAGCCTTTATTCTGCCTCAGTATCGCGTGCGATGAATCTCGATGAAGAGAATTGAAAAGCGGGCGCGCTAAACATATCGCTTAAACATCCTCGAGAAAACCATATATAAAACCCAAAAAACACGTGGCAAAACCGTACCACCCTCCTGAAAACCTTAAACTTAAATACACCTCTCCGAAGCTAAGGAGACAGAAGGAGGAAAGAAAAAATGAGTTCGTCAAGCAAACCACACCTGAATCTCATAGTTTGCGGTCACGTCGATCATGGTAAGAGTACTACTACTGGTCATTTGCTGTATTTGACGGGGTATGTTGATGAGAGGCGGATGAAGGAGCTGGAGGCTGAGTCTGCTAAGACTGGTATGGGTGATACTTTCAAGTTTGCGTGGGTGCTGGATAGGTTGAAGGAGGAGAGGGAGCGTGGAGTAACTATTGACGCGATGTACGTGAAGTTTGAAACAAAGAAGTATTACTATACTATTATTGATGCTCCTGGCCATCGTGATTTCGTTAAGAATATGATTACTGGTGCTAGTCAGGCTGATAGTGCGTTGCTGATTGTTTCTGCTAAGAAGGGTGAGTTTGAGGCTGGTGTTAGTGCTGAGGGTCAGACGACTGAGCATGCTTTTCTGCTGTTTACTCTTGGTGTGAGGCAGATTGTTATTGGTGCTAATAAGATGGATGATGCTTCGGTGAACTGGAGTCAGGAGCGTTTTCTTGAGGTGAAGAAGGGTATTGAGGATTTGCTGAAGCGTATTGGGTTTAATCTTGAGAAGAATCCGATTCCTATTATTCCTATTAGTGGGTGGACTGGTGATAATCTTGTTAAGCCTAGTGAGAAGATGCCTTGGTATAAGGGTCCTACTTTGCTTGAGGCTTTTGACCTGTTTCAGGCGCCGCCTAGGCCTGTGGATAAGCCTTTGAGGATTCCGATTCAGCAGGTTTTCACTATTACTGGTGTTGGTACTGTTCCTGTTGGCAGGGTTGAGACTGGTGTTTTGAAGCCTAATACGAAGATTGTTGTGAGGCCTGTGGATAAGGTTGGTGAGTTGAAGACTATTGAGATGCATCATACGCAGCTTGAGAAGGCTGAGCCTGGTGATAATATTGGTATGGCTGTTAAGGGTTTGTCTAAGGAAGAGTTGAAGAGGGGTAATGTTATTGGTTATCCTGATAGTCCTCCGACTGTTGCTAAGAGCTTTGTTGGCAGGATTATTGTGATTAGGCATCCGACTGCTATTGCTGCCGGGTATACTCCTGTTCTTCATGTTCATACTGAGCAGGTTGCTTGCACGTTTGAGGAGCTTCAGAAGAAGATTGATCCTCGTACTGGTGCTGTTGTTCAGGAGAAGCCTGATTTCTTGAAGACTGGTGACGCTGCTCTCGTGAAGTTTAGGCCTTTGAAGCCTGTTGCTATTGAGGTTTACTCTGAGTTTCCGCAGCTTGGCAGGTTTGCTATCAGGGATATGGGTATGACTGTTGCCGCTGGCATTGTGACTGAGATTCCTGAGAAGGTTCCTTTCGAAGCCAAGTAGGTTTCTCTTAGTCTTTTTCCGCTTCTTGTTTTTCTCCTTTCTTGTTTTACCCTGGTTTATTCTGCGAGTGCTGAACCGGTGTTCGCCGTCATGCGGCGGTTATTGGTGGTGATGGGTGAGGCTTCAGGCAGCGTTTTTTTGTTTGACTGGTTGGGGGCGGGGTTTGTAGTTTTATCGTGGGACCTTTAAAGCTTGTAGTTATTAACCACAAACTTTATTAAAAAGCTTGCGGAAACAGTTTTGTTGAATCCCGAGGATTTGAAGAGGGTGGTGGCTTCGCAGAGGGAGGAGATGGAGAACCTATTCGCGACAGAGAAGATAATAGAGAGGAGTGTAGACGCTGAGAGGCTGAGGAGCTTTCTTTCACAGCCGAATATTTTGACTGTTCTCGGCGTGAGGCGGTGTGGCAAGTCGCTGCTTTCATGGATGCTTCTCAGAGGCTTGAGGTTTGGGTACGTTAACTTCTTCGACGAGAGGCTTGCCGGCTTTGAGGCTAGAGATTTTGAAAGACTGCTTGAGGCTTTTTACCAGCTTTACGGTGTAGACTTGGAGTACATGGTTCTCGACGAGGTTCAGCACGTCAACGGTTGGGAGAGGTTTGCGAGCAGGATGAGAGCTTCTAAGAAGATGATTGTGACAGGGAGTAGCTCGCAATTGCTTTCAAGCGAGCTGGCTACGCTCCTCACCGGGAGGCATGTTGACTTTATGCTTTTCCCGTTTAACTTCAGAGAGTTTCTGAAGATACGTGGTGTGGAGCTGGATGAGAATTGGCAGTACTCGACAGCAAAAGTTTCTACGGTGAAGAGCATGCTTGAAGAGTATCTTAGAACCGGAGGATTCCCAGAGGCCAGTAGGTTTGGCAGGAGGATTCTGGTATCCATCTATTCCGATGTGCTTGAGAAGGATGTTGTAAGAAGGCATCGTGTGAAGAAGACGGTGGCCCTTAAAGAGTTTGCGAGATACATGGTTTCAAACGTTTCCTCTGAGTTCAGCTTTAACAGGCTTAGGAGAGTCCTGGGTGTGAGTGATGTGCATACGGTTAGAAACTATGCTGAATGGGTAGGTGAGGCCTATCTTTTGTTTTTCCTAGAAAGGTTTTCGCCGAAGCTTAAGCTTCAATACATTTCTCCTAAGAAAGCCTACTGTGTTGATAACGGAATCGTTACTTCAATCGGATTCAGGATTTCGGAAAACCTTGGGGGACTTATGGAGAACCTAGTGGCTGTGGAGCTGTTGAGGCGCAGAAGCTACTCGTTCAGCGGCTTCGAAGTCTTCTATTGGAGAGACTACCAGCAGAACGAGGTTGATTTCGTCGTGAAAAATGGCTTAAGCATTAAGCAGCTTATACAGGTGACTTATGCCAGCGGCAGGGATGAGGTTAATTCCCGAGAGGTTAAGGCACTGCTTAAGACCTCGAAGGAGCTACATTGCAGAGACCTGTTGGTGATCACGTGGGATTATGAGGATGAAGCTGTTTCGAACGGTGAAAAGGTACGGTATGTCCCCCTTTGGAAATGGTTACTGATTCACTAGCGTTTCTAGTGAGCCGGGGTTCAGGCTCTCGAGACGACTTGGATAGGAATATGCTTAAATAGGATTAATTACAAGTAGGATATGGTGTGGAGGAATGACGGAAGTGGTTGTGACGCGCCGGGGGCAGACGACTATTCCTGCTGAGATTAGGCGGAAATACGGGATTGTTGAGGGAACTCGGCTTGAAGTTGTTGATGATGGGGGAACCATTGTAATGAGGAAGAAGCGTTCGACAATGGACTTGATTGGAACCGGGAGCGTGGATGTTAAAAAAGCGTGTGAATTGCTTTCCAAGATAAGGAAAGAGGATGACCGCTAGAAGGAAGGCGGTGTATGATACGAGGTTTTTTGCGACACTGTATTACTCAAAGAATCAGGATGAGAAGGAAAGGTTGAGGCGGGAGCTTGCTGGGAGACAGTTGAAGTATGTTTCGGCAGTCAGTGTCTACGAGGTCTATAAGCTTTCAGTCCAGACGGATGGTAAAGAGGCTGCGGACTTGAGAACAAGTCTTCTCGAGAAAGACTTCAAGGTGGTTGATGTTGACAGTAGAATAGCGAAGGAGGCGGCGTTAACATGGTATAAGCATCATGTTCCGATGGCTGATGCTATAATAGTGGCTACAGCAAAGTTATTGAGGGCGGAGTGCGTCACTAATGACCCGCATCTTACCTCAATACGAGAGATCAGGTCGCGGTGGATATAGTCAAAGCCAATACGGTGCGGTACAGCCTGTAATCAAGTGGGCTTCTTGAAACTAGTCCGCCGAGAGATAGGCGTGAGGGCAAAATGTTTTATCCGAGAATAGGTTGGTTTCCGAGTGGAAATGCTGCGTAACCGTGAGATCAGGGAGATTCATGAGGCTGCGCTACAGGTTTTGGAGGAGGTTGGGGTGATGTTTGAGAGCGGGGAGGCACTTCAGATTCTGAAGGCTAATGGGGCGGAGGTCAGGGGGAGTATTGCACATATTCCTGAGAAGCTGGTGGGGGAGTGTTTGAAGAAGGTCCCCTCCTCCATTAGCCTCTATAATCTGGATGGGGGGTTAAGCTGTAGGCTTGGGGATGACGAGGTTTGCTTCAACCCTGGTTCAACGGCAAGCTGGTATATCGATGAGAACGGGGAGAGAAGGAGGCCTTTTTACAGGGATATGGTTAGGTTTTCCCAGGTTGTTGAGAAGCTGCCTTTCCTACAGATGCAGAGCACAGCCCTGGTGATTCAGGATGTTGAGGAGGATTTGCGTGCTGTCTCTAGGCTTCAGGCTGTTCTCGAGGCCTCTAGGAAGCCGGTTGTCACAGGTGTTTTCAGGGAGGACGATTTTGACAAGATGAAAAATGTTCTTTCGAAGTATACGGATTTTAGCAGGAAGCCGGTTGCGATATTTGACGCTTGCCCGAACAGTCCTTTACGCTGGAGCAGGCATTTAAGCCACAGTGTAATTGAGTGTGCGAGAAACAATATTCCGTCGACGATTATTTCGATGCCGATGCCCTTCATCTGCTCTCCCCCGACTCTCGCCGGGAGCCTTGTTCAGCATCATGCGGAGAACCTTAGTGGAATCGTGTTGGCTGAGTGTGCTGAGCCGGGTGCGAAGATTATCTACGGGGGCTCTCCCTCCCTACAGGCTAAAAACCCTTTAATGAGTCACCCCGGGGTCTTGAAGCTTATTCTCGCCTACAACCAGGTTGGGAAATACTTTCGGATTCCGACTCACGCCTACCTTGGTGTGTCCGATTCCTCAATGGTTGACGAGAGGGCTTTCGTCGAGTCAGCCTACTGTTTGACCAAGGGGAAGGAGGCGGGGGTAAACGTGGTTTCCGGACCCGGGATGCTGGAGGGTGAGAATACTCAAAGCATCCTGAAACTGGTGATTGACGGTTTTATTTGTGAAAACGCTTTCACCCGAGAATCATCATTGATAAACAGGGTTCTTGAAACAATAGATTCGAAGGATGTTTATTCTTACTGCTCCCTTCTGGAGAAGGAGATAAAGGTGAGCGAGGATACGCTTTGCCTCAGTCTGATTAAGGAGGTTGGCCCTGGAGGTAGCTATTTGAAGCCTAGTTACATGCGGGAGTATCACAGGATTTTCAGCAGCGAGTTCTCAATGCCTTCTGCCAGAGATTTTCAGCAGGAAGCCTTGAAAGAACTGTTCGAGGAGGCGAGGAGGGAAGCAGCCTTGTTTCTTAAGGAAGCCTTGAGAAAACTTTGAACACTCTAAGAATAAGGTTGTGAAGCCTTTTCACGGTTTCTGGCATCTGGGGCAGTAGTAGATGCTTCCACCCAAGTATGCTTCTTTCCTGATGGTTTTTTCGCATACTGGGCATGGTTTGCCCACGGTGTTCTTGCTCAGTATCGTCCTGTACCCGCCGTGCTTACCGTACAGGTCGACCTCCGTGTCCCTGCCGCCTTCAGCAGTCATTTTAGCCAGGGTTGACTTGAGTGAGCTGAACAGTTCTTTCCTATCTTTCTCCGTGAGCGTGTTCACCTTCCTCTTCGGATGCATCTTGGCGTTGAACAGGATGTCCTGCAGGACTCCGTTTCCCAGCCCGGGGATGCGTTGCTCAGTTGCTAGAAATGCTTTCAGAGATAGTTTACCAGTGTCCTCGCTGAAAAGGGTGTTGAAATAGGTTTTGTCGAATGCTACTTGTAGGGGTGAGGGCTTTTCCTTCGCCATCAGGTAATACTTGTTGTCGAAACTGTCGCCGGGGAAAACCCATAGCCCACCGTACATTTGAACCTTGGCGACTATGGATGAACTGTCTTCGAATTCAACCCAGAGTTGATGCTTATCCGGTAGCTTCCCACTCTTTGCGTAATACTGCATGCTTACTCCGTCCCCGAAAAGCAGGGTAGCGCTACCGGCTTTTATTTCAACCATGCCGCCATGGTTCACAGCATTGCCGACAGTTTTCCCAGCTAACAGGCTGTTGTATTTCCCCGGGTCACCGTAGTACCAGGTGAATTTATGCGGGCTTTGGGCAGCAACCACCTTCTTGATTTTCCTGCCAGTAACCGTCTCGTTAAACTGCTTGGCTAAAACAGNGGCTTCCGGCAACTCGATCATTATTTTCAGCCTAATCCTTGGCTCGACCTATTTAAGTTAACATGGTACTTATAGAAAAAAGTAATGGAGAGGACTACAGTTTTCTCACATGCTTTCTATGATTTGCTTCCCCTTGCCTTTACCTTTTCCTTTTCCCTGCCCAGGATTGGTTTTTGAATCCTGCTCCGAGGAGCCTTCTGATGTTGAATTTCCCTTCCCCTTCCCTTTTCCATTGTTCTTCATGGATGAGACTGTACCCTCCATTTTTTCGACGAGTGCTTGGGCCTGCTGTATCAGCTGGTCTGCAGTCTCCTCGTCTATGTGTTTGCCTTTCTGGGCTTCGACGTGGCGGATGAGGGCTCTGAGTTTGTTTATGGCAGCATTAAGCATGTTGGTTGCGGTTTTATTCTTCTCCTCTTCAACCCAGTTTGCAAACTGGTTGATCTTCTTGTTGATGCTGAATATTCTCTGAATCAGGCTGGTGTTTATTCCTATGACGTCTGCGTTAATTAATGATTTAAGAGCCTCGAGTTCTTTAAGAATTGCCTCAGTCTTAGCGGATGCTGAAGCGTTCACCTGGAAGGTTGTTGAGGCAAGTAGGACACCCTTGTTTGGCTCCGTGTCGTTGTAGGCGTTGGCAACGTAGGTTCCGTTGGGAGCGTCGAAAGGTATTGCCCATTCTACCCTAGGTGGAATCGTGCCGTCGGATTGTGAAAGGAAGCTGAGCGTGGCTAGGATTTCTCCCTCAAACTCTATCTCTATCACGTAGCTGGTTTCACCTGGAACATAGCCGGTTCCGGAAAACACTACTGTCTCCTCAACTATGTAAACCTGTTTGTCTGTTTGAAGAACTGGTTTAAGAGTGGTGGCGTTCACCGTGAAGCTTGCGCTGGCTACTTCCTGCATGTAGGTGTCAGTGTTTTCCGGGTCCGTCGTGTTGTAGACTTTTGCCTCATATAGGCCGCTTGGCAAGTCGCCCGGCGTGCTCCACTCTACGCCGCTTGGAATTAATCCTTCCTGCGTAGAGGTGAAATCTATGGTTGCGTAGAGGGTGCTGTCTTGAGTAATGCTGATGGAAAAGGTTCCGCCGGGCAAATATCCTTCTCCAGAGAACACGACGATTTCTCCGGCTGTGTAGATATCTTTATCCGTGTAAAGAGCAGGTGGTAAAGCATCGCCATCCGTCGGCACGACTCGTATCAGCACTAGTAGAGTCGTCGCGATGAGGATGAGGCTCACTGTGCTTTTTCTCACTATCATTTGCAGCAAGATGTTTTGAAACAATAATTATAAGCGTTTTAGGGCTGTTTCGCCTGAATCTCTTGGAAAAGAATTTATTTCAGTTCAGAAAGGTTTAGAAAAGTTCCTAATTCTAAATTAACTCTGAATGAGCAGTGAATTGCTTCATCGTTAAAAATACTGGTCTAAGCGAAATTGTTTTTAACCCATAATATTTTTCTACCGTTAAACTACCGATGGCTTCCACAGGGTCTTGCCTTCTTCCTAAACTTGTTTCAGCATGCTTCAGAAGAACCCGTATTATTGCCGCCGGATGCGTCCAACCGGTTTAGAGGAGAAATGGTTTTGCGACGCATAGCATTGCTTATTAACCTATGGAGCAGGTTTGGAGACATCAGATCATGATCGGGCCGGTTCATGCTTTGGCAGGGTACCTAGTTGCATACGTTTCCCTAGGGAGACGGGGAGGCAGGGAGCCTCGCGACGGGGTGCTTGCAGCCATACTTGGGGCAGCTCCTGACATTGATTATGTGTCCCCATTCCCGTTCGGCACACCGTTCGGACACCATGGGGTGACTCACTCACCATTACTGCTGATACTGTTTTCCGCACCGTTTTTAGTTAAGTATGGATGGAAAGCAGCCCCGTATTTCCTGGCGCTCATGTCGCATATCGTGACTGATTTTGTGGATAATACTGCTCCCCTATTGGCGCCGATCTCATGGGAAGAGTTCGGCTTGCGTCTCTCGCTCTCCTCCTCGTCTCTGCTGCTGGCTCATTTACTTCAGCTTTTCATCACAGTGGTTTCAGCATATGCTATTGCCAAGGGGTGGAGGAGTTTCCCGGTATCTCTGCCTGAGAAGTATGATAAGTTGACAACACCCGTCTTAATACTTTTCGTATTTGCCGCCCCGTTCCTACTATGGTTCATGCTTATCGACCTCCAGGTTTTTCTCAACCCATCCACAGAACTGTGTTTCATAGTATCCGTTACACTGTTGCTGTCTTCCTCAATACTTGTCCTCTTGATCCTGATGCTGAACAGTAAATTCTTAGCCTCAAGGATTTTAAGCAGAGTACCCTGATGCCCAGCTTCACTAGGCTATGAGCAGGTTGATAATGCGTAGTTCAATATTCGAGGTATTGCAGAATGCTGGCCTGTTCCTCAGGGTTTCGAACATGCTTCTTCGCAAGCTTGTAGAATCTTCTGGTTAGGGAAAGCCTAGTATTCTTATCCTCCTCTTGGTTAAGATCCAGTTCCCCTGAGAAAAACTCGTCTAATAAGACGGAGAGCTCTAAGCCTTCTGCTCTTCTTTTCTCGACATATTGTAGGAACGCCTTGAAAAGGGTTGTCGAATAGTCGCTCATCCTTCTGAAGCTGTTTACTGCTTGGAGCCTGAGCTCGCCATAATGTTTTGCAATAGTTTTCAAGTCTTCGGAGCGGGTTATACTCACCGTCGATTAATACTGTATATTCTAAAGGTTTTAAGCTCCCAGAGGCCCCGGTTTAGCTGGTTTTTAACTCGAGTAGTTTTCCTCAGCGGGGCCGGATTTATCCAGTATGAGCAGGTCTATCCCGTTTCCGCTCGCCGAGTCTCTCTGCAAGGCTGTTCTTATCGCTTTCAAAGCAAGCTCCTTCGCCTCGCTCCTATTCATCTTATCCCTGTACTCTGCCTCAAGTATTCCCAGTGCTATTTCTGTCCCGCTTCCTGCAGCAGCATACTTGTCCTCTATCACTGAACCCAAGGCGTCGAGCACGTATATGCCATGAGAGTTGAGGGTGAAGCCCCCGATCACTGTCTGGGTTATAAGCGGGTAGAGCCTGTTTGCGAAGAGTATGTTGGACAGGAGTTTCGACAATGCTTTAGCAGTTATCTCCCTAGAGGTGTTGTACTGGAACATTCTAGCATGATAGTTAAGCTCCCTTACTATTGTTTGAACATCCGATATTAATCCTGCTGAGGCAAGACCTATCTTCGGAGTTATCCGATAGAGTTTTTTAACGGATTTCCCGATTACGAATGTCCCGTAGGCAGCTCTCCTGTCTGCTCCAAGTATAACTCCGTCATTATACACTATTCCAACGACGGTTGCCCCCGGCATCATTTCACTCATCTTTCTGAACACCCTTGTCTACGTTTCTCCAGCCGCGAGGCTGGAAATAAGCTTTTATAGATAAATTCTTGCATATGGTTAGCTAATATGGGTGAAACACTTGAAATAGATGGCTCCATGGGTGAGGGAGGAGGCCAGGTTTTAAGAACTGCGGTGGCTCTTTCAGCGTTGCTGAGGAAGCCTATCAGGGTTTTCAACATTAGGGCTAAGCGTTCCAACCCTGGTTTAAGACCTCAGCATCTTGCCGCTGTGAAGACGGTTGCGTTTTTAACAGGCGCGAAGACCGAGGGCTTGGAGGTTGGTTCAAGAAAGATCGTTTTCACCCCGGGCGAGGCGAATGTTTCAAACATGGTGCTTGACGTCGGTACTGCTGGAAGCGTCCCTCTTGTGCTTCAAGCGTTGATGCCTGTTCTAGCATTCTCCCACAGGGAGTCAAGCCTAGTGCTTAAAGGAGGTACGAACAACCCTAGGGCACCGCCGATAGACTACATTAGGGAGGTGCTTGCTAAAGCCTTAGAGACAATGGGGTATATGATTGGGATAAGTGTTGAACGCAGGGGATTCTACCCGAGGGGCGGGGGCATTGTACACTTTAAGTCTAGGCCGGTTGAGTTTCTGAAGCCTTTCAGCCTTACAGAGTTCCCCGGGCTTAAGAGCGTTAGGATTCTTGTTTACAGCGCTAGACTCCCTAGGCATGTAGCTGAAAGAATTGCCCGCTCAGCCACCTCAGAGATAAGCAGGAGGCTTAGAATAGAGCCTTTTGTGGAGTACGATTTTATGACAGGGGAGGAGCGTAATGCTCCCCTAGATGCCGGGTGCGGAATCATCATAGTTGGGACTCTTGAGAACAATATTGTGTTTGCTTCAAGCGCCCTGGGTGAGAGGGGTAAGCCTTCTGAGAGGGTTGGAGGCGAGGCGGCTCTAGAGTTCGTGAAGCAGGTTGAGCTTAAGGCTCCTGTCGACAGAAATCTTGCGGACCAGCTTGTGGTCTACGCGGCCCTTGCTAAAGGTGTCTCAGCGTTGAGAACAAGCGAGGTTACGACGCATACTTTAACCACGATACGCCTAGTGGAGCTGTTTCTACCTGTTAAGTTCCAGGTTGAAGGTAGGCCGGGTGAACCCGGTGGCTATAGGGTGGAGGGGGCAGGCTTTAAACGTTTAACCTGAACCTAATGTTTATCAAGCCTTCTAAGGTTTGCATGGTGAAAATGAATACGGGGACACGCCCACTTTATGTAGGCCGTTTCCAGCCTGTTCACCTCGGCCATGTCCACGCTATAAAACATATTCTCTCAAACCATGCGGAGATTATTATTGCGGTAGGCAGCTCCCTGACCAGCCACGATAAGGACAACCCCTTCACCTTCGGGGAGAGGCTTCAAATGCTTCACCTAGCCTTGGAGGAGTCAGGTATAGGAGTTGAGAAATGCGTTGTAACTGGGGTTCCAGACGTCCCCCAGATGCATTTCCTCTGGGTGCGTCTGGTTGAAGCAATGTCTCCCCCCTTCAGAATGGTTTATACTAATCAGCCTTTCACGAGCCGGCTTTTTCAGGAGGCGGGTTACGAGGTTAAGCCTATTCCCTATCTTGAGCGGGAAAAATACTCCGGTATAGAGATAAGGAGAAGGATGCTCTCAGGCCTAGATTGGAGCCAGCTGGTGCCTAGGAAAGTACACGAGTATATTAACAGTATTGGGGGGGTTGAAAGAGTAAGGTCGCTTGTCTCCTCGGACGAAGCGGCTCAGCGGTAAGAGTATTTATAAACACCCTTCCTCAACCAGTTCCTAAGTATGGAACCAGGTTCACTCATACTCGTGGACTATACGCTTACTGTTAAGGAGACGGGTAGCGTCATAGAGACTACGGTGGAAGAGGAGGCGAAGAAGGCTTCGATATATAGGGAGGGCGAGAAGTATTCTCCTCGTTTAATCTACCTTGGGAGTAAATGGGTTTTAGAAAGCTGGGAAGAGGAACTGCTGAAGAGTGAGATCGGTGTTGAAAGAGTTGTCGAGATTCCTCCCGAGAAAGCCTATGGCTTCAGAGACCCGAATAAAGTGAAAACCTACGCGGCCAGAAGATTCTCCAGACCCCAAGAGCTTGCGCCGGGTGCGCTGGTTGAAATGGACAACAAGATAGGGGTTGTGAGGAACCTGAGCGGCGGCAGGGTTCAGGTTGATTTCAACCCGCCTCTCGCAGGGAGAACCCTAGTCTACAGGTTTAAAATAGTCAGGATGCTTGAGGACGATGCGGAGAAGATTAAGCATCTTGTTAACAGGCGTCTCCCAGAGGTTTCCGTCGACGAGGCTTCTGTTGAGATTAATGGTGACACTGTTTCCATAAGGCTTCCGGAGAAGACTCTGTTTTCAGAGGGGATTCAACAGGTTAAGAAAGCTGTCTTCGAAGACGTTACGAGTATTCTTAAGAACATTAAGAAAGTATGTTTCATAGATGTTTTCACAGCACCCAGTGAAGAACAGGCTTCGAAACCCGCTCAGGAAGCGGAAACCATTCAAAAATAGTTCCAGTTTTAATCCAGTATCTCTGCCCTAAATAGGACAAGGTTTTTCTCAGGACAGTTGAAGTCTCCGATTTTCTCCAGAACCCTGACCCTGCGGCCAGCAGCAAGCATGTTGAAGAGAACCGGGCATTCCCCGATCATACCGCACCCGGGTTTGCAGAAGGCTTCTGGATTGGGCTCCATCACTGCCCCAGTCTTCACTTTTCCGGAGGGCGCTAGAAGGACTAATGGTTCAAGAGCAATTTCATACGGCGCTATCTCACTGCCCCTCAGTATGCAGTATATGCTGACCCCCTCTGTTCTCCTAACAACCCTGTAGGTGAAGCCAATGTCTAAAGACCCGTGGCACCTGTTTCTGTTCTCGCATTTCTTACACTCGTATGCTTCACCCGTGTAGGTGAAAACATGCCCAGGCTTCACCTCAGCTTCTAAATAACTGTACTTGCCCAAGACAGCTCATCTAACTATATTACCATAGTGCTTCTAGCAAGCTCTTCAGCAGCCTTCTTGGTTAAACCTTTGTCTCCGAGAATAGTGTATCTTTCAGGCCGTATTGTGTGTGCAATGGTCAATGCCTCAACCACTTTTTTCTCAGAAACGTTGATCTCCCTCGCCGTAACAGGCGCCTTAACAGTTGAAAGAGTATCCCTTATCCCAGTCCAATCACCGTTGTGAAGCCGGCTCATCATTATCGTCCCTATCCCAACCTGCTCCCCGTGGAGAGCAGGGTAGCCTGCGACAAGGTCTAGAGCATGGCTGAAAAGATGTTCAGAACCGCTACACGGCCTACTGCTCCCAGCTATCCCTATTAAGACCCCGGAGTGTATCAGCGCCTCAACAAGAATACTTGCACCCTCAAACTTGTCGCTCGCAATAGTTTCAGCACACTTCATTATTCTCTCCGCAATGGTTTCAGCTAGGCTGGCAGCATACTCGCCGTAGTATTCTCCCCTGAGCGAGCGGGAGAGCCTCCAGTCCCTCACCGCAGTATACTTCGCCACTAGGTCGCCGACGCCTGCACCGAAATACCTGTTGGGTGCAGTTGCAAGTATTGAAACATCTCCTATTATTACGGAGGGCATCACCGTGTAGAAAGAGTATCGCTTCCTTCCTTTGGGGGCGGAGGCTAATGGGCTTGCAATACCGTCGTGCGAAGGCACTGTTGGGACGCTTATGAACTCTAGGCTGTTCCTCCAAGCTATGATCTTACCTGCGTCTATCACTCTTCCCCCACCGACGCTTGCCACAACAGTTTCCCCCGGCTTCCTATCCCGCTGAGCAAGGTTTTTCTCAAGCTTCATCGCCTCGGAGAAAGCGTCTCCCCCGCCTATCAAAACCATTTTGAAGTAAACCTTGTTTTCCGACAGGTTTTTCCTAATTCTTTCTCCGAAGACCCTTAGGGGGGTCCTGCTTGTTAAAACGATCACCTGTTTCGCGCCAAGCTCCCTTATGCTTGCACCTAGCTCATCCACTGCCCCTTTCCCAAGTATTATGTGCCTGGGAAGCTTTATCACATGCCTATCCTTGTCCTTCAACGGTTTAACGATGTTAGGGAAAGGTTTATCTTTAAGCCTTTCCCTGAAAATGCGGTTAAGGTTCTAGAGGTGTTAAGAGAGTTGAACACTATTACTGGGAGAACTGTAGGAGAGGGCTCCCCATTATGGGGCACCACTACCGTCGGAATATCCTGTACAGACGGCGTTGTATTCGCTTCAGACACTAGGGTTGTTCAAGGCTACTATTTCATAGCTCATAAACGTGGAAAAAAGATTCTGAAGATAGATGACTACATAGCTGCAACAATATCCGGCGGAGTGGCTGATGCGCAGGCCATAGTGGCAGCACTCCAATGGGAGGCGAGAACATACAAGCTTGAAAGAGGAGTAAACATGCCTGTTAAGGCAGCAGCCAACATAGCTTCAATAATTCTTTCATCCACACGCATGGCACCCCTCTACATACAGCTGATAATAGGAGGCTACGATAAAGAGGGCACAAGCCTCTACATACTTGACCCCCTCGGAGGCTTCTCAAAGGAATCTTTCGTAGGATCAGGGTCAGGCTCCCCGGTTGCACTGGGATACCTTGAGGCTGAGCTTAAAAACCCGGTGGACACTGCCACAGCTATACCTGTTGCAGTTAAAGCCATTCTGGCAGCGATGCAGAGAGATACCGCTACCGGCAACGATTTTGAAGTCATGGTGGTTGATTCCAAGGGGTGCAGGGAGCTGAGCATTGAAGAGAAGGCAAAACTCGTGAAGATGAAATGAGTTCTGAAAACACCATTAAAGAAGTTATTTTTGAGAAGATCTCTAGAGACGCTAGAGTAGTAGGCATAGAGATGGAGGGGCCCACGATAGCGGTCTACATTGAAAACCTTGACTTCCTGGTGAACGGGCAACAGGTTTTAGCTGAGGTTGCGAAACAGCTTAGAAAAAGGATTGTAGTTAGACCAGCTGCAACAGTCAGAGTTGCGAAGGAGGAGGCTGAGAAAACCATTAGGCAAATAGTTCCGCAGAAAGCAGGTTTAGAAGCAGTTGTGTTCAACGAGGTTTTCGGAGAGGTGCTAATATCAGTCAGGCACCCCATTATTGTGGAGGAACTGGGAGAAAAGATTCTGAATGAAATACTTGTTAAAACAGGGTGGAAGCCAAGCATCATAAGTATCCCGCCTCTCAGCACAACGATCATCCCTCAGGTGATGTACGTTTTCAACCAGAGCGCTGAAGAGAGGTTTAAAATACTCAGGGAGGTCGGGGAGAGAATATTCAGGAAACCCTTGTTTAAAACTGAGAGCATAACCCTAACCTTCCTAGGGGGTGCTGAACAAGTTGGAAGGTCAAGCATACTTGTGTCAACAGACGAGAGCAAGGTGTTAATGGATTTCGGAATAAACCCTGCCGCAAATGCTTTCTCAGACGCGTTTCCAAGAATCGATAGGATCCCGGTTTCAGTTGAAGACATTGACGCTGTTGTGATTTCCCACGCCCACCTGGATCATATGGGGGGACTCCCGTTCCTTTTCAAATACGGTTACCGGGGACCCGTCTACATGACTGAGCCAACAGTATACCTAATGTTCCTCCTATTGAACGACCTCTACGATGTTCTTCAGAAGAATGGGGTAACCCCGTTCTTCGAGCTGAAGGATCTTAGAACAATCCTGCAACACACTATTCCAGTTAAGTTCGGGGTTGTCGTAGATGTTGCTCCAGACATAAAGCTGACCTTCAGAAATGCTGGCCACATACTTGGCTCAGCAATAATACACCTACACATCGGAGAAGGATTGCATAACATAGTTTTCACAGGGGACCTGAAGTACGACCGCTCAATTCTTCTTGAACATGCTTCCACAATGTTCCCGAGGGTTGAAACACTCATCACCGAATGCACTTACGGCGGGATTAACGATGTGATGCCTCCCAGAGAAGAGGTGGAGAACAAGCTTATCACACTAGTTAACTCAACCCTAGAGAAAAACGGGAACGTGCTTATCCCTACGCTCGCCGTGGGAAGGGCGCAGGAGATAATGCTTATACTTGATAACGCTATAAGAAACAAGAAGATTCCTGAGGTACCGATATATGTGGACGGTATGATTTCAGAGGTAACAGCCATACATGCCTCATTCCCGAACTATCTTTCAAAAGACCTTAGAGAGATGATGGTGAATGGTGTCAACCCGTTTAAATCAGAATACTTGATACCGGTTAAAAACTCGATTCCTAAGGAGGAGATAACTGAGGGAAGACGAAACATAATACTCTCACCCTCAGGCATGCTTGAAGGAGGCCCCGTTATGGAGTACTTTAAGCTGATCGCTCCCCAAGAGGAGTCTACAGTGATATTCGTGAACTATCAGATAGAGGGGACGCTGGGCAGCAGGGTTTTAAGCGGGCTGAGGGAGCTCACCATGCAGAACACTAACGGCAGGGTTGAAGCAATAACTGTAAGAAGCATGGTTGAGAGGGTTGACGGTTTTTCGGGACACTCAGACAGAAACCAGCTTTTAAACTATATTAGACGCGTATACACTAAGAGGGGGCCGCTTTTCCTAGTCCATGGTGAGACAAAGAAGCTCCAAAACATGAAGAAAATCCTTGACAGGGTTTATGGGGACCACGTATACTCTCCGAGGCTTCTCGAAACATACAGGGCCCTTTAACCGCAGCCTGTTGACCCAAGTATTTAAAAACTAACGAGGATTATCCCCTTCTAATGGTTTGGGAATACTGGAATAGAAAAAGTATTTATTTAGGCGGTTCTCAAAGACACTGAGAATTGTCTACAGACACAACGATGGAGCTGCTTCAAGAATCGCTCGGCAAAAGCATAATAGTGAAGCTGAAGGGAGGAGTCAAGATACGCGGCATCCTGGACGGGTATGATCCACATCTAAACATAGTCTTGTCAGACGCTGAGGAGCTTAAGGGCAGTGAAACAGCTAAGCTAGGGCTAATCGTGATAAGGGGTGACAACGTCATCCTGATTTCACCTCCCATAGAGTATAAGCCTGAGGAGAAGGGATAGATGGAAAATGGGTAAGACTTCAGCAGGCACAACAGCCTTCGGAAGACTCCACAAGAAGAGCACCCACAGCATCTGCAGGAGGTGTGGGAGAAGATCCTTCAACGTGAGGAAGAAGTACTGTGCTGCATGCGGATTCGGCAAATCCCCTANGATCAGGAGATACTCTTGGCAGAATAAAACTCTTCAAAGAACTGTTAGGATAGTGTAGGTCTTGCCGATAGGTTTAAACACTAGGATAAACCTGCTTGTTAAAAGCTCCTACGACTTTCTGAGGAGGCAGGAGGACGCTAAATACGAGCTGCTGAGAATGATAAGCAGCCTCATTAAGAAATGCAGACAGTCTGTTAAAGCATCCTACGCCCACGATTTCCCTGCCTCAAGAAGGCTTTTGGAAAGTATACAGAGAGACATCGTTAAGGTTGTGAAAACAGCTTCTGAAAAGGGGGTTCACTACACTTGGCCACCCATCGTACAGGCATACCAAGAGTTTCTTGAAGCCGTGTTCATATACTGGTTCACATCTGGAAAAGAGTATAGGCTGAAAATAGAGCCTCCGCCAGCTTCAATACTCTACGCAGTGTCAGACCTCATAGGAGAGTTGAAGAGGGTTATGATGGAGCATCTGAGGAGGGGGGAGTTGAAGAAGGCTGAGGAAACCTACTGGAGAATGGTGCAGCTCTACGAGAACGTTTCAACGATTGCACTGGGTGACGCTGTCCTACCGGGTTTCAAGAGGAAGATAGATGTTAACAGGGCTTCCGTTGAATCAGCCTACGCNGTACTTAACGAGGAGCTTAGGAGAAAAGCCTTTCTATCATCCATGGANAAATACTTTGAGCAACCGCGTTAACACGGGCAGCGCGAAGCAGAAGACTGGGCTCGACCCGCTTCTATATTATAGGCTCTGCAGAATACAGGAGGCCCTCTCTAGGAGGGTGGTTGTCTCAGACGAGTGGCTTGAAAGCATCCGAAGAGTCGCAGGGGTTGACGCCGCCTACAGGGAGAATTTAGCTGCCGTAGGCTTCTCGGTTTACAGTATTCCTGGGAACAGGATAACCCTGGTAAGCGTTTCAAAAACCTTTTCCAGGATGCCATATGTCTCGACACTCCTATGCTTCAAGGAGGCCCCTGTTGTTTTAAAAATGCTTAGAAGATTCATCAATGATTATGACCTCCTAATTGTTAACGGCCACGGTTTAGCTCATCCTAGGGGCTGTGGCCTCGCGACCTACTTGGGGATAGTGCTTAAAAAACCTGTTATCGGCGTGGCTAGGAAACCCCTTGGAGAACTGGGGGCGGAGCATAACGTTAACAATTTAAGAATGTTCGAAGACAAGTATTATTATAGTGTAGGCAACATGATGACCCTAGAGGGAGCATCCAGCATCCTTAGAAGAACCACTCCGGGAGGATTTAAACTACCTATCCCGCTTGAGGCTGCACACAAGTTCTCCGTTAAAATGCTTAGGGAGATGGTTGAGAATGCTGAAAGAGTATAGGAAGACTTACATGCTGCTTGCAATAGCCAAGCTGATTGAGGAGGGGAGGACACCTATTTCAACAAGAGAGCTTTCAAAGGAAATAGGCATGTCACACCAGTCAGCTGCTAGGTATCTTAAGGAGCTTGAAAAGGAGAAGCTTATAGAAACCATAGTTTCCCCGAAGGGCCGTATAGTGAAACTGTCTAACAAGGGGCTTGACCAGATTAAGCTTCATGCAGCTTCACTACTGTCCATGGTGAACAAGGTTTACATTACCCATGTGTTCACCGGAAAAGTCTTCACAGGGTTGGGCGAGGGAGCATACTATATCTCTAGAAAACCGTATCTTGAACAGTTTCAATCTAAGCTGGGATTCCAGCCTTACCCAGGCACCCTTAACCTGAGGATCGAGCAGTACATGGATCAGCTTTTACTGGCCGATAAAATGTCTAGGCCACCCATATTCATAAAGGGCTTTGCAAATCAAGAGAGGGTTTTCGGAGACGGGTACTGCTACCCCGTCATCGTAAACGGAACCTATGAGGGAGCAATAGTAAAAGCATTGAGAACAGTCTATGATAATTCGGTGGTTGAAATAATCTCCCCCCATAATCTTAGGAGGGAGCTTAACCTGAAGGATGGAGATAAGGTTACATTTGTTTTTAAGACTGTTACAATAGGAGAGAAATAGAAGATTCAGGGACAGCTTTCTTTAAACATCCCTAATCCTCTCTATTATCTTACTACTACTCATGTCGAAAAACTTCCTCATCCTGACAGTCTTAACCCTGAGCCCCAGCTCACCTATAACCCTACGGGTCTTCTCCATAATAGCAGTCTGATCGTAGCCGAACACAATNATATCAGGTCTAATCTTCTTCAGAAACCATGCAATGTTCCTTTCGATGTTTCCACGCCTACCGATATAAACAGCGTCAACGGGCTTAAGTCGGGAGAGCATGAGAGCCCTGTCCCTAGACCTGAACATNGGACTCCTACCCTTACTCCTCCTGACNACACTGTCACAAGCAACAATAACTATCAGCTTACCGTCTCTACCAGCGAGACGCTTAGCCTCCTCCAGAAACCTAATGTGGCCAGGATGAATAATGTCAAACACCCCAGTAGTGAGAATAACCCTGCCTCTTCCACTCATACCTAATTCTCCACACATCGCTATAAAAGCATCGGTTAAAAGTTTTTAAAACACCAAGTAAAACATTAGCCGAGGGGCCCGTAGCTCAGCATGGCAGAGCAGCAGCCTCTTAAACATGGGTGGAGACAGCTGAGGGTCGAGGGTTCAAATCCCTCCGGGCCCGCTAATTTGGCAGTCATGTGTTTTAAGCTCCGCATGTTAGCTTTATGTTAACCATGTTCAAATTTAGATAAGCAATTAATCTGGCTGAGGAAAAGAGTAAACTTCAGATACGGATGGAAGCCTGTATGTTTATCTTCGCACTTGGATGATTATGCTAGCAGCAGGAACCCCGTCTGTGGCGGCGGTGAGAACNATCTCTCCTAGTTCACCGTTGGCACGGACAACTACCATTGCACGTCCCTCATGAACTCTACGCTGATTCCCAATATATATTTCCTCAGTAACTGGGTTACCGGTGCCCACGGTCACTATAGAACCAACACCATGGACAGTGAAATAAATATTGTTGGTTGCATTGTGACAAATATTTCCTGAAGAATCCACCAGCTCCACGGTGACATAGGAGAGATCTCCGAATTCTGCCTTTAACACATTGCGATCAGGTTTAAGATGAATATTTGCAGGTTTCCCTGCTGTTCTCAACACGGTGCGGGAGGCTTCAACACCCTTCTCGTATCCTATTGCCACTAGTTCACCGGGCTCGTAGACAATCTTGAAGGAAGCAATGTACCGGTTGGGCTTCCCAGCCGGTTTGCGGCCTAGTGGCTTACCGTTGAGTAAGAGCTCAACCTCGCTGTTGAGGCTGTATACGTCTACCATTATTGGCTTACCCTCGTAACCCGGCCAAGTCCATGAAGACGTTACATCAGGCCAACCCCAGTGCGAGACATGGGGTTTCTTATTATAGTTCTCCGGTTTATGAACTGCAATATATGGAGATTTAGATAGCCCAGACGCGTTCCTACTATGGGGTTTCACAGATAAATATTCCTGGGTACCTTACTCCTTCTCCGGATATGGATCAGCTGTTATCTTCGACGAGTC
>JGI24721J44947_10003526_pt1 | contig 22036 bp, 21 predicted proteins | sample YelNatPaOPGAMG01_FD_44947 | JGI IMG/M metagenome (IMG submission 44947) | reverse complement strand
GCGGCTGTGTCTGCTGCATTATCCGGTCGATGAAAAAACGATGGTGACCAAGCTGCCGCAGCCCGACGCTCGCCAGCAGGAAATCCTCCAGGCCCTCGGCGTCACGCTTCCGGCCATGTAGTCAGACGGCGGAGCCCCCTGCCGAATCTACAACTCATTTCACTCCAGGCACTTCAACAGAAAATCCTCTCCGCAAAGAAAAGGAAGATCCGACAGAAAGAGCTGAAATGATAAATCAAAGTGGGTCAAATCAGGTTGACAAAATCATGACACGCGAATGTGTTCGCCGATCTTAGGACTTTTGAACTTCCGCGACCCAGACTTTCCTGGCTGCGGATTCGCCCAAGTTAACCAGGCTCTTTTTCAAACGCAGAGTGACAGTACCATCGTAATTGTGGGTGAGGACCATCAAGTGTACACCGGGCCGAATGCCAAGTTGGTCGAAGTATTCGAGAAGTCTGCGGTCGCGTTCGTACATGCTGGCTACCCTGACCGACGAGCCGGGGGTTACTTCCCATAATTGGTGGAGCCCTAATTTTCGCCGCTCGGTCGCGCTCTCGTTGATCTGGTTGCCGTACGGGCAGAGCCCGTCCGGACCCAGCCGTTCGGTCAACCTTCGCTCCACATCTTCTGAAATGGAGTGCTCCAACCGCTCCGCCTCGTCGTGGACTTTGTACCACTCCATCCCTAACACTTCATGGAGCATTCGCTCTACCAGGTGATGGCGGATTCGCAGCTTGTCCGAGATCTTGCGCCCTGCTCTCGTCAAAGAGATTCGTCCCTTCCGGTCAACCTCGACCAGCTTGTCGCGCTGCAACCGCCGTAGCGCGAGGGCGACGGCGGGAGGGGTCACCCGCAGCCACCGAGCAATAGTTGCTGCGATGACGGTGGGCTCCTCTGCCTGCGCTTCCGCGATGGCCTTCAAATAGTCTTCTTTCGATACGGTAAGTTTCACTGCCGGCCACCATTCCAGCCTTCTGGCATTCTCGCCCGCCTCATATTGCCGGCGATGAGAAGATCAGGCAATACCCATATTAGCGCGGATTTCTCATCAACGGATCAGATATTGCGGTTGACAACTCTTGGCGAAATCATGTTAACTATAGTTTAGTATGTCGAGCGAGCTATAGTAGATGGTCGTTGCGGGTTGCCCCCAAAGCTGAATCCACTCCGCTGGCTTAAATGGCAAGCAGCACAACGGACAAGCGTTGCCCGGATTGAGGCCGCTGGAGGCTAAACAAAACTCAAGGTCCGAAGGTCCGCAAACCCGGGTATGGATTATCCGCATAACAAACCGGAAGCACAGGCCTATCAACCATTCCACCCGACGGTTGAGCCCGCCACCGCCTTTGCCGCGGGACCCGAGCTGGCCGGTCTCCTGACGCATGAGGACATCGACCGGGCGCAGGACCGGTTGCGAGTTGCTCGGGCGCGCCGCGAAGGCAGCGTGTACCACCCACTTGGCGGACTTCGCCTGTTCTGGCTTCTGGTTGGGCCGGGAATCCTTGTCTTCCTTGGCGAGAATGACGCGCCGAGCATGCTTTCTTACGCAGCCACGGGGGCGCGGTTCGGCATCGGCTTCTTTCTACCCTTTGTCGTTCTGACCTTTCTGATGGGCTTCGTGGTGCAGGAAATGACCGTGCGGCTGGGGGCGGTCACCCATCGGGGCCATGCAGAGCTGATTTTTGACCGGTTCGGCCGCTTTTGGGGTTTCTTCACTATGGCCGACCTCGTTCTGGGAAACTTCCTCACGCTGGTGACGGAATTCATCGGTGTGCGCGCCGGGCTCAGCTTTTTCGGCATTCGCCCTTCTGTTGCGGTGGGTGCAGGACTGCTGGTGGTTCTCGCGGCGATCACGACGGGCCGGTACTGGACCTGGGAGCGTATCACGTTGGGGCTCGCCATCTTCAACGGCCTTTTTGTGCCTGCCGCGCTCCTGGCGCATCCCGCCTGGGGCGAAGTTGGCCACGCCTTGCTCTACTGGACGCCGCTTCCCCAGGGCAAGAACTCTGAGATCCTTCTGCTCATCCTGGCGGACACGGGTGCCACCGTGACGCCGTGGATGCTCTTTTTCCAGCAGAGCGCTGTGGTGGATAAGGGCATGCAGCCGCGCGACATTGGGGCTGGCCGGATGGACACGCTGCTCGGAACATTGCTCGCTTCCGTATTTGGAATTGCCGCCATACTCGCCACTGTCCCACTCTTCCACCACGGCATCAATGCGAGTGATTTTCAGGCCGCCCAATTCGCCCAGGCTTTGGAACCGTGGATTGGCCATGCGGGCGCCGCAGTGTTCGCGCTGGGCGTGTTTGAGGCGGGCATTGTTGCCGCGATCACCATTTCGACTTCCTCCGCCTATGCGCTTGGCGAAGTCCTGCATACGGGTCACAGCCTGAACCGACCGTTGCGAGAGGCTTGGCCGTTCTATTCGATCCTGCTCGGCTCGGCTTGCCTGGCGGCGGGGCTGGTTCTTATCCCGAACGCACCCCTCGTATTCATCATCCTGACGGTCAACGTCATCGCGGTGCTGGCAATGCCGCCGGCTCTGGCGCTTCTCCTGCTGCTGGTGAATGATCGCGAGGTGATGGGCGAACATTCGAACGGTCCGTGGGCGAATTTCGCCGCTGTGACTGTCACGGTTCTGCTCGTGTGCGCGGGGTTGGGATACGGGTTGGCAACCGTTTTTCCGCGTTTGCTGGGAGATTAGAGGAGCGCGGGCGCCTTGGTTTCTCGGGGACGCCCGTGAACTGTAACCGAGGCAAAACATGAAACAGGTCGAACAACATACGGGCGTACGCGCCCCTGAGAATGATGTCAATGCGAATGGCCAGCAGATCGGCTTCGACCACCCGGAAGCCGCGCTTTCAGTACTCGAAGCGGACCAGCTTGTGGCGTCCAAACAAAGGACCCGATTTGGTCGGAGAAAGCTTTCTCTATCTGTCAGAGTTTTGCTCTGGGGTCTGCGGGTTTATGTCGTCATTATGTTAGTCATCGTACTGGTGAATGTGCTGCGGGCCCTGCATGGAAGTCGCTGAAAGCGATTCACCTTTACATAGGGCTGGGAGCTTTCGAAATCGTGGGCGCGTCATTCTTGATAGGGCCGTTTCGCAGGCACCTTAGGCCAAGATTGGGGAATCAGAATCAGCCGAAAGCGAGGCATCAACAATGACAGGAGCTAATGACGGTCATGGTGATGAGGTGGAAGACGGACCCCCGGACCCGCCAGTTGGCAACCTTGGAAGGGACCCGCGAAACCCGGAGGACGACACGGCCCGCCTGCCCCACGCCAGCAACGGGGAACGCCATGCGACGCCATGGGGAAACCGCTGGGACTGTGTAGGAAGTTTCTCCCGTACATTCCCGAGCGCCTGACATTACTATGTTAAGGATGTCTCGCCTTTCTCTGTTGAATGAATTAGCATGGGCGCATGAAGCCCATCACTTGGAACGCTCGGCTTTAGAAAGAAAGCGCCGAACAATTTCACGAGTTTATGCGGCCCCTGATCGCCGGTTTGGGTCGAAGTGAGAGACGAGTAGCCGCGGCACGATATGTGGAAGGACTGCTGATGCCGGGGCACCGGAAGTCGATCGGGCGCATGCCGGAGGCCCACTGGAAAAGGTTTGGTTGGTGGTGGGCTGGCCGGCGGGTGATCCCGCACCCTATCGCTATTACTTGGTCCATTTTCATCGGCCCTTGACCAAAGCCCGATGCTTGAAGCTGAGCCGCTCCCGCTGGCATATTGAACAGTACTTGCAGCGCTCCAAGGTTGATTTGGGGCTGGATCACTTTGCGGGCCGTTCTTGGCGGGGCTTTCACCACCACTTAGTACTTTCCGCCTTGGCGTACCTATTTATCCTGACCGTCTACCTGCGCCGTAAAAAAAACTTTTGGTGTCACGTGGGAACAGATTCTCCGCCTGATCGAGCCCTGGCTGGTGAGATCGAACGGGCTCTGTCCCGTATGCGGAACGAAATTCAAGCGTATCTGTAATGCTACTACATGACATAGTAATATTATCGAAGAATTAAAATACTATGAGCCAACAATTTAATCTGTGGACTGGACAGCCCGAGCCGGACGATTCGCTCGCACGCGATCTGGTGTATGGGCCTTCCAACTCTGGGAACGGGCTGGTCTTCATCCAGCGGGTTAAAGCAATGATTCTGGCTAAGATATGGGACGCTCTGAGCTCCTCGACGACATGGGGTGAGTTCAGAGTTTCCGTTGGGGAACGGATTTATCAGCACATTCTCAATCGCGGACAATTCGATGGATGCTAAACCTTTGAAGAATTCCAAGCCGAGCTTCGCAGGGAGCAGCCGAATCTGTCCAATGAAGACTTGGCTCGTGCCTTCCGCGAGTTGGATGTCGGAGATAGGTTGCCATTCGACGATGACCCTTTTGATACATATTTGATACATATAGCATTGACGGAGTGGCCGACGGTGATTGGCCAGAATGACCCGAACAGTTGATGCTTTCATGGGTGGCGCGAGAAATCCTGGACGAATTTGGGGAATCTGAGAACTCCGTGCTCAATGGGCCTTTCGCGGTCCTGGACGCAGATAGGGAGGATGAGATTGTGCGAGCCTTCAACCGGTTGGAGTATTGCTGCGCGAGAGATGATAAGCTCATCGCGAGATGCGGTGGACATTGAGAAGTCCTTGCGGGCACTCCTATGAACGACCCCATTGTCGGCCTAAACCTAATTTTGTTCACTTAACTATTCTGATGCACTTCGAGAATTCAGTCCCCACGCCACAACAGCCTTCGCCTGGACGCAGGGGGGAATTGCTCATCTTACGTTTAACGCCGCGCGGACGCCGCTGCCCACGGCTGGAAAACCACTCGTTCTTGCAAGATTTCGTCCAGCTCCGCCTCATGGAAGGCCTTCCTCTCCCCAGGGGGAAATGGCACCGTCGAGAAGCAGCTTGCCACGAATGACTCGCACGGCGTGCAGAAAAGAGAGCCGGTCAGGATCTTCCCCCGCCTTCAAGGCGGCTTCGTGCATCAACCCTCGAATGGCAAAATGCGCGAGGAGCAGGCCGTAAAATTCTTGCCGTACCAGGTTCGGCGTCTTGCTGCGCAAGACGATCTTGGCACCGCGCAGGTGGGTCTTCAATTCGTCCAGGGCGCCCTCGATCTCCCACCGTTCATGATAGAGCGCCGCCAATTCTTCCGCGGGGGCTTCGGCCGGGTCAAGGATCGTCGTCACCAAGCGGTAGATGGGCTCGGCGTCGGCGATGCCTTCCAGCCGGTAGTCGATCACCCGCACCACGACGCCGTGGGTTTGATTCCGCCAATCCCGCTCCTAGGGATAAAGGCGGCTCCGATACGAACCATCCGGCAGTCGCTTCTCTCCGCACAAGCGCAGGTTCTTCTTGATCCCCCACAGCAGGTCTGCTCCGCCGGCGCGCGCTGCAGGCACAAGTCAAGCTTGTATTTGAGCGACCGAAAAGGACTGGATTTTTGTCGCCCCTGAGAATAGCATAGGTTGAGGTATTTGCTGGAAGCTGTACATCGTAGCCGAGGGCGGGGGCATCAGAAGCGAAATGAAGGCGCGATGGAGCTAGGAGCCTGATGGTAGAAGTTGGTCTAAATCTTTTGTGGCTGCTGATTGTTGCGGGCAGTGTTGCCAATTGGGCTTACACGCGCCACGGCCTGGTGTCCAAACGGCGGCGCCAACTTTCAAGCGAGATTTTCGGCCTCGCAATGGCGATGGCGCTCCTGTGGGCGCCGATTTCGCTTACCGACAATCTTCACCCTGCGATGATTCAAGCTGAAGACGGCGGCGTCACCAGGCGCATCGCTAAATCGTGCGCCAGCGCTCAGTTGTCGCTCCATCACGGAAGCATTCCTCCTCCTCTCGCCTTTTTTCAGACTAAGCGCTCTGCTATCACGCTGAATCTTGTTTATCTTCTTGCGCGTCATCTGAGTTCTGCTCTGCCCGTTTCGCTCGCGCGCACCTTGGTTTCCAACCGCGCCCCTCCTAGCCTCTGACAGAAAACCCCAATTCAATTGACCGAAGCCGCTGGCTTTCTGCCGGGAGGCCTGCGGTTTTCATCTCTTTCTACCAACCCGGCCTCGGAGAGGCGTGAACTATGAAGCATGCAGCAGTGTTCCTCATTATTCTCATGATCTGCTCGGCGAGCTCTGCGATCGCGCAGACGAACGCGCCACTGACGTGGGGTCAGGTGAGGCAGCGGTTTGAACAAAACAACCCGGAACTCCAAGCCGGAGAGCTCGACATTAGCGAGTCCAAGGCCCAGGAAATCACGGCATATCTGCGCCCGAATCCGCAATTGACCACAACTGTGGACGGCACAGAAATTGCTCCCAACGACGGCCATTGGCTGCCGCTCAGCGGAACGTTCGTCGAGGCCGGCATCAGTTATCTGCACGAGCGCGGCCACAAGCGCGAGTTGCGCCTCGAAAGCGCCCGAGAAGGCACGGCCGTTACCGCTTCCACGCAGGCCGATTTGAAAAGGACGCTTCTTTACAATTTGCGCAGCGCCTTCGTGGGCGCGCTCCAAGCCAAAGCCGTTTTGCAGCTGGCCAAAGATAACCTCGCGTATTGGGACCACGTTCTTGAAATCAGCCACGACCGCTTCAAAGCCGGTGACCTCGCAGGAATTGATCTCGACCGTCTGGAGCTTCAGCGCGTCCAGTTTACCTCGGACGTCCAAACCGCAGAGGTCAATCTTCGGACGGCGAAAATGCAGCTCCTTGCACTCCTCGACGACCGGACGCCCGTGGACCAGTTTGACGTGACCGGACCCTTCGATTTCAACGAACAAATTCAGCCGCTGAGCTATTTTCAGCAACAGGCGCTTGAGAATCGGCCCGACTTGAAAGCGGCGATGCAGACCATCAAGCAGGCGGAGACCAACCACAAGCTCGCGATGGCGAATGGCACGAGCGACCCTACCTTCTCCGCGTGGTACACATGGAACTCAGCGGTCAATAATCCGTATCCCATCGACATGCAGACCGTCGGAGGCAGCGTCAGCATTCCACTCCGGATTTTCGACCGCAACCAGGGGGAAAAGCTGCGCACCCAATTGGACATCGAGCGCAGCGAGCGGTTGCTCGAAGCGCGGAGAGCCCAGGTCTTTAGCGACGTCGATTCGGCCTATGCGCTGGTTAAGAGCGATTTGGCTCTGTTGCAGCCATACAAGGACAAATATCTTAAGCAAGCCGCAGAAGTTCGCGACACGGTCAGGCTTTCCTATGAGCACGGCGCGGCATCCTTGCTTGATTTTCTAAGCGCGGAGAGCGACTACCGCAACATTCGGTTGAATTACCTGAACCTTATCGGCTCCTACTTGACGGCTGCAGCTCAACTGAACTGGGCCGTTGGACGGGAAGTGATCCAATGAAATCCAAGCTGCGCCTCATCATCACGGTGCCTGTGCTCCTGAGCGCGGGCCTCGGGACGGGCTGCAATCGAAGAATCGCAACCCGGCCTTCGGCGCAAGAGCAGACCCCGACGAAAGGCGAGGCTCAGCCCGTTTTTTATGTGGCGCCGGGCTCGAAAGGCATCACGACAGCAACGGTCAGACCCGAACCCATACCGTCCTATCTTGACCTGCCAGCTCAAATCCAAGCGGAGCCAACCCGCGTGGTTCACGTTTTCCTCCCTGCTGGGGGACGGATCACAGAGATGAAAGTCAGCCCCGGAGACCGCGTGGTCAAAGGTCAGGTGCTCGCAATTCTCGATAGCGGCGACCTCGCGCGAGCCGTTGCCGATTACCACAAGGCGCTGATTGACAACCAAGTGAAACAGGAGGCGCTCACGCGTGCCACATTCCTCTTTGCTCACAGCGCTATTGCGCGTAAAGATTTGCAGCAGGCGCAAGGCGACGCACAAACGGCTCAAGCCGAAGTGCAGGCGGCCCGCGCCGAGATCCAGGCAATGGGCGTTAACCCTGATGACGCGGGAAACCAGTTACGTGTCGTGGCACCGCGCTCTGGCGTGATCCTTGATGTTGGCGCAGCGCAAGGAGAGTTTTCAAACGGTTTGTCTGCGCCCCAGCCGCTCTGCACCATCGCCAGCCTCTCAACTGTGTGGGCGGTGGGCGATCTGCTTGAAAGCGACGCGTCCTTTGTCAAAGTGGGCGACCCAGCCGGTCTGGTCTTGGTTGCCTATCCCGGAAAAACCTGGAGTGGACGGGTCAGCTTGATCTCGAGCGCGGTTGACCCAACGACGCGAACCTTGCACGTGCGCGTGGTCTTGCGCAATGAGGACGACATGCTGCGGCCTGGTATGTATGGCACGCTGAAAGTGCTGCGCTCAACTCATCTGGGCTTTGTCGTTCCCTCGACAGCGGTCGTCCGCGAAGGAAATTCCGACTACGTTTACGTCGAGCAGAGTCCCGGACATTTTCGGCCCGAAACGGTGGCCGTGGGAGAACCTGTGGGCACGGATAATATCGAAATCCTTTCGGGCCTTCAATCCGGGGAAACGATCGTGACTCAAGGAGCGGTTCTGTTGCGGCCGGCAACACCATAAATGCGAAGAATCGTTCACACACTGCTTCGGTATCGCGCCGTCATGCTGGTGATTCTCGCGGCCTGGATCGCCGCCGGCATTTACGCCTTTACACGTCTCGATATTGAGGCCTATCCCGATCCCACGCCTCCCATGGTCGAATTCATTACACAAAACCCTTCCTGGTCGGCCGAGGAGATAGAACGGCAGATTACAATTCCGGTCGAGACGGCGCTGTTTGGCATGCCCGGACTTCAATACACGCGCTCCATCAGCCTCTTTGGGCTGAGCGATGTAAAGCTTTATTTCGCATACGGCACCAGCTACTTCCGAGACCGTCAAGAGGCTTTCGACCGCCTTCAAGGGTTGACGCTTCCCAATAATCTGACCCCGCAGTGGTCACCTGAGTCGGCCATTGGTGAAATCTACCGCTTTCGACTGGAAGGACCAGGTTATTCATTGAACCAATTGAAAGCAGAAGCTGATTGGTACGTGCGGCGCCAGCTCAAGCAAGTGCCGGGCATTATTGATGTCGTGATTTTCGGAGGGACGACACGGCAATACCAGGCCGAGGTTGAGCCGCAAAAACTCCTTGAATACAACGTCACGCTGCCGCAGGTGCTCAGCGCCGTGAGTGCCAGCAACGCTAATGTCGGCGGGAATTATCTGACCTTAGGCAGCCAGAGCGTGAACGTTCGCGGCGTCGGCCTGCTCCACACCGTTCGGGAAATGCGGAATGTCATCATCAGTGAGCACAAGGGCGTGCCGGTCTATTTGAAAGACGTTGCCACGGTGCGCGAGGGTTATCAACCGCGGCTTGGCCAAGTTGGAATGGATAATCACAACGATATCGTCGAGGGCATTGTCCTTCTGCAGAAAGGCCAGGAATCGCTGCCCGCTCTGCGCCGCGTCCGCCAAAAGATATACCAATTGAATCACGGCCTCCTGCCGCCGGGAATGCACCTCCAAACGATTTATGACCGCACCAGCCTCATCAACGTCACCACGCACACCGTTCGCGAGATCGTGCTCGAGGGGCTGGTGCTGGTAACGCTCTTGCTGCTGGTGCTGCTCGGCGATCTGCGTATTTCGCTCGTGGCTGCGCTGTCAATTCCGGTCGCCCTGCTCTTCGCGTTTCTGCTCATGGTTCTCACGCATCAGTCCGCCAACTTGATTTCCGTGGGAGCGATTGATTTCGGAATCCTCGTTGACGCAACGGTGATCGACTTGGAGCACATTCATCGGCGGTTAAGGGCCCGGCGCGAAAACGAGCCCGTCGAGGCTGTGATCGCAGACGCGATGGCCGAAGCTTCCCGTCCCGTGCTGTTTTCCGTCGGGATCATTCTGGTGGCCCTCATTCCCTTGTTTACAATGCAAGGGGTTCCAGGGCGAATATTCTCGCCCATGTCGGTGACGTACGGGTATGCGCTGGTGGGCGGGCGGATGTTTGCGCTTTTGTTCGCGCCCGTCCTGGCATCGTTCGGCGCAAGTTCGGCCCGCCAGCGCGGCATCGGTGAAACCCCGCTAGTCCACTGGCTTCGCGGCCTTTACGCTCGGGCCCTGCCGCGCATCTTGGAGTGGCGCTGGGCCGTGCTCGTCATCGCCTGCGCCGGCCTGGTTGGCACGCTGGCCCTCGTGCCTTCGCTTGGGGGTGAGTTCATGCCCGCGCTCGAAGAGGGCAATCTCTGGATTCGGGCAACGCTGCCGGTGGACATATCCTTCCAAGCTTCGTCCAAGCTGGCGGGCGAAATGCGTCAAATCATCGCCAGCTTCCCGGAGGTGACCGATGTGGTCTCCCAGATGGGACGCCCTGACGATGGAACGGACGTAACGACCTTCAATAACATTGAGTTTTTCGCCCCGCTCAAACCGGAAAGCCAGTGGCCGGCAGGGCTGACGAAACCAAAGCTCGTCCAAGAGATCAACGCGAAGCTTAGCAGGTTCCCAGGCGTAGATCTCAATTTTTCCCAAAACATCGAAGACAACGTCGAAGAAGCGATGTCGGGGGTCAAGGGCGAGAATTCTTTGAAGCTTTTTGGTCCGGACCTTGATGTGCTCACCGAGAAGGCGAAAGAGATTCGCGACGTTATGGCCCAGGTCCGCGGGATCAAGGACCTCGGCATTTTTCAGGAAACCGGTCAGCCGGAGTTGAACGTCACGATTGACCGTCAAGCCTGTGCGCGTTACGGACTCGCCGCAGCGGATGTGAACTCGGCTGTGCAAACGGCCATTGGAGGCCAGGCAGCGACGGAAATTCTGCAAGGTGATAGAGTCTTTGATTTCGTCGTCCGCTATGCCCGCCAGTACCGCGACACCCCGCATGCAATTCGGAATATTTTGCTGGCCACACCCGAGGGCGGGCGCGTCCCGCTGGGCCAAGTCGCCGATGTGGAAATGAAGCAAGGTGCCTTCATGATCTACCGCGAGAACGGCGAGCGGTACATTCCCATCAAGTTCAGCGTGCGCGGGCGAGACCTGGCATCCACGGTCGAAGAAGCTCAGAGGCGAATCAAGGCACGGGTTCATTTGCCGGCTGGCTATCACTACGAGTGGGCTGGCGAGTATGATAGTTACGTCAGAGAAGTGCACCGGCTCGAAATCATCATCCCGATCACCCTGCTGATGATCCTGGGGCTGCTTTACGTGCTGTTCGATGCGTGGCGGGAGGCCTTGATCGTGATGGCCAGCCTGCCTTTCGGCGCGACCGGCGGCGTGCTCTCGCTGCTGTTGACCCACACGCCTTTCAGCATTTCGGCTGCCGTGGGGTTTGCCTCGGCGCTGGGCGTGGGGACGCTCGGCGCGAGCGTCTTTGTTTCGGGCATCCGCCGCGCCAGATTAATCGGCATTAAGGCGGCGGAGGCCGGGGCTGATGCCAAGAGCGGCCTGGCGGGGGCAATTCAGAGAGGCGCTCTACTCGAAATGCGCCCCATCATGCTCGCATGTTTCGCGGCGGCGCTGGGGTTGCTGCCCGCGGCCGTTTCGCACGGGATCGGATCACAGGCGCAGCGGCCTCTGGCGCGCGTCGTCGTCGGCGCGATGGTCGCCACAACCCTCGCTATCCTGTTCCTTATCCCTGTACTCGCGCACTTTGTGGCCAAGGCTGAAACAAATGATTAATGACGTCCTGCTCAAGTATAGGGCCCGAACCCGCGAACCGCTCGAGGGAACGCTTCGGCCTGTAATTCGTGAGGAATTCGGCATGCGAACTGATCGTGTGATCAGACCGCTCTACCAGTCGGAAGGCGTGATTCAGCGTTGTGCGAAATTCGCGATAGTTACAAAATCGGTACGACCTCAGCATGCCGGAAGGATTTATCAGTAACTTGGCCTCGCCGACCGTACCGCAAAATCATTAAGACGGGCTTCCGAACCTGGCCTTAGGCGCAAGCGACCCGCGGCTCCAATCCGGGCTCCATTTCACAACTGCCGCCCTCGCGCTGGACATCGATTCGTCGTGGGCCGGTGTTTCCCTAGCCGATCTTTCGCAGGTGGGAGCGATTCTAGCCGGAATTTGAGTTTGCCGCAGGTGTAACTGTTTTCCTATCAAGGCGTGCTGGGCGAAAAGCAGTTGTAGTGCCGACCTCCCCTCTTTACGGAGGGAGTGGAGATTTGTCAGGATGCGCGCTGAAGATGTTTCTGCGGAGCAAGCGACGGTTCAAGGACCCTGCGGGGGTTTCTCGCCAAGATCGAAGCCCAGTACGGGCGAGCGCGACGGGTCTGGGTGATGGACCGCGGCATTCCCGATGAAGAAGTCCTGAAGGAGATTCGCACGACCCAGCCCGAAGTGTTCTATCTGGTGGGTACCCCGCGAAGCAAGATTCAGGAGTACGAAAAGAAGTGGCTGGAGTTGCCTTGGCGGAAGGTGCGGGAGTCGGTGGAGGTGAAGCTGTTCGCCGAGGGCGGAGAATTATACGTGTTGGCTAAAAGGGCTGGCCGACGCGCCAAGGAGCGTGCGATTCGGCGACGCAAGCTGGCTGGTTTGCTCTGGAAGTTGCGCGCCCTGCGCCGCAAGCCCCCGGCGCGCGATCAGCTTTTGCTGCGCCTGGGAGCAGTCAGGAAGGAAGCGGGGCGGGCCTTCGGCTTCGTCTCCCCTCGCCTGCCCAAGGAAGGGGAGGAAGTCACTGGTCAGAATTTCGCTTTTTGTCTGGACCGGGAAAAGTTGCAGAAGGCGGAGCTTCGCGACGGACACTATCTGTTGCGCTCCAACCTGGTGAGTGAGGACCCGGCCGTGCTGTGGGAGCTTTATATCCAACTGACCCAGATCGAAATGGCCTTCCGCACGCTGAAGAGCGAACTGGGGTTGCGTCCGATTTATCATCGGGTGGAGAAGCGGGTGGAGGCTCACATCTTCGTGGCCTTCCAGGCCTACGCCCTGTCGGTTACGCTGAAGCAGCGGCTGATGGCCTTGGCACCGGGCCTGACGCCCCGCGCCGTGTTGGAAAAACTGGCCACGCTTCAAATGCTCGATGTGTGCTTACCGACCACCGATGGGCGCTGGCTGATCATGCCCCGCTATACCCAACCCGAACCCGATCAGCAAGTGTTGTTGCAGCGGCTTCGACTCACCCTACCCGCCCAGCCGTCACCGAGAATCAAGGGCCAGGAAGCTTCCGAGGTCGAGCCACGTAGGTGGAAGATGTAGTGCCGACCTTGCAGGCCGCTGTAATGAAAATACAAGAGTTAGCTGACCTCTAACCCTCCATCTGCGAAAGATGGGCTAGAGGTATCAGCTTCTTCGAGGGTCAACAAGTGCGCCATCCATTGCTCCCGTCCTTACGCGTAGCCAAATAAGTCCGACGAATTCCATGTCAGCCATAAGAGAAGTAGCCGCCAAGGAAGATCCTCGTGGCAGGGAAGCAAATGCAAGCTCTCCGTCAGAAGGCCGACAAGCACTGATTGAGTTTTGGAACAGCCGGACCAAATCACAAGGTTTTGGAACAGTTGCGCGACTTACTGAAAGTGCCTAATCGCAACGTCTTTGCTGTCATCAACTTGCTTGCTAATTCCCGGCGCTCATGACGAACGCGCATGATTCCCAAGCATGCGCGCGATTTTCGCGATAAGCCCTTTATTTGCAAGGGAAGTACATTGCTCGTGTGTCGAAATTGTCGCGCCAAATCACATCGGCGGTTCCGTCCAATTGTACTGCTAACTCATTAATTACGAATACTTTGGTGGACCTGGAGGGGTTCGAACCCTCGACCTGATGACTGCCGGCAATCTGGCCTTTTCACACCCCTTCCACCCAAAATTATGCTTTTGATAATATCGCACCGGCGCGGGGCTTTTGCTTTCGTTCAGGACAGAGCCCTTTTCGGCTCAATTACATATCGCTTTGACACAGTTTTCGCACACTCCTGTCGTTCTGCCGATCCGGTCGATTCCTGCAGTCCTGACGCGCACCACGTCTTCTCCGGGTTGCATTCAATCACTTTTACCTGCCACCGCGATCACCAAATGGCAATTGAAGCAATTCGATTCCATTCAACTCATTCACGAACAACGGGAGAAGGGCAAACCCCAACTCGTGTATAACCCCGATTCCAAAATAAGGACGCACCGTTGAGTTCTAATCCACCAAATTGAAATGGGTTTTTGTTTGGCAGAGGAGGAACAGTGCAGAGAGAAATTAGCGTTCTTTGGCGGGAAAAGAAAGGGGTTTTGCGCCAGACGCCGCAGGGGGTGACGCCGTGGGGCGGGCTGGGCGTGGGGGTGGAATTTCTGCGGCGGCGGGTTCCGCCATGTCCGATGGAGACACTAAGACACATCAACCCCACAGGGGGGATACGATGTGAATAGGCTTTAGCAACGCGCTGCAAGGGTTGCCACTGCGGACTTGTATGTGATAAAAGTTATCAGTGCTGCCGATAGCGCCAGAATGGGGACACTATGCACTTCAGAAAGTGTGCTATTTTGGCTGTGTTCCTCGTAGCGGCTGTGGCTTATTCGTTTGCCCAAGTTTCGACTCGCAACGAGCTCGCAGCGGCATCTGCAGCAGAAAAGGCAGGCCGCTATTCAGAAGCAGCAAAGCACTACGAGGATTTTCTGGCTGCAACACCACCGCGGGTCCCCGCAAATGAGATTGCTAATGCCCGCCTGCACCTTGCCATCGATCAGTTCATGGCTCATTGTTACCAGGAATCGCTACACGCCCTGGTTCCGTTAATAGAATCCGCGAGCAATCGCACCAGGGACCATCTCCCTGCCAAGGTCTGGATCATTGCTGGGCTGGATGAACTGGAGTTGAACAAGCTTGACAACGCCATTCGTGATCTCCGCTGGGGACTTCTTGCTGACCCTGCAAGCGGCACGGCACGACTGGCGTTAGGGGATGCCTTGGCCCGCAGCGGCCATCTTGTCGAGGCCATTCATCAGTACCGCGAGCAGGCTAAACGCACTCCCGCCGTCGTGGAGGTATGGTACAAGATCGGGATGGCGGAAGAAGTTCTGGCGAAAATCAGCCGCAAACAGTTTGAGCAGACCAATTCTGAAAGCCCGATCAGCCGCCTGCTCGAAGCTCATCAGTCCTTAGAGCGCGACGACGGGCTTGGAGCAGCCCGTATACTTTTGCCGCTGGCTAGCCAGAAAAAAAGGAGATCTGCTTCCTTGTCAGCCGACTTTTTCCCCGGGGTTCATTCCTCTCTGGGGGAGGCTCTACTCGATGAGGGCTATCTCCGTGCAGCACAGCAAGAGTTCCAGAGAGAACTTGCAGGCAATCCCGCCTCCGCCCCGGCGTATTTCGGGCTGGCGGAGATTGACACTCTTGATTCCCACTGGGACGCGTTCCGTTCACGAGTTCACCACTTGATGATCTTCAACCCGCATTACCTTGAAAACCGATTAACGAAGCGGCCGCCAGCACCCCTGCGCAACGCATGGACTTCAAATCTTCTGCGCGTTCCGCCAACGATGGCTGAAACCACCGAGGTCCAGCTATGGATTTCATGGATCAAGGCTAACGGTATCAGCCGCGTTCAGATTGAACCACAGCGGCAGGTTCCCTGCACTGCGATACCTGGCTTGGAAGCTTCAACCCCGGGGTTCTGGCTGCCCGAAAGCTGTGCTGCGGACCTTTCCAAGGAATTGGAGTCGAAACATTCTCCTTCACCCACGCAGATCGCTAAGCTTGCCGAAATCGAGTTTCAACTCGGACATTTCGAAAAAGCTCAGGATGCTGCCATGCGTGCAGCCAATGGGGGGCCCCCAGGTAGCCTTACATCGGAGTGGGGAACCTATTGGCTAATCCGGTCCGCTGAGGCCCTTTCTCTGGCCGCATTTGAGAAAGCCGCCGCCATCAACCCCAATGCTCCTCGAGTCCGACAACTGCTGGCGCAGAACTACGCGGACCATCTCCAATGGGGCAAGGCGATCGAAGAATACCAGGCCGCTCTCCGCTTGTCTCCCCACCTTGTTGGCTTGCACTTTGGTTTGGGCACTGTCTACTGGCAGGCAGGTGACTGGAAGGAGGCACAAGTACAGCTCCAGCAAACCCTTCAAATCTCTCCCGAATCTACCGTAGCCGCCTACGAATTGGGAGATACAGATGTCAACCTGCACCAGTGGAAAGAGGCTCTCCCATATTTGAGAAAAGCAGTGGCGGACCCGGAGACGAGCCGTCAGGCCCGCATCGATATAGCCAAGGTTGAATCTGAACTTGGTCGCTATCAGGAAGCCTTGGCCGAACTGAAGGTCCTTGCAAACGATGACCAGGACGGGCGGATCCATTTTCGCATGGGATTGTTGTACCGCAAGATGGGTGAAACGGAAAAGGCCAGTCAGGCTTTCGCTGAGTCACAGAGGTTGCACCTCGCCCGCGATGCTGCGACTGTGACGCGGATGGAAGAACTTGAACAGGACCGGGCCCGTTTGAAAGAGGCTCAAAAGGAGATAAGCGAGTGAGAGTTCGGCAGTCCTCTCTTGGCTATCCCCTTTGTGCCGGGAGGCGCAAATTCCTGCAACAGGCCTTAGCGATTCTCGCAATGCCGCTTTCCAGCAATGGAACCATAGGCCAACCAGCAGGGATACCTGGCCCGTGGTTCATGGATGTGGCGAATAAAGCGGGCCTCACAAAGTTCCGTGACACCTGTGGTTCGCTCATAAAGAACTACTTGGTGGAAACCATGAATGGGGGCGTGGCCATATTCGATTACAACAACGATGGCCTGATGGATATCTTGCTGATCAACGGTTCCACCTTTCCTTTACTCGAAGATCCCAAACTGCCCCGCACCATCAGCCGTCTGTTCCGCAATAATGGTGATGGAACTTTCACGGACGTTACGCGCCAAAGTGGCTTGATCAACACTGGCTGGGGTCAGGGCGTTGCGGTTGCCGACTACGACAATGATGGTTACGTTGACGTGTTTATTACCAATTACGGCACAAACGCCCTGTTCCACAATAACGGCAACGGAACCTTTACCAACGTCACTCTCGAAGCTGGTGTTGCCGGTGGAAACTGGTCCACCGGCTGCACCTGGGGTGATGCGGATGGGGATGGGCGGCTGGATCTATACGTAGCCCGCTATGTCGATTTCCATCGTTCCACCGTCCCCCGCCCGGGAAGTGGGAACTATTGTATGTACCGCGGCGTTTCGGTGGCCTGCGGCCCCCGCGGATTGCCTGGCCTTACGGATCTCTACTACCACAATGAAGGCAACGGAAAGTTCCGCGAGGTCTCGAAGGATGTCGGAATCATCGACAGCGATAAGGCCTATGGCCTCACGGCCTCATTCTGTGATTTTGACAATGACGGCCACCCTGACATCTTCGTGGCCAACGATTCCATGCCGAATTATCTGTGGCACAACAGAGGCAACGGAACGTTCGAGGAGATCGGCATGGAAGCTGGCTGTGCGCTTACGGCTGACGGCCGCGCGCAGTCATCAATGGGCGTTGCCATCGGTGACTACAACCATGACGGGTGGATGGACATTTATGTCACTGCCTTTTCCGAAGACTACAATACGCTCTACCGCAACTCGAAAGGCCAGTTTGACGACGTAACTCTTGAAGTCGGCTTGGCAACAGACTTTTCAAAACTAACCCTGGGCACCTGCTTCATCGATTATGACAATGATGGATGGCTCGACATCTTTCTGGCCAATGGACACCTTTATCCGCAGGCAAACAATGCTGGCAACTCCTATTTGCAGCACAACCAGTTGTTTCGCAATCTGGGCAACGGCCGCTTTAGTCTCCTTTCCAATAACCAGAGCGGGTTTACCCAGGCACGTTCAAGCCGAGGTGCTGCCATCGGAGATCTTCTGAACAGCGGGCGTATTTGGGTGGCGGTCAATAACATTGATGAAGCACCATTTTTGTACGAGCCTTGCGGCCCAGCGGGCAACTGGGTTCGGATTAAACTTTTCGGCACGCGTTCGAATCGAAGTTCCATCGGAGCGCGCGTCCGTGTCACGGCAGGCGGATTCACTCAAACCGATGAGGTCCGGAGCGGAAGCAGCTACCTCAGCTCGAGCGACACCCGACTCCATTTTGGCCTCGGCAAGGCAAGCTCAATCGATCGTTTGGAAATACGTTGGCCCAGCGGGCTGGTGGAGCAGTATGAGCACCTCACTGTGAACTGCGAGTACAAGTTTGTGGAAGGGACAAGCTCGGGACCGACCAACCCTCGATCACAGACGGAAGAAATGCTGCGAGAGCAAATGAAGAGCGTTGGATATGATGCAACGGTCAAAGGTGGCAGCTGAGTCCAAAGCCTCACGGGAGCGTTTGAAACAACGCTGCAAGTATGATCCCAAAGCACTGCGTCACATGGATTTTAACCTGTTGAGCCTGGGTCATGCGCGTTTGACTTTCTCCGCGAGGTCCGAGACCTGCGTGGTCCAAATGGAAGGTTCCGGTTCGCGATTATGCTGGGCGATGTAACCTTTGAAGGCCGTGACGGGTTCACGCACACTGGCGAAGGCCCCGCGGCGAGTCCGCTGAGTGCTGCGGTCGCTGAGGAAGCTCTCGAACTGATTGAGCCAGGAGGCCCCGGTCGGTGTGGAGTGCGTATGAAAGCGCGGGTGACGCTTAAGCCAGCGGATCACTCGAGGGTGCTTGAGCGCGCCGTTATAATCGGCGATCACGAGCAGTTCCTTGTCCGCTGGGGTCTGCTGATCCGAAAGGTGGAGAAATTTCAGCGGTTCTTGGTGGGTGTGGCGGGGCATGCAAGCGCCCGTCACTTTGTCCTCCAGGATGCTGAGCGCCGAAAACAGGGTCGTTGTCTCGTGGCGCTTGTCATTGTGCGTCATCGTCTGGAGGCGGCCGGGCTTGAGCGGCAGCCCCGGCTGCGTGCGGTCGAGAACCTGAACCTGGCTTTTTCGTCCACCGAGAGGACTACCGCGTGCGCAGGAGGATTCAGATAGAGACCCACAGTATCGTTATCTTTCAGCTTTTCGACGAACACCGGGCCGTTGCTGACCTGAAAGGTCTTGGTTGGGTGCGGCTTCAGCCCATGGGCACGCCAGATGCGCTGAAACGGCGAGCGACGGGATCGCGCCCACAGTTCAATCAGTTTTCGCTGTTCGGTACTCGAGGTGATGGCCGGGGCGATTCGCATTACATTCTTCTGGTTCTACCAAGCGAGCGAATCGCCTATAAGTTATATTCCTTACGGCGTACTACCGCTACACCAGCCCGGCAGAGGAACGGGCGCCTTCGCCCTTCTGCAAACGTGAGTGTCAAACCCCCAGTGCGAAACTTCCTGCCAAATCGGTTAGTTACCTTGCGGCAACCGCTCGAAGCCTACCAGTGCTGCCGGCGCCTGATCGCGGGCAGTGACCGAAAGATTGAGCAGCCGCTTGCCCCGTCCACGGTAAGCTGCAAGAAGTTCGGCAGCAACCAGATTGCTTCTGAACTGCAGCAGGTTCTCTGCCGGATTTTCGGGGTGGACCCGAGGGTTGTACTGGGAGTGAACGCTCTGGCCGCCTGCACCATGTTGGCTGGGGTGGGCTCGAGTCTGTCGAAATTGCAGCGCGCTTTGGCATCTGTTTCCTGGAACGGGTTATGCCCGGGCAATCCGGATCATGATGTGAGTGAAGCGAAGGTGCTCTTGCCGGGACACGCCGGGTGTAGAATCGCGACGTTTGGCCTTTACTGTACCGCCACCGATGGCCTGCACGAAAGCCAGTTGTAGCCAAGGAATCTCTTCAGTCGGATGCACGCCGAACGGGGAGCACCCAAGGGGACCATCGCTGCTGCGCACAGGCTGGCTCAGATTATGTATCACGTCCTCGCACGCCGAGAGCCTGACGTCGCGACGGTATTTGGCAGAAATGAGAGATTTGGGCCAGTACGGGCCGAGCCTGACGTCCGAGTCGATGGCCGAGCACTGGCCTCTAAGCCCCTGTGAGGTCTGGAATGAGCGTTCCTAAGAGAGGAGCGACAATCCTGAAACCAGCGATAAATAGGATTCTAGCTGGGATAATCCTTGCGTTATGCATGGAGGGTGGTCGAGGCCTAGCCCAGACATCTGAACCGGGTGCACCTTCGCCGACTCATGCTCAGCAGTTTTCTCGCATCCCACCCAACCAGGTGCTCACTGCCATTGCGGCGGCACGTAAAGCCATCCAATCAAATCCGAACTCCCCCCAGGCGTATCTCTCGTTGGGTATTGCTTTATGGTCAGGTGGACGTCCCGAGGCAGCTCTGAAATCGATTCGGGAGGCGCTTCGGCTGGATCCGCGATTTTCCGCCGCATGGCTTGAAGAGGGCCTGATTGCCAACGACGAAGGCCGCTTTGCCGAAGCCACCGAATACTACCAGAAAGCAATAGAAGCTAATCCGCAAAACAGTTCGGCGCGACTGGAATTGGCGCTTGCGCAGTTTCGCGAGGGGAATTTTGCAGCCGCTAAGTCTCAGATCGAAGCAATTTTGAAAGCCGACCCCACACACGCCTCAGCGTTGAACTGCATGGGCCTGCTCCAATTGCAGAGTGGCCACCTGCACGAGGCAGTAGAAAGCTTTCGCCAGGCTGTTCGCCAGAAGCCGGATTTTGAGGCCGCACAAATGAATCTGGCAACCACCCTGCTGCAATTAGGTGATGCTGAGGGAGCGCGCACTGCGTTTCAGGTAGTGCTTCAGCAAGATCCGAATAAGTCCAAGGCTGTTTACGGCTTGGCTCGAGCTCTGAGCAGGTTGGGCGATAAGACTCAGGCAGATTTAATGTTTGCCAGAGCACGAAAGCTCATGGCAGACCAGACCTCCGAACTTCGCGCCCGAGATGATGACAACCGAGGTTTGAAACTTTGGAATGCGGGGAACCTAGACGCCGCGGCAGCTGCGTTCCGCTCTGCGATCGCTGAGGATGCTTCATTTGCCGACGCCCACAACAACTTGGGCGGAGTTTTGTGGCAATTGGGCCAGAAAAAAGTTGCCATTCAGGAATTCGCTGAGGCCGTCCGTTCGCAACCCGACTTTGCCAAGGCACATAATAACTTGGGCAGTGCCCTCTTCGCTGAAGGCGATGTCACAGGCGCTATCCGGGAATTTCGCGCTGCCATATCGTTTCAACCTGGCTTGATCACTGCCCATCTCAATCTGGGCATGGCGCTGATGCGTGCCAACGACACGCGGCAGGCGGAAAATGAGTTCCGTAACATCCTTCTGATTGATCCAATGAGCGCCGTTGCGCATTTCGAGCTTGGATATGCACTCGCTTTAGAGGCCCACGACGAAATTAAACACGGACTCGAACTCGATCCTGCTTTGACGAACGCTGCGCCAGAAATCATCCATGCGCTGGCTGTGATTGAGCATGTGATCGGACGCGATCCGACGAAGAGTAAATAGTGGGCACCTGCTCCAGCATGGACTGTTCCGGGGGAGCTTCGTTCCTCCCGAACCGATCCGCGATCTGCGGGATCTCACTCGTTACCGGGCGATTCTGAGCCGGGAGACGACCGATGTTGCCAATCGCATTCAAAAGGTGCTCGAAGACGCCAACGTCAAACTGGGCTCGGTGGCTTCCGATGTCCTGGGGGTGTCGGGGCGCTCCATGCTGGAAGCGATGGTGGTGGGCGAGCAAGACCCCGCCCGTTTGGCGGAGACGGCTCGCCGTCGCTTGCGGCAGAAGATCCCCGAGTTGCGGATCGCGCTGGAAGGCCGCGTTCGAGACCACCATCGCTTTCTGCTGAGCGACCTACCTTGCCGCCCGCTACCGTCGGCTGGCGGCCCGGCGGGGGGGCGAAACACGCGATCATTGCGATTGCCCACAACATCCTGCTCATCGCCTATGACCTGCTCAGAACCGGCCGCCCCTACGAAGACCTCGGAGCCGACGACTTCGACAGAATCAACGCTGAAGGCTTGAAACGTTACTTGGTCAAGAGGCTGGAACGCATGGGCCATCAGGTGGTGCTCACCCCCACTACTGCGCCAGCCTGAGTTCAGCCCGCGATTATTTTCGAGGGAGGTCGAATTGATGGGCCTGGTGGGTATCTTAAACGTGCGCTTCCAGCCTTATCGTCTTCAAAACAGCCGTTGCTGGAGCCCGACGGACATGCGAATCAGTTGCCTTTCCTGCCACAACCCGCATGAGA
>JGI24721J44947_10003478_pt1 | contig 22196 bp, 19 predicted proteins | sample YelNatPaOPGAMG01_FD_44947 | JGI IMG/M metagenome (IMG submission 44947) | reverse complement strand
GAAGGAAGCTATGCCGGGGTGGAATTCTACCCTTTGCCCGATAAGGTCAGAGAGGCACTTATGCTCCATCCTAAAATGAAAGATTTTAAAGAGGTGCCAGCTGAAGAAATAGCCGTATCTACCAGAATAATGACTAAAAGGGGCTGTGAGCGGATCGTCAGAGCAGCTTTTGAATTTGCTCGTAAATATAAAAGAAGGTCTGTAACTCTGGTGGAAAAACCCAATGTTCTGCGGGAAACAGGAGGACTAATGCTAAAAGTAGCCAGAGAAGTAGCTGCTGAATATCCAGATATTAAATTTAATGAAGCTAATATAGATGCTATGTGCATGTGGTTGATAAAAAATCCCCAGGATTATGATGTCCTGGTAGCCGAAAACCTCTTTGGCGATATAATTTCTGATCTGGCAGCCCAGCTGGTTGGAGGATTGGGCTTTGCCTGCGCCGGAAATATAGGCGATAAATACGCTGTTTTTGAGCCAACTCACGGTTCAGCTCCTAAGTATGCCGGCTTATACAAAGTAAATCCTATTGCTACCCTTCTGGCGGCCAAGATGATGCTTGACTGGCTGGGTGAAACGGATAAAGCTACTGCTCTGGAGGAGGCAGTTGCTGAAGTTATCAGAGAAGGCCAAGTCAGAACATATGACCTGGGTGGTTCGGCCAGGACGCTGGAAGTAGCAGAAGCCGTAGCTGCAAAACTTTAAAGCTTTCTCTGGATTACAAAATTTAGGTTAATAAAAAATGTTGATTTTGGCTATTGATACCACTACCCGCTATGGTTCGGTAGCTCTTGTCTCTGAAGGGAATTTATTAGCTGAGGTTAATTACGTTTCTCCTTCCTCTCACTCGCGTCAGGTTTTTCAGGCGATGGATGAATTATTGAAAGTAGCTGGAAAAAAGCTATCTGAGCTTGATGGATTGGCCATTGCTGCTGGTCCTGGATCTTTTACCGGATAAGGATAGGGCTGAGCTTAGTAAAAGCGCTGGCCTCGGCTTCAAAGAAACCGGTGGCTTCTATTTCGGCCCTTCAAGCCCTGGCTCACAAGGTGATCCTTCCCGGAGTGGAGTATATTTCTCCTGTAATAGATGCCAGAAAAGGAGAAATTTTTGCCTGTGCCTATCGTTTAGCTGGTTCTGAACTTGAAGAGATTGTAGCGGCAGCTGCTTACAATCCAGAAGCCTATCTTAATTTACTGCCGAAAGATTCACCTGTATATTTCATCGGCACTGGAGTTGATCTTTACTGGCCACTAATAAAGGAGCAGTTAGGCCAGAGAGCCAGGATTATTAACAGAAGTTATCATCTGGCAGCGGAAATTGGCCTGCTGGGCGAAGAGCTTCTGAAATTGGGCCGGGGGCTAAATCCAGCTCAGCTTGAGCCAATTTATTACCGTCAATCACAAGCTGAGGAGAAAAAAGCTGGAAAGACAGATTAATCAGCCGATTTTCCTGAGGAGAATGAGGGAAGATGACCTGCCCGAAGTCCTAAATATTGAAAGATTATGTTTTTCCAATCCCTGGAGTAAAGAAACTTTCCGGGCAGAAATTCAGAATAAAGCCATCTCTTTTCCATTGGTCGTAATTGACACCAGTAGCAAAAGGATTGTGGGCTACATAATTTTCTGGCAGATTAGGGATGAAGCCCAGATAAATAATGTGGCCATTCATCCTGATTATCAGGGGAGAGGCTGGGGAGAAATAGCCTTACGCTATGTATTGAATCGACTGCAGGAAAGCGGTGTAAATTTTGTTACCCTGGAAGTCAGGGTGTCAAATCAGCCAGCTTTAAAACTTTACCATAAGCTGGGATTTAAAGTTATTGGCATAAGGAAGGATTATTATACCAATCCGGTTGAAGATGCCTATGTTATGGGCCTGATTCTAAGATGAAAATCAGTAGGTAACCTTGATCAGACAAAGGCCTTTAGCCGGGGCAGTAGGGCTGAAAAGTGTTCTTTTTTTCCCCAGAAAAAGGTTTTCAATTTCTTCCGGCTTAATTTTTCTTCTTCCCACCATAAGCAGGGTGCCAACTATAGTCCTTACCATGTAGCGAAGAAATCCATTGGCTTCGATAGTATAAATAAGTTCATCTTCCTTATACTCCAGCTCTGAGCGGCTCACTTTCCTAAGCGGGTTAGGATATCGGCCAGAAGAAAAAGCTGAAAAATCATCCTCTCTAACAAATAAGGCAGCCGCGGCCTTCATAGCTTCTATATCAAGCGAATATGGAAAATGAAGAACATAACGATAATCAAAAGGGTTTACTATCAAGGTGTTCTTTATCCGGTAGCGATAAATTTTTGTTCTGGCTGATTTCCGGGCATGAAAGCTGGGGGAAACTTTCTCCACTGATAAGAGACGAATGTCTGGAGGTAACAGAGCGTTAGTTGCCTTAAGTAGTTCTATTTCGGAGAGGCGGCAGTTTGTTTTAAAGTTTGCTACCTGACCCAGGGCGTGAACTCCAGCATCTGTTCGGCCTGCTGCTTGAAGATTAACTTTCTTTCCAGTTATCCTCTGAAGAGCTTCTTCGATAGTCCCTTGAATTGTTTTTTTCCCCTAACTGCTTTTGCCAGCCATGGTAATCAGTACCATCATAAGAAATAATCAGTTTGATATTTTCCACCTCGGGAGCGTTTATAATGGGGGAAAAATTTCTGAATGAATTATTTTCTGTTTCTATTTTTTTATTTGCCAGTTTTTATCTCCTGCTGCTCTTATTTTTGTAATTTCGGATAAAGCCAGCTCAACTGCTTCCTCAGCCGTCCAGGCCGGGATGACTCCTTTTATCTCCCATGTTTTTAGACCAATTACTTTTTTGCCGAATATTCTGGCAAAGGCAATTTCGCTTAACGTCCCGTATTCACCGTTTATAGCGATCACCACCTCTGCATTCAGAACTACCATTGAGTTGCGGTTATACCCAATACCTGTAGCAATGGCCACGTCTATAAAAGGATTGGCCTCTTCTGGATGGATTCCGGGCAGTAAACCTATGGTCAGCCCGCCCATCTCCTGAGCTCCTCTGGCTGCTTCCTCCATTATTCCGCCTAATCCACCACAAATCAGGATAGCTCCTTTCTCGGCCAGAAGGCGGCCAACTTTGTAGGCTTCCCTTTTTGCATTTTCATCAGGTTTATTTCCACCAATGACGGCAACTCTCGGCCTGTTTTTGATATTAGAAAGGTTCACTGGTTGTTACCTCGAAGATATTTTCAATTAGAAGAAAAAAATAGCACAGCCTTACATTCTTTTCAATTTTTATAAAAATCTCAATTTCAATTGATAATCATTGACTAAATAAATAAAGCTATGATAACTTTTACAAAAGGGAAAATAAAAGAAGATGGCTTATGTTAATTATGTAACTAAGAATATCGCCATCAAGATTGTTTATTATGGCCCCGGGTTGAGCGGTAAAACTACCAACCTTAGGTATATTTATTTTAAACTCGAGCCCGCCTATAGGGGAGAGCTGGTTTGCTTGGAAACTGAGGCAGAGAGAACTTTCTTTTTTGATTTGTTGCCCATTAAAGCCGGATTGATAAAGGATTTTAAGGTTCATTTTCAATTATTAACAGTCCCCGGACAAGTCTTTTATGAAGCTTCCAGAAAGAGCGTGTTGAAAGGGGCTGACGGAATTGTTTTTGTAGCTGATTCTCAGCTACCCTTGCTTGAAGCTAATATAGAAAGTTTTGATAGTTTAAGAAGAAATTGTTTAGCCCAGAATATAGACCTGAATCAAATACCTCTTGTTTTCCAGTATAATAAACGAGATCTGCCCAATCTTATCCCCATAGAAACTTTTAATCGAATTTTAAATCCCCGTCAGGCTCCGTATATAGAGGCTGAAGCTATTAATGGTCGAGGCGTTTTGGAAACTTTAAAAGAAATAGCCAGGCTAACAGTTCCGGTAGTTAAAGCTAAGGTTCTTGGAGAAGAAATGGTAATTCGCCAGCCCGATGAGTCTCAGAAGCTTAGACCGGCCGAGATGCTGAACAGCAGGGGAGAAGCCAGGGAGGCAAAAGAGGTACCCCTTCGGAAGAAAGGTGAGAGGAAGCACGAAGAAAAAAAACGAGAAGAAAGGAAATCGGGGGAACCAGAGATTGAATTTGTCAAGCCCGGAGATGAAGCACCTTTCCCCACTACTAAAATAAGGGTGCAATCAATAGAGGATATTGAAGAGGAAATTGAAAGGCTCTCAAAAGAATTTGGCCTGACCAAAAAAAATAAATAAGCATCCTCCGGAATTCTTGCGTTTGTTGAGAATATTTATATCTATGTTTCGTCTTTTCTTCTGTAATCATGCTGATAAGAATATTGAGTGCCTCTCTGCAGGGAATAGAAGCCTATCAGGTAGAGGTCGAGGTAGATATTTCTCCTGGTCTCCCGGCATTTATCATTGTTGGTTTACCAGATGCTGCCGTCAGAGAAAGCAAAGAACGGGTGAGAACTGCCCTGCGCAATTGTGGGTTCGATTTTCCAGCTAAAAAAATTATTATTAATCTTGCCCCTGCAAGTCGGAAGAAGGAAGGCTCATCTTTCGACCTGCCCATTGCCCTGGGCTTATTGGCCTTTTTGGGAATTGTTCCTGCAGAGAGATTATCCCAATTTCTTTTTGTAGGAGAGCTAACTCTGGAGGGAAGTTTGAAAAGTGTTCGGGGGGCTCTGCCTTTTTCTTTGCTGGCTCAACGGAAAAAGATGTCGGGTCTCGTCCTTCCCAAAAAAAACGAAAAGGAAGCCTCCCTCGTTCAGAATTTTCCCATATATGGTCTGGCTCATTTATTAGAGGTGATAAAATTGCTCTGCGGTTCGGAGGAGATCAAACCGGCCCACCATTCTCTACATGACCTGATAGGAGAAATAGCCTCCGATTATGATTTTTCTGAAGTTCGGGGTCAGCAGCAAGCAAAAAGAGCGCTGGAGGTGGCAGCCGCCGGAGCCCACAATATTTTAATGGTCGGNCCTCCAGGTTCGGGCAAAACTATGCTGGCCCGCAGGCTGCCGACCATTCTGCCAGAAATGGCTTTTGAAGAGATTATTGAGGTAACCCAGATTTACAGTGCAGCCGGGTTTCTGGGGGAGAAAGCAGCCATCAGTCAGAGGCCATTTCGTTCTCCCCATCATACTATAACTGATACCGGCCTGGTTGGTGGTGGTAACTTTCCGCGACCGGGAGAAGTCAGCTTAGCTCACCACGGAGTACTCTTTNTGGATGAGTTTCCGGAATTTAGTCGCCAGGCTTTAGAATCTCTTAGACAGCCACTGGAAGACGGACAGGTAACCATTTCCAGGGTATCCACCAGCATAACTTATCCTTGCTCCTTTATGCTGGTGGCTGCAATGAATCCCTGTGCTGATGCTTTTCTCAGCTCGGGTTTTGAATATAACTGTAGCGAGATAGAAAGAAGAAAATATTATTCCCGTTTATCACGTCCATTGCTTGACCGAATTGACATTCAGATTGAAGTTCCTCCGGTTAAATATCAGGATATAACAATCAAGCAAGGAGGTGAGCCCTCGGCAGAAATAAGGAAGCGAGTTACGACAGCCAGAAAAATTCAATGGGCGAGGTTTAAAGAGAAAAGAATAATGGCCAATGCCCAGATGGGTTCCAAGGATATCCGCAATTTTTGTGTTCTGGACNGTAGTGGACATCAACTATTAGAAACGGCAATGAAAAAATTTGGATTCAGTGCCAGAGCTTACGATCGGATTCTTAAGGTGGCCAGGACCATAGCTGATCTATCCGGCGAAGAAAAAATATCAGCGGCAGCTGTGGCTGAGGCTATCCAGTACCGCATTTTAGATAGATTCTAATTAAAGTGACAAAATAATTTGTTCTGATAGGTTGNAACTCTTTCCTTAATTTTTATGTGGAAAAAATTAATTTGAATAAGTCAGGTAAAATGATAAAATTTTTTAAAATCTAATAAGGAGATGAAATATGGAAGAAATAAAAAACGCCAAGGAATCAACCACCAGCCTTCCTCGCGTTTTAAACTTGATAGACATTACCTCTATTGTCATCGGTGGCATAATTGGTTCTGGCATTTTCCTGGTGCCAGCAGACATTGCGGCGGAAGTTAAATCACCCTTGCTCATGATAGCCGTTTGGGTAGTAGGTGGTTTTTTAAGTTTTTTGGGAGCCCTTGCTCTGGCTGAACTGGGGGCAGCTATTCCTCAGGCAGGCGGGATTTACATCTACCTCAAGGAAGCCTTCGGGCCTCTTTTGTCCTTTCTTTTCGGCTGGACACTGTTTCTGGTTATAGATTCAGGAGCCATTGCTACCCTGGCCGTGGCTTTTTCTTCCAATTATCTTCCTTATTTTATAAAAATGACGCCTTTAATAGAAAAATTGGTAGCCGTGGCTTTTATTGTTTTTCTGGCGGCGGTGAATTATATTGGAGCCAGAGCGGGAGCTAATCTTCAGAATTTATTAACTTTTATCAAAACAGCCGGCATTATCGGTATTTGTGTGGTTATTTTCCTTTTTGCTAAAGGTAATCCAGCCAATTTTGTTGAGCCCCATCCCAGTAAATTTTCTTTGAGCTTACTGAGCAGCTTTGGTGTAGCCTTATTGCTACTTTCTGGGCCTATAAGGGCTGGGAATCAGCCAGTTACAGCGCCGGGGAAGTTAAGCATCCAGAAAAGAATTTGCCGCTGGGCATTTTAATTGGTTTGGCCGGAGTTATTATTATTTATATCCTGGCTAACCTGGCCTATCTTTATGTTCTGCCCACCTCCGCTATCGCCGGCTCTAAGCGGGTAGCAGCGGATGCGATGCTGGCAGCTGTTGGCCCGGCCGGAGCCACCATCATCTCTATAATAATATTATTTTCTATCCTGGGTGCAGCCAATCAGAATATCCTCTGTTCCCCGCGAGTTTATTTTGCTATGGCCAAGGATAAACTGTTTTTTGAAGGTATTGCTAAAGTTCATCCCAGGTATTTAAGTCCTCACATTTCCATAATTGCCATAAGTCTATGGAGCATAGTTCTAAGCCTGTCCGGTACTTTTGAACAACTTTTCACCTATGTGATTTTCGGCGAGTGGATATTTTTTGGTTTGACGGTGGCAGCTGTTTTTGTTTTAAGAAAGAAAAGGCCGGAACTGCCGCGGCCCTATAAGACCTGGGGGTATCCAGTTACCCCGGCTATCTTTGTTCTGGCTGCTTTTCTAATTTCTCTTAATTCTTTGATAAAAACCTTCTGGAATTCAATGGCCGGGCTGGGAATTATTTTGCTGGGAATTCCAGCTTATTTTTACTGGAGAAGGAAACAAATAAAGGAAGCCGTCAAGCTNTGATTGTTTAATTGTTTTATTTAGGATATTAAAACTGTAAATTTTAAACTTCAGTTTTATAGATCTTTAATAATAACCTGAATTAAATTAGCTATTAATAAATTAATAATCTGAACATAATTGAGAAAACGTTGTCTTTTGATTCAGCCACCGATAGAAGACCTTTATATTACTCCTATTCGTCTTTATCCCCTGGGCCTTCTTTACGCCGCTACGGTGCTGGAAAAATGGGGATTTGAAGTTAGAATACTGGATACTCTAAGTCCACTGAAAAGGAAATCTATTCCTTTGCCAGCCAAATTTTCCTATCTTCAGCCTTATCTGGGGCAGCCTTTCTTTTTTAAACATTATCAGCGTTTTGGTTTATCTATGGAAAAAATTCTAACTGCGATAAAGGGCTATTCACCTGATTTAATTGGCCTGAGCAGTTCTTTTGCTGCTTACTATCGCCAGGTAGAAGAATTGATAAAAACAATTAAAGAATACTATAGTAGCCCGATAATAATAGGAGGAAATCAGGCAACTGCCGCCCGAGTTGAGATTAAAGCCAGAACTCCGGAAGTAGATGCTGTCATCCCGGGCCAGGCTGAGGTAAACTTTTCTGGCTATCTTAAAGATAGGTTTGGGGCGGTAGCAGAAAAGGATGGAGGAATTTTGGGGATTGATTCTGGAATTGATTGGAAGACTATAAATCCTGCTCATCATCTTCTGAGTGCGGCCAATTATCAGATTGGTGGCAAAAATTATATTTCTTTGCAGGCCAGCCGCGGGTGCCCCCATCACTGCTCTTTTTGTAATATTCACCTTGTTTTTGGCCGCCGTATAGAATACAGAAAGGTGGAGTCAATTTTGGAGGAGATGCGCTGGAATTATCTTTATCGACAGGTCAGGATATTCAATTTTGAAGATGATAACTTGGCTTTTGACCAGAATTGGCTGCTTGAATTTTTAAAAGCAGTGGTTACTGACAGGATTTTAAAGGGTATTGAAATTACCTTTATGAACGGAATTAGCTACGAAAATTTACAGGAAGAAATTCTTTGTTGGATGAAGAGAGCCGGTGTGAGGAAATTGGACCTATCCTGGGTTTCGGGTGAACCTTCATTACGTCTCAGGTATCACCGTCCTCAGAAAAAGAGCGAGGCTGAATTTTTTACCCTTCTGGATATAGCCCGAAGGATGGGTTTTTTCATCACCGTTTATCTCATCCTGGGACTTCCAGGGCAGACTAAAGAAGAAATTATGGCGACTGCCGAAAAGCTGCTGGAGAAAAACGTTCTGGTAGGTCCATCAATTTTTTATTTGACCCCTGGCTGCGAGCTTTACCGGGAATTAGAAATTCCACCCGAGATTAAAAATGACTGGGATATGTACCGTTCAACAGCCTTCGCCGTGGAAACTAAAGAACTAAAAAGAAGGGAGCTCATTGAGCTTTTTTTATACATTAGAAAGAAAAATATAGAAAAACTTGGCTTTAGACGTTCTTTAAAACCATCATTTAATAATTAATTTAGTCATAAGTTTGCCTAACGAGAGAAAAGATTAAATTTTAAGTTGCCTTATTTTTTTTCCTGGGCAGTAGTCTTTTCTGCCGCCGGCAGGAATTTTTTTGGGAATTTTAGATGACTGTCTAATTAGAATTCAGCTTTTTGAATCATCTGTTTATGGCAGCCGTCTTTTACTACCATCTTACCCTTCTTCAGGATCATTTTTATCGGATTCCGTCCGAGGTCATAAGCCAGGGACGAATAAGAAGACATATCGCAGAGAAGGAGGTCTAAGTCCTTACCCGTTTCAATTGAACCAATTTGATTGTGGCGGTCAAGGGCATAAGCGCCATTGATCGTGCAAGCATTAAGGGCCTCCTCCACGGTCATATGCAGAGAAAAGACACCAAGTTGAAGAACAAGAAGCATTGACATCAAGTGTGAACTTCCAGGATTGAAGTCAGTGGCCAGGGCCACAATGGCTCCTTGGTCAAGAAGTTCTCTGGCTGGAGCCTTTTTATCCATCATCAGGAAAAAAGAAACTCCGGGAAGCAGGATGGCTGCGGTAGGACTATGGCTTAGTTTTTCTATACCTTGGGGAGTTATGTTAATCAAATGTTCTACCGAGCGAGCACCAAGTTCCACTGCCAGGTCGGTTCCGCCGATGGGTTCAAATTCATCGGCATGGATCTTGAGCTTGAAGCCAAGGCGAAGAGCTTCAGTTGCCAGCTCTCTTGTTTCTTCTAAATTGAAAACCGTGGGTTCGCAGAAAATGTCAAAAAATTCTGCCAGGCTTCTTTTTTTTATCTCTGGCATTATTTCTTTTTTTAGTAGGCTGATGTACCCCTGGCGATTATTTTTATATTCTGGGGCTATTTCATGAGCACCCATGAATGTGGGTATCAGGGCTACAGGCTGTTCCTGGTTTAATTCTTTGATGACCTCCAGCTGTTTTATTTCGTCCTGCAAGTTAAGGCCGTAGCCGCTTTTAGCTTCAATGGTAGTAGCTCCGTTAAGCAGCATCGTTTCCAGTCTTTTCTGGCATAGTTTTTTCAGTTCTTCTTTGGAAATATTTCTGGTAGCTTTGACTGTACTCTGAATTCCCAGTCCTTTGGCCGCCAGCTCCTGGTAAGTATATCCTTGAATTCTCAGAGAGAATTCCTCGGTCCGGTCGCCAGCAAAGGGTAGATGGGTGTGGCTATCGACCAGTCCGGGCAGACCGATTAAATCACTGCCATCGATAAAAAGCGCTTGGTCAGAAGTCTCAATCTTTTTTCTGAACTCATTCTCCGGGCCGACAAAGACTATTTTCCCCCGATTTCCAGCTAACCAGGCTCTTTCTAAAACTCCAACTTCCTTCATTTTAGGCCCAATTTTGGGTGCGGGACCGCTGCAGGTGATGAGTTGCTTGAGGTTGGCTATGACCAGATCAGCGTAAATCATTAGGTGTTTTTCTCATAGAAAATTGCCTGGTTTTTCTAATGAAAGTGGGAGTGTTAAGCTCATCCCAGTCTATTTGAGGTGGTCCTGAATCAACTACTGGCTCCTGATTTGCTTTGGGCTCAAAAAGATAAGGAGGGGTAGGGGAATTAACAGGGACAGATGGTTGCACATTTTTAGGTGTGCTTTTTCTTATTTCCTCCGGTGTAGCTTTTTTTATCCTGGTACGGTCAAAACCAGTAGCAATTACTGTGACTTTAATAGTATCGTGCATATTTTCATCTATTACCGTGCCGAAAATTATATTGGCTTCGGCATCAGCCAGACTGGTAATTAACTGGGAGGCTTTAGATACCTCATGCAGGGTCATATCTTTTCCTCCAGTTATGTTTATCAATACTCCTCTGGCGCCTTCGATGGAGGTATCAACCAAGAGGGGACTACTGATGGCTTTCTGGGCTGCTTCCACTGCCCGGTTTTCCCCCGAAGCAATACCTGTGCCCATAAAAGCCATGCCCATGCCTTTCATAATAGATTTAACATCAGCAAAATCCAGATTTATCAAGCCCGGCTTGGTGATTAAATCTGATATTCCCTGAGCTGCCTGCCGTAGCACATCGTCTGCCAGCCGGAAAGCATCAGGAATTGAAGTATTGAGATTGACTGTCTCCAGCAGTCGTTCGTTGGGGATGGCAATTACTGTATCTACAACCGATTTAATTTCTTGCAACCCTTCCTCGGCTTGCCTGGCCCTTATCCGCCCTTCAAAAGCGAATGGCTTGGTTACAATGGCAATGACCAGAATGTCCATTCCCGAGGCCAGCCTGGCGATGACCGGGGCCGCTCCGGTTCCTGTTCCTCCTCCGAGTCCGGCGGTCAAGAAAATCATATCCGCCCCTTCCAGAATTTCAGTTAAATGTTCTGTATCTTCTTCTGCCGCCTGGCGGCCGATGTCAGGATTACCGCCTGAACCCAGGCCTTTGGTCAACTTGCCGCCAATTTGAATTTTGACCGGGGCAAGATTATGATTAAGTGCCTGTTTATCAGTATTTATCGCTATAAACTCAACTCCTTCTATTCCCGCTTCAATCATCCGATTTACAGCGTTTCCTCCCCCTCCGCCAATTCCGATTACCTTTATTTTGGCACTCAAATTTTCTTCAGCTAAGTGGAACCTGATTTTACTGCCGATATCGTCTTTCATCTTGACCTCCTTATTCATTGAACCAGTCTTTAATCCTGGTCCAGAAGCCTTTCTTTTTATCCTTAGAGAAACCTTTTTCCTGAATCTCGTTATATCCATAAAGAATCAGCCCTACGGCGGTAGCATAATCGGGAGTACTTACCCGATCGATCAAACCGCTGACGTAATTTGGATCCCCTCGACGCACGGGCAAATCAAATATTTCTTCAGCTACCTCTTCCAGTCCATCCAGCAGAGCCGTGCCGCCAGTCAGGACTATTCCAGAATTAAGAGATTTTTCATAGCCCATCCTCTTGATATCAGCATCAACCAGCCTGAATATTTCTTCGGCCCGAGGCTGAATGATGTCAGCCAGAATCTGTCTGGATAAAAGGCGCGATTTCCGCCCTTTGCCTACCGGAGGAACGTCGATGGTTTCTGGTTCTTCAGTAACTGGCAAAGCAACGCAACCATATTTCTTCTTTATNTTTTCAGCTTCTGGAATGGGAGTTCTTAAACCTACAGCGATATCATTTGTAAAGTTATCTCCTCCCAGGGGAATGGTTGAAGTGTACCAGAGTGAGCCCCGTTCAAAAATAGCTACTTCAGTTGTTCCGGCTCCGATGTCAATTAATCCTACCCCTAATTCCCGTTCATCGTGGGTGAGCACNGCATAACTGGTAGCAATTTGATTCAAAACTATCTCCTGAATACCAATTCCTGCCCTTTCCAGGCAGTTTTTCAAATTCTGCAAAGAAGTAATAGCAGAAGTTACAATATGAACATTAACTTCTAATTTTATGCCGCTCATCCCTAAGGGGTCCTTTATTCCATCCTGTTCGTCTACTATAAATTCCTGAGGAATTATGTGAAGGATTTCCCGGTCCGGTGGAATGGAAAGTGCCCGGGCCTGATCGATTACGCGGCGTATATCTTCTCTTGTTATCTCTCGATTTTTTCCAGAAACGGCTACCACCCCACGGCTGTTAAAACTTTTAATATGGGAGCCTGAAATTCCCACATAGGCTGAATCTATTTCTACTCCGGCCATTAATTCGGCTTCTTCCTGGGCTCTTTTTATGGCTGAAATTGTTTGATCCAGATTAACTACTACCCCTTTGCGCAGGCCGCGGGAATCAGTCACTCCGATTCCAATGATTTCAACTTTATGTTCTTCGGTAATCTCTCCAATTATGGCCACAGTTTTTTTAGTTCCTATATCCAGACCTACTAAATAATTATTTCTGGCCATTAACTCGCCTCCTTTTTCTCGGCTGAAGAAGTCCCTCCAGACTGAGAGACTGGTTTGAGATAAGCCCGGTCTCCAATTCTCAGGTCTACATATTCTAATTGCCCGAATAATTGAGTCCAGGAATTTCGATGGTTTAAGTAATAATTAAGTTTATCGGCAAAATCATTTTCTTCTAAGATGATTTTTGCCGGGTCGCCATCAAGCTGGATCTCCATTGTCCTCTCATCTTGAAAAGTTATTTTTTTAATTAACGATCGAACTTCAGGCTGAAGGTTGTCCAGGGCCCGGCAGGCTGAAGCTATTTTTTGAAAGTAAGAATCATTAAATCCATTTTCGTCTTCCAGAAGAGGGAAGGAACCGGGGGGTTCATCATTCTGAGTTGATATTACCTGCCCTTCTTCATCGACCAGCCAGTAGTTTTCTTTATGCACGTAGACCTTTGGAGTTCGGGGAAAAACTTCTATTTTCAAAGTTGAAGGAAGAATTTTTTCCAGGTGTACTTCTTTTACTCCCGGAATCTGGGTGAGTGTAGTTCGAAGGAAATCAAGGTTGCAAATTAAAATATTTCCCAGATTTTTGTTAGCCAGATAACTTTCTACTTTTTGTTTAAGTTCNGGCAGACTGCAGTTAACGGTAACCTGTTTAATTTTTAATTGTTCACTGGTAATGGCGTAATAATAAGCTCCAGACAGAAGGAAAAAGAAAAATAAAATGGCCAGAAATATAAGCCCGGTCTGCTTGAGAGCTAAAGTTTTCTTTCCCCGCAGAGTCCTCGATTTAACTCTTTGCCTGCTTCTCTGAAAAGCTGGTGGTTCAAAGGGAAGAGAAGTGATTAATTGTCTGTTTACCGGATAACGATTTTCAATGGCCATCTTACTTCCTTCCTTCCAGTTTAATTATAATTTCAGGAATAATCCGGTTAATATTTCCCGCTCCCAGCACCAGAAGAAGGTCATTTGGAATTAAAAGAGATGATAATAAGTCTGGGAGCTTGGTGAGAACCGGTTCGTAAATTACATTTTTATGACCAAATCTTTTGATCTCTTCATACAGGGCTTGACCGTTAACTCCATTAATAGGGTCTTCTCCGGCTGGATAAATTTCGGTAATTATAAGGATATCCGCCTGATTAAAGGAAGTGGCAAACTCATTCATTAATCTGGATAGCCGGCTATAACGGTGAGGCTGGAATACTACAACCAAACGCTTGTCCCAGCCAGTTCGGGCTGCTTCTAAGGTAGCTTTAATTTCAGTGGGGTGATGAGCGTAATCTTCGATTATCATGATATCTTGTATTATTTTTTTAAGCTCAAAACGTCGGCCGGTACCGGTATAATTTTCCAGAGCGGTAAAGATTGTTCGGGGAGAAATTTCCAGATCAAGGCCGACTGCTGTGGCTGCCAGAGCATTAAGAATGTTGTGCTTACCCGGGACATTTAACTTCAATCGGCCCAGTTTTTTCCCATAGGCATAAAGAGTTGAAGAACTGGAGAAGTTGACAAAATTAAAGTCCCGGGCCTGGATATCAGCCTGGGGGGAAAAGCCGTAAGTAATTATTTTTCTTTCAATGCCCGGAATGATACTCTGCAGGTTAGGATCATCCAGGCATAAGATGACCGGGCAATAGAAAGGAACCTTATTGGCGAAATTAATGAAAGTCTTTTTTATTTCGTCCAAGTTCCCATAGTGATCAAGATGTTCTTCATCAATATTTGTAAGGACAGCAATAAATGGTGAAAGGTAAAGAAAAGACCGGTCACTTTCGTCAGCTTCAGCTACGATGAAATCTCCCTCGCCCAGTTTGGCATTAGAGCCAATGGTGTTCAAACGTCCGCCAACAATAATTGTTGGGTCATAACCGCCAGCTTCCAGGACCAGGGCAGTCATCGAAGTAGTGGTGGTTTTCCCATGAGCTCCAGCCACGGCAATACCATATTTCATTCTCATCAGTTCAGCCAGCATTTCAGCCCGGGGAATGACGGGAATTTTTAGAGCTTTAGCTCTGACCACCTCAACATTATCTTCTTTTATTGCCGACGAGATTACCACCACATCAGCCTGGCCCACGTTATCAGCAGAATGGCCAATGTAAATAGTTGCTCCAGCTCTGGCCAGTCTTTCTGTTGCCTCGTTTTCTTGTAAGTCTGAGCCTGAAACTTCATAACCAAGGTTAAGCAGTACTTCAGCAATACCGCACATTCCTGTTCCCCCAATGCCAACCAGGTGAATGTGCCGTAACTTACGATATCCTCGACGAACCACTATGACCTCCTTAAAGTTGAATCCATCATTTTAAGGCACAGGTGAGCGATGTTTTCAGCTGCTTTTTCCTGCCGGATTTTTTTTAAGTTTTCTTCCATTTTGTCCAGGATTTCTTTATGATTTAAATAAAATTTTATTCTCTTTATTAAAAGTTCTGGAGAAAAGTCTTTCTCCAGAATTACTTCTGCTCCACCTATTTTCTCTAATTCCCGGGCATTGTATTCTTGATGATTGTCTGCAGCCTGGGCAAAGGGAACAAGTATAGCAGGTTTAAGAGCAGCGATGAGCTCAGCACAGGTGGTGGCACCTGCCCTGCAAATAATCAGATCTGCCCGGGCAAAGTAATCAGCCATAGGAGAAAAATAAGCGCCCACAGTAACCTGCTCAAAGCCAGATGATTTATAAGCTGCAGCTACTCGTTTGAGGTCCTTTTCTCCTGTTTGATGGAAAATAACCAAGGAATTTTTAATGTCCTGGAGGTAAGGCAAGCTTTCTATAAGGCGATCATTTAAAAATTTTGAGCCCTGGCTACCACCAAAAATCAAAAGTGATAAGACTTCCTCCCTTTTTTTCTTTGGAATCTGGTAAAATTCTGGTCTAACCGGGTTTCCTAAACAAACTCCTTTATCTCCAAAATAACGAAGAGAAATGGGGAAAGAAACCACAGCCTTATCTACAAATCGGCTTAACTTTCGATTGGTAAAGCCGGGCAGGGCATTTTGTTCCAGAATAATTGTCGGTTTGCCCAGCCAGGAAGCCAAAATGACAATCGGACCGGAACTGAATCCCCCGGCTCCGATGACCAGAGCCGGACGGTATTTGATCAGAATGAAAAATGATTTAAAAAAGGCAAAAGGTAAGAGAACTACTCCCCGAATAGTTTTCCAGCCTCTCCCTTTAAGTCCTTCGATAGGCAGAGTAAGAAAAGTGGTGGATTGTTCCTTCATAATTTTCTTTTCCACCGCTCGCGGGCTTCCAACGTAAATAAGCTGGAGGCCGGGTCTGAGTTGTTTTAAAGTCTGGCCCAGGACCAGAGCTGGATAAAGATGTCCCCCGGTACCTCCTCCGCTAATCAGGACTCTTATCTCCTTCATAGGTTTCAAATTACCTCCAGCTTTCTCTGGGATATGTTTAGAAGAATGCCCACAGCAATAAGATTACAAAGCAAGGCTGAGCGACCAAAGGAAATAAATGGCAGGGGAATCCCGGTCACCGGTCCCAGACCAAGAACAACGCTTATGTTCATCAGGGCCTGAATAATAATACTCAGAGTCAGCCCATAGGCAATTAGTTGATAATTGGTGCTGGAGGCCCGGTTGGCGATTTTTAAACCGCGCAATAAAAATATTACAAAAAGGCCTACAGTGAGCATAGTTCCCAGCAGGCCAATTTCTTCTCCTATAATGGCAAAAATAAAATCGGTGTGAGCACAGGGAAGAAAATAGAGCTTTTGAGTGGAAGCCCCAAGGCTTACCCCTAATAATCCTCCAGCTCCTACTGCCAGCTTAGATTGTCTTATTTGAAAGGCTTTGCCCAGGGGATCTTTATCCGGAGAGAGAAAACCATGGACTCGATTTAAGCGGTAATTAGCCGATAGGAGAAATAGGCCGAAGATAATTATGGCTACGAGCCCCAGGATTAAAAAATATTTAAGTTTAACTCCCCCTAAATAAAGAATTATGGCTGAAATTAAAAAGACAAAAGCAGCTGTACTGTAGTCTGGTTCTATNAGAATAGCCAGAACAAAAGCCATAACCACTCCTAATGGAATTATCAGTGTTTTCCAGTTATTTAGATTGGGAGCTTTTTTTGAACAATAGTTAGCCAGGAATAAAACTATGGAAATCTTAGCCAGCTCAGAAGGCTGAAAGCGGAGGCCAAAAAGCTGCACCCACCGATGAGCATTGGCGGCCGGCGGCATTAGGAAACATAGAAGCAACAGAGCAAAAGATATTCCAGTAATAAGGTAAACGGCTTTGCTCCAGGTGAAGAAAGGCTGACGGATAGAGGCTATCACTAACATCAGGATCAGTCCAAAAATTCCAGCTACTATCTGCTGAGTCAGGAAATAAAAACTTTGCCTGTATTTTTCNGCAGCCAGTATGGCCGAAGAGCTGAAAACCATAATTATTCCATAAATCAGCAGGGCAATGGTGCTAAAGAAAAGTAACTTATCGAAAGAGTATTTTTTGAATATTTCCATCATTTCTTGCCTTCTATTTTTCTGGCCAATAACCTGACCTCTTTTTTAAATAATCTGCCTCTTTCTTCAAAATTATTAAACATATCCCAGGAAGTGCAGGCCGGAGCCAATAGAACCACATCTCCCGGTCTGGCTGCCTGGAATCCTTTTTGAACTACTTCGCGGAAAGTAAAAACTTCTTCAATCGGGCATACACCTTCTATTGCCTTTCTAATTTTTTCCCTGGCTTCGCCAATGAGCAGAACTTTACGGACCTTAGCTTTTAAAGCGCGACGCAGGGGGGAAAAGTCTCCCCCCTTGTCGCGCCCCCCGAGGATAAGAACAATTGGTTGGTCGAAACTCTGAATGGCCTTAATGGTAGCGTCAACCGTAGTGGCTTTGGAATCATTGACAAAGAGCACTCCTTTAATGGTTCTGACTTCTTCTAAACGATGTTCCAGCCCCTGGAAATTCTTTACACTCTCTTTGATAGCAGAAAGATTAGCCCCGGCCAAATAACTGGCCAGAATAGCCGCCATGACATTTTCCTGATTGTGAACCCCTCGCAACTTAATATCGCTGGTTTTTATAACCGGAAGTTCTTCCCCAAGCTTCAACCATAGTGTTGAATCTTTGAGGTAGCAACCCCGGGGTACTGAATGCTTTCGGCTGAAAGCATAGAGCTCAATGGCTTTTTCTTTTCTCCAGGCCCAGAGATTGGAATCATCGCGGTTGATAATAGCTATGTCACCTGGTAATTGATGCCAGAAGAGTTTCTTTTTTGCCTGGAGATAATTTTCTAAAGTTTTATGCCAGTCAAGATGATTGGGAGAAATATTCAAAAAGACTGATATGTCAGTCCGGAAATTTTCCGTGAATTCCAGTTGAAAACTGGAAAGTTCGGTGATAATAAGGTCGTCCTGCCGGCTTCTTTTGACGAAAGAAATTAACGGGGTACCAATATTGCCGGCAAGATGAACCTTGAAGCCACTATTTTTTAAAATGAGATAGGTCAGAGTGGTGGTGGTGGATTTCCCATTTGAACCGGTAATCCCAATTAATTTCCCCTCAAGGAATTGATAAGCCAGTTCAATTTCAGAGATAACTTTAATTCCCTTATTTCTAACTTCGAGAATTTCGGGTAAAGGAGGAACGCCCGGACTGAGTACTATTAAGTCAGATGTTAAAAAGATTTCTGGACGATGTCCTCCAGTTTCAAAATTCACTCCTTGAGCCTTATAAATATCAACCTTTTCTAATTGGCTTTCTGGTTTTTTATCATTAACTGTTATGATAGCCTGCTTTTTTAGAAGAAAATCGCAGAGGGCTTTTCCTGTTTTGCCAAAGCCGACAACTGTAACTTTTTTATTTTTAAGTTCCATTATTACCTCAATTTTAGAGTGGTCAAGGTGAATAAAGCGAAAATAATTCCAATAATCCAGAAGCGAATAACAATTTTTTCTTCGGGCCAGCCTACCAACTCAAAATGGTGATGAAGAGGAGCCATTCTGAATAATCTTTTGCCATGACTGAACCGGAAATAGGAAACTTGAAGGAGGACAGATAGAGCCTCGAGGATAAAAACTCCGGCCAGCGTAAATAATAAAAACTCTTGTTTAATCAGGATAGCTATTAGTCCAAGTGTACCACCTAAGGATAGAGCTCCCACATCTCCCATGAAAACTTCAGCTGGATGGCAGTTAAACCAGAGGAAGCCTAAGCAAGCGCCGGACATAGCTCCGGCAAAAACCGTCAATTCGGCGGCAAGAGGAACTCTAAGAATGTTCAAGTACTGGGACCAGATGGCGTGACCGGCTACATAAGTTAAGGCAGTCAGGGCTACAGAAGCAATCAGCGTCAGGCCTATGGCTAAGCCATCCAGACCGTCGGCTAAGTTAACAGCGTTGGAAGCGCCAACCAGAATGAAAAGAACCCAGGGAAGGTAAAACCAGCCTAAATAAGGAGTTAGCTGTTTAAAAAAGGGGAAAGTCAGGTGCAAATCGAATTTACCTTTTAAGCCGATAAGAACCAGAATTAAAGCAATTCCGGCTGAAGCCAGAACTTGGAAAATCAGTTTTTGTTTAGCGGTCAGTCCCAGCGAACGGCGCGCCCGAAATTTAATAAAATCATCAGCCAGACCTATCAGGCCGAAGAAAATCATGCCAGACATTGCCAGCCAGACATAGATATTGTTCAGGTTTCCCCAGAGAAGGGTAGAAAACAGAGTCGAGCCAATAATCATCAGCCCGCCCATGGATGGAGTTCCTTTTTTGTTCAGATGAGTGGAAGGTCCCTCTTCTCTGATTTCCTGGCCGATTTGATGCCTTTTTAGGAGGCGGATGAAAGCGGGTGTTAAAATAATCACGAGGAGAAGAGAGGTTAAGCCGGAAAGAGCCGTCCGAACGGTGATATAGCGGAAGACATTGAAAAAGAACCAGTGCGTTCTTAACGGCACCAGCAACCAGTATAACATCTCAAGCCTCCAGTTCTTTTTTCAGGAATTCAACTATTCTGCTCAGGGTTAAAGCGTGAGAACCTTTGATCAGGACGAAATCTCCAGGTTGAATGAGGGAGATAATAAAATCTGCAGCCTCATCTGTTTGTAGAAAAGACCAAATTTTAGCCTTACTTAAACCATTATCCAGTGCTCCGGCTGCTATTTCCCTGGCTCTAAGTCCAACTGTAATTATAAGGTCCCAGCCGGTCTGAACAACTTTTTTCCCGGCTTCTCGGTGGAAGTAACTTTCCTGTGGGCCGAGTTCCAGCATGTCGCCCAGAACAGCTATTTTCCGTGCTGCTTTTATTTGTCCCAGACTTTCCAGTACCCGGTTGAGTGCCACCGGATTGGAATTGTAAGAATCATCATAGATGAAAATTTCATCTTTGAGCTTTAAAAGTTGGCCGCGATGCTCAATTGTTGGCAGGTCAGAAAAAGCCGGCTGGATTTCTTTTAATTTTAAGTCAAAAGAGAAAGCCACGGCACAGGCAGCCAGGAAATTATATACCAGACTTTCATTTAAAAATGGTACTTTAATCTCTGCTTCTTCCTGATCATAGATTAAACGGAAATAGGTCCCATTTAAGCCCTGAAACTTAATATCAACCGCCCTAATCCTACAATTTTCTTCGCTGCCAAAATAAATGATCGGGCCTTTAGAATAAGTTTCTCCAATTTTTCTGAGCAGAGGATCATCGCCATTAAGAATAGCTGTAGCACCCGGTCTGGCTCCATCCAGAATTTCTTTTTTAGCCTGGGCGATATCCTCCAGGCTNTTAAAAAATTCCAGATGGACAGGGGCAATTCCAGTAATNACCGCCACATCAGGTGGNGCTATTTCAGTTAATCTTCTAATCTCTCCAGCTTGGCTCATGCCCATCTCCAGAACAGCAATCTCAGAAGATTCATTTAAGGAAAGAATAGAAATGGGCAGACCAATCTGATTATTGTAATTACCAGGTGATTTTAGAACATTAAATCTCGTGGAAAGAATCCGGGCTGCAAACTCTTTGGTTGAAGTTTTGCCCAGGCTACCAGTAATTCCAACCACCTTGGTGGAATGATTTTTCAGAATCCGGGCGGCAAGGAGCTGCATGGCTTTAAGGGTATCATCAACCAGAATCAGCCCAAATTCAGAAGGCAATCCACTAACTTCCCTGGAAACGCAAGCTCCTTTAGCTCCTTTTTTAAGAGCCTCACTAATGAATTCGTGCCCATCTCGGGCTCCTTTTAAGGCGAAAAATAAGGCTCCTGGAGATATATCTCGAGTATCAAAAGCGTAAGAGTTGATTATTTCTTCAGGGCGGCCCTGCATTAATTTTCCTTCCATCAAGCGGGCCAGAGCAATTAGAGAGAGAGCGGCCATTTAATTTTTCTCCAATTCGCTTAGAATTTCTCTAACTGTTTCTACATCACTGAAATTTATGGTCTTATCCCGGAAAATCTGGTAAGTCTCATGCCCTTTGCCGGCAATTACTACCCAGTCGCCTTTTCTGGCCATTTTCAGGGCTTTTTCAATAGCCTGGCGACGGTCAACCACTTTTTCATAATTGGAGCTTCTGATCTGGCGAAATCCCTTCTCTATTTCTTCAATGATTTGAACCGGCTCTTCCGACCGAGGATTATCCGAGGTAATTATGGTCCAGTCAGCTAAGCGCCCGGCCACTTCTCCCATTCTTGGCCTTTTGTAGCGGTCACGATCGCCTCCGCAGCCAAAAACTAAGATGATCCTCTTAGGTTTTAAAGTTCTGACTGTTTGCAATAAATTATCAAGAGCATTATCGGTATGGGCGTAATCAACAATAATTTTAAACCCAAGATTATTAGGTATAAGTTCAAACCTACCGGGTACTACTTTAAGCGAACTGATCCCCTTAATAATGGCCTGAGATGGAACAGACAGGACCAGAGCAGTGGAAATAGCTGCCAGGAGGTTATAAAGATTATGGCGTCCGATCAATGAAGAATTGATATTTAGCTTTCCCCCGGGATAAGAAATAATAGCCTTCATTTCATTTTCTTCTATAGAGAAGCTTTCCGCCCGAACAAGAGCCTGAGGCTTAAAGCCGAAAGTAATAGTTCTCATAGGCAGTTCGGTGATTAGTTTTTCGCCCCAGGGATCATCGAGATTAATTATGGAAGCTTGCCGTTTATGATTAAGGGAAAAAAGTTTTTTCTTGGCTTCAAAATAATTGTCGAGCGTTTGGTGGTAATCAAGGTGTTCGCCACTGAGATTGGTAAAAACAGCTACATCGAATCCAATTCCCAAAACTCTTTTTAATTCCAGGGAATGAGAAGAAACCTCGAGCAAACAATGGGTGACCCCGTCAGCCACCATTTGACTTAAAATTCTCTGTATATCCGGTGCTTCAGGGGTGGTTCTTTCAGCTGACACCTTTTTATCTTTCCAGCGATATTCAATGGTTCCAATAACTCCAGGTACAAAACCGGCCGACCTGAAGATTTCCTCCAGAATGTAAGTGGTGGTTGTTTTCCCTTTTGTTCCTGTTATTCCCACTGTTTTAAGCTTCAAGGATGGGTAGCCATAAAAAGCAGCGGACATCAAGGCCAGAGCTTCTCTGACGTCAGG
>JGI24721J44947_10003421_pt1 | contig 22399 bp, 19 predicted proteins | sample YelNatPaOPGAMG01_FD_44947 | JGI IMG/M metagenome (IMG submission 44947) | reverse complement strand
GGAGCCTCCTGCCGCTCCGCTTGCCAGCAGGCCAGCCAATCAGCCCTGACGTCCTTCCGGTATGATTCCTCATAACCCGCCTCCACTTCCGGGCCTAACCTGGCACCCCTTAGCCGGCGCTGGCGCTCAATGAACCCCTTCATGCCGTTCAGGGCCACGTAGAACTGGAACTTTCCCTCCTTAAACCGTGGGTGCCCGGCCATTTCCAACAGCATCAGGACACCCTCCTGGACCAACTCTTTGGCGTCCAGATACCAGGGCAGCTTGCCCTCGAATTTCTTGCGGTACACGCACCAGGCCATCCCGTAGGCAGCCTTGGGGTCAAGGGGGCCGGGACAGATGGACCGCTTCAGGTAGTCCACAATAAAAAATCCACGCTTCAACGACGCCTTGGCGGTCAGGTAGCTGCAATCGAACAAAGCCATGACCTCCCTGACTTCGGTGACGCCTTCAGGAATCGGGATAATCTCCCGTTCTCTGCCCTTGCCCTTGTTTCCATAAGCACCAACCAGTTTCTTCATGCCGTGCCTCCCAAAAAGGGTTTTTTTACCCCATGAGAGGCGCGGCAAAAAAAGGGGGGGGACCCGGTTGCCCGGGCCCCCGTGGGGGTGGGATTCGAGGCAGGGGTCTGAGGCGGGTTATTGTTTAATTGACAATTTCATAATTGTGCGCGCATATTATGGCCTACTCAAGAACCTTAACGGAGGTCTGAGCTATGAAAGCGAAGCTATATTTTACATTGGCAATTTTCTTGATTCTGACATGGGCTTTACCAGCTATGGCCCAAATTTACGGTCAAGACCAGAATGTGAAGGGTCATGTGCGCCGGGATGGAACATTTGTCCAGCCCCATCACCGCACGACCCCCGATGGGAACCTCTTTAATAATTATAGTACACAGGGGAACATGAACCCATATACCGGGCAAATGGGAACGGTGAACCCTTATACCCAGCCTAAGACCCACTTGCAGTCTAACCCTTACGGACAAGAGAATAGGCGGACCTGGCCATAAACGTACCCCAAAAGACCTATGACCGGGGGAAGAATCGAGCGGCTTCTTTCCCCCTTTTTTTTGCTCAAAAACTATACTCATCTATAGTGGTTATTTCTCTTGGGTAATTGCTAACTGCTGAGTGCCGATAACTGAAAGCCGATCACTAGTGTGAGCTCGGCCCTGAACGGCTGGATCACGGACAGGCACTTTGACCCAGGCGACTTGGTAATCGGTCTTCATGTCCAGGGAATCAAAGTTAATGATGGCAAAAGTAGTGAAAGTTTTATATTGCATGCAGCCCCCCTCCCGGCCACCGTGCTGCTGCTGGGCAGCGGCCTTTTTGGCTTGGCCCTCCTGGGCTGGCGGCGGCGAAAGGCCTGAGTCTCCGCATATAAATTCGCAATACCCCTCCAGGCAGGGCCGGCGGCCCTGCCTTTTTCGTTGAAAACAGCTTAAGCCCCCCGCCGATCCGGGAATGACCGGATTTCCTGGTCCGCCTCGGGCCGGCCCCTGTCTGAGGGACCGGTTTACAGGATGTAAAAATTCCTGGCACCTGTTGGCTTCCGGCTTACTGAGTCATAATGTTTCTATAACGAAATTAACCTATCTTGCCGGCCCCTCAACCGGCATCGCCAGAGTCCGGTTATTCGGGGCCCAACCGGCGGATGCCGGCCGCGGGCCGCCGGGCCGCGGTCGCCCGCGGACCGCCTCCGGCGCGGCCGCGGCAGGGTCGCGGTGCGGTAAGGATTTTGCAATTCAAGCAAAGGGCCATGATCATCGCGATACATCACTATCCGTATACGGGTCGCGGTGCGGTAAGGATTTTGCATTTCAAGCAAAGGGGTCAAAACAACCTTGGGATAATCTTATGGCCGGTTTTTTCCAGCGGTTGAAAAAATATCTCGCCAAAGGGCCGNCGGCGTCCCTGGCGGAGCTGCGGGAGGCCTTCCGCAAGAAATACCACGCCTTCCGCCTGCTGTTGGCCGCCAATAATGCGGCCCTGCACCTCATGACCGAAATGGAGCTGGCCCTCCGGGGCAACCAGAGCTTCGGCATGACCTTTATCCGGTCCCACGCCACCGCGATCAGCGTCAATGTCTTTTCGATCATCAAGTACCTCAACGAATTGACCAATGACAAGTATAAGNGCCTGGAGCCGGTATTCGCCGACCTCCAGGCCAGGTTGGCGGAAATCCTGTCGCAACGGCCTGCGGTCACGATACAGGATCTGGTGCTGCCGCTGTCCCGGGTCACCCGGGAGCTGGCCGACGGGGTGGGCGCCAAAATGGCCAATGTGGGCGAATTGCGCAACCGGGTGCCGGGAATCGCGGTGCCGGAGGGGTTTGTGGCCACCGCCGCGGCGTACGAGCTTTTTTTGGCCCACAATCACCTGACCGATGAAATCAACCGCCGCCTCCAGTCCATGGAACTGGAGGATATGGCCACCATTTACCGGCTGAGTTCCGAAATCCAGATGCTCATCATCAATTCCGAGATGCCGCCTCAACTGGCCGAGGCCATCACCCAGGCTTATCGCCACCTGGCCGCGGAATTTGGCCCTGGCCTGAGGTTGTCCCTGCGGTCCAGCGGCATCGGCGAGGACAGCGGCAGCATCTCCTTCGCCGGGCAGTACCGCTCGGAGCTCAACGTGAGCCCCGAAAACCTGTTTGAGGTCTATAAAGAGATTTTGGCCAGCAAATACGCGCCCACCGCCATCACCTACCGCCTGAACAAAGGCATCCGGGACGAGGATGTGTCCATGTGCGTGGGCTTCATGCGGATGGTGGATTCCCAGGCCGGCGGCGTCATCTATTCCCGCCATCCTGCGGATATCCGCAGCAACGAGATCTATATAAACGCGGTGCACGGCTTGCCCAAACTGGTGGTGGACGGCAGCGCCTCTCCGGATTTATGGGTCATTTCCCGCACCGATCCCCTGAGCATCATTGACAAAAAGATTTCGGACAAAAGGCACAAGTATGTCTGCCTCCCCGAAGAAGGGGTGTGCCGGGAGGAGATCGACGAGGAGGGGAAAAAACCGGCCCTGACCGACGAGCAGGCCCTGGAATTGGCCAGGATCGCCCTGCGCCTGGAAGAGCATTTCCAGGGGCCCCAGGANATTGAATGGTGCATCGACCAAGAAGGCCGCCTGTACATCCTCCAGTGCCGGCCCTTGAAGCAGTTGGCTCTCGAAGCCCGCCCGAAAACCGGCGCGGCGGCTCCGGTGGAAAATCCCCTAATCCTGCGGGGGGGACAGATGGCCAGCCCGGGGGTGGGGGCAGGGGTCGCCTACCTGGTGACCAGCAATGCTGACCTGCTGAGTTTTCCCGAGGGCGCGGTGCTCCTCACCGCGGTGCCCCACCCCGGCTGGGCGCCCCTGTTGTCCCGGGCCGCCGCGCTGGTAACCGACCGGGGCGGCATCACCGGCCACCTGGCCAACGTGGCCCGGGAGTTTGGGGTTCCGGCCCTGTTCAACACCGGCGACGCCACCCGGAAAATCCGCCCCGGGACGGTCATTACGGTGGATGCCGACGGCCTCACCGTGTACGAAGGCCGGGTGGAGAGCCTGTTGGCCGCGTCGGCGCAAAGGACCAGCCTCATGGTGGGCACCCCGGTGTATGAGACCTTAAAAGAAGTGCTGGCCCTGATCAGCCCGCTGAATCTCACCGACCCGGACAGCCCGGATTTTCGGCCGAGCTCCTGCCGCACCCTGCATGACATCACCCGGTTTGCCCACGAGGTGGCGGTGCGGGAGCTGTTCGACTACGAGGCCAACAAAGAGCTGGCCAGGCATTTTATCAAACGCCTGGCCGTTGAGGTGCCCATGCAATGGTGGGTGCTGGACCTGGAAAACGGCTTTAAGGAGGATGTTCCGGGAAAGGAAATCCACCTGGACAACATCGCCTCAATACCTATGCTGGCGCTCTGGCAGGGGATTACCGCGGTCAAATGGGAGGGGCCTCCGCCGGTGGATGCCCGGGGATTCATGTCCATCCTGGGCCAAGCCGCCAGCCAGCCGCACTTGGAGGCCGCGGCCCCGTCCTTTTATGCCAATCTGAACTATTTCATGATTTCCAGGCACTTCTGCCACCTGTCCTCCCGGTTCGGCTTCCATTTCTCCACCGTGGAGGCCCTGGTGGGCGAGGACCAGCATGAAAATTTCGTCCGTTTTGCCTTTAAGGGCGGGGGAGCCGATTTTCCGCGGCGCCTGGCGAGGTCGAAGCTGATCCAGGAAATCCTGGAACGGTATAACTTCCTGGTGGATATCAAGGGGGATTCCGTTTTTGCCCGGCTGGAGGACGAACCCATGGACTATATGCTGAGCCGGCTGCGCATCCTGGGCTATATCAGCGTCCACACCCGGCAGTTGGACATGGTCATGCTGAATCCGGCCCAAGTGAGCCACTATAAAAATAAGATGATCGACGATATAGAAAACTACGTCCTGCCGGCTCCGGCGGCACCAGCCGGGACCGCCCCTCCGCCTCAGACCTGATCGGCGCCCTCCCCTGACTGACCAGAGGATTTTGAGCAAATCCAGCAATTGACAATCTCTAAAATATTCCTAGCTTTAAATTTAATTGAACCAACAGCCGATGCTCCGATCAGGAGTTGCTGAAGCACAGCCATCGGTGCACATGATATAATGTGAAAAAGAGGGGCGCAATGAGTGGGGCGCCTTGGCCTTGGGCGGGTATAGGAGTTCCGCCCTGAACCAGGGGACGCAAGTGGCGACGGCGCCGGAGGGTGACTCATATCTGAGTGGGCTCCTTTGAGTCTCAATATGGGGAAAAAGCAGGAACGTATGAAAACCAAAGTCTCGCTGGCTGCAGTAATACTGATCTCACTGCTTCTCAATAGTGGCCCGGTTCGGGGGCAAGGCCTGGAGCAGGATTATCTTCAAGATAATCCTATCTACCAGGAACTGGCCAAACAGGGAAGAATGACCACCGGGCAGGCAGTAACTGTTTATGGCGTGCCGTGCGTAGAAGTTATGCTGAATAATGGGGAAAGCATCAAAACCCTGGTCCAGTCCATACCTGCTTTGAAGAACAAGTCTCTGTTTGTTCAGGACAGGATCGCTCTTATCAATAAAATGCATTACTTATTGATTGTTGGCGGTTCGGGCAACGTCAGCACCGATAAGAACAAGATCTTTGTGCCACTTGATTTTTCGATCGAGCCCCAGATTCTGCCGCAATTTTTACCGGCTGCGGCCAAACACGAAAAGTACATTCTGATAGATCGCCGTCAGCAATATCTCGGCCTGTATGAATGGGGAAATTTGCAGCACGTTTTTCCCATTTCCTCCGGAACCTCAAATTCCACGCCCACCAGGAACTTCATGATCCATTTTATGGATCAGGTCCATTTTTCCAGCAAGTTCGAACAGGCCCCCATGGACCATGCCCTGAATATCGGCGGCGATTATTTTATTCACGAAGGGATAGTCCCGGGTTATCCCGCCTCCCATGGCTGTATCCGGCTGTTTCCCCTTCATGCCCGGTTCCTGTTTTATGATTGGGCCAAGCCGGGAATCCCTGGAAAAATCATAGGCTGAGGCCGCCTTTACCCCGGCGGTTCGGCTTTGACTGGGTCTACCCGGCCCGGATGCCGGGGCCTTGGCCTCCCGCCCCTTTGGGCCACAGGCGGAAGGCGGTTCCCTTTTCCGCCACCTCTCCAATTACTCCCGGCGGGCAAGTTTCCGCTCGTACGCGGTCTCGATCTTGGCAATGATTTCTTCCAGGGGGCAGGGTTTGAGGAGCAACTCGGAGCCGCCCAGGCGGATGACCTCCGCGGCCGCGTCCACCGAGGCGTGGCCGGTGAGGATGATGACTTCGGAATCCGGGTAGTCCTGCTTAATGGCCTTCAGGGTCTCCAGGCCGCTCATGGCCGGCATCCGCACATCCAAGAGGACCACGTCGAAGGGTTGCCGGGCCAGTTCCGCCAGAGCCCTCGGCCCGCTGTCCGCGGTCGTGACCTCGTATCCATGAGCCGCCAGCAGTTTGCTCAGGTTGGTTCGGAAGCGCTCTTCGTCATCCACCAGCAGAATCGTCGGCAGCGTTGCCATGTCAAACCTCCCTGCGGCCGAGGGTTTGCGGGAGCTGGACCGTGAAGACGGAACCCTGGCCCACCTTGCTGGCCACAGTGATTTTGCCACCCAGCCGTTCGATGATACCGTGGCAGATGGAAAGACCGAGCCCGGTGCCCTTACCCTGGGGCTTGGTGGTGAAAAACGGGTCAAATATCTGGGCCAGATTCTCTGGGGGAATGCCGCAGCCCGTATCGGCCACTTGGACCATGACCCAGCCGTCGTCCCCGAGCCGCGTCGCGACCGTGACGGTCCCGTTCCGGCCCACGGCCTGAATGGCGTTATTGAGGAGATTCAGGATTACCTGCCGGAGCAGCGGGGAGTCGCTCTCGATCAGGGGCAAATCCGGGTAAAGTTGCTTCTCCAGGCTGATGTGGCGGGTGTGGGCCTCTTTTTCCACCAGCCGGGTCATGTCCTCAACCAGGCGGTTGAGATCCACGGCTTGGACCACCGGCTGGCGGCGGCGGGCGAAGTCTAGCAGATTGTGGGTTATTTCCCGAGCCCGATCCACCTGGCGGACAATCTCAGTGAGGCAGTTGTTGACCTCCGCCGGATCCGGGGGAGCTTCTTTTTTGTAAAGATGCAGCAGCCATTCGGCTTCCTGGCGGATGATTGCCAGAGGGTTGTTGATTTCATGGGCGATGCCGGCGGAGAGTTCCCCGATGGCGGCCAGTTTTTGGGATTGCAGCAGTTGGGCGGCGCTCAGGTCTTTTTGTCTCTCCGCCGCGGCTTTCTGGCTCAGCACCTGGCTGACCGTGATACAGGAAAGCCCGGCCAGCAGGACGGCGGCCAGCGCATAGGGAAGCCCGACCTGAAATCCCAGGGGAATGGCCAGGATCATTAGCGCCAGCGCGGGTCCGTATGCGAAAGGATGGCTCCGGAAATTATGGAACCATGCCTGGAGCAGAGGAAAGGGTGATTGGGCTGCCATGTCGCCGTCGGGGGCTGGGGCTTTCGGCCTAACGGTGGTATTCCAGTTGGATCTGTCTCCTTTCGTTGGCCTGCCGCAGCTTATCCATCAGGTCGTCCAGGGCTACGGGTTTCATGACATAATCGAAGGCCCCTAGCTGCATGCCCTGGATTCCCGCCTCCACCGAGGCATGGCCGGTGAGCATGATTACTTCCACCAAGGGTTTTTTCAACTTGATCTGGCGCAGGGTTTCAATGCCGTCCATGCCCGGCATCTTGACATCCAAGACAACGACGTCATAGTCTTGGTTGTCCAGCATTTCCAGAGCCTGGGGGCCGCTGGCCGCGCCCTCGACCTCAAGCTTGCGGGCCCGGAGGCGCTTGATGATGGTCTCCCGGAAATCATCTTCATCATCCACGATCAGAATGCGAAATTTATCCATGTGAGCGCTCCTTAGAGGTTCTGCTTCTTTTAACCGATTTCTCAAATGAGCTTCTTTTTCAAGTCCCCCCTCACCCTTCTCTTCGCGCGGCGGCAGAAGGGAACTCAGAGGAATCCCTTCAGCATCCCTTCTCCCCCAATGGGAACAAAACCAGGGTGAGGGGAACAGCCTTCACTCGCCTTATGCCGGGAAACAAACACCTTGTTCCTGTGATGAGCCATGGGGATTCAGCTTTTCGCCTGTCATTTCACCGGGAGTTTTATGGTGAAGGTGGTGCCCTGCCCCACTTGGCTTTCCACGTTTATGGTGCCGCCCAGCTTTTCAATGATGCTGTAGGAAATGGACAGACCCAGGCCGGTGCCTTTGCCCACTTCCTTGGTGGTGAAAAAGGGGTCGAAAATTTTCTCTAAGGTTTCCTGGCTCATGCCCGGGCCGGTATCAGAGATCCTGACGGCGATCTGTTGACTTTCGGGATGATGCAAGGTTTTCAGGGTGATGGTGCCGTCTTTGCCGATAGCGTCGATGGCATTGTTGAGGATGTTGAGAAATACCTGCTGCAATTGGCTGGGATCGCTGGAAATCGTCGGCAGATCGGGTGCCAGTTCCTTGTGGATATCAATGTTCCGGTAGCGGGCTTCGTTTTCCAGGAAACCGATGCATTCCTCCAGGACCTCATTGATCATGACCTTTTCCACCGTGGGCTCCATCCGGCGGGCAAAGCCCAGCAGGCGGTGAGTCACCTTTTTGACCCGGTCGGCATGGTACTCGATCTTCTTGATGGCTTCTTCAAACTCCTTAAAATGCGGACTGGTGGCCACGTCCTCCTCTTTAAGGAGGTCCTTCATCCAGCCCGCTTCTTCAGCGATGACCGCCAGAGGGTTGTTGATTTCGTGAGCCACCCCGGCGGCCATCTTCCCCAATGCCGCCATCTTGCTTTCGTGCAGCATCGCTTCGTCACTCTTGGCTTTATCTCGGTCACTGATGATCAAACGCTGCAACACCTTATTGGTAGTGATCACGGAACCGAGCACGATAAGCCCCAACCCCAGGAGGGTAAGAAAACCCAAAAGGTACTTGGCCCGCAGCAGCGGGGCCAGCGGTTCCCGGGGGTCTTCGGCGATGACCAGCACCCATTTCTTGGTTTTGATCCGCGCCGTGGCATAGAGAGTCGGTTCACCCTTATAGGGGATTTCTTCGACCCTGACCCCCACCACGGAGGAAAAATCCGGTCCGGGCGGCGGTTCCAACAGGTTACCACCAAAGCGGGGTTTCGTCTGCAATAAATTTTCCTGGTTAATCAGGTAGGCATCTCCGGTTTTCCCGGTCTGGGCGGCATGGACAATGCTTTCAATGACNTCGGAATCAATGGTGGCCCGCAATATCCAGCTCCGGTTTTTTTCCCGGACCAGCACAGCAATGATAAAGTGGGGCACCTTTCTGAAACCCAGGAACACATCGCTCACATAAATGCCCGAGTTCAATACCGCGTCAAACCATGGCTCGTTGCGATAGTTGACGTTTTTCAAAAGGTGGTAATACGGTCCCACGTAAGCCAGGTGCTGGCCGTCCTGGTCAATGACCCCCAAATCGATGTAAGACCGGGAACGGGCCTGGATGATGTTGAAGACTTTGTTCAGGTAATCCTCGTCGCTCAGTTGAGCCAGGGTGTTGGTATTGGCCAGGGTGGCCAGTTGGGAAATCCGCTCTTCCAGGAACAGGTCCAACGCCGCCTGCCGGTTCATGGCCAGGGTTCTGAGACTTTCCACGACCTTGGCGGTGTAAGAAACGCTGAAATGATAATACAGCGCTGCGGCCAGGACCACCAGGGGGATGATGGAGAACAGGATTTTGGTCAAGGTTATCTGCCACCAGAATTGCCGGTATTTCTTGTCTTCCATGCCCAACCCCCTCAGGCGCTTAGCACTCCGGATGTAGTCAAAAAAATCACCCCGCTTATCCCGGCTGGCCGGCCTGCGGCCGGCCCTGCGGCAATTCCTGGTAAAGCTCCGGGTCCAGACGGTAATTCCCCGCCAAGAAGTTCTTAACCACCGCGTCCACACTGTATTCACTGTTCATCAGCATGTCCAGCTGCCGGGTGAACAGGAGCAGTTTGCCGATCATCTCCAATTTTTCTGCAATCACCGACCGGGGATATTTCAAGAGCCTGGCATTAACTTGGTCGCCCTTGACATCCACCGCAAAGCCCTGTTGTTCCAGGACCCGGGCAATGGCCCGGACCCGGCGATTGCGCCGCACATCGTCGGCCGCACCCCCCTTGAACGAAAAGCTGATGTAATTGCTGTTGATATTGTCGCCGCAATAACAATCCAGGATGCTGTAGTGGTACCCCACCCGGGAACTGAAGTTGAGGTATTTGGCCGAAATCACCGCATAGCTGCGGTCCCCGAATCGTTCCCCCGGGCCTGACAGCATTTGCTCCCGCATCACCGCCAGCAGGCCGGAAACCTGGATGGGCCGCGGCTCCATCCCCCGCAAGTCCTCATGCAGCATGCCCCGCAGGAGGGCCTGGAAGGGCGCCGAAGCGATGTGGTCCACGTTCACCCGCCAACTCCGGGGGGCGCGGTCCCGTAAGCCGCCGCCCAGGTCCACGATATACAGGTCCAGGGGAATGGGGGCGGTCAACTTGACAGCCCCCCCTTTTTCATAGGAAATCAGGTCGCTTACCTGGAACATGACCCTGTAGGAATGTTCGTGGACAAAGCGGCTGAGGTCATGAAGCGTTTGACAGTTTTCCGGAGCAAAACCGGGGGCCTCGGGGTCCACCAGGTTCAGGGGAATAATATGGTCGGCGACCTTCCTCAAAGTCTGATATACCGGGGTCCCGGTCATGTGGGTTTCCCGAGGGCGCTGAAGTTGTAACAGTTCCTGGACCCGGCCCTGGTAAACTCTGCCCGAGTAGGCATCCACGGTAATTTCCACCCCCGGAGGGATGGCGTCGCTGGCGCCCTCCACCCCCAGGATGGTGGGTACGCCGAACTCGCGGCTCAGGGCTGCCATGTGCCCGCTGACACTGCCGTGATCCGCGACAATGCCCTGGGCCTTGCCCATGACCATGACAAATTTCGGGGAGGAGTGCCTGGCCACCAAGACCGCGCCTTCCGGGAAGCCCTGCAAATCTTCGATATCCCGGATATGATAGGCCGGCCCACAGCCCACCCCGGAGCAGGCCACCGCGCCGCCCTCCACCAGCAGAGGGTATCCGGGCACCTGGGGGATGGCCTTCGCTTCCCCCTCATCCGGAGACTTGAGTTGCAGGGGCCGGGCCTGCAGTACGTACAGGCGATCTTCCCAATCCAGAGCCCATTCAATGTCCTGGGGACCGCCGTAATGGGCTTCGAGTCTGACCGCATAGGAGGCCAGGGTCTTGACCTGCTCGGGGGTGAGACAGGCAGTTTCCCGGTTCTCAGGCGGCACCGGGATTTCCTCCACCCCGCCCTCGGGACTGTTCACCAATTGCACGGGCTTGGGGGCGAGGCGCGCCTCTAGAATGGAAAAATCCCCATCTTTGGCCACCGTATAAGTATCGGGGGTCAAAATCCCCTCCACGGCGTAGGGTCCCAGACCCCAGACAGCATTGATAATGACGTGATCCTCCAAGATCTTGACCGGGTGACGGGAATACATGACGCCGCTGGCCTTGGCGTCGATCATCTGGAGACAGGCGACGCTCATGGCGATGTCTTCATCCCGGATGCCTTTCACCAGGCGGTAGGCTATGGCCCGGGGGGTGTAAAGGCTGGCGAGCACGGCCTTGTATGATTCCAGGAGATTGGCCGAGGTGACGTTGAGGACGGTCAGGTATTGCCCGGCAAAAGACAGGTCGCTGTCTTCGCCGATGGCGCTGCTTCGGAGGGATACCCGAGGCAAGGCCTGGCCGTGGCCCAGGGCTTCGGCCAGGCGGGCGTATGCCGCCCAAATGGCTTTTTCCAGGGCCGGAGGGAGCGCGGCCCGGGTGATCATCTCCTGGATATCAATGCTGGCTTCCCGGATAGTCTCCAGATCGTTGACGTCTATGGCCAGTTTTCTCTTATTGATCTCCTCCACCAGGTCATTGTACGCCAAAAAGGCCTCGTAGGCGGCGGTGGTGATCGCGAACCCCTGGGGGATCGGCAGATGCAGGCGGTTCCGGACTTCCCCCAGATGGGCGCTTTTGCCCCCCACCCAGTCGGTCAGGTCCTTGGTGATTTCGGCAAAAGGCAGGACCAGGGCCGGGCAGGTTATTTCCTTTTTGTGCTCGAGCTCAGCTTTGATTTTCTGGTGAATGCTGGCGAGCACGGGGTAGAGCATGGGATAGCGGTGGCCGGACAGCACATCCAGGGCTTTGACCATCCGGAAGGCGTGAAAGACCGCCCGGGTGGCGTTGGACCTGATATAAGACATGCCGAAGAGCTGGTGGCCGCGGAGTTTCTCCTCCATGTCGGTGATGATCTCCAAAAGCTGGGTGTTGGAGGTCAAAAGCTCCTTGAAAAGCCCGTATTTAAAGCGGAATACCGCGCCGATGTCCCCCTCTGCCGGCTCCAGCCGCAGCAGGGAGCGGAACCAGGTTTTGAGATTGCCGATAATAGTGGCCAATGCAGTTAACCTTAAATGCGCTTAAGAGCCTTCGGACTGCCCGACCCCAGAATTCATAAGCTTGGCGGGAGAAGGGGCTCAGGGCTTTGAGCCCTGCCCCCTCCCCCGCCACCTTTCGCCAGGTTTTGGGCAGAGCCAAGGACATGACCGATCAGGAATTTTGGTGCGCGAGGCTCGCCCCTAAATGCAACTTTATCAAGATTCATACCATTTGCGAGTAGGGCCTTAAAACCATAACTCCCAAGAAAATTAGGAGAATTGTGGGCAAGGGGGCCTTCCCCCCGCCCCTGCCCCGGCCCCCCGCCGGGGCTTTTTTACATCTTGTAAAAAATCCTGACAAAGAGGCCCCGCCCGGGCCTGTTCAGAAAACTGATATTTGTCGGCAATTCCTTGCAAATCCGCCACATAAAGTCATGCCGGCGCACCTCTGCTTTTGGCACAGGCGTTGCTCTTATATACCCCAAAGCCGTCATAGTTCTGATTTTATGTGCATTTTTATGGGCAACCGGGATTCCGAGGAGGTCTGAGTATGAAAGTGTTGGTACCCATTGACGACTCCCCTCACAGCCGGAAGGCGGTGGAGCGCGCCTTGGAGTTGGCCGAAAAACAGGGGGCCGAGGTCACCATCATGACAGTGATGCCCGTGGCCACGGATATTCTGGATGAAATGCGCAACATCCAGGACAAGTTGACTGTCGAATACCAGAAATGGCTGGACCGGGCCAAGGAAGTTTTTGCTGCCAAGGGCATCAAAGTGGCCACCATTCTGGAGGCGGGCCTGGTGCCGGCCAATAACATCATCAGACGCGCCGAAGACGACAAATTTGACCGCATCATCATGGGGGCCACCGGTCACAGCGGGCTGGCCCGGATCTTCATGGGAAGCACGGCGGCCAAGGTGGTGGCCCATGCGCCCTGCGAAGTTACCATTGTCCGGTAAAACCGTAATTTGGAGGGAACAGAGCCATGAAAAGATTAACGACCAAGATAATGGGCCTGGCAGCCATGGTGCTCGTCCTGATACCTGAAATCGCCCTGGCGGCCGGACCCAAGGCGGCCCCTCTGGTGATCGTGGCCGACACCCGCAAGTTCTCGGGTTGGGAGGCCTGGTGGACCAATCTCTACAATGAAAGTCATCTTTATTTCACCCTGCTGACGGTGGCCATTATCCCGCTGGTGGGATTCCTGTTCGGCTGCATTGCCGACCTGATCATGGGCCATATCGGCATTGATCTCAAATCCCGGGAACTCGCGGAGCATTAAGTCAACCCCGGGGTTGTCAGGAGGTGGACTTATGGAATGGTTATACGTGGTCATGCCCATTGCGGGCGTCAAGATTTTCTGGCCCGGCCTGATCATCCTCGGGGTCGGGGTGGGCATTATCGGCGGCTTTTTCGGCATGGGCGGCGCCTGGATGGTGACTCCCGGCCTTAATATCCTGGGATTTCCTATGGCCTTTGCCATCGGCACCGACATCGCCCATATGGCCGGCAAATCCCTGATTTCCACCATGCGCCACGGCAAATTCGGCAACGTGGATTATAAATTAGGCTTCATCATGCTGGTAGGCACTATTGTGGGCTTCGAGGTGGGCGCCCAGATGGTCATGTGGCTGGAACGCATCGGCTCGGTGGAGAAAGTGGTGCGTTACCTCTACCTGGTCCTCCTGGCCCTCATCGCCTGGATGGTCTTTGCCGACGTGGCCAAGAGGAAGCGCAAGGAACGGGAGGCCGCGGCGGTCGGCGCCCAAGTGGACAAGCTGGCCACCGGCCTGGAGTGGCACAAGACCTTTCACAAGCTCAAGATTCCCCCCATGATCCATTTCAACGTGGCCCAGATTTACTGCTCTGCCTGGCTGCCCATCATGGTGAGTTTCCTCACCGGCTGGCTGGCGGGGATTTTGGGCATCGGCGGCGGCCTGATTCGGATGCCGGCCCTTATCTACTTCATCGGCTGCCCCACCCATGTGGCGGTGGGCACCGACCTTTTCGAGGTCATGATCTCCGGCCTTTACGGAACCGCCACTTATACCTATAAGGGCCGCACCGAGCTGGTGGCCGCCATCATCATGCTTATGGGCGCGTCCATCGGCGCCCAGGTGGGCACCGTGGCCACCAAATACATCAAAGGCTATGGCATCCGCATCGCCTTTGGGTTGGCCGTGGTGGGCTGCGGCCTTTCCATCATCCTCAAGCTTCTGGCCAAGGGCGTCCCGGCCTACGGGCCGATTTTCGACGGCGCCGCCACCGTGCTTATCCTGGGTTTGGTGGCCGCAATGTCCCTCTACATTTTTGTGCGCATGGTACAAGGGGCCAAGCAGGAGGTGGCGGCCAAGAAGGCCGCGGCCAAAGTCCAGTTGGCCAGCTGAGAGTTTGGATTTTGTCACAAGGAGAGCCGGTATGCTCAAAAAACTGTGGTGCTTGACGCTTCTGAGCCTCTTGCCCCTGGCATTTGGCTGTGGTGATATGGGAAAAGTGGATCAGGGAAGAGTCATCGCCTTTGACAAAGCCAAGGGTACGGTGACCCTGATCCAGGACAAGAAGGGCGAGCCCGGAAAACCGGATTATGACACCCTCCCCCCCCATACGTATTCCATACCCGAAGACCCCAAAGAAATGGGGCCTGAACCCAAGGCCGGTTTACGCATGAAGTTGGACCTGGACAAAAAAGTCCTCACCATCTATGACCCGGAGACCAAGGCCTTCAAAAACATAACCTTTGAAATCGTGGAGCAGAAGACCGGCGTAGGCAAAGACGATCCCTTAGTGGCCGGGAAGAGCCTGCCGGCCGTGGATAAAGAGAAAAAGACCCTTACCCTGTATTCGGGCCGGCAAAAACTTTACGCGGTGCTGAAGCTGCCGGAGGAATACCTCGACCGCCCCGTTTCCACCTGGGACGCCGGGGATGAGGTCCGGATTTATTACAAGGAGCCCGGCAAGGCCCTGCGGCTCATGAACATCAGCAAGACCGATATTTTCAAAAAATAGGAAACCGGGGTAACCTTGGGGAATCGCCTTGGGGACCCTCCCTGCCGGCCCCGGGGCGATTCTCCTGTCTTGTTTCAAAGTCCAAAGTTCGAAGATCGTTAAAATACACTGCGGCCCAAACTTTTCAGCCCGTGGGGTTTGAGACGGCGGGTGGCAAGCCCGTCCCACCAGTTACTGCTTACTGCTACTATGGACCTGGATCAGGCTTCATCCTGGCGAAAATATCTCGGCAAAGCTAGCGCGTTGTTCTGCCTTCTTGCTTTCTTATCCATTCTTGACGGCCTTATCGCCAAATTCAGGGAGCCGGTGAATGTCTTTCAGGTCCTGGCCGGAGAAGAGGTGGAGGTCAATGGGCCGCTCCCGGAAAATATCAAGGACACCGGGGCCTTGACCTATGTCAGTGATGTTCGGGGTCTGGCCCTGGCCTTTGAGACCATCCATTCCGGCTATTTCCTGGGAGGCAACATGTGGCGCGGGCGCCTCCAAACGAGCCGGGGTCTGCCCCCCGGCAAATACACCGTCAGCGTTCGGCCCAAGGATTATCCCCCGGAGAAGCCGGGATATGACCTTCGGGTAGTGGTGTATCCGGACCCTTGGAGCCGACAGGCCTCTTCCCGGTCTTTGATCAAACGTTATACGGGCAGCTCTCCTTACCTGGCGGCCGCAATTTTCCTGCCCCTTATCGGCGCCACCATGGGGCTGGTCTATCTCCTGTCCCGCCGGATTGAATCGCTCCAGGCGGCAAGAGGCCTGGTGGAAATTTACCACGTGGCCCGCCAGGAGGGCCGGTACCTCGTGGCCTTCGGTTTGGGGAAAAGGCATGGGGTCGGCCTCGGGGATACGGTCGCCGTCCTGGACCCGGAAGGCCATTATGTGGGGACTGCGCAGGTGGAAAAATCCTCACCGGGGGATTCGGTAGCCTCAGCCATCCTCGATCTGGACATCAGGCCGGGATATTTTGTCTCCCGGGGCCTGCCGCCGCGCGGCACCTTCACCTGAAGGCCCTGATTATCTTTCCTTAATTTTGTTATCCGTTAGTCGTTCGTTGACCGGAAGAATTGAGCTTGGGCGTTGCAGGTAAACCGAACAGGCTCCCGCACCCAAGAAGAGCGCGTGCAAGATCCGCCTGCGCGACCGGACCGGGCGCGGATGGCAACCCGCCCGCAGTTACGATATGATTTAATTGTCATGGAGGTTGAAGAGATAAGCAGTAAAAGCGCTCTGGTCACTTCAAAGATCCCGGGCGTGGACTATGTGATCAACCCATTTTTGGGTTGCGCCCACGGCTGCCGGTATTGCTATGCAGTCTTCATGCGGAAATATTCCCGTCGCCACCAGACCTCGCCTTGGGGAAGTTTTGTCGAGGTCAAGACAAATATCGCAGATCTGTTGCACTCCGAACTCCGCCGGAAAAGACGCCGCGGTCGGGCCCTGCTTTCCAGCGTCTGCGATCCCTATCAGCCCCTGGAACGCAGGTATCGTTTGACTCGCAGGTGCCTTGAAGCCCTGAAAGATTACGGCTGGGGCATCGACATCTTAACCAGGTCGCCCCTGGTAACCAGGGATTTGGACCTCTTGGCCGCAACTCCTGGGGTTACCGTGGGCTTGTCGATTCCTACCGACCGCGATCAGGTCCGGAAAATCCTGGAGCCCAACTCTCCTTCCATCAGCGCCCGCCTGGAAGCCCTGAAAAGATTGCACGCCGCCGGCGTCCGCACCTGGGTATTCATCGCGCCCATCCTGCCCATGAATCCACAGAGACTCTATGAAGCTGTTGAACCGTATATTTCCCATCTCATGGTTGATCCCCTGAACTACCGCAGCCAGGTAAGGGATATTTTTTGGCAAAACCGTTGGGATTACGAGCTCACTGATCTTTATGCCTCGGAAACCCGCGCCTTGCTGCGGCGCTGGGGGGACCAGCGGGTCAGACGAAGGTAAACCGCAAGCATAGGAGGGACGAATTCTGCGGCCGGCTCTCAACCGGTAAACTTGTCGCCGCCGGTCAGGCCTCATCCCTCCAATTCCACCTTCATCGAGAGAAAATCCATCAGATCTTTCAGCGACACGATCCCCACCAGGCGGTCGCCCTCGGTAACCAGGAGCCGGCTGTTGCCGGTGCGGCTTATCTGGGCCAGGGCCTCAACCGCGTCGGCTTGGGGTGAGATGGTAATGTCCGGGGAGGAGGCCAGCCGAATTTCCCCCACGGTGTGCTGGGGCCATTCACTGCGGGGGACTTCCTGCACCTGGCGCGTGGTCACATAGCCCAGGAGCTTCCCGTCAGCCATCACCGGGAACAATTTGTGGTGATAGGTGTAGATGTAATCCTCCACGAGTTCCTTTACCGATAAGGAGGGCGAGACGGTGATCAGGGAGCGTTTCATGAAACGGCTTACCGGCTCCCCTTCCAGAGCCTGGCGGGTCAAAATCTGCTGGTAAGACATGCGCGCCGCGCCCTGAAGAAACATGCCGATCAGGACCCACCAGATTCCCCCGATAACGTTCCCCCGCAAGACCTGAAGCACTCCCAGCACAATCAACAGGATGCCGAAAGCAATGCCGATGTTGGCGGAGATCCGGGTGGCCCACCTCAGGTTTTTCTTGATGGCCCAAAGAATGGATCTGAGGACCCGGCCGCCGTCCAGGGGGAAGGCCGGTAAGAGATTGAACGCCGCCAGAATGCCGTTGATGAAGCCCAGGTATTGCAGCACTCCAAACACCGGGGTGGACCAGATACTTTCTTTACCCAGGGCGGCGAACCAGTAGAATAAGGCCGCCAGGAGGAGGCTGGTGACAGGACCCACGATGGCCATGAGAAATTCCACCTTGGGGCTGGCGGGTTCATCGCCCATTTCGGCCACCCCGCCAAAGATAAACAGGGTGATGCCCTTCATGGGCAGGCCGTAATGCCGGGCCACCAGGGAATGGGCAAACTCATGGACGATGATGGAGGCAAACAGTCCCAAGGCCCCCAGGATACCCATGATCCAATAGGCTTGAGTGGACAGGTCCTGGAAGTAATAAGGGAAAAATCCTTCGGATAGGGACCAGGCGATCAGGATGGCGATAAAAATCCAGCTGAAATCCAGGCTTACCTCGAACCCCAGCAACTTAAACAGCTTAATGCGCTTCCCGAACATGCTTCAACCTCCAGGTTGACCTGTTAACCGACGCTGTCACCGGGCTGGCGGCGTTGGGTTCAGGTTATTTGGGAGCCTTGATTTTCTCCAAAGCTGCCGTCAATTCGTCCATCTTTTTCTTGATCTCCTGGACCTGCTCCGGCTTTAAGGGCCCCGGATAATAGAGCTGGGGGACCAGGTCGGCCAGCCGCTCAAGCACCCCCGCCAGGGCTTTTTGCTCCGCGGCCGGAAGATTTCCGCCTTTTAAGGCTTCCCCGGCCTCGGTCATCATCCGGCTTAAGACCATGGAGGTCGCGCCCATGTGCCAGGCCCGCTCCATCATCATCAGGTGCATGTCCATCATGCCTTCCGGCTTCATCATCATCGGCATCATGGACTTCTTCGGCTGGTCATTGGCGGCCNGACTTCCGCCGGCCGCTAAACCCACGGCCAGAATAGCAAGGATCACAATCCGGGTTTTCATTTTTCCTCCGAAAATCGTCTTAACGTTCCCAACCGGGGGGAGGCTCCGCCAGGCGCACGAAGTTGCCGTCAGCATCGGTAATGATGAACTTTCTTCCCGAAGGCAGGCGGAAGGCCCTGAGGGTAATGCCGGGGCCCTGGTCGAAGATGACCGGCACATCGGTTTCCACNATGTCCGCCTTGACCTTGGTGTATTCACCCACCTTCTTCTCTTCCACAAGAAGGGAAAAAACCTCCTTGGTGACCTCGAATTTCACCTTCTCCTCAGTCAATGCCTGGGAAACCTTCTGAAGTTCCTCATTGGGGATATACAGGTCCATATCTCGCTCCTTTACTATTTAATCTGCAAATCAACAGCGGGCCGGCGCCGCGNTCTTCCTGGAGTTCCGCCGCTTTCCCCTTGAAGCCCCTAAAGCCTGCGCCGGAGAATCTCTGCCTACCATTAACATATGGTCATTTGGGCCAGATTCAAGCTCGCCGGATTAATTTAATGATTCTTTGCCTAGCCGCAGGCCTCCGCCAGGGTTGAGAGCCGTAGGCTGACGGCATCTTGGTATGAGGCTTATTGACCCTTCAGCTTTTGGCCTTATGTTTAATTTGAGACTGTTTCGAAAAGGGTCTTGAGGGGAGGGCTGGGGAGGTCGGCGGACCCTCTGCCCCCTCTCCCAAGAGCTATTTACAACAGCCTCAATTTAGGCAGGCGGAGGTCTGATTCCCTGACCTCGCCGACAGCCTGGAACATCTTGAGTCATCAGGAAATTTTCCGGTGGACCGGGAAATATCCGGAAACCCTATTTGACCAGAGGCATAAGCCCGGCAGCATGACGGGGGGATTATGAAGTTTTCAGCAACAAGCGCCGAATGGCCCGGAAAGAGGCTGGCTCTGGCCCCCGGCGGGAAAATGATCGCCCTGATTCTTCTGGCGATCGCCCTGGCTTGCGCGCCTCCGCAGCCGCAACCCGAAGTCCGGCGAGCCACCCTGGACAACGGCCTGAGAGTGGTGATTGTGCCCAGCCCGCTGGCCCCGGTGGCTACCGTGGTGGTCAACTACCTGGTGGGCTCCAATGAGGCGCCCCCTGGTTTTCCAGGAACCGCCCATGCCCAGGAACACATGATGTTCCGGGGCAGTCCGGGGCTGTCGGCCGACCAACTGGCGGAACTCACCGCGGCCATGGGGGGCATGTTCAATGCCGATACCCAGCAAGCCATCACTCAATACTTTTTCACCGTCCCGGCCGCCGACCTGGACCTGGCCCTGCATATCGAGGCCATCCGCATGGGTGGGGTCCTCGACTCCGAGAGGCTTTGGAGCCAGGAAAGGGGGGCCATCGAGCAGGAGGTGGCCCGGGACTTGTCCGACCCGGAATATGTCATGTACACCAAGCTGCTGGCGGACCTGTTCAAAGGCACCCCCTACGCCCACGACGCGCTGGGCACCAAGGCCTCCTTTGACGAGACCACCGGCGCCTTGCTCAAGAAGTTTTATGACACGTGGTATGCCCCCAACAACGCCATCATCGTTATTGCCGGCCAGGTGGACCCAGACCGGACCCTGGCGGTCATAAAAGAACTCTTCGGCCCCCTCCCCAGGAAAGACCTGCCCCCAAGAGCGCCGATCCGCCTGGAGCCGGTAATAAAGGAAAAGATCAGGCTTAAGACCGACTCTCCTTATGGACTGGTCGTGGCGGCTTTTCGGATGCCCGGCTTCGACAGCCCCGACTACGCCCCCTGCCGGGTGCTGAGCGCCGTGCTGAACAGCCCGCGGGGAAATCTGTATGAGCTGGCCGCCTCCGGGAAGGCCCTGACCACGGCGTTTGCCACCAACACTTTGCCCCAGGCCGGGCTGGCCTATGCGGTGGCGGCCTTTCCCCAAGGCGGTGACGCTGAGGCCTTGCTTGGCCAGGTGAAAACGGTCCTGGCGGATTATGTCAAACAGGGGATTCCACCCGACCTGGTGGCTGCGGCCAAAAACCGGGAGCGGGCCGCTGCGGAATTTCGCAAAAATTCAGTGTCCGGGCTGGCCCTGGCCTGGTCCCGGGCCCTGGCCCTGGAGGGACGCCAATCCCCCGAAGATGACGTGAGGGCTTTGGAAAAGGTGACGGTCGCCGAAGTAAACCGCGTGGCCCGCAAATACCTGGACCTTAACCAGGCGGTGGAGGCCGTCCTGACCCCGGAGACTTCGGGAAAACCCGTAACTTCCAAAGGCTTCGGCGGCGGGGAAACCTTTGCTCTCAAGCCGAACCAGAGAGTGCCCCTGCCCGAATGGGCCCAACAGACCCTGACCCGTCTGGAAATTCCCCCTTCCACCGTCCATCCGGTGGTGAGCACCTTGCCCAACGGCCTCCGGCTCATCGTTCAGCCCGAAGCCGTGAGCAACACGGTCAGCGTTTACGGTCTGGTCAAAAACCAGCCTTATTTGCAAATGCCTCCGGGCCAGGAAGGGGTGGATCAGGTGCTGGAGCAGCTCTTTCCCTACGGCACCACCACGCGGGATCGGCTGACTTTCCAGAAGGCCCTGGACGACATTGCGGCCCGGCTTTCCGCGGGGACTAATTNTTCTCTGTTGGTCCTGGCCGAGCATTTCGAGCGGGGGGTGCAATTGTTGGCCGACAACGAGCTGCATCCGGCCCTTCCGGAAAAAGATTTTCAGATTGTCCGGGCCCAGGTGGCGGCCAGCGTGGCCGGGCGATTGCAAAGCCCTGATTACCTGGCGGAGCGGGCTTTAAAAGAGGCTTTACTTCCCCCAAATGACCCGAGCCTGCGCCAGGCGACCCCGGCCACCGTCTCCTCCCTGACCCGGCAGGATGCCGCGGCGTATTATGACCGGGTTTTTCGCCCGGACGAAACCACCATCGTGGTGATCGGCAAGGTCACCCCGCAGGAGGCCCGGGCCGTCATTGAGAAATATTTCGGCCAGTGGCGGGCCGCCGGACCCAAACCGGACCTCCGGCTGCCGCCGGTGCCCCTCAATCCCCCGGCCATGGTGAAGGTGCCGGATGCCAGCCGGGTGCAGGACAAGGTGGTCCTGGCCCAAACCGTGGGCCTGACCCGGGACAATCCCGATTATTACGCCCTGGTGCTGGGGAACCATGTGCTCGGGGGCGGATTTTACGCCACCCGCCTTTATCAGCAATTGCGGGAGGAAACCGGCTTGGTTTACACCGTGGAGGTGGAGTTGGAGGCCACGCAGAGCCGCGCCGTGTACGGCGTCGAATACGGCTGTGACCCCGGCAAGGTCGCCAAGGCCCGAAGCATCGTCATTCAGAACCTGGCAACCATGCAGACCCAGCCCGTGGGTCCGGATGAACTCAGGCTGGCTCAGGCCCTGCTGGTGCGGAAGATTCCTCTGGCCGAAGCCAGTGTGGCCGCCATTGCCCAAGGCCTGCTCTACCGGGTCAGGCTGGACCTGCCCCTGGACGAGCCGACCCTGGCCGCGCAGCACTATACCTCCTTGAGCGCGGCGCAGGTCCAAGCGGCCTTTGCCAAGTATCTGCGCCCCGGCGATTTCGTGGAGGTGACCCAGGGACCCTCGAAGCCCTAATTTGAGACTCTTGCGAAAAGGGTCTTGAGGGGACGGCCGGAGGGTCCTCAAACTCCCCAACTCCCCGGAAAGCAGGTAATCGAGGGTTACGGTTTTGATTTATTAATAAATTTATTTGGGCTTGGGGGAGAGGGCTCGGGAGAGGGGGCAGGGGGCCACCGCCCCTTGGCCCCCTTTCCCAAAAGGGGGCCCGGCAGGTCGCCGATGCTGATGGCCACCTCGGCGACACTCCCCC
>JGI24721J44947_10003415_pt1 | contig 22425 bp, 21 predicted proteins | sample YelNatPaOPGAMG01_FD_44947 | JGI IMG/M metagenome (IMG submission 44947) | reverse complement strand
CGTGATCGCCGCCGTCAGCGTCGTCTTCCCGTGATCAATGTGCCCGATCGTTCCAATGTTCATGTGCGGCTTCGAACGGTCAAATTTTTCCTTCGCCATACTTACTCCACTAATGAATTATGCAGACCAGCGATGTGATGACCCTCGAAAATGGGTTTGAGTCCTCAAACTCTGGAGCCGATGAGCGGAATTGAACCGCTGACCCCGTCCTTACCAAGGACGTGCTCTACCAACTGAGCTACATCGGCCCGCGTTAGCCATCAGCACTCAGCAACCAGCGTTCAGTGGAGGCGGTGCTAACGGCTGGATGCTGATTGCTGAAAGCTGAGAAAACTTTGGAGCGGGAGACGGGGATCGAACCCGCGACCAACAGCTTGGAAGGCTGTGACTCTACCACTGAGTTACTCCCGCCCCGCAATATTCGCGCTGAATTCGGCGTCCATCATTCGAACATCAATCGATGCGTGCCTTTGACCCTTGCGGAACTGGTGGACAGGGGAGGATTCGAACCCCCGTAGCTCGCAAGGAGCGGCAGGTTTACAGCCTGCTGCCTTTAGCCACTCGGCCACCTGTCCGAAGCTTTTCCTCGCCGCCCCGGAACTCGGGGCTTCATCATCCGCAGCAGGTTCTTGCCGGGTCTTAAAAGAACTCGCGCCTCAGGCACTTCCGCCCGGGACCTGGATTTCGACAACGTCAGAACACCCGTGGAATTATAGTCTTTTTTATCCGATTCCGCACACTTTTCAGCGGCCAGCATTTCCTAACGGCGCCGTAAGTTACGAATCTCAGCTTGGAGCTGGCGAAGGGATTCGAACCCCCGACCCTCTGATTACAAATCAGATGCTCTACCAGCTGAGCTACGCCAGCGGCCACAAACCTTTAATTATATGCGTCGCGACCAGAAAATGCAACCAGATCTAAATTCGGGAAAACCCAGCCTCCACTTAGTCAGCTCTAACTATTCTACCTGACGGCGATCAGAAATATCAACAACGCCAGATTTATCGCGTGCGCCGCGTAACAGAATGGGCAATCGGTATGCAAAATTCGCCTCAAGGCGTAAATCAGATAAAATCCCAGTCCGACCGTAACGGCGCTTGCTGCAATCAACAGGTCTGTGAAGGTGATCGAAAAAAACGTCATGCCCAGGCGAAAACTAAAAGATGCCCGGTTTGTCGTCATGCCCCAGACGATCACGAGAAGATAATAAATGATCCCGAGCAGCGAATTCGGAACGCCGAAAACGCTTCCATAGGGCGTCCGGACGACAGTGACGCAGCTTGAGCCTTCCCGTGCGCAGAGCACTTCCGGCACCCAGCGCGATTTCCGCACGCGGCCGTAATATGCAAAGGTGAAATAGAGGGCATCGGCAAGCCCTGCCAGCGCAAGCGCGATAACGGCCCAATGGAGAATCACGGCTGCTTCCCGGACATCCGTTCAGTGGACCGCTCACCTTTCCAGCGAAACTGCTCATTCTGTTCAAGGTCCAGGTGGGCGAGTACCCGGCAGCAGTATTGCGTGACAAGATCGTCAATCGTCTGTGGACGGTGGTAAAAGGCCGGCATAATGGGGAAAATGTCCGCGCCGGCCTCCTGCGCCAGCAACATATTCCGCAGGTGAACGCGACTCAACGGGGTATCGCGGACGGCAAGCACCAGCTTCCGGCCTTCCTTCAGGCAGACATCGGCTGCCCGTTCGATGAGCGTGGAAGAAATGCCGTGAGCAACCTGCGCCAGGCATCCGGTGCTGCACGGTATTATGACCATGCCATCGACGCGGTAGGAGCCGCTGGCGATTGAAGCCCCGATATCGGAATCGAGGAGATATTCCGTCTTTGCCGCCGCACCTTCGGCAAGAGCACTGGGAATGGATGCGCTTCTTGAAACGTCGAGATCCAGTTCCTCACGCAACACTTTAAGTCCTGCGCCCGAAACGATCAGGTGGATCCTGCCCACGCGCTCGTCACACTCCAGCATTTGGAGCATGCGGCGCGCAAAGACGGCCCCACTCGCGCCGGTTACGCCGATCACGACCGTTTTGCGGCTTGGATGCGGGTTAGAAGGCATCGAAGGAATTCTCCGCCAGCCGTTTCTGTAAAGTCAAGGAAACCCGAGACCCGCCGTTCGTTTGCTATACTCTTTACATTCGGGTGCCGGGGAGGATTACCGGGTTGTTGCTCAAATCGAATTTCAACTGAAATCCGGGTCCGCGGGGCCATCGGGATCAAGCCTTGTTACGGCTTTAAAAATCTGTAAGGAATGGTGGAGAAATGTCGCCGGAAGAAATCACACAAATGCTGAAGCAGGTGCGCAGCGGGAAGCTGAGCATCGAGTCGGCGGTTGACCGCCTGCGCAATCTGCCTTTTGAGAACATCGGTTTTGCGCGCATTGACCACCACCGATCGCTCCGGCAGGGATTCCCGGAGGTCATCCTCGGCCGCGGCAAATCGCCGGAGCACGTTGAAGGAATTGTCCGGGGCATGCTGCGCAACCGCCACAACATCCTGATCACCCGCGGCAACGAGGAGTTATACGAGCGGATCAAGAATCTTGAGCCCAGCGCACGTTTCCACCCGCTTTCTGGAGCCATTTCCATCCAGCGCGACCGCAAGATTCGCGGCAAAGGCAAGCTGCTCGTGGTGAGCGCGGGCACTTCAGACATTCCCGTGGCCGAAGAGGCACAGGTGACGGCAGAGGTGATGGGTAACCGCGTCGAGTCGATTTACGACGTGGGCGTGGCTAATATCCACCGCATCCTGAACGAAAGCCGGCAATTGCGCAGCGCGCGTGTGATCATTGTAGTCGCCGGCATGGAAGGCGCGCTGCCGAGTGTGGTGGCTGGAATGGTCAGCGTGCCGGTGATCGCCGTTCCCACCAGCATCGGCTACGGAGCCAGCCTGGGAGGCGTCGCGGCGCTGCTCGGAATGCTGAACAGTTGCGCCTCAAACATTGCAACTGTCAACATCGATAACGGTTTCGGCGCAGGCTACCTGGCCAGCGTAATCAACCGGCTGTGATGGCTCTTCGGATAGTGCCGAGAGCCCGATCCTCAGGGCCTTGCAATCCCTCTCTTCAGGAGTATCATCCAATCGGGTGTGGGTAAGCCTGATTCAAAGAGCGGGTCATCGGGCGATGCAAGTCCCGCCGCGCGGCGTCTCTTTCCTGCCGGTTTTCAGCGCCTCACTCGGTTTGTTGGTTTATAAGGCGGGCCAGGATGTTGCCATTTCACTCACCGGCCGAATACCTGCCTGAAAATCTCATCCACGTGTTTCAGATAGCGCTGGGCATTGAAAACCGCGTTGATCTCTTTGGGTGACAAGCGGCTGCTGATGTCGGGGTCGCGGAGGACGAGCGATTTGAAATCCTCGCGCGTTTCCCAGACCTTCATGGCGTTGCGCTGCACCCAACGGTAGGCTTCCTCGCGGGAAATACCCTTTTCCGTGAGATCCAGAAGCAACTGGCCGGAAAAGATCAGGCCTTTGAGCAGGCTGAGGTTTTCCTGCATGCGTTCAGGATAGACGAACATCTTTTCGACCAGGTTTGCTGTCTTGTTGAGCATGTAATCGACCAGGATGGTCGAATCGGGCAGGATAATCCGCTCAACCGAAGAGTGGGAAATATCGCGCTCGTGCCACAGCGCCACGTTTTCAAAAGCCGCCTGTGCGTTGGCACGGACCACGCGCGCGAGGCCGCAGATCTGTTCGGCGGTCACCGGGTTGCGCTTGTGTGGCATCGCGGACGAGCCTTTCTGCCCGGCGGAGAAATACTCCTCCACCTCGCGGACTTCCGTCCGTTGCAGCCCCCGGACTTCCAGCGCAATCTTTTCGAGCGAAGCTGCGATCACAGCCAGCGTTGCAACGTAGAATGCGTGCCGGTCGCGCTGGATCACTTGCGATTCGGCGGACGAAGCCTTCAGGCCAAGTTTTGCGAGGATTTTCTTTTCGATGGCCGGGCTCAAGTGCGAATAGATTCCGACAGCCCCGGAAATTTTGCCAACTCGCATTTCTTCCGCGGCGTAGGCCATTCGCTCGCGGTTGCGCACGCACTCGGCGTACCAGATAGCGATTTTTACCCCAAAGGTAATCGGCTCAGCATGGATGCCATGCGTGCGACCCACCATTGGAGTGTGTTTGAACTCGAAGGCACGCTTTTTCAGCACGGCGGCAAGATGATCCAAATCTTCCAGAATCAGCTTTGATGCGTCACGAATCAGCAGGCCCTGTGCAGTGTCCACGACGTCGTTTGAGGTCAGGCCGAAGTGCAGATAGCGCGCTTCGCGACCGACATGCTCCGCCACGTTAGTGGTGAAGGCGATCACATCGTGCTTCACTTCCTTTTCGATTTCCAGAATGCGCTGGACATCAAAGCGGCCTTTGCGGCGGATAGCCCGCGCGGCGCTTTTCGGAATCAGGCCGGCTTCTGCTTCGGCCTCTGCCGTGGCGATTTCAACATCCAGCCATTTCTGAAACTTGTTTTCATCACTCCAGATGGCGCCCATCTCCGGGCGGATATAACGAGGGATCATGTTTTCTCCGCAGATTACGCAGTGTGCGCAGATTTAAAAAAAGACAAAACGGCGATACTCCAGTGGCTTCGCGGTAAAGTTTAATAATAATCCGATCCCGTGGCGCGTTGCTTTCGGATAGCTGATCGCTTGAGCATCTTTAGTTCGCGCCGAACCCCATCCTGGTATGCCACCTCCAGAAACCCACCACCATGCTGCCGGCCGGCTTCAATCGGCCCCAATAATCAAACTTATCCTCGGATCTCTTGAACGTCGGCATGGCTTCATTTAGCCAGCCAGTGTACCTCAAGTCCCTTCCATCAATGAACCCAATCTGGGTAATCTGCGGACCAAAACATGGCTGAAAGATCTTCGGCCGGTCAGATTCCGAGGGACGGTGTTTTTACCAGCCCGAGGGGTCTGCGCTTGTTCTCAGTCGTCTGGACAAAGGCAGATTTCCAGCTTCGCCCCGTCCCGTCCGTGACAGGGCTTCACTCGAGATGAAGGGATCTGAGCCCCTTTTTAACAAGCTGCTAAAATTGGAAGACTTTGGTGGGCTCATTCTGGCTGGCGAGGTGCAACTCGGCAGGACGGCCGTTGCCCCTCTTTTCGAAGGCCTGCGTAGCGGAGTGCATGACGAGGCCGGGATGATTGTTCTTATCACTCAGGTGCGCGAGCACGAGAACCTGAGCCGAGCCATCGTAATCCTCGGCCAAAAACCCTGCCGTGGCGTGATTGGACAAGTGTCCGTGGCGGCTCATCACGCGCTGCTTGACGAACCAGGGGTACGGCCCTGTCTTCAGCATATCGAGGTCGTGATTGGACTCAAACACAAGGCAGTGGCACCCGCGAGCATGCTGCTTGACGACCTCCGGAACATAACCCAGGTCCGTAATCACGCCTACCTTAATCCCTTCAGCCGTCAGGGTGAAGGCGACGGGATCGGCGGCATCGTGCGGAATGGAGAACGGAGCAATCTCGAAATCGCCGATCGTGAATTTTCCGCCGGGTGTGATTGTTTCAAAGGTCCTGATGCGGGGGTCCCACTCGATCGTCTCTCGAGTCGGGCCCGTAATGTAGATGGGAACTTTCAATTCGAGCGCCAGTGACCGCAATCCGCTCACATGGTCCACGTGTTCGTGGGAGATGATGATCGCATCAAATTTGTCCGTGCGCTCGCCGGCTGCGGCCAGCCGTCGGAAGGTTTCCTTTTTGCTGAAGCCTGCGTCGAGCAGCAGGCGGGTGCGCTCCGTCGCTACCAGCGTTGAGTTACCCTTGCTGCCGCTCCCCAGTACACAGATGCGAACGCTCAACCAGCCTCCCGGAACGAAGAGATCGAAGCGGGCGCCGGACGCCGGCTTCACCAAATCTTCCACCGATTATACGGCAGGATGGTTGAGTCGAAAATTGAAAAAGGATTTGCTGCGCTATTTTTCAGCCCACAGTGTGTAAATCGCGCCAGCGAGCACCAGAATAAAGGCAAAGAAGCTGGCGACAACAAGTGAGGGAAGAGGCATTGTAATGCCAAAAGCACCCTTGATGGCGCTTCCGTGCGAGAATTGATCCATGATCCAGGGTGTGACGAAAATCAGCAAGGCTATCAACGCGCCAGCGCCTACGGCCAGCGCTGTTTTTTCAGCGATCAGGATTGGACGAAGCGCCCTCTCAGCCGCAGCCCTGCGCGCAGCCATCGTTGCCCGCCACCAGACGCGTCCCGCATCCGGCACCTGAGCTACGGCACAAAGCTCCGCGTTGTCGCGCTGGAAAAGCTCATAGACAGAGACAAGTTCTCCACACGATGGGCAGACGCCGACGTGCAGGCGCAGCGGCGCTTCCATCGTCTCCGGCTTCAGGCCCTGCCCGAGGGCTTCCAGGACCCGAACTTCGTTTTCGCATCCGGATGATTTCATGGTACTGCCTTCCTTGTTCCAATCGATTTGCCCGCCAGTATCGCCATCAGCTTTTTTCGGGCGCGAAACAGCAGCGGGCGGATGCTGTTCTCCTTCATTCCCGAAGCCTCCGCGATTTCCCTGTGGCTTGCGCCTTCGGCGTAGGCCAGCCAGAGCATCTGGCGGTCCCGAGGGCTTAGCTGGGCAAGCGCGCGGCCCAGATCAGACCGCAAGGGAATGTTTGCGACGGTGTGGTCATCCGAAGGCATGTCCGCCACTTCGATGTCTGCGGCGCCGTGACGCTTCTCGGCGCGCCAGTGGTCGCGCAATAGGTTCGTGGCAATCCGGAAAAGGTAGTTCTTCCTGTGCGCTTCTTCCTGCGGCGGATCTGCCAGCGAGAGGAACCGGCAATAGCACTCCTGCAGGAGGTCGTCAGCCAGTGCCGGGCTTCCCGAAGCTCGCGCAAGGTATGCCCAAAGCGGCCGGGCCGTGCGCTCGTAAAGGATCCGGAAGCTCTCCTCGTCCATTGCGAGCGATTGTACCTCAGCGTCGGCCTTTGCGGCTTCTCCAAGGGCAAGAGCCATGGCGCGCGCCAGCATGTTGTCGCCTCGGTCCACAGCGCCGTCCTGATTATGCGGCCAGTTTGCCTGCCGTGTGTTCGCGGTCGAACAATCCGAAAGATTTTGACAGACGATAGGAAAGCCCGGCCGAGATTAAGAAGCCTGCCCCCAGCGCAACCGCCAGCCCGCCCAGGATATAGAACCCCTCCGCAGCATTGGCAAATCGCCCGCCAAGAACCAGAAAAGCGATGCCCAGAAGCAGAAGAATGACTCCCGCCTGGACCGAAGCCAATATTCGACCGTAAGGCTCGCGGCTTGGTTGTTCAATCCCGATAGAGGCCACCAGCTTCCTGCCGGACTCTGTTTCGAGAAACGTCAAGAGTTCCTGGCTGGAGCCCACCTTGTCGATCAGCCTGGAATGGACGTCAGACTGCATCCGTGCAACTTTCAGCCGGCGGATCGTGCTGAAGATCAACCAGAAAATCGCGACAAGTGAACTGAAGACGGTGATGATCGCAACAATTGGGATTGCCATCCTCCCTCCTTTTCCGGCAACTGAACTGCGTCATGGTTATTCCAGATTGCTTGTTAAGCATTGCCGGCCGGCCTCCGCCTGGTATGACCCAGGCTTCAGGCCTTTCTACCATTTGTACGTTCGGACAAGGCGGATTGTTAACAGAGGTGCGCCTCTGGGGAGAAACCCATGTTTTTTTCAGAGTGGGTCTGGTTCGTGGATCTGCCGGCTCAGCACTCGAGCTGGTCGCGCCGAATGCTGAAATCCTGCCGCGGCCCAAGCACGGTGACGGCAATCTTCTCTGACTGGAACAGGTCTCGCGCCACATTGACGACGTCTTCGCGCGTGACGGCATCGATTTGGGCGGCCACCTCATCCAGTGAAAAGGACCGTCCGTAATACAATTCCTGCCGGGCGATATTGGCCATGCGGCTGTTGGTGGATTCAAGTCCGAGCAGCAGATTGCCCTTCAGGTAATCCTTTGCGCGTTGCAGTTCCTCGGCGGGGATGGAGTTCTTCTTCAGGTTCCGGAATTCTTCAAGGATGAGGTTGACGACCTTTCGGGCGTTGCCGGGAGCCGTCCCGGCGTAAACGCTCAGGATGCCCGCGTCGCGATACGCGTTCAGCCCGGAAAAAACCGCATACACCAGGCCATATTTCTCGCGGATGTTCTGGAACAGCCGCGAACTCATTCCGCCGCCGAGGATCGTATTGAGAACATAGCTGGCGAATCGCCTCTCATGCGCGTAGGGATACGCAGGAGTACCCAGACAGATGTGGGTCTGTTCCAGTTCCTTCTTGCGCCGGTAGCGAGCGTGCGGATGCGCCACCGGGGCCGGCCCTTCGGCCATGACAGACCCGCTCGGTACGCCGTCGAACTCTTTCCCGGCAAGGTCAACAACGTGTTGGTGAGTCAAATGGCCGGCTGCCGTAATCAACATGTTGCCGGGAACATAGTGCCGCTCAAAGAACTGGCGCAGTCGCCGGTGCGTAAACCTGCCCACGGTCGCGCGGGTTCCCAGGATGGGCCGCCCCAGCGAATGATGGGGCCAATAGCTCTTGCTGAAGATCTCATGGACGAGGTCGTCCGGAGTGTCCTCGACCATCTTGATCTCTTCCTGGATCACCTGCGACTCTTTGGCGATATCGCTGGCGCGCAAGAGGGGGTTTTTAACCAGGTCCGCCAGAATATCGAAAGCGCGGGGCAGATGTTCATCAACAACCTTGATGGAAAAGCAGGTAAATTCCTTCGACGTAAAGGCATCCAGGTGACCGCCGATAGCGTCTGCTGCCCGAGCGATTTCCTCACCCGTGCGGTTCTTGGTCGCTTTGAAGACCATGTGCTCGAGAAAATGGACGATGCCGTTCTCTTCTTCCCGTTCATGGCGCGAACCGGTCCGGAGCCAGATCCCCAATGAGACTGAACGAACAGCCGGCATAGATTCGGTCATGATTTTAAGACCGTTCGAAAGCGTGCTTTTTTTAACTTTTGGTTCCATGATTTTTAGAACGAAGCCCTATATTCAGCTGGAACTGCCAACCCTGAAGTTCAAGCAACCTGCTGTCAATTTAACCACAAGCTGCTGAAAAACGCGACCCATCCACCACGCCGTTCTGGTTAGTTAGATGCACAGAAGGGCCTACCCGACATAGTTTACCCGCCCGTCATCTTCACCCTTGCCAGAAACTCATTGGTTTGCCTATACTGATAACACCTCGTTGCAGAGGACGGGTTCGAGCACAGCCTGACTCGTCTTTAGCCGCAGCAAGGGCCTGTAGCTCAGGTGGCTAGAGCGCACCCCTGATAAGGGTGAGGTCGGTAGTTCAACTCTACCCAGGCCCACCAGAAACCGCAGACTATGTCTTTCCAAATGTATATCTTGCGCAGTATTTCGACGGGCCGTTTTTACGTAGGCCACATGGAGTATCTCCCCCAACGCCTGCAGGAGCACAACAACGGCCGGACACCGTCGACTCGGGGGCGCCACCCATGGGAACTGTACTACGCCGAGGAATACCCGACCCGCGGGGAGGCTGCCCGGCGGGAACGGCAGATCAAAGGCATGAAGAGCCGATCTCAGATTGAGCAATTGGCTGGAGCGTCCCGACAAGGCCGGGAAAGTCGGTCGTTCAACTCTACCCAAGCCCATCAGAAACCGCAGACTATCTCTTTGTAAATGTGTATCTTGCACAGCTTTTTTGATCTTCGTTGTAGGGGATGCGCCCGGCAGCCCCCTCACAAGTGGTGAAGCAAACATATGTAGCGTACGCGGGAGAAAAACATGCTCCTCGCGCGGGCCAGATTATGCCGAACCGACCCAAATGGACGCTCCATGCAAATAACCTGCCGAGAGCTATCCACACGCCGCACATTTTGCTGCAATTTTTTTCGTAGAACCATCTGCCCATAGGAGTAAGACTATCGGTCCATTGTCCGGAATCTTGTCCTTCGGCTACCATCACCGAGAAGGGAATGTGCCGTGGTTCTTCAACTTCCCGCGTGAGGTCCGTTTCCTTTAAAAACCGGCAAGGCGGTTGCACCGCAAGCCGGGGTGGCTGAAGCTGGGGCGCCTGATGTTGACATCTCATCCTGATTGTGACCCAACGCCCCAGACGGCTCACCGTCGCTGAGTGCTTGCAGAGAAGGACCGCTCCAAACAGAGCTACGGCTGTTCGGGACAGTCCATAATCCAGGTAATTAACCACGGGCCTGCATATCGACTGATTTCCGGTGCAGTTAGGTTATTGCATCGGGTGGTCCGGGCTGGCGCAGGAGGAAAAATGAGAGGCAGCTTTTCACTTGCCGACGAGCTTCGTGCAATCCGCAATGGCAGCAGAAACGACAAGTTAGCGCAACGCACGCCCAATCCCGAAAAGGACGAGAAGCCCTGGCAACGGGACATCGAGCGGATGCAGGAAGAGATTCGCGAGATGTTGCAGTCCGTGTCGTTTTTTTCGGGAATTGAGGCTGGCAGTGGCCCCCAAAGCCCTGAGGGTTCCGTGCCGCGGCTGGACTTCAATGCTCTGAAGGACCGGATACGCAACGACCTTGAGACCTTTTCACTGACGACAACCGAAGAACTGACCAAACGCGCTGAAGAAGAAGCGCGCGCCAAGCTCCAAGCCATCGAGAGCGAAGTGCAGGGCAAAATCGACCAGGTTGCCGCCGAATTACGTGAAAAACTGCAAGGGGAGATCGTTCCGGACGACCTTGAGGCCGGCATTACACAGCAGACGCGCGATCGCGTTACGGAGATGGTCCGGGCCAGGACCGATGAGTTTGCGCAATGGGTCTGGGCCATGTGCAAGGGGACCGACACTCCGATCCCTGTGCAGATCGAAAGGATGCTGGAACCTTACGTCAACGAGGCGATCGCCCGCTACAAGGAGACTGTTCAGCAGCGTATTAACGACCTGCTCAGCGAGCAGGAAGGGCTGATCCAGGAGCGTTTGCAGAACTCATTGAAAACTTTTCAGGGCCAACTCACCTCACTTGAGCAGGCCTCGCTCCAGATTTGCGAACAGAATGCCGATTCGGTCGCGAAACAGTCGGCAGAGAAGCTGCATGCAGCGGCTGACGAAGCGGTCAAAAACTTTGAAGGCAGAATTGGCGGAGAAATTGAATCTGCCGCCGATCGTTTCCAGTCCCGCCTTCAGGAGATGGCTGTCGACGCTCAGACGAAACTGAAGCAGCAGGAAGATCTGCAAGCCGAAGGATTTACCCGGAAGCTTGATGAACTGTCCGCCTCGGTCCGCGATCAACGGCTTTCGGAAATTACCGGCCACATCGAGCAGACGGCCGCGGATATCATCGGGTCCTCGGTGCAGCACCTTCACGAGCAGGCGGGCGACGCCACAGAGCACTCGAAACAGGAAATCAAGGCTTTTTTGACCCTCGAGATGGAAGAAGTCCGGCGGCAGATTGCGGACTTGGGCCGCTCGGTGCACGAATCCATTTCGAAAGACGCTGAGCGGGTGGCCAATACCCTGGGCTGTCTTGACCAGGAACTCGCCGCGATTCGTGACAGGCACATTGCGGCCTCTGAGGAGCAACTTTCCAACGTGATCCAGCGGACTCTCAATACGCTGGCTGCGAGCGTCAAGCAGATTTCCGACGCACACCTCGAAGAAATGAACCGGGCCATGAGCGAATTCCAGAATAAGGCGGCTTCGCAGTACGAATCCAGGCTGCAAAGCGTTGCCGAAGAACATTATCAGAAACTGTGGGAGCGCCTGAAGACAGAAGCGTCCGAGGCGAGTGTGCAGGTGGTGGAGGAGGTCAGGGCCAGTTCGGAATCCGTGATGCAGGAACTCTCCGGCAAGCTGAGTGCTCAGGTATCGTCACTGAAGGAAGAGGTGGTTGCGGCGACATCTCGCATCGACGAACTGATGAAGGCTTCGCTTGAGTCTTACCGTCAGCAGCTTGCACAGATTGCCAGCACCGGTCTTGAAGAACAGCGTAAGACCATTGCAGGCAGCGTGGCCGATCTCCATAACCGCTTGAAGCAGGCGGCGGAACTGCTGGTCTCTTCTAATTCGCAAAGCTAACTTCGCCATTCCGCCAGCGTGCCGCGCGGCTGCCAATCGCGGAAGGGCATGGAGGACATTTTGCGCTCAGGCCGGCGGAAGGCAGGTCGTGTGGGGCTCCGGCCTGAGGGTAGTTCCAGATGCCAACGGGGAACCAATGGTCGCGCACGTTGCCTGACTTCAGCCGGTTTTCAACGGACGGGCATCCGGCGGAAGCACTCCGGAAAATCTAAGAGAGGGGCTAACCAGTCCGGCGCGTCGCAAAAGCGCAACGATTCAGGACCTGGGCGAACCTCCGGTTGTGCCTCAAGAAATCCCATTTAGGATCGTTCGTAAGAAAAACTGCATGGACGTCGTGCGCCTCGACGACATGCTCGAGCCACTCCAGGGCGAGATCCGTTTCACCAAGGCCAGCGCAGATCAGGGCGAAGGCATAAGGTGGAACGTATCGCTCACGCGAAGCGGTTTCGAGCACCTTCATGACCTCTTGAGCTTCTTTTCTCCGGCCTGTTTTCGCCAGAATGTATCCGCGCAGGGAGATGGGTTTGCTGTTGCCGCTGCTGAACCGCGCGGCGGTTTCCAGCGCTTCGATGGCCCGTTCCGTCTCGCCCAACCGTTCCAGCACCTGGCCGAACTGCATATAGCCGATCCAGAATTCGGGATCGAGTTCGATCGCCCGGCGTGCGTGCTCCTCGGCCGCCGCATGGTCCCCGGCTGCAAAAGCGATCTGAGAGGAGAGCGCCTGGTACGTCACGTTCAGAGGATCGAGCTCGCGCGCACGCTGCGCCGCTTGTAGTGCTTCTTTTCTTGCCTCGGGGTCACCTTGTATGACTGCTCAACGTTCGCACAAAACCCCCCCCTTCTGGTCTTTGCTCACTTTCGGACGCGATGGCGCCTTTACGGAAGCCACGAACAATCCGACACTGGCTGGAGCGCGCTCGCCGGGCCACGGTTTTTGGACATCAACCGGCCAGAATACCTACAACGCCGTGATCGAGGCGTTTATCTATAACGATGTGCTGAACACCCCGATCAAGGCTGGAACGCAGAAGATCCTGCAGAACATCACCATGAGTGATAACAACAACTGGTCAGAAACCGGGGCCGAAGTGAAATTCTTCGACACCTCGGGGACCAACTACCTGAGCGCCTGTGCCAATGCAACAGCAACCCGGCTGACCGGCAGCGACTCGGAGCCTTAAGCAGTGGGTGCGCTGGGCATGATTTTCAACCTCTGAGAAGTGTTCGGCGGGGGCCGTTTGCGGCTCCCGCCTTCTAATTTGCGCCTTGTGCCGCCTTGATGTAATGCTGGCGGGTGTGGGCGAGCATTCGGAGGGTCCTTCTCTTCCGAGAACTAAGACACTTCAACCCTACAGGGGGGATACGATGTACCCTTCCAATACCAGGGCCACCTTGGATTTGCCACAGCGTTGGGAAATGCATAGAATGATTTGAAGCCGCCTCCGACGGCGGCAAATCACGCACAAGGAAGCAGCACTTGGTTTGCCCCATTTGCAAAAGGCGGAAGGCGAAGCGTTTCTGTCCGGCGAAGGCGGAGAACATCTGCACAGTCTGTTGCGGGACCGAGCGTGAAGTGACGATCGACTGCCCATCGGACTGCCCTTATCTGATTGAAAGCCGCCGGCACGAACACGGGCGGCGGGAAGTTGACTGGGCGAGCGTCCCTTTTGCCGACAACCATATAGCTTCATCCTTTGTCGCAGGGCACGAACACCTCATTCTTGCGCTTGGCTATGCCATCTGCCTGTATGCGCGAGATAATGCGGCCGCCACCGATTCGGATGCAATCGCCGGCCTTAAGGCGCTTGCGGAGACTTATCAAACGCTTTCGAACGGAATTTATTATGAGAATCCCCCGGATTCTTTGCTGCAGCGCGGAATCTATGACTCCCTGAAAGTCGCAATCGAAGATTACAAAAAAGCAGGGGGCCGTGATCCGGCCTTCGAGTCGCTGCGTGACAGCGAGATTCGAGACGCACTCATTTTCCTTACTCAATTGGGTGCAACTCGCACGAACGGCCGGCCGAAGGGCCGAGCCTTCCTTGACTTGCTTCGGAGCCAATTCAAATCCGACGAGTTCCAAAAGCCTTCCTCAAAACTGCTGGTGGTTCCGTAGCAGGCTGTGCTTCAGGACTTCATTTGCGTCCGGTGTTTGGGTAAAATTGGGAAGCACGTCGATGCGCTCGCCATTCAGTTCTACCTGAGCGCGCAAAGACGTTTTTCTGAAAGACCATGAGCCAGGTGGAAGACGTTCGCGCAGCGGCTGACATCGTCAAGGTCGTCGGCGAATATGTTCAGCTCCGCAAAGCCGGCGCAAACATGATGGGCCTGTGCCCGTTCCACCAGGAAAAGACTCCCTCCTTTGCAGTCCATCCTGGCAAGCAGATTTTCCATTGTTTCGGCTGCGGTGCCGGCGGCGACGTCTTCAAATTCATCATGCTCATTGACAACGTGACGTTCTCTGAAGCCCTGGAGCGCCTGGCGGATAAGGTCGGCATCCGGCTGACCCAGACCGGACCGGCTGGAAACGATTCGAGGTCGCAGGAACGAACGGCGCTTTACAAAATCCATGAAATCGCCGCGAAGTTCTATGCTACCCAACTGACCGGCACAAGTGAGGGCCGCGCTGCTAAAGCATATCTGCTCGATCGCGGGCTGAAAGACGAAGTGATTGGACGGTTTCTTCTTGGCTATGCGCCGCGCGACGGCCAGGCGCTCACCCGGCACCTGAATTCATTGGGGTTCAGCGAAGATCTATTACTGAAGACGGGGCTCGTCCTGCGCGATGGTGCAGGCAGCCACCTGTTTGACCGCTTCCGAGGCAGAGTCATATTTCCTATCGCAAATGAAAGCGGCAAGGTGATCGCGTTCGGCGGCAGGACGCTCGGAGACGACCAGCCGAAGTATTTGAATTCTCCTGAAACGCCGATATACACGAAGAGCCGCGTCCTTTATCACCTGGACAGCGGCGGGAAGGCGATACGCAAGCAGGATTACGCGATCCTGGTGGAAGGCTACATGGATTGCATCGCGGTAGATTCCTGCGGGATTGAAAACGTCGTCGCCAGTTGCGGGACAAGTCTGACGGATGCTCAGATTCGGCTTCTGGGGCGCTATTCGCGCCGAGTGGTCGTCAATTACGACCCGGATTCCGCCGGCATGGCTGCGACCGAGCGGTCACTTAACGCCTTGCTTGAAGCGGGGTTCGAGGTCAAAGTGCTGGCGCTGCCGGGCGGACTCGACCCGGACTCATTTATCCGGAAACGTGGCGAGGCGGAATACCGCCGGCTGCTGGCGGAGGCGCCTGGGTATATTGATTATCTGACGGACCGTGCCATCAGTGTGCATGGCCTGAAAAGCCCGCAAGGGAAGCTGGCCGTGGCCAATGCCGTTCTGCCGTACCTGGCGCGGATGCCGAATAGTATCTTGCGCAGCGAAATGACAGGTCGCCTGGCCGTGCGCGCCATGCTGGACGACCGGCTGCTCCGCGAAGAACTGAAGCGAGCAGCGGTGGAGCGCCGACCTGAGATAGCAGGGAGGCCGACGGAATTCAAGGCTTCGCCTGCGGAGCGCAAGCTGCTGCGGGCCTTTATCGAGGAGCCTGAGGTTATGGATGAACTTCTTCCCGGGCTTGTATCGGACGGGATCCTGAGCGGGCTTGTCACTGAAGAAATCTTCACCAGGTTGCTGGAAGTCAGGAATTCCGGTGAGACGGTCGATATCCATAGTTTCAGTGAGAACCTGAATTCCGAGGGCCGGCAACTGCTCCATGAGTGTTTGCTGGCTTCAGAGGACATCCCAAGCCGCGAGGATGCGATAAGATTTTGCGATGCCCTGCGCCGGAGGAAAATCGAGCGCGAATTAAGTGCCCTCAATCCCGCAATCGACGCCGCCGGCAAAGAGCAGGATTGGACGCGGCTTGCGGCGTTGAATCAGAATAAGGTATTTTTGTTGAAAGAATTAGCGAGGATAAGGGAAACCTTAGAAATCGGGAACAAAACTCTAACGAAATAGTATAGTATTACATCTAATTGGCATGGGAAAAACTTGCTGAAAGGCTGGTTTTTCCACTATAGATTATGTCCGGAAGGAATCGTTCTCGGTTGGCATCAGGTTTCTCTCGCTCAGGGCTTGTGGCCCAATCCCGAGATTGCTCCTGAACGGAGGCGGAAGCTTTGGCATTCGACGATAAATACGACCAGGTTGGAAAGCTGATTACGCTCGGCAAGGAAAAAGGATACTTGCTTTACGACGAGGTGAATGACCTCCTTCCTTCAGATGTCCACTCCGCCGAAGACCTGGATGATCTTCTCTCGATGTTTGATCACGCAGGCATTGAAGTTCTGGAGTCTCCCAGGGCGAAATCGGATGAATTGCTCGAGAAAGGCGACGAGGAGACTGGTGAAGATGTTGAGCTGGACCTGACTCCGGGCGCGCTCGACAAGACCAACGATCCTGTCCGAATGTACCTGCGCGAAATGGGCACGGTCCCTCTGCTGACGCGCGAGGGTGAAGTCGAGATTGCCAAGCGCATCGAGCGCGGACAGCGTAAGGTGTTCAAAGCCCTGTCGCGCTCGCCGATCGTCATCCTGGAAATGTTCAAGCTTCGGGAGGAACTGAAAAAGGGACAGCGATCGATCAAGGAAATTGTGGTTTTTGACGACGAAGAGCTGACCGAAGAGCGCGTGGCCGAGCGTGCCAAGGAACTGATCGCCACCATCGACGAGATGGAGCGGCTGAACAAGCGCCTGATGCAGTTGAAAGCCAAACGCGACTCTTTCCCGCGCAGCCGCCGCGGCAAGGATTTTCGCCGGCTTACCCTGGCCGTCTACAGACACCGGATCATGATTTCAAAGCTGTTCCGGTCGATTGAGTTCACTCACTCTGAGCGCAAACGGCTGATTGAATGCATCCGCCAGGCTGCGGAAGAAGTCCGACCCATTGAGCGCGAAGCCCAGCGCCTCGAAAAGCGCCTGGAAAGCGCGCGAAGCAACGGAAGCAAGGAACTCAAGAAGGAACTCCGGCAGGTGCGCGGGCGGCTCGAAGAAATTGAGGAGGGGAACCAGGCTTCCGCCGCGGAACTGCGTCGGACATATCAGACCATCCTGGCCGGTGAGCAGGAAGCCGAACAGGCAAAGCGCGAACTGATCGAGGCCAACCTTCGGCTGGTAGTCTCCATCGCCAAGAAATACACCAACCGCGGCCTTCAGTTCCTTGATCTGATTCAGGAAGGGAACATCGGCCTGATGAAGGCCGTGGACAAGTTTGAATACCGGCGGGGATATAAGTTTTCCACCTACGCCACGTGGTGGATCCGCCAGGCCATCACCCGCGCCATTGCCGACCAGGCGCGCACCATCCGCATCCCCGTCCACATGATTGAAACCATCAACAAATTAATCCGCACTTCTCGCCAACTGGTGCAGGAATACGGGCGCGAGCCGACCTCGGAAGAAATCGCCAAGCGCATGGACATCCCGGTGGTAAAGGTCCGCAAAGTCCTGAAGATCGCGCAGGAGCCTATTTCGCTTGAAACCCCGATTGGCGAAGAGGAAGATTCGCACCTCGGGGACTTCATCGAGGACCGCGGAGTCATCTCGCCTGCCGAAGCGGTGATCAACATCAATCTGAAAGAGCAGACGGAATCTGTGCTGAAGACGCTCACTCCCCGGGAAGAAAAAGTGATCAAGATGCGGTTCGGGCTTGATGACGGCAGCGAGCATACCCTTGAAGAGGTAGGCCAGAGTTTTGCCGTCACGCGCGAGCGCATCCGGCAGATTGAGGCCAAGGCGCTGCGCAAACTGCGCCATCCGTCTCGCAGCCGCAAGCTCCGCGCCTTCCTCGACGCAGCCATCCACGATTGATTGCGTGGGCAGGCGGCGGGAAATACCGCGCCGGCGAGCTTTCGATCCGGGCGCTTCTGGCGCCAGGTTCCCTTCAGAGTCTCAAGACAATTTCAATTGCGCTGCTGCGGAGGCAAGGCGGATTCTTGCAGGAAGACGTCCTGCTCAGGAGGCCTTATGGCGGAGGTTGATGTCCGGCCCGATGCTCAGCAGGTTCGGCCTTCCAAGCGGATTCTCGCACGCGTGGTCGGCGTCTTCATCGAACCTGATGATACCTTCAAGGACATTGCCCGCAAGCCGGACTTTATTGCGCCACTGGTGCTGCTGATTGTCGCTTCCGTTGCGGTTGTGGAGGTGATGCTTGCGAAAATCGGCATGGTCCGAATTGCCATGCACACGCTGACACAAGGCGGCCAGGCCGCCAACATGGACCCCGAACAGTTGAATCAGGCGATTCAAAAGGGTGCGGCGATCGGAAGTATCGTCGTGAGGGCTGCCGCAATTGTGGGCGTACCATTTATTGTTCTGATCATTGCCGGATTCGGCCTGCTGATCTTGAATGGATTTTTCGGCGAGCGAGCCGGCTTCAAGCCGGTTTTTTCCGCCACGTGCTATGCGTATTTTCCCCATATTCTGGGTGCCATGATGGCTCTTGCCGTTATGATTTTCGGCGATCCCGATGCTTTCAATCCGCAGACTCCCTCGCCGTCGAACCTGGGATTTTTCCTGAATCCTCTCACCACGTCGCACGCAGCTTTTGCGCTAGCGAGTTCTCTTGATCTCTTCACGGTATGGTTTCTGATTTTGCTTGCCATCGGTTTGTCCCGTGTTGTCGGGGGAAACGTGAGGACGGGGCATATCTTTATGATCTACTTCGGGGCATGGGTCCTGCTGATTGTCGTCAAGGTGGGATTCGCGATGATGACTTGAGCTTTCCACCCTCGGCGGGATTAAATTTCGCGGTTGTCGCAAAAGGCCTGGGCACCATCGCCTAAGAGCGAGGAGACTCGGATGCTTGCGTCCGTCGTATGCGCAAACATCCATCTACAGACACGGAGGGAAAATGATCGAAGAGGATATTGAGGTTCGCATGCACGATGGATTGGCCGATGCAGTCCTCTACAGGCATGAGGACGGCGTGCAGAGGCCAGGCGTGATCCACCTGACGGACATCGGCGGCATCCGGGAATCGCACCGGAAGATGGCACGGCGACTGGCCGGTGAAGGTTACACCGTCCTGATGCCCAACGTCTTCTACCGCACCGGCCGCCCGCCGCTGATTGACTTTGACTGGCGCGCGGACCAGGAGCGGGCGAAGAAGCGCTTTGCGGAATTGATGGGGCCGCTTACTCCGGAAGCAATGGAACGCGATGCGGGCGACTATGTGGATTTTCTCGCAGCACAAAGTTTCGTGAGTGGGGGACCGATGGGCGTGGTCGGTTATTGCTTCACGGGCGCAATGGCAATGCGCACGGCTGCTGCCCGTGCCGAAAGGATAGCCGCGGCCGCGTCGTTCCACGGCGGCGGGCTTTATTCGGACTCTCCAACCAGTCCGCACCTTATTCTGCATCGCATCAAAGCACGACTCTATTTTGCCCACGCTGTCGAGGACCGCAGCATGCCCGCTGAGGCCATCGAGAAGTTCAATCAGGCGCTTAAGGACTGGGGCGGCCGCTATAAGAGCGAGGTTTATGAAGGCGCATACCACTCTTGGACCGTGCCCGACAGCCCGGTTTATAACCAACCGCAGGCTGAGCGCGCCTGGCAGAGGCTGACAGAACTGCTGGCAAGCGAGTTGAAATAGACGAATGCCAGCTTTATGGGTCATTAAGGGTAGTCGCGGAGGCTCTTGTGAAATACAAATTACCGGTTTGGTTGCTGCTCCTGCCCGCGACCGCTTTGGCCCAGCAGTTGCGGGCCCCCGAGATCGCGTATAAACCTGATGCGAACTTCCTTAAGCTCCCGCAGGGCATGTACCTGGGCGAAGCGGCAGGCGTTGCAGTGAATTCGAAAGACGACATTCTTGTTTACAACCGAGGCCAAAAAACCGCCTGATGGAGTTCGATCCCAAAGGAGATTATCTGCAAACAATCGGCAAAGGTCTTTGTGAGTTTGTTTTTGCCCAAAGCGTCAAAATTGATAAAAACGATAACATCTGGTGCGCGGACGAAGGCTCGAATACGGTGATCGAGTTGGATCCTACGGGGATGCACTTGAAGATGGTGCTGGGCCGCCGGCCCGAGCCCGTAAGCCACCTGCTGCCCGGCCAACCCGGACCGGCGCCTCCCGACTGGCAGTTTAATCGCCCAACGGACGTGGCTTTTGATTCGATGGGAGACATCTCCGTGACCGACGGGTATGTTAACTCGCGCGTCGTAAAATACGACGAATTCGGAAACAAGCTGAAAGAGTGGGGAACGCGCGGTACGGCGCCGGGCCGGTTCCACACGCCGCACACAATTGTCGTGGACGCACAGAGTAGGCTCTACGTCGGCGACCGCGAGAACAATCGGATCCAGATTTTTGATCCGGATGGAAACTTCATCGCCCAACGGACCAATGTTGGCGCGCCCTGGGCTTTGTGCATCAAGCCCGGACCGCACCAGGTGATCTACAGTTCAGATTCGCGGCCTGGCCATATTTACAAGCTCGATTTGAACGGCAACATTCTGGGTGTGTTCGGCAGGGCGGGTAAGCAGCCGGGCGAATTCGGCTGGGTGCATCAGATCGCCTGCCCGTCGGAAAACGTGCTGTTCGTCGGGGAGTTGCTGAACTGGCGAGTGCAGAGGTTCGTCCTGAATCCGCCGAAATAGCCCGATCGTTAGGGCCACTTGACGATTTGTGAATTACCGGGCAGTATCAATTGAGACCGCTATAATCGGGCCTGTAGCTCAGTTGGGAGAGCACCTGGTTTGCAACCAGGGGGTCAGGGGTTCGAATCCCCTCAGGTCCACCAGCCATGCTTCTATCGTCTCCAGGTTTTTCCTCATTCCGCGGCCGTCCACCCATCCAACCCTGGAGCCTCTTTTTTTCAGTGAGCGTGTAACAGAGCCGGAGGACGAATCTGAGGCGTATTTTTGATGGAATGTCCGATCGTTGGAACATTCTCGGTTGCATTCCTCGGGTGGATGGGTGTATTTTTGCGACGGGTCGTAAAGAAAAGACCGATGAAAATTTTCCGGAAGAGTCTGAGCAGCTCAAACCGGTCGGGCATGCAAGGACCCAATAGGGGGCACCGTGGCGGGCCAGGGGATGGATCGAAGGGAAGTGTTACGTGCGATGGCGATAGCAGCAGGGGCGAGCGCCTTTCCGGGTTTTTCGCGATGGGCCTTTGCCTGCGGAGACCATGTGAATGGCGGCAAGGTTCAGCCCCGGCCATCGGCATATTCTCCGCAGTTTTTCTCTCCGCACGAATACGCGACCGTCGAACGGTTAACTGACCTGATTATTCCCAATGATGGTACGCCGGGCGCCAAGGATGCCGGCGTTGCGGAATTCATCGACTTCATGGCCGCACACGATGCGAGTATCCAGTATCCATTCCGGCTTGGGCTCACGTGGCTTGACGCCGAAGCCGAACGGATTGATGGAAACCGTTTTCTTGATCTTGCGCCCGAGAAGCAGACCGAAATGCTCGGACGCCTTGCATACAAGGACCGATACCGGCAGGGCGAGGAAGACGGGCGCGCTTTTTTTGAACTTGTGCGGGAGTACACTGTGATGGGATATTACACCTCCAGAGTCGGGCTTGAGGCGCTCGACTATCCGGGTCTTAAACTCTACTCGGAATCTCCCGGGTGCCCCCATCAAGGCGACCCTGAGCACCGGCAGTTGCCGCCGGCAAAGTTCTGAAATCTGCCCCAATCACAGCGGACGCAGAAGAGGCCTGACATGGCGAGGAAAGTTTACGACGTCATCGTTGTCGGCACGGGAGCAGGCGGGGGTACAGCGATCAAGGCGCTTACCGAAGCGGGGCTTAGCGTCCTGGCGCTCAACGCCGGCCGAAGGCTCGATCCAGCGAAGGATTTCCGCAATCACCGCCAGCCCTACGACATGAAGTTCCGGGGCTTCGGTGATCCGCGCACACGGGCGCAATCCTATGGCTATATGGACAACGAATATGTCCAAGGCGTCTGGGAACACGAGATCACATACACGACAGCGCCCGGCACGCAATGGATGTGGCCGCGATGTTATGCCGTGGGCGGGAAAACTAATTTCTGGGGGCGCTCATCAGCGCGCTTCGGAGACATCGATTTCAAGGCGGCGCAAAGGGACGGCTATGACGTTGACTGGCCCGTGACCTATGAAGAGATTGCTCCTTATTACACACGCGCGGAAAAACTGATCGGAGTGGCCAGTACGGTCCAGAACAGGCCTTCGAACCCGGACGGCCACTACCTGCCGCCGATGAAGTTCCGCTGCCTCGATTACATCCTGCAAAGCGGCTGCGAGAAGGTCGGAGTCCCGTATCTGCCTGACCGGATAGCGCAACTGACGGTTGCGCATGCGGGTCACCCGCCATGCCACTACTGCGGCAATTGCACGGAAGGCTGCGATATCGGCTC
>JGI24721J44947_10003397_pt1 | contig 22467 bp, 23 predicted proteins | sample YelNatPaOPGAMG01_FD_44947 | JGI IMG/M metagenome (IMG submission 44947) | reverse complement strand
AACCAGTTCGGAAAGAAGCCTCAGCGCAGGAACAGAATGAGCAGCTCTGTGATCCATTTCAATCCGAGACAGGTGCAAAAGCAGGTAGGGATTCGCAGCAGACTCGCAGCGCTCATCATGAGCCTCCACACAACTCCAGAACGCAGCGCCCCAGCGATGGACGCGCACAACGCCGCCATTTCCGATGCCAACCGCCGATCCCGCGTGCCCAGTGGTGGCAGCATGACCCACGCAACGCTCTCCACACATACGGCCTGGTGAAGACGTACAGGCTCTAGGTTTGAAACGAGTTTGCCAGGGCGTCTGAGGGGCGTCGCTGTGGCGATGCCAGCGCCACCGACGTTGGCGCAACTATGCACGGACGCTTTGGCACGGAACTGTTCTTGTCTGGCGGAGCTGCACGGTGCCGAGCTCTTCGACGGGCAGTTGGCTACTATTCTGCAGGGCGCCCGGCCACGTGACCTGCGGCGACTTGCTCGCTGCAACGGGCTGCCACTCNACGACTCGCTTGAACACAGCACAAGCGAACGCACCGTCCAAGCAAGCTTTGGANTTGTTGTACTGACAGGATCCGATTGGGTGGACTCCGACCTAGACGATGCCGTCGATGACCAGAAGGAGGCGTGGACGTTGGTCACTGCTCGCGGCGCCGCGCAGCTTTCAGCCTCGATGCGTCTTAGCTTGAACTTGGCTCTAGAGCAACGTTGGAAACAACTCTATTTCTCGCGCGCGCGTGTCGAGGGCGTCCCCTCGAGTTCACCGAACGCCATCGCTGCCTCCGCGACACTGGGTCTTCCGTCAGGTGCGGTCTCATGGTCCGCAGCCTACGCTCAGCAAGAGCGAGAGACTAGACGCCAGCTGCGACTCGCTTGTGCGCGTTTGCGACACCGACGAATCGAAATGGAGCAAGAGCGCGCATCCAAACGCATTCGAGTCCTGCCTCTGCACACAGTGACCTCGCAACGCGCCTCCCTTGTGGAGCTTCAGTCCGAGAGACTCTCCGAAACGAGTTCCATCGCCTTGACCTCGCGACACAAGCTGAACGAGACCAGTACCCGGACGCGTCTTGTCGCCCGTTTTCGACATTGCTCGCCGTCATTCAGGAAACTTTCCGGTACATAAGAGAGAAACTGAGATAACGCTTTACTCGCGTATGGATGTTGGGCACGGATATGCAGATGCGTTTTTGCGAGCAGGACTCAGACTGACACCTGCCCGAGGCCAAGTGCTGCGCCCGGAGGATCCAGGTCCTGGTATGAATCAAGCGAGCAGCGTCCTGCACCAGATCTCATATCCGCATCGTTGGTGTGTAAAACTTATGCTGCCGCTGCTCACAACATATCCAGACGAGCGCCGGTGCGGATGCATCCTGCGGCAAAGCCGTGGTACGCGCTCAGAGGTGTTTGCTGCTGGGGTGGCGTGAGCGCAAGCAAGACGGACGTCGTCCCTGCCTCAGAGCAGCGCACGGACTTGCACCAAGTGGGTAACGCCTTCGACACGTTCGTCGTGCACAGCACTGCTTGACAAAGCACCTGCTCAAACAACATACGTTGCAAACTTTGAGGTCATGTAGACCGGTGCAGTCCAATCGGGCAACGCGTTAGACCAGAGGCTTGGACTCAGTTCGCTGCGGTTCTCTCCATAACGCGTTGCCATCACATCGAAAACGACGGCAGGCTCCGTGTTGTTTCGCTCGACAATCAGCGACATGTTCCATATATGCGGTGTGCCGTGTCCCGCGACGTGTCGAATAAAGTGTCGACGAGTCTGGCCCTGGTTCGGGGCGTCGGCAGTGAGGCTCCACTGGCGCACTGCGGCATCGAAGACCAGTGCACTCCAGTGAGCCCGCAGTGCCTGGATTTCCAGGGTGAGCGCTCGACACACCAGCGTCGCGTTATCGGCTGCTTCAGCGCGCGGAAGATGCGCTGGTGGTACGCACTCCACCAACGCGTCCTCTTTGACCAGTAGACGCGGCATCGCGACTGACTCGAGCACACCNGCGCCAAACGAATCTTCCGGACACTGGATACCGGCATGGTGGACAAGCTTCTCTAGAGGTGCCACATTCGCGAAGATCGAGCGCTTACTCCGATACCCCCAGGTAAAGCGGTTTGGTTCACAGTGTTGGAAGCGCGCTTTCGGGAGCACGCGCTCCAACGGATACGGATCCAGACCAGCGATACCGACCAAGCACACCTGCGGAGCTGAAGCCATCTGTGCTGGAGCCGAGGCACGGGCGCGCTGCTCGACGTGCACCTGTAGTGGCTGCTGCGCGCACATGTGCTGAACGACGAGACGCTTCGGTGCTTGCGGCGAATAAGGCACCGCACCGAGCCAGTGCGGCACCAGGAGCGCAACACCCCCGACCAGAAATACTGCCAGCGCAAGGCGAATAGCGCCTCGCATCCATGCCTTGCGTATGCTCAGGAGCGGAAGCCAGAGCATGTATCCCCAGTGAATTGCGAGATAGGCCGTCAACGCAGCCACAGCGAATTCCACGCGAGCACCGGAGCCGGCCATACCCATGAGCGGGGCAAAGGTTTCCAGGGTCATCAGCACCGGCGGCAGGTGGATAAGTTGCGTCGCAACTGCGAAGCAGAAAAATCGCAGGAACACGTAAACCATCGGTCGACTGGTATGTCGCCACGGCCAAGCGATGATTGAACCGAGAATGTGCACACTCGCTTGGAATGCCCACAAGTACACCATGGTGAGTTCGATCCAGAAGCCTAGCAACAGCGCCAGTGCCATAAAGTACACGGCTACAGCGCGTTCGATGCGCTCGAACCGAGGAATCGGATTCTCCGGCATCGCTATGTGATGGGCAGCATGCTTGGGATCCAGGAGTCGACCAGCGACGACAAGCGCGATGGCAACTGCAGGTGCTCCGTACAGGCACGGCAACACGAGCATGTGGCGCCCGTACCAAATCATCGGCGGTTTCGGCCCCGGGAGAAGGAAGGACATTATGCTAGCGAGCGCCAGCGCAGTTAAAAACCCGGTGGCAGCACCCAAGAGCACAGCCAGCACTGCACGAAACTGGGATGGTGTCGCGTCGTCCAGCGCAGGCTCTGCGGTAGCACCGGCGCGTCTATTCCGCCTTGTGAAGCATCGCGATGGTTGCCAGATCAGGAGTACAAGGATCCCCGCCATCGCCATGTAAACTCGGTACGCTTTTCGATGGTTGAAATAGAAAACCTTCGCGCTGAGGACATCGAAGAACGCCAACGGTTCGGGGTCTTTGCGGGCTCCGTCTTCCGGGTGTCGCGGGACCGACACCTCGCTGCAAACACTTTCGGCGCGCTCGTGTGCGGCCATCCGCAGGAGCGCCCAAACGTTATCGCCCATATGCTGGATCGAGCCAACGTCCACGCGAGACGGCATATCGTAACGCGTGTGGTAAGTGTACCCGTGCAAGTGGAAGGCCAGATCCACTCCAGTAACACCTGCGGTCTCGCTGAACATTCGATAGTCCGTCTCCGCTGGAATCAGGTTGCGTTCAAAGATGTCCTGAACGTAGGATCCCGTGTGTGGATGAGGCACTGCGTCTGCGTAGAGTTTCATCAGCCACGGGGAGCGCGTATCGTAACGGAAGAGCAGTTCCGGACCAATGCCGGCACCAGCCGACTCCAGGTTCAGCAACATTGCCGTCGAATTGATCGTCGGATGACCGCTCACAAACGCATGCGAACCAAGCAGGATCGCCTCCTCGGCACCATTGAAAAGAAAGACCAGTGGGGCACGTAGCCACGGTGTGCCGTGCGCCACATAATACTGCCTATTCGTATAGAGGATAAGGCGCACCAGTTCCAGCATAACGGCAATGGGTGCCAGGGCGTCTGAGGCCCCCGGCGACCCCGGTGCGGTGTCGTAGTGCGAGTTCACTACAATCGACTTCGGACAGACAAAGGCGAATGCTGACGTTGCTGTATCATTTGTCGCTACCAGTGGTTCCAAACGCAGGATTATGTTGGAAATGTTGGTGTACGCGTTGGTGATGCTCTGTTCGCCGAGCTGCGAAAAGTCCATCTCGAACGAGCCGTTTCCCCACTGACGTTCGACCAATGCTCGCAATCCCAACGTTTTTGTCAAGTCGTCAGCTGCATTCAGGCGCTCACAAGTAGTGCTGCATCCTCCAGAACGAATCATTGCACTGAGTTTTCGTTCAATGAAGGCTGCATTCGCCTCAGCCCGCCGACTGCCGACGACCGCAGGCCCAGCAAGCTGCACCAGATGCTCGCGTGCTCGTTCCCCCGAAAAAAGTGAATCGGACGCACTCGCTGATAAAGCTCTCGGAACAGCGTACCAGGCGTGGATAGTCACAAAGAACGCAATGCAAAACAAGAGCAGCACCAGCACGAGCGCCAGCACACCGCGGCAAGCACAAGGCACCCGTACCACCGCACTTGCATGTTTCACAGCTCGTTTATGCAGCTTGGCGTTGTGCTCACCTTTCTGGCCTACGTTTTCATTCGTATTACTCATAGGTCCTAAAACAAGAAATAGACACCAAGTTATCGCAGAGAATTGCCTAGCACAAAAGCGCCCTACGGATCATGAACGCTTCGAACTCGGCTCTGGACGCGTCGAGATTCGCACAGGTCGCCAGCGATACGAGGAACAACACTGCTCGTGCGGGTTCCAGTGCTGGCGGCGGGGGGGCGCGCGTGCGGCACGACAGTCTCGTCCTGTGTATATGCGCATCTTTCATGGTGTATGTCTTTATTTCATTGTTTCTGCGTAGGTTTCATCGTCCAGTCGAGTGGTTGTTCCATGTTTTCGAGTGAATGCGCGAGCGTCGAATGGTATCGCTAGCTTCGAGACGAGATGCCGTTTCGCATTGCTCCGGATCATTGTGTGGGCGTCGGAAACGGCATCGAAGATAACGACGGTACTGACGACAGCATTCACGACAGCAGCAGCGCATAGGTGTACGCCCACAGAGCGCATGGATCGCCAGGAGTTCGCGCAAAGCCTTGAGCGTCGCCGCAACCAGCGGGAGCACGTTACAACCGTCGATAGACAAGGTGCCGTACCCGGTTGTCTCTTTCAGGGATGGCGAGGCACAGGATGCACCTACGTGCGCCGAACCGCAGCTCTGCTGCATGTGCATGGAACCGCACGCTTGTACTTGCGTATCGCACAAGCAGTGGACGCGGCATGATACGAATGTCGTGGCGTCAGTCGTGAGCCGGGCATCCAGCATGCGACCCAAAACAGTCTTTCATTCGTTTGCTGTGGTCTCAGAGTCGTGCTGACTGGTGCGGCACGCGGCTATGCAGCATACGTATCGTACACACGCACGAAGGAGATGTTGTTCTGGAGGAAAGTCTTGTTCTGGAGGCGTGGAACGGGAACATCTTCTGTTTATTCGGTTAATCCTGGTCATGTACGCGTACCCGAGGGTATCTGGTCTCTTCTACCACCCCTGAGACAGATCATCTCCCAGATAGAAAGGGAGTACGGCGCTCAAGAAGGCGATGCGAGTGCGGAGGCCGTCACGCGATGCACCGGAATTTTCGATCCGCGTCTGTGCTGGTCATTGCGCTGCACACGACGGCGTCTAGGCAGCGGAGTTTGTGGTACTACAGCAGATACTGCTATCTGGTACGTGATTTTGCGACGTGGATCAGCAAGGTTGCTATTTAAGAGAATCTTTGCTTTGGTTGGTAGCTCACTGATAAGACTCTGTTCGAGCGGCGTCACGCGGCTGAAGAGGCCTTTTTTCAGACAACTACCGCGCGGGTCCATACAGGGGTTGTACGCTTCAGGAAACGGGACGCAGCGCTTGTTCGCTTGACTCGGGGAAACTGGTTGCATTATTGGTGACTACTCAACGGAAAGTCGTTCGTTAGTGACACGTAGCGCTCGTTGGTACCGCTTTTGGAGACGAATCGCAAAAGTGGTGGATAGCTGTCTTCGGTTTGCCTTGTCGCCGTTTGTATGCCGACAGCAACGTACGCCGCACTTATTCACGCAGACCTGGATGTGCTCTGGGGTTTACTGCTTGACAAGCTCCAGAGTGACGAACAGTTTATGCCCGGACTTGAGCGGGCTGAAATTGTACCTCTTTCAGTTGCTGAGGATCCCACAGGTGTTGCTAGGTTTCGACAACAGCACGATCGACGTCTGTACTTTTCAGATGGTCGCCTCGTTGAGGAGCGCGTCACAATCGACGAGGAGCGGAAAAATATTCTCCTCGAGCTACGAAATGACGCACGTTATACCGGCTACGTGTCGACAGTGCTTTTGCCGTGTCCTTTTCCGGAAGCGACCTCCGGTGCCCATGTTCTAGTCCGAACGATGGACTGGCGGGCAAAACGCAGCCTCACTGATGACGAGATTGAGGAGGGCGAGCTTCTTGCCACCAAAATCAGAGAGTCGACTCTTCGCCTGAAACACGAAGTGGAATCGTTGCGCTGGAGTCTCGATGACTCCAAAGATCCCGATGATGAATAACGCACGGTGCGTACCCGTGAACAGGAGTGATCCCGACCGGCGCTGCATATCAACGACATCGCGCGACGAAAGCGAGGTTTTTCTGTTTAAACTTGTCTTTGGCTTGGTTCGCATCGTCAACGTATAGACAGTCATCGTAGGAGCAGGAGGCATGTGCGGGATGCGTCATTTGCGGACGGATGCACATCGTTCTTCGATGGTGCGGAGATGTCGGCGTAGATCACCACAAGCGGAAGCAAGCAACAATCACCTCTCTGATGCAATTATTCCCCAATATACATAAATGTTCGTGAAACAAAAAATGTCCCACGACCGTGTAGGGTAAATGGAAAACCATTCGAAGACGCCTCCCATCCCTTTTCGACCTCCGACTGCTATCGGTTCTAGTTTCTGCTTGTACACATCGAGCGGGAGAGGATGCCCTGCAAAGTTCGCTCGCGTCGGCTCCGCGGGTCTAGTCTCCAGTGCTACACATTGTGTGATATTGACGGCGGCGTTGAGGTCTGGGCTCACGAACTCCTTGCGTACATTGACACCGGTTGAACGCACCTTTGCAAGGATTTCTCAGACCCGTACCCTCTGTGCGACAAAAGTCTCGTTATCGTCCCGTCGGGAGGCACTATTTTTCGCCTATTCGCCCTCTTCGTCTTCGTCGTCACTTGCGCCTCTGCGCTCGATGGTCGACAAGAGGAGGATTGTTTCCGGCACCGGCATTGACTGTCATCCAGGATTGCCGACTTGCATGTCCATGCCTTTCACTTAGATTTCTGTTTCCTCAAATAAACATACTTCGAATGCGCATGGTATAAATTGTGAAAAAGCAATTCAGTACACACATCTGGGGGGGCGGAACACAATTCCGGAGAAAGAATTGACAGAGCGGTTTGTCTCGGTTGTCAGGGTCCACGAAACGACCACGAGGCAACACCGTTCTTTCACTAGGCTCGCAGGACAGCGACCAATTCACAGTCCTGCCCAAGCTGCTGTCTCTTTGCGCCTCAGGGGAACCGATTATGTAGGACTTGACTAATTCATTGCGTCTCATGATCATTGGAGCTTACATCGTGCCCTTGATCCGGTGGACACGTATTTGAGTTCGCCCATACGCACCAGCGTTGAGCCTCGACATCTGACAAGGTGCTTGACCGGCGCGATAAGCCTCCCGGAGCCTGCAGTCGTCTTCCGTGAGTCAGGTACCCTCTATCAGATCGTCCTCTTCGGGATCTTCGGTGTCTTCCTGTGGCATGTCGGAAGCGTATGCGCCGTCGTCGTTCTCGACGTCGCTGTTTTCAGGCTCTTTCCGCTTGCGCTCAACCCGCGCTTGCCGTGCCTGCGCCTTGCGCCGCTCGTTCAGCATGCGCCAGTTTTGAACGAACTGCTCTACTTCGACCGCGAAGTCCTCAAACTCGGTCCTCCGAAGCGCTTCTATAACGTCATCCATGTTCAACGTGGTGCGTTTTCGCTCTGCCCCAACTGCAGTCGAAATTGCGGTAATGTACGACACGAAAACGGTGGCTGCGGCGGAGAAGGCCAACTGCGCGTCCTTGTCCAGCTGGACGCGTCGAGCCTCGGAGGCGCCGTCTTCCCGCGGGACCAGCTCATCAGACAGCAGCTTGTCCAGTTTCCGACGTATGATCTTTTTCAAGGTCGCTGCCGGGAAACGGAGGGACTCGTCGATCTCAATCTGCAGATGAGACATAGGTCCAACGGCAACTTCCGCGTACACGCCAACATGCAATCGAGATGCTGTCCCCGAGATGCGTCCAAGGCGATGCCGACGACAGCGCCATGCGCGGGTGCGTGTACAGGAGGCGCGTGGACACGTGTCCATTGACGATGCGTGCCTTCGCCGGGGCGCGCTGCTTCCGCATACCGCTCGACGCGCGAGCGAGCAAGTTTGCGTCAGGATTCCGTGGGCTCGTTTGGAAAAAGGTTGCTATTTGCGAAGGAGAATTTGGTTGCGGACTGTGGAACTTGGATTCGGACGATGATTGATGGTTGGTTTTGCAGGCGCCAATACCATATGTGCGCTCGGGGAGCTGAGGTAGGTATCATCGATGCGACGTCATAACCGAGGCGCTTAGTTTCATGATTGCCTGGGCGATATTATGAGCTTTCTTCTGAAACGGCTACAAACGTGGCGGATGCCGCAACAACGGTTCAATTTCATCGACGATTCAGGGCTAGGTTTGGTAGCTGCGCGCGCGGAAAAGAGTGCGATGACAGTGACGAATATGCTGGCGTAGGCAGTGTGCCCGTGAACAGCCGCAGGTTGTTTGTTTTTGTCCGAGTTGCGTTTCATGGACACTTTATTGAGTGCGAATGGACTACCGCACCGTTACCATTGTGCTGGACGGGCTCTTGATTGATAAGCGCAAAATGCTGCACGGAACCGAGCTTGTATTCAGCGTGCTAGAACCGGTTTTGAGCTCGAGTCGATCCTTGCAGCCCAGTGCGCGTCCGCGAGAAGCGTCATTCGCTGAACTACATGGAGGTAGCTGCCGACTGCCGAACAGAGATAGTCGACGCAGTTGGGAGCCGGTCAGCCGGCCGAAGATAGCACAAACTCACGTACTGGCTCGCTCGGGACTGCATCGATCAGCTCTGAGCTTGCCCTCTTCTTTCGGTGACCGGCCGTCCCGCTCATCCAGCTTTCCGAACTGACGCATGCCGCATATCCATGATATGAATTCTACTGCCAATGCGAGGCATTTTCATATTCCAACTGGTGCATCGAGCGGAATGTGTAAAAACACTGTCAATAATGTAAGAGTCGTCCACGGGATGCGGCGCCTTACGGCCAGTCTCAAAGCAGGGTGTCGAGGGAGCACGNGCNGTCGGACCATTGGCTGTCTGTGCGAAATGGCCTTTCTCAGGGCGCCCGCACAACAGGTCTCGAATCAGACGGATTTGCTGTTCGGCATATGGCACGCACTGAGCGCGTCGCCGAAACCTGTGAGTTTTAGTGATAGGCAATNCGGAGAGCCGCCTGACAGTGTGTAGCGATTTTTANACGAGATGGNTGGTGCATGCCAGTCAGCATCTAGAAGAAGGGGTCCAGTTTGCCAATTAAGGCTAAACTCTAAAGTTTCGGTCTCTTTCTATAGTCGTCAACGCAAGCCTTTGCTGGATTCTCGGTGGTCGCTTCCTTTTTGCTCACTCATATCCGGCTTTAAAAAAGACGAGCTCTTCTGGAACCCCAGCTCCGCTGTCAGCAGTGGAGGGATGTTAACGGTGGCGTTCGCTTCCCGATTTTGGTGGTCCCGGCTGTTGTCGACAAACTTCATGCACAGGCGCAAGGCTGCAGTAAAGGCTTCGCTTCTCATTTCCATTTTCTTTTCATACGAACTGGGTGTCTCCCTCGCAGCGGCGACACTGGACTTTGTNCAGCGCTTTNACACGTANCCACCATATATTTTACCTTGGGGGCATTCCGGTGGCGTATGACGCCTTGCTGCATCGCTCGGCACATGGCGTTGGAGGGAATAGAAGGCACCCGGCGAAGCGCTGGCCCCCTTCCAAGCCCTGTGCCGTACCCCAGGTTCACGGGCTGCCTCTGGGTGGTCCGCTTAGCGACTAGTATCTCCATTGCACACGCATGCGCATGCTGTTCCATTCGATAGAGGATTTGTGGCACCCGATGCTATTCATGCAGAAACAAGTACCGGACGGAATATCCAGGCTGGAACTCGAGTCGAGAAAGGTCGTTCTGTATGCGCTCGTACGGTACAAAAGCAGCGTAGCACTGTCCACTCGAAGCGGTCACTGCGATGAGTAAATTCCGTGTCCGAGACTCTTTTCCATGCAGACAGAAGAGGCGTGAGCACCTGGAAACATATCGCCTGAGAACTATCTTGCTGCTGTTGCAGCAGCAGCAGAATTCCATGTAGCCGATTGCCAAGAGGAGAGGTGGCTATGCCTTTCGAACGGAATCGATACATTGATTTGCGAAATTCATTGAGCTTTAGGCATCACCTCCTAAAGCAGTCGTTAAGCGACGCTCTCGAGTTTTCCCCTCATCAACCCAGCGGAGCGAGTAGCCGCGTCTCCGAGTTCCCATGAAACAAAAAAGATCGAAAAATTGAAGAATGCTTCATGTGCGCATACTACACACAGGACAGAACAATATTCGGTGCTTGTACGTATGAGCTAGATCATGATATCGGTAATGTATGGAACCCTTGTTCGAGGGCGTCGCGAATCATCTTGATGCCGATGTTGTTGCGAATTCCAGCACCAATGTGTCAATCGTGCCACTCCGAAATGACGACCGAAAGTCCTAAAACTACGCATGAACGGATAGCCCTTTACTGCTTCATGCTTCATCCCAAGGCTGTACACCCAGCAAAAAAACTCAGAAAATATCGCAAAGCTGACGCCCGGCAATCAGTGCGGTGGCCCAGTGTCATATGACTCGGAGGTAGGACGGTGATCTGCGGGGCGCCCAGCACCGCAACCATNCCCGCATAACACAAAAACACAAATTGAAACCATAAAGCGAGTAAAAGTCATTTCGAATTCATATTACAAACCATGCATTCCTCCGATGAGACCAAGCATATAACGCTGTGACGAATACCGCAGGAGCAACTACATATCATACGAATGCCAAGTGGACCACTGGTACAGCTTTGTCCGAATTTTCACTCCTCCCAAAGCGTCTCCAAGCGCCTCAAGTCGCCGTTCAAGCTGAGCGCGAGCGCAGGCAACACCACGCGAACGCTCTGCATGCGTGCACGCTCCGGCGAGCGATCGTGCATACGGCCATGTGGTTGCGTTTCCAGTCGAGCACTAGTCTTTCCCCTGATTGCCAGCAATGCTCTCACATCCGATGGAATCCTGGAGAATCCATCGATTCGACACCATCATTAAACTAGGAGTATGCAGGTGCAAAGGCGAATGTAGAGCACAAAGCTAGTTTTCGCCTAATCCATGGCACCGCTCGCGCTTCCGATGGTTTTGTTTGGATGCATCGATCCGACACACCATCCGTAAACGAGGCACACATCCGGCAATGGCGCGAAAGATGCCGGGCGCGCAGGCCTGCGGGCGAAACGCCCCTCCCGCTGCCCCCTGGATCCGGAAATCGCTGCACAGGCGCACGCAGCGATGGCGCGAAAGCCATTCAAATCGCGCGTTCGGGATCCGCCCGGGCGCGCAGGCCTGCGCAGCGCCCTCCGAAACGGAACTCGGCTACATCTCCGGCGCTACGCTGCAGCGCTCTGCTCTGGCCTTGGGAAATACGGAGCATATCCAGTGCGTCTGGTCGGCATACCGTATGTGGGGAGAAAAGCAGCGTGCAGACACTGTGGTTGAAAATGATGTCCTTATCGAGTATTATGACGATCCTGCTGAGATAAACAGGGCGTTCGAATCTCAAACTGCTGTAGGTAAACAGAGCAGTGGTGCGCGCGACGCTCGTCGGGCCGCTGTTCCTGAACCGTACAGCGACGAGAGTGCAGCGCCACCGTCGGAATCACGGTTGAAGAGTTTTTCTTCGTGTGCGCGCAGCTCTCTTGAACGAGTGCGGAACGTTCTTCACTACTCGGATACGACCACAATTGGGGCTGGTATCGGCGTCTTGGTCTGGTTCGGCTGGAGGCAGGCAGTGCGCTCTGCCCGAAAACGCGCGCAGCAGCGTGCGCCTGATGTTCAACACGGACTGGAGCGGCGTCTGTTTCTTGCAATTTTGGGTCATGGTCTCGGCATGCGCTATCTGAACGAGAAAATGAATCCAGCCCTGAGCGGATCGATTGCCCGTTTAGCGCCAAAACTATATGAGGAGACGTCTCCATTGGGCTCCGATTCCCTTATAACTCCAGATGGGACACCTTTAAAAACTGGCAGCGATTTCCCTCACGATAAAACGCAGTATCGAGCGCTGTTAGCAACTCGGCAAACAGAGCACGTTATGCGAAATGCGTTTGATCAAGTGAGTGCAAGCCGCCCGCTACGGCGCGATCGTGCAGACAATGAATCAGAGGTGTCTCCTGCGACCCCAATGGAGAAGCCACGGCCTTTTCTGCGCGCGCCGCGTGTGCAAGCTCGCCCCAACGGCCGCGCTCCCTGTGCTTTTGTCACCGTTTGTTCTTCCGGAACATACGTGTTGCCAGCGGTGGTGCTTGCTTCTACCCTGCAACAGTACCATGCCGGCATTCCAATGATATGTTTGGTGGTGTCCACCGCGGTGGATAAATGGCATCGCGAGGTCCTTTCGAGAGCTGGCTGGGATGTCCGCTCCTGTTCGAGTTTTCTGAGCGATCTCGAGTGGCAGGGATTTCTCAGCTCCAGAGATCTCTCCAACCGCGAGCTGAAAAGACCCTTTTCCCGCCGCGCAGTGCGGCATGGAACTGCGTCGCACGCTGCATCCAGGTTCACGGATGCGCACGATCAGTGGGAACGCTCCACATTCGACAAACTGAATATCTGGGAGTTGGTCGACTTTGAGAAACTCATCTACCTCGATGCGGACACCATCGTGCTCGGGGCGTTACATGAACTCTTCCGCTATGAAGAACTTGCCGCGGTCAAAAGTGGATGCGGTCTTTTCAACAGTGGAGTCATGGTCATCCATCCAGGTCTGCATACGTATCAGGCGCTGCGAAACTGCTTGCTTTACGAAGAATGGCGCTCGGCGTATACGCGCGGCTACCCCTTCCCCTATGGTGACCAGCCACTTCTCAACTACTTCTTCAAAGACACCTTCACAGAGCTGCCTGTTGCGTTCAATACCACCTGCCAGCGTCGATTTCGGAGTCGTCAGACGCGAGTACTCCACTTCAACGGCCCCATGAAGCCTTGGCACGTGGATCGGAGCTCTTGGTTCGCTGCTCAATGCTTTTGGAAACAACAGCGCTGGCGTCTTTGGTACCAAGAGTACGACCACGCCCTGAGCAGTTTCCGNGCGAACGCTGACCCTCCCGAAGAGCAGTGCTTTTGGGCCTAGCAATCGGTGAAAGCCAGGTTGCAATACCGACCACCGCCCNTACGACTTCTACAACCGCTGCTGCTGACGTTCTGGCACTAGGACTCCGGAACCAGCGCTGTTCGGGTTATACCTGTCAGTTCGTAGCTGTACCGCACTGCTGTCGCGAGGACCTGCGGGAACCGTGGTTGCCACAGCGCCTACGCTCCTGGTGCCATTCTACGGAAACTTGTGTACAATTGGGGATTTCACAACAACATCAAATCATGGACCATCGTTATCTACCACCACTGGGCACAGAATATCGTTCCCAGTGAATACATATGTGGTGCTCTAGTTTTGCTGGATTGCTGAACAGCACCATACCGGTGCCTTGGTCCACGCGAGAATCCAATGCCATCTATCCTAGCCAATGGTGTTTTGCATCGTCAGTCTTCAGCTTTCCAGCACAATGCCCATGCTGAGTACTAAACGATTCCGTCCAAAGCCCGATCGAAGCAATACCGCTGGAAGTTACGGAGGTGCGAGACATTTTCTCGACGTGGATCGAGGCGTTCAACTCCCGGTGGGAATGTGTTTGTCCGCGTGGTTGCTCGTGGAATCGTCCTATTGCAAGCCTCTCATGAGCGATTGCCTCGCAAGCTGACGTTCGGTCAGCAGCATGCGTACTATCCTATACATCCGGCTCTGTTTCGCTCTTTCTCTCGCCTCAAGTGTCTGAGCGGCACCAGTGCTCGCGATGTTCGTATCACGTCCTAATCTCGTTATGCGCTCCTGTATAAGCGACAAGCGTGCACCCCTCGCCGCGCGCTACAGCATGCCAAACGCCATAGGCTAACAACATCGAGCAAGGCAAATGATCGGTCATGTCGTTTTCCAGGTTATAGAGAGAGAGGGTTTCCTTATGCACGATTCTCGCATCCACGTACCCGGAACCGTTGGCAACAGCGGCGCTATCCCGTGGACTCCTGCCACAGGTCGTCCGCATGAGCCAGTCGGACGCTCATGTACTCCATGTAGGTGGAATCGCTTCCATCAGTCCCGAATTTTTCTGGGTCAGCAAGCTTTAGGTAGAATGCCCCCATGGTGCGCTGCACGAAGCGCTCGACATTGATCCGCTGATACTCTTGGCTTTTCGAAAATGGTCTCAAACGTTTCGATGTCTGGACTGTAGATGCTTTGATCGCCGATATGGCATGCCAACGCGTCAATGTATTATGGAAAAGCACGGGTGCGCACCCCTGATCCTATGATGAACTCGTCTTGCATCGTCTGTCCAAAGCATCAGCTGTGTTGTTGCACAAAGTTTTGATCGCCACATTCCAGACGAATGAGAGAAGCTGGTAGCCCTGCGTCCGGAACGCCAGCGAACAGTTGCTTGGCAGTGGGCGCCAGGGCGTGAGAAGCTAGCCGAGCCTTCCTCGAGCGACAAGCACTGCGATCCCTAGTGGCGTGCTGTGCCGTACTTTGTGGAGGAGGCCCTCAGTCGATCTGTATTCGTCGTGCAGCCTTTGCAACTTGTTTGATATAGATCTTCCCCGTACCGACTGTTCTTCGTTCCCGGCTTTTTGTGTCCTCGTTCCCGAAAGATCTGTTTCTTCAATGACTTGGAAGTTTCTTCTCCTTTTCCTCTACATGGCCGAATGTCAGGACTGTGATCCCTCGACCCTATATCCGTTTTCTTTCTTGAGACGCAGACGCCCTGAGATATGGGCGGCTCCGAAACTCACGCTCCCTACCCTTGTTCGCGTCTGTGGTTCTTCGGGTAGGCTCTCGTTACCTTATTCACCGCGAGATCTCACACGGGCCGAAGCGCGTATGCCACTCCCTGCAAGACTCGAGCAGCGAAGCAACCTAGCAGCTCAGCGCTAGTAAGGGCAGAGAATGGCTTGTTGCATGACGGTTTCGTGAACGCGGACGACTCGTCTATCGGTACCTCAGCATCAGCACGGCGTCTGAGTACAGAGACGGCGCCTTGGACATGCTTGAAGCGAGGCGAATAGGCTAGCATGAAGGGCAGCGGAACGCCAGTGTCAGCGTCGCATTCGTTGGCCGCTTGTCAGTCGTCGTATGCGATGTTGTCCAAGAGCTGGACGGGAGCCCTTGGGCAGGAGAAGGACAAGTGACATAGCGCTTTGACGAAAGATGACGCGTTGAGCGATGCTGTCGTCCTGACCGCTCGCAGTTGACGTCATCATTGAATAGCCGTCAGAGCGGGTATTCTCGGAATGCTCGTTGGTGTCCTGTTGACGAACAGCGGATTGCTCCTTCCTGGGTATCCGTAGACAAGTCCTCGATACCTCCGGAACGAGGTCGCATTGACTGAATGAGGCATATTTCTGTCCCTCGTGCGACGGGACGTTCACGTTTCAGCACGAAACCGATGGTAGGTTGTTCATCGCGGGACGATCTCTCCTACAGGCATGCTTTGCTGTCTTTGCGCATCTGTGTCTCTTCATCACCGTTCGTATCAATGGTATGGAAAGTGCACATGCTGATGTTCGTCTACGAGTGTTTCGTGGGATACCTACGCAGTGGAATGGATTGGCGGGGCGATCGTTGTGCACAAGGGATTTTTGATCATTTGTTTTGGTGCACGACACTCAGAATAAGGACTACGAGACGGGTTGTTGGTTCGTTGGTTCATCTACGTGCTCCACATGGAATGACTGACTTTTACAGGTAAGGTCGTCGTCTTCCACGAACTACCAGTGACAGCATGAAGTATTTGCGTGAGCTTTTTCATCTCATGCTATTCGTAAGCATCTGCGAGTAAACTATAAACGAGAACGAAAAGGACGTGCTGATCCGGGTGGTCCAGAAATTTTCGTGCCCCATAAGGAAGCATCACAGCCTGAAAAGCTGGTGGATAAACAACGCACCCGTTATCGGTTTACACGGTGCCTTGGTGGAAACAGAGCGTTGGACGGGGCTTCTGGGGACCTTGCGCTGTTCCGGTCCCCGGAATGTGTGTCTTGATTATCTGTGACGGGAGCTAGCACCCATGAGTCACGATTTTCGAGCACAGCTCACCGAGGATAGTTTCCGGCAAGCCGCAGCACGGCGAGCACACTGGCTGCCCACGCTGTACGCCAAACCCTGGCAACCACAGCAGCAGCAGCAGCAGTCGTGGACGAGCTGGGAACTCGCAGCGAAGGGCACCCTGAACGAGTCCTCGTTGCGGGTGACGACCCAGCTGCTACCGGTAGCTTCGGGAAGCGCTTCTGCGGGCGGCTCAGTAGACGCTTCGCTGGTGCTGGTGGTGCTGATCGGTGACCTCGCAGGCCGCGTATGGCTAGGACGCTGGCCTCTGCATCTGCAGTCGTTGTCGGACGCCTCTAGTCCGGCCGCGCCCGCAGTGGACGCTCCAGTGACCTTGTCGCTGCTCCGAGAGGCTGGTGCGGGGCGAGTCACGGCCCTGGTACGAGCACACCTGCCGTCAACTGCAGCTCCAGAGAGCACGGCAGCGACTGGACTCGGAAACGGCAGGTTCTTCAGTCTTGCCGGCTTTGCAGATGGGACGGTCACGCTACTGGAAGCGCATATGCAACTGGGAGACGCATTCCCGCAGGAAGCGCATCCCAGACAACGAGTCTGGAAACCTGCTCCCCTGTTCGTCACATCGTGCTCATCGACTGCGACAGCATTACCCGCTATTACAGGCATCTCGTTTCTACCAGCTCATGTGCGCGTCCCTGCTTTCGTTGCCTGCAATGCAGCAGCCTCGCTTGGACTCGCAGTCATGGACGCAGCAGAGCCATGCGGTTTCCGAATCCTCGAGCAGGTGCATGTAGCAGGTGCTGCATCCGGGAGCGCTCTCGCGTCGCAGCCTCTGCTATCGAGCGTCGACGTCCATCCAGATGGTGCGTTGGTTGCCCTCGCAGCAACCTGGAGCGGACCAGCTTTCTGGGACATTCGAACTGCCAGAGTGTTCGGCCTGGACTCGGGCCCTCTCGCGTCACCGGCATCGACAACGCTGGGGCATCGGCAGGTACTCGTCCGCTGGCATCCAAACGGCTGGCATGTGGCCAGTGCTACTGCATCGGGTATCGTTGCGATCTGGGATGTGCGACAGTGTGGCTTTCATGGGGCGACAAAAACATCGAGTGGCTCGTTAGGCACCGGCCAGGGGTCGCCTCTGTACTGGATACCAGCACACTCTGGGGCACTGAGCGGTCTGGCGTTCGGAATGCTGCCCGGAAGTCACGAGATGTCCTCCAGCGGTGAATCACCTCGTGCGTTTCTGGTTTCTAGCGGCTTCGATGGGTCCATTCGATTCTGGGACGCGCGTACCTACGCCCTGACTGCCGACTGGCCTATTTTCCGTAATGGACAACGACCAAGTCTCGGGGTATGGACAGCAGCTCCGACTACTGCTGAGGCAAATGACACCGTACGGGTTATTGCTTCCGACGGTCGCAGCGTGCTGTGCGGTTTTCGCCCCGTCCACAGGTTATACGCATAGGGTGCACTCGACATGGACGGCGGAGGCAGGCGGGACGTAGCGGCTAGCACGCCCGTATCGCAGCGCCCCAGCTGGGCAAACGTTTCCTGGTTGTACATATTGACTAGTAATATCCATTGATTGCACAATATTTCGCCGCGTCTCTCTCGTACATATATGTACGGAAACGGAGAGCACCCAGCGAGATGCATGCTTTCCGGTCGTATATCTTGTCGAGACTTGCATATTGCGAACACCTACGCGAAAGCGTAACACACGCATGGGCCACCACTGACGGACGCTGTGGTGCAGTCGCTGGGCCTTTTGTACTGCAAGCGACTATCAAATACCCAGAGTCGTCGATCATGGTGTTGGTGCTGGCGTGCTCGCAGGAAAGCACTCAAAGCGCTCACAGAATGCCCAGTGTTCGGCAACTTCCGGGTCGGTTTGGCGCTCATCTGGACTCTGGAGAACAGCAGCTCGCAAACCGGACTGAATATCGAGCACGTAGAACGTTCCCGACGCCTCATCGTAGCGGTAGCGGAGTCGATATGCACCCAAACAAAGTGTATCTCGTCCGTTATCACCAGGAGGTAGCCAACAGTTGATTGACGAACCGGTCTTCGCAGCTGCATGTTCATGTTTCTGTTGTTGTTGTTGTTGTTGTTGTTGAGCAAAGGCGACGGCGCGCAGGCGAGCCTCGATATCCACTGCCGGTAGGTGAGCAACGAGCCACTGCAGCTTGTCACGAACCACGTCGGAGAGTACGCGCACTGGCACCCGTGCTGCCTCTGATGCCAGCAGATCATCCCAGATGGGCATCGTGAGCGCTGTTTCCGTCGAGAGCCAACCAACTCGCGCTCGCGGCTGATCGTGCAACGCACGCTGATAGGGTTCAATGCCGAGAATCGGTGTCGCGTTCAGGAGGTCGCAACCGCGTACAATGAGGTCCACTGTGGCCGCCTCGTTCGACGCTGACGAGACCGCTGGCTGCATATCGAAGACTTGCACCAGGGAGATACCGATCGCGTTTGGGCGATGCGGAGACCTCGTCGCAAAGACCCCTAATCGGCCTTGACCACGGTATCGCGGCGGTCGAACAAAACACCGCCACAACCCATGATTCCGATCTAGGTAGGAGATGACCCAGACCCAGTCTCCGATGTGAATATTCGATATCGTTGGCTCCTGCGCTCCGCCTCCGCCTCCGCCTCCTGGTGCTGCTATCCGAATGGTTGCTGGCGGCAAGCAGTCGCTCAGGTTCGGTTGACGGGGCGCCTCGCGTCGTTTTCGATACGCGGTGATGGCCCTTGCAATGATAGCGCAGTGTATACTCGGAGGCGGCTCGGTGACTTTTGCCGCAAGCGAAGCGCTTGCGTAGGGAGCTCGAGCATCGTCCGCATCGGGCATGCTTCCGCTGCTATGGGATTGGTTGCTGACACTGGATACGCGCTCGAGCGTCGGATCGACTGCAAGCGGAGAAGTCGATGCTGGTGCTGCCTGCTCGCTGCGAACTGGCTCAGGTCGGTACCGACTTCGCCGTGCCGGTTTCTCGTCACCATAAACAGCTGTTTGAGCGTCGCAGAAAAAGCGATATACCCGGCGGGTTTGTGCAGCAGGATCAGCGTCCGACTCGATAGCAGGAGCAGCAGCGGCGAGCTGGAGCAGTCTCGCCTGGGCACTGGCTAGTTGTTGACGAACCTGCTGTAGTCGCTGTTCAGCTGCGAGTCGTTGCACTAGCTTTTCCTCGTAAACCTGTTGTAAACGCGCCGCGTCGCTCTGGTTGAAGTCGATGAAAGCTCTTAGCTGAGAGCCTTGTTCGGCGGGCACCATTCGAGACCGCTGCTGTAACCAACGCGAGACACTGTCCAGGGCACCTGGGTATGTTCGGTGCATCCTCAGCGTCTCAAATCAGGAAAAGATGGAAGCGAACGACGCATGAAGACCGTGCACAGCCAGAGGAGGCCACGGGCATACAAGGGAACGTCGCTCTCGACAGAAAGCGGTTCCCGCACTTATGTCCGATTCCTTTTCGATGCAAATACGTTTACATAGACCGTGAATCCCAGATTGCGGGATGGATCATGGCTTTCGGGAAAGCGCCCGTCATGAAGCAACTACCTTGAATTTCCATCTCCCATACTTGCTTTCGGATATACTGGCCGTTTCGTATGTTGTATCGTGCACCGAGTACCTGTTTTGTGCGCTCGCCGTGGCGCTTATATCGCTGGAGCAGATATATCATGGGGATAGAACGGCTTTGGCACGCCACTGAGCACGTCGGATCGAGGAACGCTTCACCTGATACGGAGTCGAAGTATATGATCATTCTGCGAGCCTGCAAGCTGCACTGGCAGACGTACAGCCTGCGGCAGCGTGAAGCGATATCCTAGGAGTCCACTGCGACCAGGGCGACGCCCAGATGCAGCCTAACTGCACCTGATCCCAGAATGAGCTGCGTTTTGCGGACGAGCTGCTCAGATCTCACTAAAACACTTGCCACTGGAGGAAGCATGAAGCACGAGCTTGGTAGACTCGTCCGTCTCGCTGGCCTTCCGCCTAGAAGGCGAACTCTCGACCATGCGGAAACTTTCCCCCTATCAACGCTTATCGTAGATAGAGAACGGGATTGTTATCTCGCTCCTAAATAAAGGTTCGTTTCTGTTCCTATAAATGAATACAGACTGAATTCATACCAACTGACGGGCGCCGCCCAGTCTTTTTGATCTGCCGCATGCGATCGGAATCAGTTTCTTTAGGCACACTTCGAGCATCAGAGGCTGCCCCAGGAAGTTGGTTCGCCTCAAATCCCCGGGTCTCGTCTTCAACAACGTACATCGTCTGATATGGATAGCAGCGTTGAAGCCTCGGTTTACGAATTCCATGCGATTACTGATGCTGGTGGTACTCATCATTGCAAGGATTCCTCGAACTCTTGCCCTCAGTGCCGTTTGGTGCTCTGTCAGCTCTCCGTGCTTTTCAATCGCCGAAGCGCTCCATTGGCTTCTCTCCATCCCAACCTTCTGAGGTGTACAACCCAGCGCATCCATTAGATTTCTTATTTTTGAAAATGAATGCACTGCGTGATGTCCCTAGTTGAGGGCCTTCTCGGCGTGAGAAGGACTTGAGGAAGAAAGCCGACATTTGCCCCCGGCTCACCTTGGTGAACGCTCCAGCGATTTGCCCAGTGGAGCGATCAATACGCTTCGCGATAGAAAATCATCCGTCGATGCGTGGTTGAACCATGGACTCTACGAAGGAATGGAAAACAGCTATACCCCTGATAGAATCGGCAAACGCTCGAACGCAAGGCGAATGGTGAAATACCACGTTTTTCAATCAAGTCACCAAACGCCAGGGAAAACTCTTCGATGATTCGACATAGCGGGTGCTGTTGTCTGAGTATTCTGCAAGAGCGAAACTGAGGCCGCCAGATGAATCCCTTGTAACGACCACAGAGGATCTTGTCGATCTCTCCGAGTTCAATCGTTTGGACACCAAGCTCCCTTCACCCCGAATACCCATGTACGTCCCGACCGTTTCGTCCGAAGGGAGGCTCGTCGACTGAAAAAACAAACCAATATCCACGCGCTTCACGCGGATCTCAACGCTCCAGGAATACTGCAGATGCGATTTCGGTGGAAAATGGGCGTTCGTGAACTAGGACTGTTTTATTACGACTTTTTTCCCAGTGTTTTAAGGACCACGCGAACAAGAGGTTGTGAAACAGGGATGCCTGTGCCAGCCGCTATCGTCGCTTTCGCTTTCCGTAAGGTGATCAACGGGCCGTTCCCTGCCATAGACTGGAAGCAGACTTTGAACATATCAGTTTTTGGCACGGAGAGCATATCCTTCTCTCTTGCAGTGATCCTCAGCCATTTGAGCACTGATGTACGACTCACCCGAAGAAAGATTGCAGTCCTCCTTGTACTGTTCAGTAAAGCATATGTCGTACAGGCATTTCGTCCACGATCTGTATGGTATATTGCATCGTGATTTCGATCGCATGCTCTCTACCATGAAATCGCACGCTTTGACACACGTCCGGTGCGGAACACTATTGACCTGCAAGACTAGAGAAGACCCGACTTGGAACGCAACTTTGCTCTAGGAAACTGTTTGACGCAGTGCAGCGACAAACCTTCCCACTTTGGATACCCTGGAGTCCGCCGTGCCGGAGCTTTGGTTGAGCGTTAGCGGCTTCGGTACAAGTTACTCTGGACGATCAGGCTCTCTGGCAGTGCGTGCTGCAACAATGAATGGAGCCCCCGTCCACTGAACGGTGACGCGAACGGTCCACGTTTGCCTCGGACAGGGCTGGAGTTCTCAGCAGACCCCGGCCTCGGGGACGATCCTTTCCTTCAAAAGCGCTCTGGTTGGCACCAGGACCTAACTGGAACCGTCGCGAATGGCCAAGCAGCTCGCACCAGTACTGTCGTACGCTTCGTGGTTCCGAAGCGCACGCCTCGGCATGTCCAGCTTCGAACTACTCGCCCGCGGCTCGGGCTGTTTTGTACGTGGCGACAGTGAAGGCGCGAGCTTCGCTCACGCTGTTGTTTCAGCTCATGTCGCGGCGCCACAACGCTTTCGACACTACTTCCCCCAAGGCTGGCTGCAATACGTCCGCGACATCGACTGC
>JGI24721J44947_10003387_pt1 | contig 22510 bp, 15 predicted proteins | sample YelNatPaOPGAMG01_FD_44947 | JGI IMG/M metagenome (IMG submission 44947) | reverse complement strand
CCATAGCAACTTAGCTTCCTTTTAGCTAGCGTTCACTTGATAAATATTCTACTAGCATGCTTTTGAATGAAGGCAAAAAACCAAACTACCCCCTCTGGAGTTTTACTCCAGAGGGGGTAAAATTTCTTGACTTACGCGCCTTCGCCTACAAAGGCTTTAAAGGAGCACTCCATTTGTTTCAATTTTCGGTGTTATCTGGTTGGCGGGTTCGTTCATGAAGGTTCTTCCATGGCCAGTGAGTAGTCAAAAGCGGCCTTAGCGTGTATTTTAAGCGTATTCAGCAATGGTATTTCCAGCTCGCTCTGAGAAATAATGAGTGGCAGTTCTGTACAGCCTAAAATTATGGCATCCACATNGTTTTGCCTGGCGAAGTCTTTGACGATCCTCAGCAAGTCATTTTTGGTTTCGTTTTTGAAGATACCTCGCACAAATTCCGTTACTATCTTCCCGTGAATGTAGTCCTGCGATTCAGGGTCAGGCGCGATCATCTGCAATTTTAGCTTTTCGAAGGGGACTCTGTAGAATTCTCCCTGCATTACAATTTTCGTGCCAAGTATCCCTAGTTTAGCTAAACCTCTTCTTTTAGCCTCTTTGGCTGTTTCTTCCGCTATGCTCAACAACGGAATTGGAGAGGCTTTTGCTAATTCATCGTAAAAAATGTGAGGAGTATTGGAGGCCATTATGGCAAAGTCAGCACCTGCCCTATGTAGAGCATTAATTGCGTTGAAGAGAAGCGCTTTTGCTTTCTCAAAGTCCTTGTACAGTTCAATATGAGTTGCCCATTCTTCCTCATTAAGGTTGTAAATTATCATTTCAGGACATTTATATTCCCACTTCTGACGGGATAACGAGATAATCTCTTTGTAATACTCGATCGTAGACTCGGGACCCATTCCGCCTAGGATTCCTAATTTTTTCATTAATTTAAATGCCCCCTTACGTTTCTGATTCTATAAACTGTACCTTATTTATGTGGGAATAGCCTTATATCCAAATCGCATGTCCTGCTCAGGCACCAAGCATTGATACCGGAGAACTTAGGCATCAATCTGCCCGACGATTTCCTTTTCAGCAAATATGGCAGGAGTACCGCCTGTGTGCCAGAACATAGCATTGCATCCTTGAGGTATTGTTCCCTTTTTAAGATAATCAAGAAAAGCTGACATGGCCTTGGCTGTGTAAACTGGGTCCAGAACAATACCTTCTTCCATGGCTAACTCCTTTATTGCGTTAGTTGACTTTTCGCAAGGCTTTTCATAACCTTCTCCGATATACCCTGTTTCTATTGTGATTTCGTTTTCGTCAACTCTTTTATTTATTCCGAGGTTGTTTAGTACTTCGTTGGCCATTTCTGCAATCCTTTTCGCCTTGTCTTCCGGCTCCGAGTCCACGCTTACAGAGATAATCTTGATATCGGAGTCTAATATTGCCTTTCCCACCAGAAGACCAGCTAATGTGCCTCCTGAGCCCGTTGCGTGGAAGAGGTAATCCAATTTAATTGAATGTTCCTGCAACTGTTTCGCGAGTTCAATAAAACCCAGTGCGAAACCAAGGCTACCTAAAGGACTGAAACCTCCGACTGGAATATCATAATAACGGTGGCCAGATTCCTCCAATTGATGGATATACTCAGCACTTATCTTGTAGGATTCTACAACAGCCTCGTATGCGCTCATGCCTGGAGTGGGGCGCACATACCTGATTTCTGCTCCCATAATTTTGTCAAGGAGAAGATTTCCTCGATTCTCGCTGGGATAATTACCCTCACCCAAATATAGAAGGTATAGTACCGGTTTCAAACCAAGCTTTCTGCATGCAGCCACTGTTTCTCTGCAGTGATTCGACTGATGGGCACCGTATGTAAATACGTACTCGGCTTTTTTACTGAGGGCGTCTGCCAGCAGAAATTCCAATTTCCTGATCTTGTTTCCGCCGAATTCTGGGCCCGAAAGATCGTCTCTTTTCATATACAGGTTTGCTTGGTATTTCTTAGACAAATTATCTAATTTCTGCAGAGGAGTAGGAAAGAACCCGATCGGCACCCTGGGCAAATTTAGTAATAGTTTTTCAGCTTCATTTACATCCATTATCCTGTCTCCTAAGGAACTTGCCCTATTCAGCCAATTCTACAGGCATTTTGTTCTTGAAATTTGCGGGAATTTCTTCTCCATTCTTTCCTTCAAAGGCTCTTCCATATCCAGTGATTACGGCAAAAAGCATCACTAACCACAAGAACCAAGGGTGGAATNCGGCGAAGAAGAACTGATTTGGTGCAGGCGTCACNAAGAAGGGATAAGAACTCTTCATGCTCTCTATAATCGAAATGATGATGAAAAGGAATGCACTCCAGGGAATAAAGTACGCCCAGGAGTTTCCTGTGGCATCAANAAGATTCGCTCTTCGGTAAGGATGCAGATTAAACTTCTGGCCAAGTTCATTGGCAATCGGNCCCATTATTGCCACAACAGAAGTAGTAACTCCAGCGTTCAAGAGCTCCATGATCGTAGTTAAGCCAAAAATCGTACCCTCGCAACTTCTTGGGCTCTTGGCAAAATGTTCTGTTGCCCAAGCCAGCATTCTATTCAGAGCTCCACTGCCTTTGATGACTCCCATCATGCCCATAATGGCCAAGTAAATCATGATTGCGCCGAATACTCCACCAATACCTTCAGGGATTAAACCCACGACGTTTCCGCCTTCCAAGTGAACAAAACTCGCCGGCGTGAGAATTCCACTGATGAGGCCCACTACCGAACCGGTTATAATACCCCAAATTAATGCTGCGTAGATTGATCTTCCAGATACTGCGATAGCTAAAACTACGATAAAGGGAATAAGCATAAGGAGGCCCTTGGGATAGGAATATTCAGCAATGCTCGCTGCTCCTGAAACAGTAGCACCTCCTATCCCACCTAGTACAATGTAGAGAACCAAGGAAATCGCTGCAGCAATAACAGCGTATTTGGTTCTTGTTCTGACTACACCCCCAATGCTGGCACTGCCTTCCCTGTTCTTGTACTTCTGGGAGGAGGCCGAGATGATCGTAGTATCTGAAACTGGTGCAAGATTGTCGCCAAATGCAGCTCCACTGAGAATTGCTCCCAATACCAAAACGGGATTACCTCCAAGCAGGAGTCCAGCTGGGTAGAATATAGGGGTCATCGTTATTACAGTACCAACAGAGGTTCCTGTGGCCAATCCGAAAAGAAGGCTTGCAAAAAATGTAAAACCGACAAATAAACCACCATGCAGGTTGGCTATTTGCCCTAACCATACTAGCCCTTCAGCAACTTTCCCTCGCGCCATTATGGCAGAAAACAGCCCTGCAAGAAGAAATATGCTTGCAACGAGCCCGGTTGATTTATCAACTATTCCCTCTACTACACAGTCCCAGTACTTTCCCCAGTTTTTTGCAAAAAATGTCCCGATAATTAAACCAACTACTGCGAACGCCACAAAAGCTTCGAGGGAAAACCCTTTCAATAGGCCCAATACCAGAATGGCGACTACGAAGATTAAAAAGGGCAAAAAAGACAGATTGTTGCTAAAAAAGAAATCTACTTTATTTTCTCTTTCCATTTGTGCTCCTCCTTTCAATTTCATTTAATTAACATTTTTATTTTGGCTTTAAACCAATAGTGTTCAGGGTATAGTTTGATTAGTAGCGTTTGAAAGTCCATAATGTTTGNGCGAAAGAAACTTTTCTCTGACTTCGTCTTTTTTCTCTTATTAATCCTTCAAGTTCACCACCTCCAAGAGTTTGTTTTTGCCAAACTAATCCGGCAATACTGCAATAGCTTCTATCTCAATTTCTGAATCTTTGGGTAGACTTGATACCTCTACCATTGCCCTGGCTGGAAAATTATTAGTATCTTGAAAGAAGCTTTGGTAGGCTTGGTTTACTGCCTGCGCTTGGCTCATGTCTTTTAAATAAATAGTAGTCTTAATTAGCGAACTCAAATCACCTCCTGCTTCTTTGACAATCGCCAAGATGTTCTCCATGCATTGAGTTGTCTCAACTGTTATGTTTCCCTTAATGATTTCCCCGGTTGTCGGGCTGACAGGAATTTGGCCAGAGATAAAAAGAATGTTTCCTGCTCGTACCCCTTGAGAATAAGGGCCTATAGGCCTGGGAGCTCTTGATGAGTTTATTATGATTTTCGACAATTCTATCACTCCTTTGCTAATCTTGATTTTCAAACTAAGCTTTTCTTATTATTTTTTAAATAGCGGTAAATAGTCGCTTCNGAGGTTCCAAGCAATTTGGCTACTTCTGTCACCGCGCCCTTAAGAAGGAAAACTCCCCTGGCATTCAGTTTTTGAACTATTGAAATTTTTTCCTCTAAGGTCATCCTTTCTGGTGTTAAGGTAGTGCTAGCAAAAATTTCATTTAAAATAGTATGCAACAGGTCTTTTAAAGAAACGCTGAAATGCTCTGGGTAATTTAGTTCTTGCACATTTGGTTGTTTTGGAAAAACGCTTTCTACCATCTCATCAAAATAACGCTTGACACCGAGGATATTGGTAAGGTCCTGGTTTATACAAAGCATTCCTATAATTTCCCCTTTGTTATTTTTGATGAAATAAGTAGCGGAGCGGAGTATTTTGTTATTTCCTGCTTTGCCAAGGTAATTAGCTAAGTAGTCTTTTTCCAAATAGGTTTTTTCTCTTAAGATCTTCAAGCCTAAATCAGTCAGCGGGCCACCAATCTCACGACCGCTGATGTGCCCGTTTCTAATGGCGATAATTGAGGCTTCTACATTGCTTAAATCATGAAGAACGATTTCATAGGAATTACCTAAAAAATCGGCCAAAAAATCGACTAAAGAACGATAAGCATTAAGAATGGTATTCTTTTTATTTTGAATTGAAATCACCCCTCCTTTACAAATTTTTTATCATGCAAAAAATTTATTAAAGCATAACAAAAATTTCCGTAAAGTCAAGAGGGTGTGTAAAATAAATTCTCCAATTTACCTCTTTCGACAGTTAAATTCCTTCAGGTAACGAAAATGGCTGATCCTTAAAGATCGTTGCTAAAAAACAAAGCAGTAAGAGCTAAGAGCTGAAGTTAGCCAAAAATNCTCTGAATTTGGAAATTGTGATATAGCCTTTCCAGAGCAAGAGGTAACCGCCGATGCATAAATGAGTAAAACCGCTCCGGGCTGATGCTCACACCCTCAAGACACTGCTTACTTCGGGGCAACGTCGTATATAATAGAACTGTTAGGCGACATTCAAATAAGGGGTTTAGTGTTGTGGCTTTAATTAAGTGCCCGGATTGTAGGGAAGAGGTTTCCAGCAGTGCGCCCTACTGTCCTCATTGCGGGAGACCCATGGCAACTTCCTCTGGAAAGGCAGTGCAAACGCGGCGCAAAGGGGGAATATATGAGGGGATAGGGTTTCTCTTAATCGTTGCCGGAATATTCACTTACTTCTTCATCCCTAATCTGGCCTGGGTACTGATAGGAGTTGGATTCATCGTGTTCCTCATTGGGAGGTTTATGTAATAGTTTGGGACCCCAACGCCTGAGAGGCGCTTTTGCATGCTAAATTTTTCCGGTTAGCTGGAAAAGCCTTGACACTTCCTTGCCGTCCCCGAGGGTAGGGGGGTCAGGATAAGGCTCCATGGCTTAAAGTTAAGGTTAATCACTTGAGCCCCTAGTCTGGCCCCAGTTCCCCGGGATTCCCCCCTTCCCGGGCCCAAAATGCAAACAGGGCCGAATTGCGCGGACCCTATAAGAACTAGCCTTGGGAGAGGCCCTCAACGATGGCGTGCGCTCAGTAGCGCATCAGGGCTATGCTATTAAAAGAGGGGTGGATGATTGAGGTTTCCAGGCACTTCTCAGGAACCTCCCCTCCTGATCATCAATTGAAGAGAGAACCTGTGCTGTAAAAGGAGACTTCTAGAAGGTGAGGCAGACCCGGTTTTGCGGTCAAAGGCCAATAAGCTATTTTCCTACACAAAGCCTTCTTCAATCAGCCTACTGCCCTCGGCGGTTATTTCATGCCTCTGCCCTGAACCTTCTACTACCCGGCACCACATTTCCGAAATCAGCCTCAGGCTCCCCTTATCCACTTTAAGGTTAAAAAGGAAACCCCCGTACATCCCCGGGACCGGAAACCACATCTTGGGTTTGTTTATTTCAAACAGTACCTCCAAATCCGGTAGCCTCAAAGAGGACCACCGCTGCAAGCATTTTATTCGCTGAATAATTACTTCATGGAAGTGCTTTTCAATTTGGGATAAAACATTTTGGTCTGCTTTCCGCTTGTATATAGGTGTCAGCAGTTTCACCAGGTCTTCCTGAGTACCCTTTGGGCATAAATCCACAGGCTTCTCACCTTTAATAGTCTTCAAGGTACGCCAGGCGCCAAGAGAGAGTAATTTTTGGATTACCTTTAAGGGAGCCTTATTGTATGCCCCCTGATGAAGAGGAGCAAACCACAAGGGGTCATCAAGAAAAGGGATATTTACCAGGTCCGGCCTTTGTTTTAAGGCCCTTGTCCCATTTGCGGGTTTTAAAATACTCTGCAAGCTTTAAGCGGAGCTGCGCCTCCTCCTTAAAGAGAAAATTACTTGTGAAAATGCCGCACCATTCCTTGACCATTGTATTGCCCCTTTGAAAATAATTTCCTTAAAGAAATAGTTTAAAAAATTTTTGAGGTTCCCAATCGCCCTCCTTTTACNTTTTTCCTCTTCTAACCGACTCTTTAATTAGCTTTGGGTTTTAGGCATTAAAGAAACTTCCTGCTGTCTGGTTGATATAAAGTTTCATCAACGGAGGTTCAGGGCTTTGATTGGTTAATTGCAAAGGAGATTAATTTGAAAAATCTTTGCTTAAAGTTAGCTCGGAACTATATTTTACTTTTTTCTGCATTGCTATTCTTTCAGGTAAAGCATTCCTTCGTTTTCCCTTAGTTTCCCCTTCGCCTTTAAGCTTTCGATTGCTTCTTCAATGGGAACCAGGACATCTTTTGCCAGGCGGCCAAATCCCATTGCTTCAGCTATGAGACGAGCAAGTTCATCCTTTGGGGTTACCCCAAGTTGTTTTAGCGCTTCTTTCACCGCAGCTTCCCACTCTTTAGAGTGAATATGCTCTGGGGGCCTTTTCCAATCACCTGCACCTCTGGGGGTGATCTCCTTTTTCCCTGGAGCGAAGAGAAATTGATTTGCCATTTTAATCTTGTTGTTTTGAATAGCCCATTTTAAGGCTTCTGATAACTTTCTCCTGATTCGGGACCCAAGACGCTTTTCTTCGTATAAGCTCAAGGCTCTCTGAAATGCCTCTTCAACATGGATGGGGCTCTCACAATTTACAATTTCAGTGAGAATATCTGCCAGGTTTCCTCCCCACTCACTTGTAAGCTTTTCAAACCTGTATGACCCCTTGTAAATTTCATAGGGCGGGAAATTAACAGAGGTAGTTTTTTCCTCCAATGGACTTATTGTATTTTGGGGGGTTGAAGATGAATGAATTTGCTTTAAATATTTTTCAATTAATCCCTTAGGGCTGTCTTGTTGGTCGTTGGGAGGATCGTTAATTTTTTCCATATTAGCTTGTTTTTTTCCTTTATCCTGTTTCGCCTTTTCAATCTGCTCAATTAATCGCGCTCCTGCCTCTTTGGGGTTTTTTATCCAATCTGTGGACCAGACACGGCATAGATTCCATCCCAAATTTTCCAAGACTTCTCTTCGAATTCGCTCTCTGTCCCTTGTCGTTTGTGCCTTGAGGTAAATGGGGCCATCGCATTCAATTCCCAATAAGTAGCGGGTCGGATCCTCTGGGTCTTTAACTGCAAGGTCTATTTTATAGGTCGAAACTCCAATTTTGCAGTCAACCTGGTAGCCTTTTTGTAACAAAAAATCCCTGACTACTTTTTCGAACTCTGTAAGGCTATCAATATTTGTGTCCTTCTGAATGATTTCAAAATCTTCTTTTTCAGAATCACAACTTTTGGCATATCTTAGATAATCCGCAAGCAGCTGGGGTCCTTCCCATTTGCTCTGAACCTGAACGAAATGGTCGGGGTTTATGGAGGTAATCACCATCATTTTGTAACGAGCGCGAGTGATGGCCACATTTAGCCTGCGTTCTCCTCCTTCCCTGTTTATAGGACCAAAATGAATAATGGGTCTTCCCCCAGGTTCATTTGGCCCGTAACCTATACTAAAAATAATAACGTCCCGCTCATCACCTTGGACCGTTTCCAAGTTTTTAATAAAAAATGGTTCCTTTTCATTTTCCGGAATCACAATGTCCGGATTTTCCTCCAGAAGACGGTTAAGAGCCTCTTCAATTGCGTCCCGTTGCTCAATGCTCATTGAAATTACTCCTAAGGATTTGTGGGGTTGGTTTCGGAAATGGGCCAAAACTAATTCTGCCGCTTTCCGGGCTTCTGCAACGTTGGTTCTGGATCCTCCTCTTTCAAATAAGCCCTCTGGTATAAAAATAAAAGAGACGCCAGTTTCAGTTTTTCCCTTTCCTGGAGCAGGGAAAGTGACCAGATTTCCCTGGTAGAATTTTTGATTGGAAAAAGCAATTAACCGTTCGTCCCGGCTTCGATAATGCCACTTAAGCATTGGCCCAGGGAAATAGGCCCCGGCGATGTCGAGGATGCTCTCAAAATCTCTGGCACTTTCTTCCTCCTCTTCTTGGCTTTCTACATGTGCCTGAAAGAAATCCGTTGGGGGGAGCTGTTTCTTGTCCCCAAAGATCACCGCTTGCTTTGACCGGAGCAATGCGCCTATCGCATCCCCCGGGAGGAGCTGGGAAGCCTCGTCAAAAATTACCAGGTCAAAGGAAAAGAAATCTTTGGGAAGGTATGTGGCTACTGATAATGGACTCATCATTAAACAAGGTTTAAGGGAGAGAAGAAGGTTGGGGATTTGGAGGAAAAGACGTCTCAAGGGCATTTGCCTTCTTCTTTTAGCTGCTTCAAGGCGAAGGCGAGCCTCCTCGCTTTTAGGGATAGACCTCTGAAGGTTTTCTGCAACTTTTTGGACTACAACTTTTACCGCTTCTTTCTGGAGGTTTTTATCCAGTTCCCGAAATTTTCTTTGAAGTTCCTCTTGAGTTTTAAAATGAAATTCTCTTAAGACGGGGGAAACAATGTAAACTTCCTCCAGCCATTTTGTAAAATATGCCCGAAAAAACGCCCTTGTAATATTTTCTGAACCGACATTTTGATCTCGGCATTCTTTTAGGAAGCTTTCCAGCCCGCGTTTTTGCGCTTCCAGTAGAAGTCCCCTATAGGTGACCCATTCTTGAAGCTTTTCCGGTTCTTGCCTCCCCTTTTCCGCTCTATCTTTTATTTCCTTGATCGGGATTTCTTTAAATGGTTTCCCTCCAAGTCCTCTGGGATACAATTGAAGGATATTTTTATCCTCCCAAGCCGTTTTAAGATCACAGAGGAAGCGCGAAAATTTTTCAAAACTCTTATTGGCATTATTTAGGTTTTCCCTTGATGAAAGGGAATAGAGCCCTTCTATTTGTTTACNGGATTTTTTCCCCTCAACTATAGTAAAAATTCTGGAGATCCAAGCCAATTCTTTTTGAAGTCTTTCCAACTCTGAAAAAGTAATATTTTCCGGGAAAGAAAAAATGATTTGCTGAAGGCTTCCATTTTGAGCGACCGCGTTCTTAAGGTTAAGATAGCTTTTAAAGGTTTCAATAGCTAAGACTGCGTTCTGTCGGGAAAATCCCCTTCCTACTTTCTTTTTTAAAAAATTTTTAAGTTTTTGATCTATCCAGAAACGCTTAAAAGGACCTGCGCTTTCTCTTTGGGAAAATACTCTTAAGAGTTCCTTGGCTTTTCCTTCAAGAATATTAAGATCGATTCCTAGTGTACGGAGAAGAGCTTCCTGAGTTTTACTCGTGGAAGTTATTAAGTTTTGTAATTCTCCGCTGGTTATATACTCAATTAACGAAGAGCAATTCTCTTCCAAGTTTCCAAAAGATTTCCGAATTACTTCGGGTAGGGCGAAGAAAGAAGGTTCTGGCTCGGAATCTCTCCAAGGATGATCCTTCTCTCTATCCCAAATCCCCAAGGAAGAGATCTTGTTAATTAATTCCTTAAATTCATTTTCAAGATTGGGACTCACATCCAAAACGCGCTCAAATGGAAGGGAACAACTTAAAAAAGGTACATCAGATAACCTGGCTAGAATTCCTTGAATGTCATAAGCATTTCTCCTGGCCCGGTCCCTTGGTTTGTCGAGTTCTATTACATACTTTTCAAGCTCTTCCCTGAGCTTGCGGTATTCTTCAAACTTACTTAGATCAGGGGCACATCGAATTTGAAGTAAATCCCCAAGAGTAGCCAATAAACCTTCCACAATATTCCTGCGATTTGTTTGGTGGCTGTGGAGGTCCAAGCAGAAATTGGTAAGGCCAACCTCATTAAGACGCCGAAAGACCACTTCCAAAGCGGCTCTTTTTTCGCTGAGAAATAGCACTTTTTTCCCTTCTCTTAGTGATTGGGCGATGATATTGACAATTGTTTGGCTCTTACCGGTTCCAGGAGGCCCCTGGACAACGATCGTTTCTCCCCTTCGAACTCTTTCTAAGACTTCAAGCTGGCTTGAGTCTGCATCCAGGACAGGGAAGGTTTCAGGGCTTGCATAAAGGTTTTCAATTTCCCTGATTTCGAGCTTGGTTTTTTCTTGGGCGGAGGTCCCTCCGCATAAAGGGAATACCACTGGATGGTTCTTGGCCAGTTTGGCCACTTCTTCTCCTTCCAGATCCCGATACATTGGGAGTTTGTGAAAAGCAAACTGTGCCAGCCAGGTTTCTTTTCTCAACTCCCCCCCTATATTTCCGATTTTCTTTCTCACTTTGGCGAAGTAATTCCCAATTATATCGGTTGAGTCCCCTTCTTCGTTCTCTTCTTCAAATTCTGGCAATGTAATCCCGAAATTTGTTTTCAGGAAGTAAGCAAAAACAGGGTTAACCTCAACCTCTTCCTCAAAAGCCCGTATTTTGAAGCGTTCTTTGGTCCTTTCAAGAGTTACCGGAAGAAGTAGTAATGGACTCAGAACCTCTTCCTCTGTTTCCCTGTCCACCCACCTTATTGCTCCTAAGGCTAAAAATAGAGTATGGACACCCTGCTCCTCAAAAATGGTTTTGGTTCCCCGCCTTAGGCGTTCGAGTTTTTTAAAAAGGTCCCGGAGGTCACTCAAGGTTTCGATTGGGGAAGAGAGGGATAGGTCGCCTCCCATAATTTGAATTTTTTCTTTTAGGGAATCTTTAAGATTGAAGCCCCATATCTCCGCCCCTGTGGAATAAGGGAAATCTAAGGTTTTTTCTTCTTCCACGAGAGATTTATAGAGGTCTTCTGGAGGTGGGCTGGAAATTTGGATCCGAGTAGCGCGGCCTGACTTAAAATATAAAAGTCTGTTCCGCTTAGAAAGGTCAAGGAGGGAACGCTTCCAATCCTCAATTACCCTTTGGACTTCTTTAATTCCAATTACTCTTTCCATTAAATCGCCTCCCCAAAAACCCTATTAATGATTTGGACCTAAGAACTCCTCCTTTACCCACTCCTCTGAGAGCACCTCGGCTTGTTCTAGAACGGTCTGGGTGGCCTTCTCCTGCTTATCCGGGGGATAGCCATACTTGCGCAGGACCCGCTTCACGGCCACCCGCAATTGCGCCCGCACGCTCTCCCGCAAGGTCCAGTCTATAGTCACATTTTTCCGCACCGCGTTTACAAGCTCTTGAGCGATTGTACGTAATTTCTCATCTCCCAGCACTTTTACAGCAGAGTCATTGGTCTCCAAAGCATCGTAGAAGGCTAACTCTTCTTCCGTTAATCCGAGTTCCTTTCCTCTTAAGTCCGAGCTCCTTAGTTCCTTAGCCATTTCAATCAATTCTTCAATAACCTTGACAGCTTCTACGGCCCGGTTTTGGTATCGGCGAATAGTTCTCTCCAACATTTCGGAGAAGGATCGCGCCCTCACGATGTTCTTTCTCCTTAAGGTCTTGATTTCCCCTTCCAGCAATTTTCGCAGGAGTTCCACTGCCAGGTGCTTTTGAGGCATATTGCTTACCTCATGCAGGAATTCATCGGAGAGGATGGAAATATCGGGTTTCTTTAGGCCCGCAGCGGCAAAGAGGTCAATTACTCCTTCAGGGGCGATGGCTCTAGAAATGATCTGGCGGATAGCATGGTCTAACTCGTCCTCACTCTTAGCTTCAGCTGTGGCTCTCTTCACCAGGATAGAACGCAGTGCCTGGAAAAAAGCCAGGTCATCGCGGATATGCAGGGCCTTTTCATGAGGAACCGCCAGGGCGAAAGCCTGAGAAAGTTCCTGCACTGCTTTCAGGAAACGGTCCTTTCCATCCGGTTGAGCCAGGATGTGCTCTTGAGCTGCAGGCAGAATAGAGAGGCGCTCTTGCGGTTTGCCCGCCATCCAGCGGGACCAGTCAAAGCCATGGAGCAGCCCGCAACAAATTTCGTATTTCTCCATCATCACGGCTACTGCTTTCTCTTGATCAATAACTGCATCCCCGGTTCCACCGCTTTCCGTGTATGTATGAATAGCCTCTTTCAATTCCCGGGCCAAGCCCAAGTAATCCACGATCAGCCCTCCTGGTTTATCACGGTAGACCCTGTTCACCCGGGCAATAGCCTGCATTAACCCGTGACCGCGCATGGGTTTGTCCAGATACATGGTGTGCAGNGAGGGAGCATCAAATCCGGTGAGCCACATATCACGGACGATCACNACCTTGAAGGGATCGTTCGGATCCCGGAAGCGGTCCGCTAATTTCTCCCGCCGCAGCTTGTTGCGGATGTGACACTGCCACTCCGGGGGGTCTGAAGCGGATCCGGTCATCACTACTTTGATCATTCCTTTATCATCATCCTCATGATGCCATTCCGGGCGCAGTCGCACGATCTCGTTGTAGAGGTCAACACAAATGCGCCTGCTCATGCAGACGATCATGGCCTTGCCATCCATAGCCTCGAGGCGTTTCTCAAAATGCTCCACGATATCCTGGGCAATGAGTCGAAGCCGCTTCTCTGCTCCCACCACAGCTTCGAGCTGCGCCCACTTGGTCTTGAGTTTTTCCTTGCGCTCGACCTCTTCGCCCTCGGTGACCTCCTCAAAATCAGGATCAATTTTGGGCTTTTCCTCTTCATTTAAGGCCAGCTTTGCCAGCCGGCTCTCGTAGTAAATGGGTACAGTAGCCTTATCCTCGATGGAGCGCTTGATATCATAGATACTGATGTAATCACCGAATACCGCCCTGGTGTTCCGGTCCGTGAGTTCAATCGGGGTTCCAGTGAAGCCGATGAAGGAAGCGTTGGGGAGAGCATCTCGGATGTGGCGAGCGAAGCCGTCAATAAAGTCATATTGGCTGCGGTGGGCCTCATCGGCAATGACAACTATGTTCCTCCGTTCAGAGAGCAGGGGATAACGGTCCCCCTTTTCCTCAGGCAGGAACTTTTGGATCGTGGTGAAGATGATCCCGCCAGAGGCCCTCCTTAACTTTTGCTGCAAATCCTCACAGCTTTCAGCTTGAACCGGTGGCTGCCGCAGAAGTTCCTGGCAGCGCGAGAAAGTGCCGAAAAGTTGATCGTCCAGGTCGTTGCGATCGGTAATGACCACGATTGTGGGGTTCTCCATGGCGGGCTCGCGGATGATCCGCCCGGAATAGAAGACCATGGTCAAGCTCTTCCCGGACCCTTGGGTATGCCAGACTACACCGATGCGCCTGTCTCCAACATCTTTGTTGGGGTTGCTCGTAGCCTCCTCTTTAGGAAAAGCAGAGGAAACCGCGCCTTCCCTTTGAAGTCTCGCCGCCCGCAGTGTTTCCTCCACGGCTACTTTAACTGCATGGAACTGATGATAACCNGCAACGAGCTTGGAAGGGGCTCCCTTGTTATCTTCAAAAACAATGAAGTCCCTGATCAGCTCCAGAAAGTGGCCCCTATCAAAAACACCCTGCAACAGGACCTGCAATTCGGGCATGGATGAGTGCGCCAGTTCCTTTCCAGAGACTGTGCGCCACGGCTTGAACCACTCCCAGCCTGCGGTGATGGTGCCCATGCGAGCTTCCATCCCATCTGAGACTACCAGCAATTCATTGAAAGAAAAAAGGTTTAATAGCTCGGTTTTGTATGTCTGAAGGTGCTTAAAAGCTGTGAAAGCAGTGGCATTCTCTTCCGCGGGATTCTTGAACTCCATAATAACTAAAGGCAGCCCATTGACAAAGATTAAAAGGTCNGGTCGGCGGTTGATCTTATTTTCCACCACAGTGAACTGATTGACGGCCAGCCAATCGTTGTTCTCGGNGTTCTCGAAGTCAAACACCTGCACCTGTGCTCCGGCGATGGAGCCGTCCGGCCGGCGNTATTCTACGTTTACTCCTTCNGCCAGCATGTGGTGAAAGGCCCGATTGCGCATGATTAANGAAGCCCCTTCCGGGCGGGTAAGCTTGCGGAACCCNTCCTCGATAGCCTCATGTGGAAGGTNNGGATTTAAACGATACAACGCCTGGCGCAGGCGATCTTCCAGTATGACCTGGCTGTAATCCTGGCGCTCAGCTCCAGGTTCCCCGGGGGCGATCTCCGGTCCGTGCTTGATAGTGTAGCCCAGGCTTTCCAGCCAGGCCAGGGCCGCTGCCTCAACTTCCGATTCGGTGAAATTGAAACTCATTTTAACTCCCTTTGCTTAAACGCCCTGATTTAACTAATTCTGATAGCTTGCGCATTGCCACCTCACACTTTTCTAATAGTTTTTTAAAATGTTGACAGAGATCGCAGTTTGGTGGTTCGCGATTGGGGTGAGCAGCGATGTTAGATCGAAGGTCCCAAAGCTCCTGAAGAGGATCAATAATTATTTTTGTCTCCTCTTGTGGAATGCCAATTACCTCCATAATTCTTGCTAATTGTTTTATAGAACCTAGTTCCTGGTCGCGGCAGGCTAAAGCCTCGGCAAAGTCGTTTATATAAGGAGTGTTCAAGCCGTCTACAAGAATGCGGGCAAGGGCCAAAATTTGATCCCCCCATTCTTTTTGCCCCCCAGTAACTACATATCCCAAGAATCCAATGTCACGGGATTTTGAAACTTTACGCATTTGCCAAATCTGGCAGGGATTCCCCTTTTCATCCTTTTGAGGAAACTCTTTAAGAATCTCCTTAAGAGATTGTAAAGGATTGTAAGAATCATCCCATTCCGCATCAAAATCGGTCTTAAGAGCACGCTGAGATATGCCAGCTTTGGGTGGCTCATTAAAAGCCTTCCAATACAATTGCTCTTGATAGGGTAATAAACTCAGGTCACAGATGTACACGTGGACTTGGCTCTCTTCGTTAATGTCGTATCGTATCGACCACGCCCCTTTGCAGTGGATCCAACGATCATCAAATTGAAAACGTGAAGGATCCTGGCGATATCGAAGCAAAACTTCGGGTTTAAAAAAAGCTGGCGAAGTTCCGAAGGGTAAATCGGACTTTACAAAATAGTTTCCAATTTGCTCTGGATCGGAAGACCATTCAATTACGCACTGGTGTTTCCAATCCCAAATGAGAAAGGAGGCAAATTGGCGGGGCTCTTTCCCTTCTAACCTAAGAAATAATTCTTCGCGAGGTCTTTTATTACGGATGATCTGAAAACCTCTAAGGATACTCGTAACAGGGTTTTCAGGATCACCATAAAGGATATGGCGTGCGAAAAGCTCGGCCTTTTCGCACTTGATTAACCTTTCTTGTTTTATTCGTTCCTGTGTGCCCTCGTTGCTTGACCTATAAATATCAAAAAACCGGATCAAACATGAATTTGCTAAAAAAAGGTAGAACTCCAGTTCTTCCTCAAATAACGTGCATAGAATTAAGTCATTCTCTTGAACTGAGTAGGCAACTGGGACTTTCTCACCAAGTTCATTTAGCTTGCACCACGCCTTTTTTTCCTCGACCCAATGCATTTCGAGAACGTGGCTAATTCTCTGGTTAATTTCTATATATTGTTCGTGATCAGGAAAACCACGCAGAAAGAAAATTGGAAGGCTATTGTTAAGGATTTCAGACCCTGTGAATTCCATTGGTTCCCATATGCGAGGTATAGACTCGCCTTTCAAATGAGATGATCCATAACCATAGCCTGAACTAACAGGAAAACTCCAATTCAACAAATCATCAACATAGTCTTCTCCGAGTTTGTCTAACGAAACAATAAGTGAGTAAAGAAAGAAGTTACCTGCGCTAATGTAAATAGGAACGTCCCCCTTGGTAGTACTGAGCAGGAATTCAAGGGAGTTTTGATGACTGAGCCATGTTTTCAGTTCCTCGGGTGATGAAAGAGGTGGCTTTTCCTGTTTTGCCAAAAAATCTTTCACATTTTTCAGTCTCATATTTGTCTCTCAAAACTTTTCCAGGTTCTTTGCCCCGCCCGTGGAGATCGGCCTGATGAAAAGAATATTTTAGATAGTAAGAGGGTAAGTTTCGGTTAATGATCTTTATTTTCAAGGGACTCTAATTCTTTTTCCTGGATTTCCTTTAGCGTTTGACCATTACGGCTTTTCCACTCGGTGCGTCCATTGGCAGAACGACCAAGCAGCATACCCGCAGCAGTGGAGGGTGAACTGAATGTATAGTCCTGGGTCAGCTTATAGACATTGCCCGTGTCTTTTAGAACACCGTTTTCAACAAGCGTACGGCGCAATTCTCGAAGATAAGCATGGATTGAAGGAACCTCTCCTTTTACCGCAGTTGAGCCAGCCCGCACAATAAATCCTTCTGGTGCGTCAAACCCTCGGGCTTCGATTCCTTTAGCTTTTAAGAAAAGATCTGCACGTTCTGAAGCAGGAGGCCGGGGTTTTTCAAAAAAACGGACTCCCAGTACGGGCAGACAAAGCAAGACATCGAACAGAAATGCTTCAGCGTCCGCAGCGTCGGCCTCGGAAAGGGCAGGCAACTGTGGATTATTGATATTATCCAGTTCGCAGCGCTTTGCCTCGCTAGCCATAGTCACTAATCTAGCTTCCAGGTATTGCACGTGTGCCTTGTTTAAATTCTGGTCCTTACTGGTGAATGCTACTGCGTTGACCCAGAAATCTTTGTTTTTCATGTGCTGCTCAATTCGTGGCAGAACAGGGTCTCCCTCGCCGACATATACTCGTGGTAGCTCCCCAGACTCGCTTGGACCCCAGAGCACGTATATGCCTGTCCGTTTCAATTCGGGTCGTTGCCTTACTTCTGCAAAGAGTGAACGTGGAAACAGCAACCCTAGGCCGTTCCAATTTGACTTTTCCACTATGCGCAGACCCTCCGGTTCACCAGAAGGAATGAAGATGCGCACTGAAAAACCTAAAGACCGCTTTGTTGTCATAGCCTCCTCTCTTTGAGAAATTTTTCTGCATCCTTCACTCGAATTTTCCCGCTGATAAGCTTGGGCAGCAGCGCATCGCGCAGGGCGGCGAGGGTGCGGGATTGGTGGCAATTCGTGAATATCTGATTCATCATTGGTTCAATTAGGCGATCAAATGCCCCTAGGATTTCTGGCCGGGGAGTAAGAATAGGTAGCTGGCGGACACCCGCTTGATTAATCCCAGGTTGTGCTGAATTTGAATTTAGGGAAATAATTTCCGCTGTCATCCAGTCTTGGTCGAGCCAGAAGAAAAGGTAGCGTTGCATCTTGGGGCGTTTTGCGCGGAGGATGAAAACGTGTTCGTTGATAGCACACTCGGTATGCGGAAAGCCACAGTCGAAATATGTCTTGCGGCCTATTTGTGCACCATCTTTATAGAGAAGCACATCTCTGTCTTCAATAACGGCACCTTTACGTTGGAGTTGTTCAAAGAAATTTCGGGGTATAAACTTCTCTTTAGAGAAGTCGTACTTGCCGAGACCGATGACGTTCTCAGCGCCCACACTGGGGACTCCCTGATCAATCGCGCCACCTTTTGGCCTAGCTCCCGACACGAGCTCTCCGAGAACATCATTAAGACACTCCACCCTCCACCCCTCCGGAATCTCCCCCAGCTCCGAGTCCACCAAGCTATTAGGGAAGAGGTCATAGAGATGAGCGGGGAGACCGGGGAGGGATTCCCCCCGGCGCCAGCGGCCCTCCATTTTAGCGCGCACGGGCTCGAAGTCCACGAACCAGGACTTGAAGAGCGCCCTCGCCATTGCCTCCAGGGTCTCGTTCATCCGCCGGTTGAGTTCGATCTTGTCGTCCAGCGTGCCGAGAATGTGGGCGATGGCGCGGCGGTCGCTGTATTCGGGCGGATAGGGAACTGGGATCCTGTTAAGGTTAGCTTGCGAGAGCTTGGCCTGAACAGAGCCGCTCATGAATGGACGAATTGCGACAGTAGATAGCGCGTAGTAAAGGAATTTGGTGTCGTCGTCAGTTGCACCTTGAAGAACGTGAGCGTGATTGTTGACCCAGAACTTTCCGCTCACGAGCTGCAAGAAGGGCTTACCGTCAGTTGTTTCGACCGAACCATCTTCAGCTACTAGAAGATAGAGCCCATCGAACAGGAAGTCATCGACGTAATCCATCACTCCGGTTGCGCCATAGTAGGGATAGCGCCCGCGTCGCTTCTCTCTCTCGCGGTTAGACAATGGGATTCTGCGTGCATCGAAGTTCTGCACGACGTCACCGAGAGGCACTCTTGGCCACTCACCCCCCATACCCCAACTCCTCCAGGTTCCTATTGATCTTCACTTCGATCACCAGTTCCCGGTAGTCCAAAAGCTTTTCTAACCTCATCCTCAAACTCTTGCTCGGTCCAGCAACGGTCAAAAAGATACCTTAGTTTCCGTCCATCCCTTGGCCAATTTGCTACTGATGATTTTTGGAGGGGGTAATCATGAAATATTTTATAGATGAATTGAATTGCATCGCTAAAAAATATTTGGGGGACCCCTTCAATAGGCAGTTCCCCTTTCCTGTTCCCGAAGGCCAGAAGCCTACAGGTTATATTATCGTTCTGGAATTGTCCCTTCTGATAGAGAGCAAGAGCAGCAATTTTCATTTCGCGCTCTTCAAAGCAGCCAATACCCCGAAGGATGCGATACATGTTCTGGTCGCGGGGATTTGTCCAGGGACCGTTAAGTGCACATTGTCCCCGCTTCACTTCCGCAATTATCACATTGCAAAAGGTGGAGCAATCACTTACTCGAGGGTCATCTTTCATGGGATTAACTATCAACTCTCGGCGATTCTTGAAACGAACACCCAGGAGATCCACATCGGTTCGCTGTAGGTGGCCTTGGTCAGGATGTATGATAAAATTCTCCAGGATCAGGAAACCGTTGAGCCTTAAGTACCAATAAACCAGTCTCTCAGGTATAAATGGCCAAATAGCATTATTTGCCAAACCCCAATTCCTCAAGGTTCCTCCAGATGGCCTCATCCAGCCGCCGCGCCTCAGCTTGCTGCTCGCGCAGTTGCGCGGTGAATCTGTCTTGCCTCATGCGTCTTCCTCCTCCGGCTCTTCAAACAGCCGCAGATACGGGTCGAAACGAAAGCGCCGGTTACGGACGTAGCCGGTGATCTCACGCAGAAGACCCACGTCCACGAGCCGGTTGACGAGTTGGTTGGCGCCCGCGGGGGTAACGTTTAGCCACTTGCGCACGTTTGCCACGGTGACGATGGGGTGGTTGAAGAGCTTTTCCATCACGCGGTGTCCGTTACCGGCGGCGCGTCCGAGTTTCTCAGTGATCCGGCTACGGTAGTCCTCGCGCATGCGCAGGATGGCAGCGGCGGTCTGGGTCGCTTCGGCGGCAACCTCGGCCACGCCGCGCAGGAAAAAGCCGAACCAGCCCTCCCAGTTGCCTTCGTCGCGCACAGCCTGGAGACGCTCGTAGTATTCGGCACGGTGGCGCTTAAAGTAGTGCGACAGGTATAGCACCGGACGCGCAAGTCGTTTCTTCTCGGTGAGCAGGAACGTGATGAGTAGCCGCCCGATGCGGCCGTTACCATCGAGGAAGGGGTGGATGGTCTCGAACTGGGCGTGGACAAGCCCGACCTGGACGAGCACCGGCAGGGGGCTTTCCGAGTGCAGGAAACGTTCAAGATCGGAGAGCGCCTGGGGCACTTCGTGCGGCGGTGGCGGTACGAAGGTCGCTTCACGCAAAGTGCAGCCAGGCGGGCCGATCCAGTTTTGCGAAGTTCGCAATTCGCCTGGCGTAAGCTTTCCCCCGCGCACGCCCTTCATCAGCACCGCATGAATCTCGCGAATCAGGCGCACGGACACGGGCAGCTCGGCCAGACGGTCCAGGCCGTGGTTCATGGCCTTGACGTAGTTGACCACTTCGGCGACGTCGCTCGGGGCGTCCGGGTCGAGCAGTTGTGCCTCAGCGGCCAGTAGGTTCTGCAGGGAGCTTTGCGTGCCTTCGATTTGGCTGGAGAGTACAGCTTCCTTGCGCACGTACATGAACACAAAAAGATCAGGATTCGGCAGGGTGAGTACCGCACCATCCAGCCGGCCCAAGGCGTAGTCGGCCTGGGANAGCAGATCACGGAGTTCGCCATCGAGCCGCAAGGGCGGATCGGGCGGTAGAGGTGCCGGCACGAAAGCCCGATAGCCGGTGGGTTGCTGAACGTAACGTCCGGCCCGGAATTGCTTTCTTTCCTCTGCGTTAATCATGGGCGAGGTTTTCCTGTATAGTAAACGCTGCGTTTAACATAGTATCATAATACCTGCTATATTCAACGGACACAATATCAGCCATACCCCAGCTCCTTTAGATTAGCCGCGATGGCGGCATCAAGCTTCGCCGCTCCCGCCTGCTGCTCGCGCAGTTGCGCCACGAGCCGGGTCATCTTCTCCTCGAACGGTTCGCCCTCGTCTTCCAGCGCCTCGGAGCCCACGTAGCGCCCGGGCGTGAGCACGTAGCCTTGCTGGCGGATCTCCTCCAGCGTGGCGCTCTTACAAAAGCCGGGGATGTCATGATACTCGCCTGCATCCTTCTCTCCGCGCCAGGCATGATAGGTGCGAGCAATCTTTTTTATGTCCTCGTCCGTTAATTCCCGATGCACCCGGTCCACCATGCGCCCCATCTTTCGGGCATCGATAAAGAGGACTTCTCCTCGCCGGTCCCGGAAGCGGTTGTTTTTCTTATCCCGGGCCAGGAACCAGAGGCAGGCGGGAATCTGTGTAGAGTAAAAGAGTTGACCCGGTAGCGCCACCATGCAATCAACGAGGTCTGCTTCGATAATGTTCTTGCGGATTTCCCCTTCCCCTGAGGTGTTGGAAGACATGGAACCGTTAGCGAGCACGAAACCAGCTACCCCAGTTGGCGCCAAGTGATAAATCATGTGTTGCACCCAGGCAAAGTTGGCGTTGTTTACAGGAGGAATCCCGTATTTCCATCTTTTATCCTCACGGAGCAATTCTCCACCCCAATCTTTAAGGTTAAAGGGCGGATTGGCTAAAATGAAGTCCGCCTTAAGGTCGGGATGGAGGTCATTATGAAAGCTATCCCCGCACTCGATTTTGCCCTCAATTCCCCTTATGGCAAGGTTCATTCGGGCCAGTCTCCAGGTTGTAAAATTGGATTCCTGGCCATAAATACTGATCGCTGATTTGGCTCTTCCCCCATTACCATTTCCNGTAGAATGTGCCTCGAGGAATTTAACNGATTGNACGAACATNCCTCCTGAACCGCAGCAAGGGTCATAAACTCTCCCTTTATACGGTTCAAGCATTTCTACGAGGAGCTGCACGATACAGCGGGGAGTGTAGAATTCTCCTCCTTTTTTCCCCTCTGCGCTGGCAAACTGGCCAAGGAAATATTCATACACCCTTCCCAGGACGTCCTTGGAACGATTTTCGCTTTCCCCCAAGCCAATTGCGCTGATGAGGTCGATCAACCTGCCCAAGCGCTGCTTGTCCAGATTAGGCCGGGCATAGTCTTTGGGCAAAACCCCCTTAAGGGATGGGTTATCCCTTTCCACGGCCTCCATGGCCTTGTCCACGATCTCCCCGATGGTAGGCTGTTTGGCATTATCCCTGATGTTTTTCCAGCGAGCCTCGGCTGGAACCCAAAACACATTTACCGCTCGGTATTCGTCCGGGTCTTCGGGATTAGCTCCTTGATCCTGCTCTGCGATAAGCCGGGCGCGCTGTTCTTCGAAAGCGTCAGAAATGAATTTGAGGAAAATCAATCCCAGGACCACGTGTTTGTATTCCGCAGCATCCATGGTTCCTCGAAGGGCGTTGGCAGTCTGCCAGAGTTGAGCTTCAAAACCCAAATTTGCGCCAGTCCGATTAGAAGTTTCCGCTTTCTTGGATAGCCTGGCCATTCTTGCCCCCTTAAACATTTTTAAAGAGATAACTACAAAAAATTATAGGAAAAGGATTGGGAAGAAACAAGGATTTTGAGGCACAAAATGGCATGGTGATGAGAGACTTTTGAAAGGGAGTTTTAATAAGAACACCAAACGGGGGGATGTTTCTCCCTTTATTTGTCTTTCCGCCCTTTTGTACTTATTGCATCTTCTTTTAAGAGTGGCAGTCAATTATATAACCTCCAAAGGGCCCGCCGGGTCGGC
>JGI24721J44947_10003386_pt1 | contig 22515 bp, 17 predicted proteins | sample YelNatPaOPGAMG01_FD_44947 | JGI IMG/M metagenome (IMG submission 44947) | reverse complement strand
AGCGTTTTCCAAAATAAATCGTTGTGGGATTATGAAATACAAAATCATCCATTGGTTTCCTCCTTTTGGGCATGAATATTGATAGAGCCCGGCGCCGTAAGCTTTCCCGCGCCGGGCAATGCATTCAATCTCAGGCGCGTTCGCGGACAAACAGAACTTCAAAGGTGGCCGCCCCAAAGCACTGCAGCAAATCTCAGGCGCGTTCGCGCATAGTCAAGAAATCAAAACCAGCCGAACGTAGGCATTATATCAAATCTCAGGGGCGTTCGCGAGCAGGTAATCTTCCGCTTCCTTGCACCACAGTCCTTGATGCCTTGCGGTAATCTCCGCCAGCGCTGCATAGAAGGGCTCGGTCTTTCCGCGCTCGGCAAAATCGGCGATGGCCACAAGGTCGAGCTTCTTATGCGTATAGATAAGCTTCTTGCCGCCCGGAATCTTGTCCAGATTGATCGTGGTCTCAGCGACGGCATTGAGGCCTCCTACATGCGTGATCATGGCTTCTGGGCGTAAAAGCCCTTGCGCCATGAGTGCGAGCGACTCGCGGATATCGTCGGTGTTGCCGCCTGAGGTTCCCACGAGGTGGTGCGATTCATAATGGACATTATAGAAATTGAACATAGCCGAAAAGTTTGGGTCGGTAGGGCCGGCGAAGAAATTGAGGCAGCCATCGTTTGCAAGGAGTTTGTCCGCCATTTCCACGAGGCTGCGTACAGGTGCAAACACAAAAACATCATCGAAGAGCTTGCCGCCATTGAGGTCGCGAAGTGCAGCCACAGGGTCGGCCATATCTTTTGTGTTGACATAGATAAGCTCGATTCCCTTCTGGCGGGCCGATTCGACGGTGATGAGCGTCTGCGCGCGATCGAGGCGAGCCTGGTCTATGTCGGTCACGACTATGCGGGCAGGTTTTTTCCCTCCGTGAATGGCATAATCGATCGCCCCAAGACCCATAGGTCCGACCGATGCGAGCAAAGCGAGAGACCCGCCTTCGCGGATACCCATTTCGTGCACGTAGGAGCCTGGTTTGGTGTGGTATTGCGCATGGTAGGCTCCGACTATGCAGGAAACAGGTTCCGAAAGGGAGCCCATGAAGAAGGCGTCGGCTTTATACTCGAGAAGGCAATCCATCTCCATTACTTCGTTGGGGATGATGATGTAGGTAGCATCGCCGCCGATATATTGATAGGAATATCCGGGTGCCCAGAGTGTTCCTTTATAATTGAGCGCCGGCTGAATGGCAAATGGCATGCCGGGTTTGAATGTATGTGCCCATTTGCGGCCGACTTCCACGATTTCTCCGCAGAATTCATGGCCGATTATGACAGGGTTCTGCGCGAGCGGCGCCCGTACGCGTTTGTGCCTATCCCCCTGCATCGCAAGCTTGTGGGACGACATGCAGATGGAGTCGCTGACGACACGTGCAAGAATTTCGTCGTCGTGTATCTGGGGCAAATCGAACTCTTCGAGCCTCAAATCATTGACGCCGTATAATCTCACGGCTTTGGTTTTCATATATGTACCTCCTGGGGTCTGACCCCTTTTAACTTTTTTGTATATGCGCATGCCAGGCATGCCGGTAAGCGCTTAATGCTTCTGAAGGCAGCATCGGGGCGACAAGCGCCTTTTCGATGTGGATGAATCTTGTCAATTCTTTCGGGTTGGTATGGTTGAGGGCGGCGAGTGCCGTCATTGCTGTTCCGAAGCTTGTGGCTTCCTTGAGGTCGGTAAGATAGACTGAATTTTTGGGGAAGGCAGAGGCGAGGAGTTTGTTGTAATCGCTGTTGTTGCGGAAGCCGCCTTCGGTCAGAATTTCTGCGTTTTCTGTAAGCCCTGTCCGCTGAAGCGCGACCTCAGTCTGAAGCACAATCGAAAGATTGAGCACAGCCTGGCCGATGCGCGGCTCCTTTAGAAATGCAGGTGCATCGCGGCCTTCCTCGATCTCTGATAAGAGAAAAACTTTGCCATTTTCCACCGCGCACGCGATGGAACCGGGGAATTGCCCTGAACCAGGCACGATTTCGGGCAGAATGAAATAGCGCTGTTCCTTGAGCACAAGCTCGTAATCTTCCCGAGAGGGGGCGGGCAGATCCTTTGGATTAAGGCCCTGCAGGGAAGCGATGATCTGTATCCAGGTCTCGTACTCTTTTCCACCAAGAAAAATTGCGGTTTTGATGGGCGTATTCCAGGCGGATCGGTTGAAGAACACGACTTTGCCAAGCTCATCGGGCTCGAAGCCGTATTTTTCGACAGGATGCATGAGGACACACCATGTCCCTGTGGAATTCAGGACGAAATCGCGCCCGGCCGCACTTGCGAGATGCGGCAGGATCGAGGCGTTGGAATCGTGAATTCCAAGCGTGACGATGGTATCGGGAGGAAGCCCGGCCTGCCGCGCGATTTCGGGTTTGATGGTTCCGAGGACTTCCCATGCCTGTCCGATGGGCAGGGGCAATTTATCACGGATTCCGAGCGCGTCGGCAACATCTGAATATGAACCGCGTTCCCAATCGAAAAGGAAGGTGTGGCAGCCAATATATGTACCTTCGGCGGATGGTTTGCCGGTGAGCCGCATGCCCCAGTACTGAGGATATGGCAGAATCCATCGCGCCGAGGTGAATTGGTGTGGAAATCTTTCGCTCAGAAAAAAGAGCCCCTTGGCAGGATTGATAAGCGCAGAAAAATCTGGGGTCCCGGTAGTCGCCTGAAGCATTTTTCGCTCACCGGCCAATGCAAAGAAGCGCTCGTGAAAATCCCGGCTCGGTTCATGCGTGTAGTAAATACAAGGAGCAACAGGGTTACCTCCGCTGTCGGTGCAGACAAATGTCGCGCCATGCGTACTCACCGCAATCGCCCTGATGTGGAAACGCTGCGAGTATTCTCTCAGCGTGGACACAAACCAGCTTTCCATCGCTGCAAGATCATGCGTTTCGAGCCCATCGACCATGAGAGGCGCAAATACGCGCTTTTTTTCGTCCAGCAAGGAAAGCTCGGTCGAATAGAGCACGACTTTTTTATTGGTCATTCCGATATCAAGAACTGCGATTGCTTCGGTCATAGCGACTCCTTCAGTTCAGCATCACTTGGCCGCCAGTCACAGGCAGAGCCTGTCCTGTTTCGTATGACTGCTCGACAAGATAATAAATCGCTTTCAGCACATCGGGTCCATAACAGCCGCGCCCCATAGGTACTTTCGATTCATAGAACGCACGGACATCCTCTATTGTCCTCGCTCCGGGCACCTTGCCCGAATTGAGGTACTGGACAAACAGTCCCCGCTGGGGATCCGACCAGAGCGGTCCATCGAAAAAGTTTCCGGGGCAGATAGCATTCACCTTAATTCGATATTCGACAAGCTCGAGTGCAAAACTCTGTACAAGTCCAATGCTGCCAAATTTCGAGCCGGCATACGCACTGTTTTTGTTCGAGCCTTGAAGTCCCGATTTGGAATTGATCTGGATGATATCGGTGAACCAGTCCGGAGCTCCGAGCCATTGCAGGCGCAAAAGCCGTGCTGCATGCTGGGCGATATTGAAAAATCCGATATAGTTCACCTCGTTGACGAGGCGGAACTCCTGGACAGGCTGAGTGAGCAAGGAACCAGCCTTGAGAATGCCTGCATTCGAAATAACAAGATCGAGCCCGCCTGTGGTCATGGCGATTGTCTCGAACGCACGCCGAACAGAATCTTCGTTGCTCACATCGACATCGATTGCGAAGGCAGAGGGTGAGCCTGTCTCGGACGAAAGTGTCTGTGCGAAGGATTGCGCGGCTGGAAGGTTAATATCGGCAATCCAGACGACAGCTCCCGAGTGGGCGAGACCTCGAGCAATTTCAGCGCCGAAGCCCTGCGCTCCGCCTGTTACAAGCGCAATTTTGCCTCTTACCACTGAAGCTCTCGAAGCGCTCGAAAGAAGCGAAGCATCGCCGGGGGAATGCACCATCATCTGATATCGACGGTCTAGAGGCTCGAGCGGCACAAGATCAAGCAGTGCAATGGATGCGCCAGACGAGCTTTTCACATCGAGGCATACATTGCCGCTTCGAAGTTGCCGTCGAATGGCTTGGGCCTGGGGCTGTGTAAGTGAGTGGTGCAAAGCTTGTGCCAGCTCGGTATCCTCGATTTCGCTCTGTGGCTGAATGCCTTCGAGCACGAGGCGAATGTGCTCTTCAGGATACTCTTCGGCACGCTGATCGATAGGCCCATCGGCTCTCTCAGCCTTGCCCTGGCCAGGGCAGCCAAGGCTCTCCGGACGAGTTTTTACCATGCAGGAAAACGATGCGCGCGAGAGCACGAGGCCGCGGACAATCGGAGCTATTACCGAAGGAGTGACATTGATCTTCATAGAAACTTCTCCTTGAGAAGCGCGTTTGTAATTCTTTCCAGGGAAAATGGATCAGCAAAGTCGATTTCCCTGCCTGCCTTTGAATATAATGAAATTCTTTCTTTAATTGGGAGGCGCGCAAACGGATTGTCATCTGCAAAGAAGGCAAAACGCTCATCGATCGAACCGAGCGCTTCGTGCGCGACCATGGCCCATGTCGCATCGTCGAGATGGCGGAATTCAGGTTCCAGAAGCTCCGGACATCTGAAGGATTGGCGGGGCTGATTGATATCGACCCCTGAAATTTCCATAAAATCATATTGCGCGCAGAGTTTCTGCAGGCGAAAAAGCTGGCCTTTGGTATTGCGCGGGGGCATATAGGTAATGGCAGAAAAGCCGAGTTCCTTGAGGGCCGGCAGCTCATCCAGAACTTCATCCTCGAATTTTTCGGCTTTTTTATCGCCGGTTGGAGATTCTGCGACATCGCCGAGGTATGCGTAGGCAGCGATTGCACCGATGTGCCTGGCGAGAGCGATGGCATCGCGGACATCGACACATTCTTCATCTGGTTGAATGAAAATGCGATCGAGAAAACCTGCTTTGAGAGCTCCCAGGAGGTCGTACATGATAAAGGGATTTTCGGGGTCGGACAAAAGGCGCCGCTGGGATGCGCTGAGCACAAGGCCTAGCTTTGCCTCCAGCCAATCGACAAGAGGGGGACCAGGCTGTATAGCCGAGAGCATAGAGCGAGAGACTGCAGCCAGGAGGTGGCGCTCCGTGATTGTGCCGCCTTCTGCGAATTTGGATTTTTCTACGATGTCGCTCTTGAAATCGATGGCCTGCAAGCCAAGCGAGGAAAGGAGGCTATTCGCGCGTTCGACCATGCGTTTGGTGCGCGCATAGCGGGCGTTCCGGACAGGCTCGAGGAAAGCCTCGACCTCAGCGCGCGCAGGGACCGGTACGCCCTGAATGGTCATGTAGATGATGCCCGTCGAGTCGGGATTGTTGAGCTTTCGCTCGGTGAGGAGATGAGCGGTTGCTTCGGGGAACTCGCGGGCAGCGGCTTTGAGGGACACTCGCAGTTCAAAACCTGTGACCACGCCAAGGTCGAGCATGGCACAAGCGGCGCGCATTTCGCCCGCGGCCGCGTACGAGTCATGGTCTACGGAGCCCGCCACGTCGAGGCCGGCCCTGCGCGCCGCGAGCGCTGCCCCCGCAGGCGTGTACGGACTGAAGCTGTAACACGTATGGATGTGGTTGTTCGATTCGCCCGAGCGCGCAGGTAGGCGCCGCCCTGGCCCTCTCTGCGACCCGAGCCCCATTGCCTCAGCGATTGCTGAAAGCGCCTCGAGGCGCTCACCTGAGGACCTGGCCGGGTCCGCGATGACAGACTCGGCAACTTTCACATCAAACCCAGAATATTCTGGCGGCACTCTAAGTCTCCTTTGAAAAGGGGTCTGACCCCTAAACGCCGGCACGGTAGCGTCGTGCAATATCCTGCGCGGTTTGTACGCTTGAAGGCGTATGTCCTGGAAGGGGCAGCACTCGCTCGTGCACTGTGTCAATAATCCATTGTGGCTGTGGGAAATAAATGCTTTCCATTTCGGCGGCGGGCGTAATCCAGTTCCGTGAGCCGACGACTGCAACGGGTGCATCGAGCCAGTCAAAAGCCAGGGTCTGCACATTCGATGCGATGGTATGCAGGAATGAACCGCGCTCGACGGCGTCGGAGGCAAGAACAAGCCTGCCGGTCTTCCGCACGCTCTCTACGAGGGGCTCATAATCGAAGGGGGCGAGGAAGCGCAGATCCATGACTTCTGTTGAGATGCCGTACTTTTCTTCAAGAATTCGGGCCGCTTCGAGTGCGCGATAGAGAGTCGCGCCGTAGGTTGCGATCGTAAGGTCCTTTCCGGGCTTTCTGACGGCGGGCTTACCCTCTGGCAGCTCGTAATACCCCTGCGGAACACCGTCTTTCTCGAACTGCTCGCCGATATCGTATAGAAGCTGGCTTTCGAGGAACACGACCGGATCAGTGCCGCTCAAGGCCAGATGCATCATGCCCTTTGCATCGTAGGGGGTCGCCGGGAAGTACACCTTGAGACCGGGAATGTGCGCAACAAGCGCCGACCAATCCTGACTGTGCTGAGCGCCATACTTGTTGCCAATGGATACGCGGATGACAAGCGGCATTTTGAGCACGCCAGCCGACATGGCCTGCCATTTGGAAGCCTGGTTGAAAATTTCGTCGCCTGCGCGGCCAAGGAAATCGCAGTACATGAGTTCGACAACCGCCCTTCCTCCGGAAAGCGCGTAGCCAACGCCCGAACCAACGATGGCACCTTCGGAAATCGAGCTGTTGAAAAGCCGCGGATATGGCAGTGCTTCGGTGAGCCCTCGGTAGACAGCAAAGGCCCCTCCCCAGTCGCGGTTTTCTTCGCCCCAGGCCGCGAGGGTAGGGTCGGTTTTGAAATGATAGAGGAGCGCTTCGAAAATGCCATCGCGGAACTGGTAGACTTTGTTTTTAGGAAGGGGCTTGCCGTCTGCATCGAAGGCATAGCGGGCGCGACGGGCTATTGCCTGCACGCGCGGGTTGTCCTCGCCTGCCTGCAGTACTTCAGGCTCGCGGTCTTCGAGTTTCAGGATTTTTTTGTTGGAATACATGACCGATTCGATGAATGTGCCGTCGGCGCGTGGACAGGCCGATTCGTCGGTCGCAAGCTTTACTGCTTCGAAGATTGTGCCGTGGATTTCACTGCGCATGGCATCTATGTCGGACTCGCTGATTATGCTGTGCTCGAGCAGATACTGCGAGAACTCTGCAATGGAGTCGTTTTTCTGCCATGCTTCGATTTCTTCTTTGGTACGGTAGCTCGATGCATCGCTGGGTGAGTGGCCGGAAATTCGATAGGTGATGGTATCGAGGAGCACTGGCCCCTTGCCTTCGAGGAGGATTTTCTTTTTTCTGAGAACGGCATCCGCAACCGCAAGAGGGTCGAGGCCATCGACACGCTCGGCATGCATTGCTTCGGGATTGACGCCTGCGCCGACGCGCGCGAGCACGCCGAATCCCATCGTTTCGCCAAAGGTCTGACCACCCATTCCATAGAAATTATTGAAAAAATTGAAAAGGATAGGAGGGGCACCTCCTGCTGATTCAGGCCAGAGCGTCCGGTACTGGTCCATCGAAGCCATCATCATGGCTTCCCATACTGGTCCGCAGCCCATCGATGCATCACCGATGTTTGCAATGACAATGCCTGGTTTTTTATTGATACGCTTGAAGAGGGCCGAGCCTAGGGCGATATCAGCCGAGCCGCCGACTATTGCGTTATTTGGCATTGATCCGAATGGCGTGAAGAAGGCATGCATCGAGCCGCCCATGCCGCGATTGAATCCGGCTTTGCGCGCAAAAATCTCCGCAAGGGTGCCGAACACGATAAAATTGCGCGCGAGTGAAAATGTATCAGAATGTGGCATTCGCTTTGCAAACGCAAGTGTTTCGCCATCCAGCCACGAGGCCATGACTGACTGGAGGCGTGATTCATCGAGCTTGCGTGCTGCTGACAAACACTTGGAAAGAATCTCACCATGGCTGCGGTGTGAACCAAAAATGAAATCTTCGGGATCGAGGGCGGCTGCTTGGCCGACAACTGCTGCTTCTTGACCGATCGAAAGGTGCGCAGGTCCTTTATGGTTATATTCAATACCTTCCCATGTACCCATTGTCTTGAGCGAGTTGAGCATTGTTTCGAATTCGCGCACGAGGATCATATCGTGGAGCATGGCGCGCAGGCCGTCGCTGCCGAATCGCGCGCGCTCGACATCGATGTTGCGGACGTATTGATTGAGGGGTATTTCCGGAATCTTCAATATTCCGCTTTTGCGGACTTGACCCGGCTCAATTGGCAATGATTTTGGCATATCTTAACTCCTTATGCTACAAGTAATTGTCAGCTATTTATGTGCACTCCATGCGGCTTCCCGTATCACTTCCGAAACTGTCGGATGCGGGAAGACCATATTTTGCAAGGCCGACAAGGACAGCCTGCGTTCTAGGGCAAGGGTCAGACCCCATATATGTTCAGAGGCATAGGGGCCGAGAAGGTGAATCCCCAGCAGCCTCTGGCTGTTCTTTTCCATAATGATTTTGATGGAGCCCATTGCGCTGAATCCGTTTTCTGCAATAAAGCGGCCAGAAACGCCGTANGGTGAGCGAATAACTTCGATTTCGTAGCCTTTGGCCTTTGCTTCGCTATCGGTGTAGCCGACGCCTGCTGCTTCCGGCATTGAATAAAGAGCCCATGGAACGGTTTCGGGTACGAATATCTGCGGCCCTTGCTGNCCAGCACGGCGGGCGAGGATATCGGCGACTGCGACTTCCGCCATGCGATATGCGGCGTGTGCAAGCTGACTTTTGCCTGTAACATCGCCGACAGCCCAGACCCCGGGCAGATTGGTACGCATGTGTTCGTCTGTTGCAATGCTGCGATTCTTGATTTCGAGCCCGGCCTGCTGCGCGCCCCAACCTTCGATATTCGCTTTGCGCCCGACCGACAAGAGGATGATGTCGGCTTCTACGGAACCCTGCTCGCCAGCTTTAGTCTGGTATTCGACCTTGTTCCCATCAACCGCAGTTACTTTGGTGCTACGCAAAAAGGTGACCTGCTTGAGCGCATTTCTCAGCATCATAGCCATCTGTGGATCCATGACGGGAACGATTTCGTCCATCATTTCGATGACAGTTACCTTAGACCCGAAAGCCGAAAAAAGACTTGCAAATTCGACACCGATGACACCGCCGCCGATGATGCAGAGTTTTTGTGGAATTTCCGGCAGTGAAAGCAAGCCGGTCGAATCTTTGATAATGGGGTTGCCTGACGTACCCGGAATAGGCGGCAGAATGGGCGAGGACCCTGTTGCAATGATGATGTGCTCGGCTTCGAGCTGCAAGCGATCAGTCGGCGCAAGGTTTTCGGATGCCGCACCAGCCGATGCAGTTTTTGCTGGCATGGAAGGTGCTTCCTGGCTTTTTGTCTCGGGCAGGACTTCGATTGTCTTCGCGCCGGTAAGGATGCCTGAACCGCGGATAATCTCAACCCCCGCTTTCTTGAGGGTGAGTTCGAGGGAACGGCGCAGGCGGGTGACGACTTCATTCTTCCATTCGAGCGTACGCGGCCAGTTTACTCGGACTCCTTCGGCTTCGATGCCGAAAGCTGTGCTCTCTTTCGCATGAGTATAGAGCTTTGCGCTGTTGAGAAGGGTTTTGGTCGGAATACAGCCGATATTAAGACAGGTTCCGCCGATATCACCTTTTTCGATAAGCGCGACGTGCAGATGGGCTTCAGCAAGTCGTTCAGCTGCCAGGTAGCCCCCTGGGCCACCGCCAAGTATCGCAACATCGTAATGAGTCATATTTCTTTCTCCTATAATGATATGAATTGAAAATCGATGTCCGTGATGACCTCGGCCAGCCGCGCAAGGAATCGCGCTGCATAGGCGCCGTCGATCACTTGATGATCCGCAGTGAGCGACAGCCCGATGCGCATGCGAGTTTCGATGCCTTTTTCTTTCTGGATGAGCGCAGGACGGATTGCGCATACCCCGAGAATTGCTGTCTCCGGCGCATTGATAACAGGCGTAAATTGCTCGATGCCATAGGCGCCGAGGTTGGTCACGGTGAAGGTTGAGCCTGAAAGCGAGTCGGGGTCGATGGTCCCGTTCTGGCAAGCGTGGGCAAGGCGTTTTACTTCTTTGGAAAGCGCGCTGAGAGAGAGGGTCTGCGCATTGCGGACCACCGGCACCATGAGGCCCTTTGGCGTATCCACCGCGACTCCAAGATGAATCGGCTTGTAGAGCTTGAGTGTTCCTTCTTCAAGGTGCGCATTGAATTCCGGGAACTCTGGCAGGACTTTGATCACTGCCGCGAGCACAAGGTCGCCTATGGTTATGCCCGAAAGCTCGGGATTTTTTTGTGCCTTGAGTCGAGCGCGAAGATCAAGGAGGCGCTCTGCGTCTGCAGAACTATGTTCGGTGTACTGAGCCGTGGTCTGGATGGATTCCCGCATGCGGTTTGCAATGCGCTTGCGAATGCCGACGAGAGGTATGGTCTCATATTCCTGGGTGGTCTGCGTTAAGGATTGGCCTGCGAATGCAGACTGCCCTGTGGGCTGCGCCAAAGGCCGCGCTGCGGGCTGCGCCAAATACTGCCCTGCGGGCTGCGCCAAAGGCTGCGCTGCGATTGCAGGTCGCGCCTCCGGGGCGACGGGCGGAGTTGCCTGGGGGACTATGCCTTCGGCATTTTTTGGCTCGGCAGACGATAGGGCAATCACATCGCGCTCGATAATCCTTCCTTGTGGACCGCTTCCCTGCGCAATTGCTTCAATATCGACCTCCAACCGGGACATAGCCTGCCGGGCGCGCGGGCTTGCATGCTTCTCGGCTGGAGCAGTTTCGGCGTTCGAGGCCGGGTTTTCAGCGAAAGAAAACTGATCAGGTTGGGCAGATTGACCAGGTTGACCAGGCTTGGCGGCGGACTCTGATTCGGGACTTTTCTTTTGCGGCGCTGGTTGATCTATCGCCTCTCCCGGAGCGCCGATGATTGCAATCGGCTCGAGTACGGGCACATCATCGCCTTCCTTGCGCAGAAGTGCGAGTACGGTTCCTTCGATCCCTGCGGGTACATCCATAGTCGCCTTGTCGGTTTCAATTTCACAGAGCACCGTGTCCGCTTTGACGGCATCTCCTGGTTTGACTTTCCATGACAGGATCACGCTCGATTCCACTGTATTGCCGAGCTTTGGCATAATAATCGTCGTAGCCATTTTTCCTTCCTTATAATTCATGCGAGCAGAATTTCGAGACCTTCGGCCTCGAGTGCGTGCACCGCTTCTTGTGACAACCCTGTATCAGTGATGATCCCATGCACTGCCTGAAGGGGCAGTACGCTGACGAATCCAATTTTGTCGAATTTCGATGAATCGGCGATAAGCCACGTGATTTCAGCCCGTTTGCTCATCGCCCGCACAATTTCAGCCCCTTCCGTAAGCTGTGTTGTCATGCCTCTCTCGAGAGAAAATCCGTCTGTGCCAACGAAAGCGAGTCGGGCATTGAAACTACCGAGGCTTTGCACTGCAACAGGTCCTACAAGCGATTCGGTTTCGCGCCGAAAGGAACCGCCGGTAAGGATGAGATTGATTTGCGGATTTGCGCGCGCGTACGAAAAGGCCAGCATCGAATTGGTCACAATCTGTACATCCTGTTTCCCAACGAGGTACCTGGCGATGAGCGCTGTTGTCGTTCCTGCCTCGATCATGATTCTGTCGCCGTCGTGGACGAGCTCGGCNGCTTTCCTTGCGATTTTCTGTTTTTCTGCGACATGCAGCTTCTGGCGTTCTATTATATTACGGTGTATGGCAGGAATGGCTCCGCCGCGCGAGCGCAGGAGATATCCTTTTTCTTCAAGAGCCGAGAGGTCTCCACGTATCGTGACTTCCGATACGCCGAGAATGCCGGCAAACTCGGACACAGAAAGATAACTGCGATCTGCAAGCAGCTCGAGGATTGCTCTCTCGCGATCGCTGAGATCGTACAGCATGGCCCCTCCGNAAAGCTTTTCCNAAACTTTCTAATTTCCTTCGAAAAGGCTTCGAAACGCTTTTAAACAATATACCATTTCGGATANGATTATGCAAGATATTTTCTTTAAAAATTCATGTAATCGTTTGCATTTTTGCTATTGACAGAATCCGGAACTGGGCTGAAAATATATTCGTCGAATGTAATCGTATACATGAAAGCGAGGCGAGAGCAGTGGCGGAACCTATCATTGTCGTCAGGAACCTCAGCAAGGCTTTCCCCGGCGTGCAGGCGCTGAAGAATGTGCAATTCGATCTCTATCCTGGTGAAGTACATACGCTCGTGGGAGAGAACGGTGCCGGAAAAACGACGCTCATGAAAATTCTCTCGGGAGTCTACCAGCGCGACAGCGGTGAAATTCTTATCAACGGTAAGCCCGTTGAGATCCATAATCCGCGTATGGCACAAAAACTCGGCATTTCCATCATCCACCAAGAGCTCAACCTCATGAACCATCTCACTGCCGCGCAGAATATCTATATCGGGCGAGAGCCTCGCAAGGCCGGCGGCTTTGTGATCGATGAAAAAGCGCTGAATGCGCAAGCCAGAAAGCTTTTTGAGACGCTGCATATGGATTTCGACCCCCGGGTAAAGGTAGGAGATCTTACAATTGCCAAGCAACAAATGGTTGAAATTGTAAAGGCGCTGTCATTCAATGCACGCGTGCTCATTATGGACGAACCTACCGCAGCGCTCAACGAGACAGAAGTGGAAGAATTGTTCGATATCATTCGACATCTGCGTGCCCAGGGCGTCGGCATCATCTACATTTCTCATAGAATGGATGAGCTGTTCCGCATATCGGATAGGATTACTGTGCTGCGTGATGGTCAGTACATGGGTACCTTCCGCGCTTCGGAGACAAATCTCGATCAGATTATTCCTTTAATGGTCGGCCGAAAAATCGACGAGACTGCGCGGCGTATCCCCGAAGGCAAGGTAGGCGAGGTTGTGCTTGAAGTGCGTAACCTGAACCGCGGGCGTGTGGTGCGGAACGTGAGTTTCAATGTCCGAAAAGGCGAAATTCTCGGTTTTGCAGGGCTTATGGGCGCAGGGCGCACTGAAACTGCACGGGCAGTATTCGGTGCTGACCCAATTGATTCAGGAGAGATCATAGTCAAAGGAAAGAAGGTGGTAATCCGACATCCGCGCGATGCGGTGCGCCATGGAATCGGCTATCTTTCCGAGGACAGAAAACGTTATGGACTCGCCGTTGGAATGAATGTGCTCGACAATATCTGCATGACCGATCTGCCTTCATTCATGAATACTCTCGGTGTATTGAAGCCAAAAAAAATGCAGGACGCAGCAGGCGAGCAGGTAGAAACGCTCACTATCAAAACACCAAGCCTGATGCAGAAAGTGAAATTTCTTTCAGGCGGCAATCAGCAGAAAGTTGTTGTCGCAAAATGGCTTATCAAGAATTGTGATGTGCTGTTTTTCGACGAACCTACGAGAGGAATCGATGTCGGTGCGAAGCAGGAGATATATTTGCTGCTCAACAAGCTTGCTTCGCTAGGCAAGGCGGTGGTCATGATTTCATCCGAGTTGCCTGAAATTCTGCGGATGAGCGACAGAATTATCGTCATGTGCGAAGGCCGCATCACAGGTGAACTCGATGGCGCACGTGCTACCGAAGAAGAAATAATGAAACTCGCAACGCAGCGAGAAACAATGGTAAAAACTGCGTAATTCCAGTTTGAGTCGAAGGGAAGGAACAACCATGGCGGATAAATCGAACGGCGCTCCTGCTTATGCTTCAATTGCAAAAATCGCGGCAGGAACCAAGGGCGCTGCAGCGCGCCAGAAAATCCTGGCTTTTTCGAGCCTCGTGCTTCTCATTATCGCATTTTCTTTGCTTTCTCCTAACTTTTTCCAGCCATATAACCTTATTGCGATTATGCTAGCGACGGCGGTCAACGGCGTGCTCGCCATTGGCGTAACCTTCGTCATTATCACGGGCGGAATCGATCTGTCAGTCGGCACCATGATGACTTTTACTGCCGTAATGGCCGCACAGACGGTGGCCGTGTGGAATCTGCCCNTCATATTGGGCGTTCTCATGGCGCTGCTTATCGGAACCATATGCGGACTTGCTTCGGGCATCATGGTAGCGAAATTCAAATTGCCGCCATTTATTGCGACGCTCGGCATGAACATGCTCACCAAGGGGCTTTCTCTCATCATTGCGAATTCGAAACCGATTTATTTCACCAATGCTCCATCCTTTACAAAAATATCGATGGGCTCGCTCTTTCCGTTCATGAAGGATTTTCAGATTCCAAATGCGGTGCTCATCCTTTTCGGGCTTGCAGTTCTTGCCAGTTTCGTTCTCAACAGCACCATTTTCGGCCGGTATACCTTTGCAATNGGCTCGAATGAAGAAGCGGTTCGACTCTCCGGTATCAATACCGATCGCTGGAAAATCGCTGTCTATGCGGTGAATGGCTTGATATGTGGTATTGCCGGTATTCTGATTGCATCGCGGCTCAATTCAGCCCAGCCGGCGCTTGGGCAGGGCTATGAGCTCGACGCTATCGCTGCGGCTGTTATCGGCGGCACATCGCTGTCGGGCGGCGAAGGCACCATCCTTGGCACGATTATCGGTGCATTCATCATGAGTACATTGACGAATGGCCTTAGAATTCTGTCGGTTCCGCAGGAGTGGCAGATCGTGACAACGGGTATCATCATTATCTTTGCGGTGTACCTGGATATGCTCCGCAAGCGGCGGTGATTATGTTTGCGCCCCCAGCTCAAGCGGCGCGGGCGCAATGAATGAGGGAAATCCCGCTTCCGTATGGAAGCGGAACATATAAGGAGGAGAAACGCCATGAAAAAACGCACGGTCGTTCTCGCACTTGCTATACTGCTTATCGCGGCAAGTTCTCTTGCAGCCCAGCAGTATTATATTCCTCTNATCTCGAAAGGCTTCCAGCATCAGTTCTGGCAGGCTGTCAAGCAGGGAGCCTTGCAGGCAGCCAAAGACTTCAATGTGAACATCACATTCGAGGGGCCTGAAACCGAGGCAATGGTCGATAAGCAGATAGACATGCTTGCNGCTGCCCTTGCGAAAAAGCCGAATGCAATTGGCTTTGCAGCCCTTGACAGCAAGGCAGCCATTCCATACCTGCAGCAGGCAAAAGCGGCTGGAATCCCAGTCATTGCATTCGACTCNGGCGTGGACAGCGACATTCCGCTCACTACTTGCGCCACGGACAACGTTGCTGCAGCAGCATATGCGGCAGACAAAATGGCTGAACTCATAGGCGGCGCCGGCGAAGTGGCAGTTATTGTACACGATCAGACGAGCCGCACAGGCATCGACCGCAGGGATGGCTTTGTGAATCGCATCAAATCGAAATATCCAAAGATCACGATCGTCAGCGTGCAGTATGGCGGCGGTGATCAGCTGAAATCCACAGACCTTGCCAAAGCGATTATCCAGTCGCATCCGAATCTCAAAGGCTTCTTTGGAGCCAATGAAGGTTCGATTATCGGCGTATTGAACGGCGTCAAGGAAATGGGCAAGGTCGGCAAGATCGTCGTCATCGGATACGATTCAGGTGCCCAGCAGATTGCTGCCATTCGCAGCGGTGAGGAAGCCGGAGCAATTACGCAGAACCCTGTCGGTATCGGATACAAGACCGTTGAGTCTGCCGTCAAGGCACTCAAGGGAGAAAAGCTNCCCAAATTTACCGATACTGGTTTCTATTGGTATGACAAGACCAATATCGATGACCCGAAGATCAAGGCGGTACTCTACCAGTAATTTGGCAAAAGAGCGGTAAATCACTGAGAGCGGGCGCTTTGCCCGCTCTCTTTCGGAACNGCAGCTGTCGGTGTGCTGGCAAGATGCAAAGANGCGCGGTGTGCTGGCAGGGAGCAGGCAGGTGTGCCTTAATAGCTTCTAATAGAAGGGAGCGAGGATGATTGTCGCATGCGGAGAAAGTTTGATCGACATGGTACCGGCTGAGGGTGGCTCAAAGCTGTTCGAAGCGTGTCCGGGCGGCTGTCCTTATAACAGCGCAATCGCAGCGGCGCGGCTTGGTGCACCGACATGGTTTTTAGGAAAAACATCCCGCGATTTTCTNGGCGATACGATTGTTTCCAAGCTGGTGGATTCAGGTGTGGATGTTTCTCTGCTTGTGCGCAGCGATCAGGCAGTAACGCTTGCTTTTGTCGAGCGTGATCAGGCCGGCAATGCAAAATATGCGTTTTATTCTGCAGATGCGGCCGACCGCTTTTTTCTGCCTTCCGATATCCCCGCAAAGCTGCCGACAGCGCTATTTTTCTGCTTGTCGGTTCAATTTCGCTCGTGCAGGAGCCCTCGTGCTCGACGATTCTTGGATTGATCGAGCGTGAATACGAGCGGAGGCTCATAAGCTTCGATCCGAATGTCAGACCCAATCTTATTTCTTCAAAATCGGAATATCGTGAGCGCTTTGAATGGATATGCCGGCGAAGCGCAATTGTAAAAGCAAGCGATTCCGATCTCGAGTGGCTGTACGAATGTTCTGCCGATGAAGCGGCGAATAAAGTGCTGGAATTAGGGCCGGAGCTTGTGGCCTTGACGAGGGGAGAACGTGGCTCCCTTGCTTTGACCAGGCGTGCGCGCATTGAATTGCCGGCAGCCAAAGTAGCGGTTGTGGATACTATTGGTGCCGGCGATAGTTTCCATGCGGGTTTGCTCGCCGCTTTTGGATGGCTGAAAGTGCGGGATCGGAAAGACCTCGCTTCGATGAGCGAACAGAATCTTCGTGCAGCTCTCAGGCTTGCAACATCGGTTGCGGCACTCGATTGCACCAAGCGCGGTGCCGAGCCACCGACGTTGCATGAGCTTGCAGTATTCGATCCGGAAGCGGCTCTTATTGCTCCCGGAATAGTACCTCATTTCAATGCAAAGGAGCGCATATGTTAATCGGTATCAAACCCTGTATTTCTGCAGAGTTGCTCTCGGTGCTGTATCGCATGGGGCATGGCGACGAGATAGTCCTTGCCGACGCCTTTTTTGGTGGCGATGCGCTGAATGCGCGTGTCATCCGGGCCGACGGGATTCGCATTCCAGACTTGCTCGATGGCATTTTGAGACTCATTAACCTTGACTCCTATGTGGAGGCTCCGGTCATCATGATGCAGCCTTCTGCAGGTGATGTGCTCGATCCGGAGGTCGAGCGCCGCTATCGTGAAGTTATCGACCGATACTGGCCGGATACGCCGCCGATTGCACGCCTTGAGCGTTTTGCATTCTATGAAAGGACAAAGAAAGCCTTTGCGGTGGTTATGACCGGCGAAACGGTAAAGTACGCCAACATTATACTCAAGAAGGGCGTGCCGCCCGTATCTGATTGATGTATGCATGTTTGACTAATGCATTCAGGCTCACGAAAAAAGGACAGTAATCCGATATGGAACAGGCTGGTGGTTCGCTCTTTTCGATTGCAATCCTCATGACGGCTGGCTATGTGCTTGCAAAGCAGGGATGGCTCGGAGAACGGGCGATCGATGGCCTTAAGAAAATCATTACGAACCTGACGCTGCCTCTTTTGCTGCTGAGGGCTTTTTTGCGCCTTGCGCCTGATGGCAGGAATGTAGTCCTGGCGCTTGGGGTTTTTGCTTCGTGCGCAGCCATGGGGCTTGCCGGAGCACTTCTTGCCAGAATTGCACGTCTGCCCAGACCAGAAACGCGGCTTTTATTCCAAGGATTCGAAGCTGGCATGCTCGGATATGCATTATTTGCAGGCTTTCATACAGCCGAAAGATTGCCTGCTTTTGCTGCGCTCGATATGGGACAGGTGATCTATGTATTCACCGTCCTCATGGTGCAGATGAGCATGCGATCGGGGGGTGAAAACAGCGCGAGCCAGCATGCCATATTCCCTTGGAGGGATATTGCGAAATCCAAAGTGCTGTGGGCGATCGGAGGCGGCATTGTTCTTTCGCTTCTGGCTCCTGGCTTTGCGGACATGATAGCGGTTCGCAGCGGATTTGCCGGCGCAGTGTTCGACACAGTAGGAGGTCTGACTACTCCGCTCGTGTGCTTGGTTATTGGTTCCTCGCTGAGTGCGGGGATTGTGTTCGACAGAGATATTCTGCGCATTGTGGCATTTCGCGCAGCGCTGGGGCTTGGTTTGGGGCTGGTATTTGCATACCTGATAGTGCCGGCGCTGGGATTTTCGGAATGGCATTCGCGGGCAGCCCTTGTGCTCTTTGTATTGCCGCCACCCTTTGTCATTCCAGTCTATCATAAAGGCAAGGCGAATTTTGTCAGCAGTGTTCTGACCTTGTCCACAATTGTATCGATTGCCTTTATCGCAGTGATGGCCATTGCAGGAGCAGCGTGATGGCGGTGCGCGAGACTGTCACGATCCGGAATGTCGCGCAGAAAGCGAATGTATCGACTGCAACCGTGTCGCGGGTACTGAACAATGATCCGCGCGTGCGTTATGAGACAAAACAAGTTGTGCTGGAAGCAATGGAGTCCCTCGGCTACAAGCTCAATATTGTGGCTCGGAGCCTGAAAACGAGCCGGACTCATACCATCGGCGTCCTAGCCCCTGACCTGGCGGGCGATTTTTTCATGTTCATTGCCGAAAGCATGAATCGAGAACTGACCCTCCATGGATATTCTCTCGTTGTCAGTACATCGCGGGATTCGGAAGAAGAAGAGGCCAAACGTATCCGCCATCTCGCTGAACGCCTTGTTGACGGAATTGTGCTGATTCCCGTTGGGACATCCAGCGCCCACCTTTCACAGATTTCGGCTCTGCACATACCTATTGTATTCGTTGATCGCGCGTTCGAAGGATTCGAGTCGGACCAAGTGCTGGTCGATAACGAAGGCGGCGCATATGAGGCAGTGCGCGCCCTCATCGGAGAAGGGCACCGGCGCATAGGATTCTTGGGAGGAAAGCCTGAGGTTACTACCGCAAAGGAGCGATTTGCAGGCTATTGCAAGGCAATGGAAGAGGCAGGTCTTGAAATAGAGCAGAAATATGTGCGGTTCGGGCACCCTACGCTTCCATTCGGCTATAGGACCATGGAAGAAATCATAAAAGACCCGGATTCGCCCGACACCTGGTTTATTGTGAATCTATTTGCGCATTTGGGAGCGACGAGTTACCTCGTTACAGAAGGGGCAGAGCGCGCCCAGCGCATTACGTTTGCTGCCTTCGACGAAATGCCGTACTCGCCGCTGCTGCGCTATTGCAGATATGCGGTGCAGCAGCCGATAGCGGAGATGGGAAAGGCGGCGGCAAACCTGATTATTGACAGAATAGAAGGGAAAGGACCGCCTGAACCGCAAATTCTGCGATTCAGAACGAGACTGATACAACATCCGCTCGTGCGCTGAATGCGCCCGCGGTTTTTGGGAGGAATGTATGACTGAGAATAAAGATTTCGAGATGCAGCAAGCTCGCAACAGGCTCAAAGGCGGTGCGCCGAAAATCGGCATTCGCCCGACAATAGACGGCCGCCTTGGTGGTGTCCGGGAGTCGCTCGAAGCGGTGACCATGGGCATGGCAAAGGCAGCTGCAAAGCTCATTTCAGAGAATGTGCGCCATCCCACAGGCGAAAAGGTCGAGTGCGTGATTGCGGACACAACAATTGGCGGTGTCGCAGAATCAGCTGCCTGCGCAGAAAAATTCGCGCGTGAAGGTGTTGCCGTTACTCTCACAGTGACGCCGTGCTGGTGCTACGGTTCAGAAACCATGGACACCGATCCGCTGACCATCAAAGCTGTCTGGGGATTCAACGGTACGGACCGTCCAGGCGCCGTGTACCTTGCTGCAGTGCTTGCGGCGCACTCACAGATGGGACTGCCCGCTTTCGGTATCTATGGGCATGATGTACAGGATCTCGCCGATACCGACAAGATCCCGGCTGATGTTGCTGAGAAAATTCTTCGATTTGCAAGGGCAGGGCTTGCTGCTGCATGGATGCGCGGGAAGAGCTATCTGTCAGTCGGCTCGGTATCCATGGGTATTGCAGGCTCCATCGTCAATCCGGATTTCTTCCGCGAATATCTTGGCATGCGCAACGAATATGTCGACATGAGCGAAATTATAAGGCGCATCGATGAAAAGATTTACTCGGAGGCTGAGTTCCGCCGTGCCATGCAATGGGTCAAGACCTACTGCAATGAAGGGCCCGACAATAATCCACCCGAAAAACAGCATTCGCGGGCCCGCAAAGACAAAGTCTGGGAAATGAGCGTCAAAATGGCGATGATCGTGCGCGACCTTATGGTAGGCAATCCGGATCTTCGCCGAAAGGGACTGGGCGAAGAAGCACTCGGGCACAATGCCATTCTTGCAGGGTTCCAGGGCCAGCGCCAGTGGACCGACCATTTCCCCAACGGCGACTTCCTCGAAACCATCCTCAACTCGAGCTTCGACTGGAACGGTATCCGCCAGCCCTACCTTGTCGCGACCGAAAACGACTCGCTCAACGGCGTTTCCATGCTGTTCGGCCACCTGCTGACGGGCAGTGCGCAGATATTCTCCGATGTGCGCACCTACTGGAGCCCGGAAGCAGTCCGGCGCGTGACCGGCTGGAAGCCGACGGGGCTCGCCGAGCATGGATTCATCCATCTCATCAATTCTGGAGCGACCTGCCTCGATGGAACCGGATGCCAGCGCCTTGAGGGAAAGCCGGCGATCAAGCCCTGGTGGCAGGTTGAAGCGGATGAAGCAAAAGCCTGCCTCGCGGCGACACAATGGCGCTATGCAAATCTCGGCTACTTCCGCGGCGGCGGTTATTCTTCGGACTTCCTGACCGAAGGCGGCATGCCTGTCACCATGACGCGCATCAACCTGGTAAAAGGCCTCGGTCCTATGATTCAGATCGCCGAAGGCTATACCGCGACGCTCCCGCAGGAAGTCCACGATACCCTCGATCTGCGCACTGATCCGACATGGCCGACGACATGGTTTGTGCCCCGCCTTACGGGAACAGGGCCATTCAAGGATGTCTATTCGGTGATGGCTTCATGGGGCGCAAACCATGGTGCAATTTCGTATGGACACATCGGTGCAGACCTCATCAGCCTGGCGTCGATACTGCGGATCCCTGTGGCCATGCACAACGTTCCCGCGGAACGGATTTTCCGGCCCAGCTACTGGAACGCCTTCGGCATGGATCCCGAAGGAGCGGACTATCGTGCCTGCTCGGCGCTGGGGCCGCTGTACCGGTAGGAGAATCTGAATTCGATGGAGTATTCGCCAGGGAAGAGCCGATAGCGCTCGAGAGTGTCGGGGCCGCAGGTAGCGGTTCCTAGTCCCCGTTGTCCGATATCGAGATAGAGCCACGCGCCCCGAGCGAAAGCCTCGTCCAAAGGAGCAAGCTCATCGAAATGGCGTGCTTGCCAGAGCTCTTGCTCGGCATAGGGCGAAATTGTGAACGAAAACGGCGTCTTGCCTTCAATGACAAGCTGAACGCCTGCCGCAGGAACTCCAGTCTCAGGATTGTACGGCCGGGCATGGCTTGCGTTTTTCGATGGCTTTGCGCTCGCTGACAGGGCTGCCCATTCCAATGCCAGAAATCGGACGCCGCCACGGGCCCCGTTCTCCTGCGGCACGATATACGGCACGATAAGCTCTTCGGGCCGCGCCTGATACCGTCCCATCAGCGCGCCGCTCTGCCGGTCCGGATAGTTTTCGTGCGGCCCACGGCCAAACCATTCAATCCGGGAAAGCCCAGGCACAAGCCTTGTTTTCAAGCCAATGCGTGGATATTCGGGGACGATGTCATTGAGCAGGTAGCGCGCGCGCAGAACGAGTGCCGCAGGATCCTCGATATTCCATTCCTGCCAGAGTTGGCCGCATTCGATGCCCTTCGATGTCAAAATTCGATGATGCCAGGTCAATACTGTACCTACCCTGTCACTGTGGATTAATTCGGCACGCAGCTCATCGAGGCCTGCATCGAGCCATGGGTACATCGCCTTATTCTCATAGTAAAAGGCAAATTCCGGCTTGCCGCGAAGCGGTATGAAGTTCTTAAGACCATCGTTCTGGGTTGGGGCGCGGAAGAGCGCAGGCTCCAGAGGGCTCAACAGAAGAGATTGTGCGCCGCCGGGATTCAGCAGAGGTTGTGCCGGACCGGAATTCGGCGAACTCCAAAGCCCGCAGAGAAAACCATGTTCCGAAAAATCCGCCCGAAGCGAATGGCGCTNCTGCTGGGCTTCGGCGCGCCCCCTGCAGGAAAANACAAATGCTTCCTTGCCATATGTGAGCGGAGAAAATGCAAACAAGGGGTCAGACCCCTCAATTATGATTGTCAAACTGCATTCGCAGGAATGCGCGCGCCCGAGAGACTCCGTTTTTAGCCCTGCCGGCTGAATGACAAGCTTTTTTTCAGATTTTGCATTGATATAGCCAATGTCCATGCTGCCTTCTGCGATTGGGTCGGGAGCATCGGGATTGGCGCTTTGCAATTTCCATTTCAGGACAAGGGGCCCAATCGGCTCAAAATACCGGCGCGATCGAATGAGAATGGAATCGCATCGGGGAGCGGCGGCGCAGAGGTCAGGGCTTTCTGTGTATCCGCGTGCGCC
>JGI24721J44947_10003383_pt1 | contig 22521 bp, 25 predicted proteins | sample YelNatPaOPGAMG01_FD_44947 | JGI IMG/M metagenome (IMG submission 44947) | reverse complement strand
AAGGGTTTTAACACAAGGCTGTGCATGGTGGAGAGCTCAAAATTCCGGAATTTGGAAATGTAACAACTCCAGTTTTTGAAAACTCAACATTCGTATATCCGAATTACAATTCTGAGGCATATCTCGATCATACCAGCAATCTTCCTTATATATATTCCAGGTGGGGAAATCCGACGCTTCAGGCACTTGAGCTGAAATATTCGGAACTTGAGAACTCACATCACGGGCTTTCATTTTCATCGGGGATGAGTGCCATAGTTTCAACTGTCCTATCCATCTGCAAAAAGGGTGACAGGATACTTTCCATCTCTGATCTCTACGGACAGACCAGTTCATTCTTCTCTAAAGATGCGTTGGAAATGGGCATAGAAACAGATTTCATAAGCGTGGAGAAATTGAATTCTGAAGATTTTTCCACACGAGGATATTCCATGATATATCTCGAATCAATAACAAATCCTACTCTGAAAGTTTCCAATATAAAATCAACTGCAAAAATTGCAGGGGAAACGGAAACACCTGTTGTTGTGGACGCAACATTTGCATCCCCATATAACCAGAAACCTCTTGATCTTGGAGCAAAGGTGTCAATTCATAGCGGGACAAAATATCTTGCCGGGCACAGCGATATAGTGCTGGGAATGGCAGCTACAGATGAACATTTATTCCATTTGATTCATTCAAAAAGAAAGGTTCTTGGTGGGACTCCTGACGCACTGCAGGCGTTTCTTGCCTCAAGAGGGATCAAAACACTGGGTTTAAGAATGCAGAAGCACAATGCCAATGCTGGCGAGATATTTCGCTACCTAAAGCAGGAGAAAAAGGTAAAGAGGGTATTCTACCCGGGGATCCTGATTCACCATTCTATGATGTTGCCAGAAAGAACCTGTCAGGTTACGGAGGCATGATATCATTTGAACTCATAGGTGGAATCGAAGCCGCAAGGCTTTTCATAAAGCATCTTGGCATTCCATCAGCTGCACCAAGCCTTGGAGGTGTGGAAAGCCTCGTAACCCTTCCTGTTGATACAAGCCACTCCACAATTCCTCCACAGATCAGAAAATCTTTGGGAATAGAGGACGGTCTCGTTAGATTCTCCACAGGAATTGAGGATCCTGAGGATCTCATTTCCGATATGCAGAATGCGTTTGAAGGGGTGAAGTGATCAGAGAAGCGGATATTTTCCCGTTATTGGATCTATGACACTCTCCTCTACAGGGCCAATGCCCAGGCATGTCACTGTTCCTGGCATTATCTGGGTAAACCCTGCATCTGTGATCAGACAGGATATTATGCCCATCTGATCAAGCAGAGTCTTAAGCCTCATAACTGCTTCAAGGCTGTCAANCCTGATAACTATCTTTTTCTGCCCCTGGCTTATCCATTCCCTGAATAGCTTCCTGTCATCCTTTTCGGATTTCAGGGCACATGAGACTGCGGCATGGGCGGCCTGGGCTGCTATTTTGCCTTTCCCCATGTCCAGGTCTTTCCTCACTGCAATAACCATTTTAACACTGTCTACCATGGCACATCCTTCTTGTTCATCCTGTATCCTATAATGTTAACAGCCCTGTGGAGAGGTGGTGTAATGACCAGTATTGTGATCAATCCCACTATGTCTCCGTAATAAATCATGAAAAAATGCCTTTCAAATATGAAGAGCAAGAGGAATGCCATCAGAACGAAGGGCCATTGATCAAGAAGGGATCCTTTTCCACCCCTTTCTATGCCTATTCTCCTCTTTATGAATGAACCAGCCATGTCGCCAAGAAGGGAACCGGCACTCATTGTAACCAGAACTNCCACTGCGCCGGTTACTGTGGATGAAAAGTTTCCTATGTGTAGATTTAAAACAACCAGAATGGCATAAATTATAAGGCCAAATATGACTCCGGAAGCAACTCCACCAAANAAACCGCTCCATGTCTTTCCGTCNCCAAAAATCCGCTTCCCATCCACAAACTTTTTTCCAAAGTCAACAGGAAAGTGCCCTCCTGTTATGACCGCTCCGGGATTGGCAATGAACGCAGGTATGAAAAACAACAGAGACTGAAATATTTCAAGGGGGATATCAGGCATACTCTTCTACAGCTTTCAGTATATCAGCTTTGGTTATTATGCCTTTCAGTTCCCCTCCATCCATGATGAGAACCGCGTTTGAGAATTTCAGAAGGGGATATATCATAGAAATGGGGCTCGATTTGTCCACCTGTGGTGGGGTTACGCCCATCACCTTACGAACCAGGAGATGCTTCAGGGATTCTATGGTGGCCCCCTTTATGAGAAGATCGTTGATATCACTCTCCGTTACAGCGCCTATTACCTTTCCGTCCTGTGTAACCACAGGCAGCTGTGAATAACCCCTCTCCCTCATGGTATTTAGCGCAGATATTATGGAATCCGATGGATTACATGTAACTATGGACTTTGTCATTATCTTTCCTGCCACAATATCTATTCCGGTTGCCTTCTGGCCGGTTTTGTTGAGGTATTCAAATATTTTTCTCACCTTGTCATAGGTGGGGTTTATGGTACCTTTTTCAAGTCTTGCAATATAGGACTGGCTGACACCGCTGGTTTTTGCAAGTTCTTTCTGGCTTATGCCAAGATTCTTCCGCATTTTCCTCAGTTCTTCTATAGATGGAAGCATTTACAATGATCATATTACCTGATTACATAAATAATATTACTAATTTAATTACTCATGGTAATTACGTGTTTACCACTTTGAGTACCTGAAGCAACCCTGAACTCCATGATCAACAAGAATAAGTTAAATGATCAGGTAAAATTTATTTAGAATAGGCATCTGTATAATTATGAGCATGAAAGATTCACTATCGTTCAAGGGGTCCATGGCCACTCAGTTACTGCGGAATCAGCACATAACTACCGTGGAATTTGCGGAGGGATACCTGGACAACAGCATTGAAATAAACAAGTTCCTTGAGCATGTGGATTACTCTATAAAGGTTCATTTCGCACTGGAGGATAACTTTCTCATACCAATATTCAGGCCGTACCTCAGGAAATATCTTGATTTCGAGGAGCCAGTAAGGGTAATAACAGGCGAACATCTTGCAATAAAGAGGGAAAGGCAGCTGCTTTTCAGGCCAAACATCACCGAATCTGATGACGAGATCCAATTATCACAGGATGAATTATCTGGAAAATGCGCCATTATAGCAAAAACTCTCCTCCAGCATGTATACAAGGAGGAAAACGGGCTTTTCGGGCTCGTTGATGCCTATCTTCCGGAACCTGAGAAGAAAGAGGTCTCTGCCAAAATTGAAGAAAATCTTCCATTGCTAGAAAAGGCTGCCGGAAAGTGATCATTTCTCAGTGCCAAAAAAATACCTGAATGCACTGGGACTTATACCTGTTGCATCCATATATTTTCCTATCCCGAAAGACTCAATTATTGAAAGGGCATCTTTCATGGAGGACTTCAATTCAATGCTATCCATTTGATTCCATCTTGGGAAAATATCCACTTCCTCGGAAGCGTTGTGATCAACCAGTAATCTGTAAAATAAAGGTTTTCTCTCCAGAACAAGATTATGGTTTCCCGATTCATGCCATTTTATGATATTTAAGGCAAGTGTGTCAATGAGCTTATGATCTGCCTTGATTCTATCCGTACGTTCACTGAACTGTTTCGAATCCATGAAAGGATAGGATTCAAGAACTGGAAAACATATTTTCTCTTCAAGTTCTATGTGGCATTCCTTTACATAGGAATGAAAATTTCGGAATACATCGTCATCATAATAATTCCCAACAATCCATTTTGAATGCTTGATTGCGAGGTGCTTCAATCATCAGTATTTCGGCAAGGTCAGCCATATGCGGACTTTTTTATATTCTACTTTCAGTCTTAAAGCTTTCGAAGCCAGGCATTAAAATGTTTAAACAATGAATAAATAGTATGTATCAATTACACATTTATTGCAAAGCGTGAAAAGCTCTATTGTAAAATATAATCGTATAACTGCGCCTGTTCTTGCAGTGGCATTCTCTACTCTGGCATTATTTGCTGCCATTTATGTCTACGAGGCATTTCTTTTTCTGATTCCTGTTATAGTGTTCTTCTCTTTTCACTTTACAAAACTCTACCGCCTTAGGACAAGAATCGTTGGAGGGCTGGTCATTTTCATAATTGTCGCCATGATATCGGCCGGCATCTCAACATCGGTAATTTACACAACTGATCCAGTTGTTACAGATCATTACACAAACCTGAGCGTACAGACTCAGGTTACCCCGTACGCCGGAATCTACCCCAGCTACAACTTCACCATGAAAGTTTTGGATGGGGTACACCTGAATCCGGACTACGTAACACTTGCAATAAACACAACAGCTTTTCAGAAAAACGTCACGGCGGATGAGATGCATTACTATACAAATACCTCAGGGGACCAGGTATTCTATTATGTGTATACAAATCCACCATCAGATATATACTCATACAATTTCACCTTCCAAAATCAGACTGGTGCAACACTTTACACGGGTTTCGGCACGGGTAGCGGTCCAGATACCCTGTCAATTTCATCCACATTCAAGGAATTGTTTATCGTGACAGTAATAAATGATGTCATTATATTCGAAATAATACTGGTTGCAGGTATTTTCATAGCAAGAAGCTTCTCAAATTCTGCCAGAAACAGGGTAAGGCCTCCACAGAGGCCAAAACAGCCTGATGCAATGGACCAGAATAACAATCAGTGAAAGCTTAAAATTCCTGCCAGTTCAATATTTTTATAAAATGGCTGGATGATATTTCCAGGAACAGGTTGCATGGTAAATTCAGGTTTTTATATGTAAATTTTGTTATAACTTCATGAAAATTAGAATGCATAAAATAATTCTGTGAAACTATATTAACAAGCCATGGAGACACTGCGAAAGGTATATATTTGATTCCTTAATATCCAGAAAGTTTCTGCGTCGATGGTTTGTTATGAGTGATCTTCTTGAAGAATTTGAACAGAAAAAGGAAGTTATTAGGGAAATAGTNGAGGAGCATGTAAGCAAAAGGGACAATGCTTCCACTGAAGCCCATGAATATGCACAGCTCCGCGATGAGCTAAACACAAAAGTTAGAGAAATGAGGGACGATGTAAAGAGGAAGATCGCGGAGAAGAATGAGCTTATAGAAAAGGTCCAGAATATGAGGGCCGACAAGGAAGATCATTATCGGAAGCTCTCTGAACTCAGGAAAGAAATGAGGAAGATCAGGGACGAGAAGCAAATATTCAGGGCATCGACAGGCGCGACATCAAGGCAAGAAAAAAGGATCTTGAGAGGCTTGAGCTCAAGCAGCAGACAACCCAGTTGAAGAAGAATGAAGAACTCAAGGTGGTCGCAGAAATTAAAAAACTTACAAATGAAATCAAACGAATGGAAAAACAGTTCGAGACTGAAATGGAAGGCAACTCCTCCATCAGGGAACTTAATGCAAAGATCAACGAAGAAAAGAAACTCGGCGAATCTGAAAAGAAGGAAATTGAGGAAATTTCTTCAAGGATTTCCGCAATAAGTGAGGAGATCAACAAAGATCTTCAGGAACTCGATGAAGTCAGGAAAAAGGCCGATGAATACCATGAGCTGTTTGTCAAATTCAGCCAGGAATCCACAAAGGAGCACGAAGCTTTCATTCAGGCAAAGAATGATCTGAGGGACCTTGAAAAGGTCATAGGGAGCCTCCGTACAAAGACCAGGGCGACTAAAAAGAAAGAGAAAGAGGGCGAACTTCAGAAAACAGCGACAACTCTATTTGAAAAATTCAAGAATGGGGAGCAGTTAACTACAGAGGACCTCCTTATACTTCAAAAAGCAGGATTTTTATAAACCAAAAATTAAAAATATTTCATTGACCGGTTATCCATGGTTATTTTAATGCCCATGCAAAATTCCGGTCAATTATGCGACATCTTCTGGCAGTATTTCCGATGACAGTGATACATTATAAACTCTGGATTTGCTCTGGAGCTGAAGTTTAGGGGCAAGTACGCTCTCCTCAATCTCGCAATCCGATCCTATCTCTGTCTGTTTCATTATGACGGATTTAACAATTTTACTTCCGTCCATAATCCTGTCGGAATCCATGAGAATTGAGTCCATTATCTGCACATCGTTTCCAATTTCAACATTATCATATATTGCAGACCTGATTATTTTGCTGTTTTTTCCTATTTTTACGTTTTCACCGATGAACGTCGGCCCTTCAATATAGGCGCTGGAAAATTTAGAATGTGGTGTCTTTATGATAACGGTCCCCTTCATTCCATTTCCTGATACCTCCATTCCATATTTGGCTGTCATAAGCTGGTTGGCCTTGATCATGTCATTGGGCCTGCCGGTATCCAGCCATATGCCCCTGGCATGGTAGCCGTATATGTCAATGCCCATGTCCAGCAGTTTGGGGAAGAGATCTCTTGCAAAGTCATATGGTGATCCACCGGGGATGTATTTGAGAATTTCAGGTTCAATCACATACAGGCCGGCATTTATAAGTTTTGAAAACGTCTGCTTCGGATCAGGCTTCTCCAGGAATCTGACCACCTTGTTTTCCTTAAGTTCCACTATGCCGAATTGTGATGGGTCTTCAACTGTTGTCAGTGCCATGGTAATCTTTGCACCCATCTTTTTATGAAATTTCACCACGTCGCTTACATCCAGATCGGACAGTGTATCTCCGCTTCCAACAACAAAGGTATCATCTATAAATTTTGAGATAAGCCCAACGCTTCCGGCTGTTCCTGCTGGCTCTCTCTCCACAGAGAATAGGATGTTCTGNTCATCCTGTTTAAATTTAAGAACGCCGTTTATAAGTGATTCGAATTTGTAGCCGGTCGTTATTATGACATCATTAATGCCTGCNGCATAATATGAATCAAGAATGTATCCAATACAGGGTTTCCCTGCAATTGGGACAAGGGGTTTTGGAATAGAATAAGTGATAGGTCTCAGCCTTGTGCCCTTTCCACCGGCCATAACCACCGCTTTCAGTGACATACTTACACATCTTAAATTGATTTATTAATCTTTTCAACAAATATTACTGGAATTAAAAAAATAGATGAACGATGTCTGGTAATTCCAGTTGCGTTCATCTCTTCACGCTGCTAATATTTCCGTGGAATTCAGAAGTGAGGAATTTTTTTCTGTTTCTAAGGATTCTGTTGTATTCAAACACAGCAGGCTTGACATAATTATCTATGTAATCAAGGATTTCTAAATCAGAATCTCCGGCCTGTGTGAACGCCATGGACATAAGATAAGGAATCAGGTTTTTTATATCCATGATGTTCAGGTCGTTCTCTGACCAGATCTTACCCACCATGCCCGCAACAGATTCCAGTCCTTCCATATTGCCGGTACTCATGGTTTCTTTAACAAAAGAGTACCTGTTTTCCTGCGTTTCGGGCACTTTCAATTCTTTCTCTGCTTTTACGGATATATTTTCGGTCATTTTCATCACCTCAATTCCGATAAGCAAATAAGTAAATATATTCTTCTATAAAAACTTTACTACAAAATTGTTTAATAAATATGTTATAAAATAAAAATTATAAATGATCTTTTCATCTATTATTCAAAGGGTATTTTGAACTTTACACCTTTCCTCAAGAGTTTCTTTGAAGCCTCGTATCCTGCGTCTGCATGCCTTATGACTCCGATTCCAGGATCCGCATTGAGAACCTTTTTGATCTTCTCATCAGCTTCATCCGTTCCATCTGCCACAAGAACAAATCCTGCGTGAATAGCATTTCCAATTCCTGTTCCACCTCCATGGTGAACCGATACCCATGTTGCCCCAGAAATGGCGTTAAGAAGGGCGTTAAGTATGGGCCAATCTGCAATAGCGTCACTGCCATCCAGCATCCCCTCTGTCTCCCTGTAGGGTGAAGCAACAGATCCTGTGTCATGATGGTCTCTTCCTATTGCAACAGGGGCTGAAATCTTCTTCTTTCTCACCATCTCGTTTATCATCAGTCCTATGGCCTCTCTCTGCCCATATTCTGCGTAACATATCCTGGCAGGAAGTCCCTGGAAATGGACCCTTTCCCTGGCCAGCTTCAGCCATTTAACAAGATGTTCGTCGTAGTAAAATTTCTCAATTATTGCCTGATCAATTTTGTAAATATCCTGGGGATCGCCAGAAAGTGCAACCCATCTGAAAGGCCCGGAACCAATGGAGAAAAGATCCCTTATGTAGGCCGGTACATATCCCTGGATCTCAAAAGACCTGGTGTTTCCTCCCTCCTGCGCCCTTCCCCTGANGTTGTTTCCATAGTCAAAGACCCTGGATCCATGATCCTTGAAATAAAGCATTGCATTGACCTCCTTCACTATGGAAGCATATACAAGCTTCCTGTATTCTTCAGGGTTCTTTGCAAGCATTTCTGCAGCAGACTTTACAGTGAAACCTTCAGGTATGTAACCAACATTCAGGTCATGGGCTGCTGTCTGGTCTGTGACAACGTCAGGAACAATTCCTCTATTCACCAGTTCCGAATATACTGTGGCTGCATTTCCAATAAGGCCTATGGAAAGGGGCTTTCCTTCTGAAACGGCTTCATCCTTCATTTTCAATGCCTGATCTAAGGTTTCCGCATAGGTATCAAGATATTTATCCCTCAATCTGCGGTCTATCTTCTCTTTATCAACTTCAACAACTATGGCTACACCGTCATTCATAGTAACAGCAAGCGGCTGAGCTCCACCCATCTCTCCAAGCCCTGCTGTTAGAACCCACCTGCCTCTAAGTGTGTCTGCAGAAAACTCCTTCCTTGCCAGGGCAGATAGGGTTTCATATGTCCCCTGAAGGACACCCTGTGTACCGATATATATCCAGCTGCCGGCCGTCATCTGGCCAAACATTGTAAGCCCTCTTTTCTCCAGGTCCCAGAATATATCATCTGTTGCCCATTTTGGAACTATCTGTGCATTTACTATTAAAACCCTTGGGGAATCCTTGCTTGTTTTGAAAACACCAACAGGTTTCCCTGACTGCACCAGAAGAGTTTCATCATTGTACATCTCCTTAAGCATGTTAATAATTTCATCGTAGGATTCCCAGTTTCTAGCGGCTTTTCCCTTTCCTCCGTATACTATAAGATTCTCCGGATCTTTTGCAACGGCCGGATCAAGGTTGTTCATAAGCAGTCTCATTGCAGCTTCCTGACCCCATCCCCTCGCTGTCAGTGTAGATCCTCTAGGAGCCTTTATTTCTCTCATTTTTATCAGATAACGATGCTTTTGCAATGAATAAAATTTATGATTGGATGGATTAATTGAGGGTTTCAGGCTTTAAACGACCGGTGTATTGTGTTTTCCCGTCTTTCACCAAGTGATATTATCTCGACAGGTTTACCGGTGTTCCTTTCAATAAGTTCAACATATTCCTTAAGTTCAACAGGAAGTCTTTCATACTGTCCTTCCTGTTTGGAGAATATAGTTTCCATATCAAGGTTTCCCCAGGGTTTCATTGTTCTGTAGCCAATTTTTATATTTTCAATTTCTTCCAGGCTTCTTGGAATGAATTCGACCTCTTTTCCATCCTGCATGTATTTTTCACAAACCTTTATCTCACCGAGTTTTCCAAGTGTATCAACATTGGTGAGTGCAAAAGAATCAACATCATTAAGCCTGCTGGAATAATTGAGTAAAGGAAGATCGAGCCAACCGACCCTTCTTGGCCTTCCTGTGGTTGTTCCATATTCATGGCCGAGATCCCTGAGCTTCACTGCCAGATCTCCCTCAATCTCAGTGGGAAACGGCCCCGACCCAACTTTTGAAACATATGCTTTCATTACCCCGATTACTCTCTCTATTTTTCTGAAAGGGAATCCAGAACCTGAAGAGAGTGCACCGGCAAGTGTATTGGAAGATGTTACGAAAGGATACATCCCGAAGTCTATGTCAAGCATAGTACCCTGTGCACCTTCAAAAAGTATGCTCTTATTTTCCCTACTGTATCTGAATATAAGGTTCTCCGTATAGTCAAGATACTCCATGAGCTTCATCCCAGCTTCATGGAGTTCAGTTGCCAGTTTATCCCTTTCTTCTCTGTCCTTGTATGGTGAACTGGAAAGAAGGCTCTCCTTCATGTGGTATATTATCTCTATTTTCCTGGACACTATATCCTTATCAAGCAGATCTACAGTTCTAACTCCTGTTCTGGCGTACTTATCCTCGTATGTAGGTCCTATCCCCTGTGCAGTTGTGCCTATACTCAAACCTCCTCTTACCGTCTCCTCTGATTTGTCGAGGAATTTATGTATGGGCGTCACAACATGGGCCATTTTGCTGATCTTTATCTGGACATCCGGGTTTGCTTTTTTCAGGTTGCTGATCTCTTCCAGCAGGCTGTATGGGTCTATGACCATTCCATTCCCTAGAATGACAACGGAAGATCTGAGCGAACCGGAAGGTATGAGATGAAATTTGAACTTTCCCTGTGATGTTACAACCGTGTGCCCTGCATTATTTCCACCATTGAATCTTACGACAACATCAAAATTTTCACTCAGATAGTCAGTTATTTTTCCTTTCCCCTCGTCACCAAACTGCATCCCAAGTACTGCCGCTAGCATATGGATCCCTCTGAATGGTTTATTAAAATCATTGAATTTCCCACACTTTCTCTGAATCTTCCATGAAAATCTTTTGCAGTTTCTTCAAAAAACATCAGATATCAATTTATCCAATATGGGTATGACCTATTAACGATTTTCCCAGCCGTATTTGTTTATGGGGATTATTTCTTTAAGTGGTCATATGGCATTTCTTCCGTTCATGAATTACTTCTCTCCAGATTCAATTATTTCTGCAGATGGTTTCGGACACCGCTACCGGAGCCACATTAAGAGAATATTTACAGAGTCTGTTAACAAGCTTTTTTCCCAATAGATCTGCCAGTAAGGCATGGGAAAAATTTCACATAGTGGTAAGACATCTTAGATGGATTTTCATGGCTTACATAAAGATAGGAAATAATTCAACACTTGAAGTTCCATCCAATCCAACCATTGGCTATATTGAAGGGGATGGGATAGGCCCGGACATTTCAAGGGCGTCAATTTCTGTTATAAATGCATCACTTGAATTCGCATATGGCGGAGACCGATCTATTGAATGGGTAAAAGTCCTTGCAGGAGAAGAGGCGTTAAACAAAACAGGAAAGCACCTTCCTCAGGAATCTCTGGATCAGCTGAAGAAGTGTGTTGTATCCATTAAAGGTCCCCTGACAACCCCCATTGGCCAGGGATTCCGAAGTTTGAATGTCACCCTGAGGCAGTATTTTGATCTGTACGCTAACATAAGGCCGGTAAAATACTTCCCGGGTGTCCCGTCACCTGTAAAGAACCCGGAAAAGATGAACATGGTAATATTCAGGGAAAATACAGAAGATCTGTACATGGGGATTGAATTCAAGTACGATTCTCCTGAAGCCGCAAAAATGAGGGAATTTCTTGCTGCCAACATGGATGTTAAACTTACCGACGATACCGGTATTGGAATAAAACCAATCAGTAAGTTCAAATCAAGCAGGCTGGTCAGGAAAGCAATACAGTTCGCAATAAAGAACAAGAGGAGAAACGTAACTCTAGTCCATAAGGGAAACATAATGAAATATACGGAGGGTGCCTTTAAAGAATGGGGGTATCAGGTTGCAGCAAACGAGTTCAAGGACAACACTGTAACCGAGGAGGAATATCTTAAAGATCCCGACAATTACAGAGGAAAAATAGTCATAAAGGACAGGATCACAGACAACATGTTTCAGCAGGTTCTTACCAGAACTGAGGATTATGATGTTATTGCCACCACAAACCTGAACGGCGACTACCTGTCGGATGCACTTTCTGCTCAGGTTGGAGGTCTCGGGCTTGCACCAGGAGGAAATGTTGGTGATGCATACGCAATATTCGAGGCGGTTCATGGGACAGCGCCAAAATATGCTGGAATGGATGTTGCCAATCCCACATCGCTAATGCTGTCCGGTGCAATGATGCTGAGGCATCTTGAATGGGACGATGCTGCTGATGTTCTTGAGAACGCAATACTTGCAACCTATCATGACCAGAAGGTTACTCAGGATCTTGCAAGAGTTATGAACATAAAACCTCTAAAATGTTCAGAATTCGGGCAGGAGATAATCAAGAGGATGAAACCAGTCAAGANCTGAAAATCCCAAATTCTATATTTATTCTATAAATATACAACTATATAGGCCATAAGGCTTATTATAATCACCTGGAAAATAAGCTGGAACATTGAACCGATTGACACAATCCTCATATTTCTGGAGATCTTTTCAAGGTCAATTTCTTTGCGTGACGCTTCTCTTGCTACTTTGTATGAATATGGGACTATGGTTAGAAATCCTATGGAGACAAGTATAACCCCAACAATGATTATTGCAATGAATAGAGTAGANGTGAAAGAGAATATTCCCTCTTTGACGGCAAGTACATAGCCCGCAAGTGGAGTAATTATGGATGCTGACGGTATGAAAAAAAGAGTCATGGGGATCATCCTAACCCCTATATTTTTGCGGGTTTCAAGATTTATTGTTTTGATAACGTTGGCAAAGAGAAGCCCAAGGAAAACATCAACACCCGTCCATATTGCCCCAATGAGAACATGTATGTAGTCCAGAACCAGCATGCTCCCAGATAGATACGCCAGTACGAATGCAATGGCTGGTACTGCCAGAGCAATAAAACCNGTTCTGTAAATGTTTCTCATTGAGTTACCGTTGTTTCTCATAGTGCAAAACCAGTCGCAAAATGCGCCATGAATAATATTATTGTAATCTGCAGAACTAGCTGTACAAGTGAGAGTCTTATGTTTATCATGGTAAGCCTCACAATTTTTCTGATATCCTTTCCACCTCTTATAAGTTCAAGATAAACCCTTGCCTCATTGGGGAGAAATATGAGGAGCCCCTGAACAGTCAATATTATTGCAATCACAGCAACCACAATAAAATAAGGGGAGGTGAATGAGNTTCCAAGGCTTAACGCCAGATACACACCTGCGGTTACTGTTGTGGTGGATATTGCCGGCATAAAGAAGAGCATCATTGGAGTGAGCCTTTTAGAGACTTCTGCNTTTTCAGCATCGCCCAGGCCCTTCATTATGTATGCAAAAAATATTCCCATTACGAGGTCCATTCCAGTCCAGGCGGAACCGGAGATTACATGAAAATACTCCAGGAAATAGAAATTCCCACTTATTATTATTGCAACCATTATGGCAGGAGGGATGAGGATCATTGGCAGACCTGTCCACAAGGAGTCCCTTATGGAGAATNGCATATTCCTGTTCACTGTTTCAGTGGTTACCACTGTTAAGTAATTTGTGCAAGAATATATCAAACTTATGTTATGCTTCAATGGAGTGGAATAATTTCCAGGGATAATCTGGTCTCATTCTATTTCTGAGAAATCCTCTATAGTTGAAGGATATTTGCTCTTCTCTGAATTACCATCTCTAAGGATCATTAGTGTCTGAAAACCCCTGGAGGCTGCTGCTTTCAGTTCGCCCATAGAATCAGAAATAAAAAGAATTCTTTGGGGGTTTATCCCAATTCTTTCGGCTATTTTCCCATAGCTTTCAGGATCAGTTTTCCTTCCAATTTCTGTATCAAAGTAGTTGGTTATGTATGCTGTCAAATCTCCGTATTTTGTTGAGGAAAAGATCAACCTCTGGGCAAGTACGCTTCCAGATGAATAAATGTATATTTTCTTCCCCAGGGATGTCCATTTTTTCATATATATTGGCACGTCGGCATAGACTTCGCCCCTCAGTCTTCCATCCTTATAACCCTCTTCCCAGATCATGCCCTCTATTAGCTTCAATTGAGTTGCCTTGCTGTCAATATCAATGAGATGATTCAGGATAGAAGCGTCATTTTCAATTGAACCCTTATCATCAACAGTGTTTCCGGAATCAATCCCGGTAAGATTTCCCTGAATCTCATTGTAGATTGATCTGAGTTCACGTATGGCCTTCCTGACACCTTCTGAATTTATGTTTTCCCTGAGAAAATTATGCATGTTCTGCTTTGCAAACTGGAAGAGTGTCCTGTGGACAAAGTCAATTGGTGTGGTTGTGCCCTCTATATCAAGTATAACTGCATCCACTCTGTTGAGGATCTTCAATTCCACTACCTTATTTAGATCTTTTTCCTGAGGATATGTAGGCAGGGCCAAAGCAAACAGGCTGGTACTTCCTGTCTTCTCCGCTGTTTGTGTAATATGGTGTCCATCCTGACATATTCTGGAATAAGCGAATTGCCTTAATATGCCTGTCCTCGCAAAGATCGAACCAGTGTTTTGTCCCTCTGGGCACTCTTATAAGATCCCCTTCCTCAACCTCTATTGAAACCACATCACCATTTTCAGGATGAATGTGAAAAATACCACGTCCGGCAACTGTGAATCTAACCTCATCCTCGTCATGGGTATGTTCTGCCCTGAATCTTTCAAGCATTGCTTCAAGTCCAGGAGTGTTTCTGTCTATATCTATAACATCGGCTGTTGTGTATCCGCCTTCCCTTTTAAGTTGATCAATTTTGTTTGAATAGGCTTCTATTATCTTTTCGGAATCAAGATTTTCAGGGTTAATGTCTCTGGTCTCCCAGTGATCATAAATTATCCCTATTCCACTTAGAAATTTAGATGATTCCCTTGTGTCAGTTATGGTCAAACCGCTTTTAGGCACTCTTACTTTTACCATTTCATATCACCTGGAATGGATGTTCATGTTTTCAGACTATATTATCTGTACCTGTCATGCTTCTGCCAAATACCTCAAGGAGGAATTCCATAACCTCAACATGCCTTTCTGCCTCTTCTATGGTCTTGCCCCAAGTGTAGAGGCCATGTCCTGAAAGCATGAAGCCGTGAATTTCAGGGTGTTCCCGCAATAAAACAGTTACTGTGGCAGAGAGAGTTTTCATATCCTGGGAATTCTCAATAATTGGAATCCATTCAGAATGTTCATGAGTTCTCACACTGTCCAAACCCTTGAGCATCTCATATCCACCGATCACAATCCCCCCATCTTTTAAAAATCTCCTGGAAATCATTGTAGACCATATTGAATGGGTGTGGAAAACAGAACCTGCATGCATCTCCCTTATTACTGCAATATGGAGATCAGCCTCGCTGGAAACTTTTTTGTTACCTTTAATGATGTTTCCATCTCCATCTATAGCAATAAGTCCGGATAGATCAAGTTTTCCCTTATTGAGGCCACTCCCTGTTATGGCAATCCTGAGAGGTGTTTCATTCAAAACAGCACTCAGGTTCCCGCTTGTTCCAAAAAGCCATCCACGGGAGTAAAAAAGTGAAGCAATGTCAATTATCTGCTTCCCAATATGACCGAAATCTCTTAATGAATTTTCCTCCCTGTTATCTTTTAATTCCAATCCGTTTAACCCCCGGCATTTCCAACGGTTCAATATCCCTTGATCCTGATTATTAGTTGAAGATCAGAGGGATGATTCAGTGCGCATGGTTTTTTCATATATAATATAATTCCACATTTTCCTGAATGGAAATAATTGGTGTATGAACCTATGAAAGAGTTCTGTGCTAATCCATTGTGTACTTACATAAGAAAATTTTAATATTCCATATCAATGACTCCCCTCGGAATGGCGTTTCCAGAACTTTCCCATGGAGAGTTGAACAATTCCCAATCAGGGAGTTAATGACGCCTACAAAGAAATTTGCAGGCGTTAGCTATGCTGGTATACACTTTAATCAGGACATTAACACAGTACTTCTTTGTAGTCTTAATGGCACCCCTTTTTGCAGGGATCATTGCCAATTTAAAAGCAAAAGTTGAATCACGGAAGGGGCCGAGCATATTCCAGCCATATTACGACATTTTCAAATATATGAAGAAGCAGGTTCTCATACCAAAAGGATCAGGCCTGATCTTCAAGTATGCCCCTTTCATACTTTTTGGCATATATTCTCTCATAGCGCTCATAGTGCCAATAGTGATCCCAGAGCCCATATTCTTTACTGCCAGTGCAGACTTTCTGGGAGGGGCAATACTCTTCTCCCTGGCTGCATTCGTTAAAATAGCCGCTGCCTTTGATTCCAGGAGCAATTTTACTGCCCTGGGTGCTGTGAGGGCACTTTCATTCAATTTCCTATCAGAGGCAACATTGATAACTGTTTTCTTTGCAGTTTCCCTCATCACAAACACAAATAACCCCTATACAACAAACAGTTTCCTGGCATCTCATTTTATACAGAACATAAGCCTGGAACATATTTTTGCCACAATTGCATTTTTCATGCTATTTCTATACGAAACCGGGAAAATACCTCTGGAGAGCTCAGGACTTGCGGAACTTGGGATGATAGATGAGGGGATGAGTTATGAATATAGTGGCAAACTCCTCTCCCTTTCAAAATGGTCAGGTTATATGAAACAGTACATACTTGGGGCAATTTTCCTGAATGTGTTCTTCATACCATGGGGCCTACAGTCCTCATTCCCTGGATTTCTGCTTGATATACCGGTTATGTTTCTGAAGTGGCTTCTCCTGATTGCCATAGTGGTCATAATTGAAACCACCTTNGCAAAGATGAGGCTGTTCAGAATCCAGGATTATCTGGCAACAAGCTTCACATTTTCCATACTTTTCCTCATATTCAGCGTGGTGATAGCATGAGTCCAATAGATTACGCAGTATTCCTCATTGCTGCATTTGCAACCNTATCGGGGTTTTACATCCAGGGGCAGGAATACATAAGCTCAATGGTGAAGGGTCAGCTGGTACAGTCTTCAATAATTGCTCTTATCTCCTTTATTCTGGCTTATTATGAGCATTCCATTGATCTGCTTATACTTGGAATACTGATTGCATTTCTCAGGGGCTTCCTTATAACATATTTCCTTGATAAGAGGGTTCCAGGAAGGATGACATATGTTTATGAATCCAATGTAAATGTTGCATCATTACTGCTGATTGATCTGGCATTCATTGTGGTTGGAATTTTCATAATATACTCTATCGTTTTTACAAGTGCTGATCTGGTGACAAAGTTTGGTCCGTCATCAATACTTGTATTTCCATTGAGTCTCTTCTTTCAGGGTCTTTTCCTCATTGGATCAAGAAGATCAACATTCTCTCAGATAATCGGATATATCGAGGAGGAAAATTCACTGGTTCTTTTTGCTCTGTTCCTGGTTCCAGTGCCCATAATCATTGAAGCAAGCGTTTTCCTTGATGTCCTTGCACTTGTTGTTATATCATCCATTCTGGTCATCGAAAAATTCAGGCATTACCCAATGGAGGAACTGAGGGGATAAAGATGGATCCTATACCGCTTATAATAATTATTCTGCCCGGACTTGCAAATATCTTCTACAGGGTTAACATAAAGCTCGCAGGAGCTGTCTCAGCGTCACTTACTGTAGCTCTTTCTCTGTTTCTTTATACCCAGCTTCCCCTGACTGGTCTATTTTACATAGACAGGATCACCTGGGTATTTCTTGTCATGGTTTCTTCTGTTTATCTCCTTTCCACTCTCTACTCATGGGAATACGTGANTTCAATCAGGAACAGAGGAATAAGTCAGAACAACTACTATCTCCTTCTGAATTTTTTCACAGCTTCAATGTTTTTTAGCCTGGTTATGAACAACTACGGTTTCATGTGGGTTGGAATAGAAGCCACAACCATATCATCTGCGCTTCTTCTGGTAACNGAGAAGAGCGATGTATCTCTGGAAGCAACATGGAGATACATAATACTGGTATCTGCCGGTGTAACATTTGCTTTCATATCCGTAATACTGATCTACTACCATTTCGGCACACTTGATGTTTACACAATACTTCACAGTGGGGGGACTGCATCGGTTGTAATCAAAATTGCAGTTGCAGTTGCACTGGTGGGATTCGGAACAAAGGTTGGTGTTTTTCCTGTGCACACATGGTTGCCGGACGCACACAGTGAAGCCCCTTCGCCCGTAAGTGCCATGTTCTCTGGAGTTCTGTTGCCGGTGGCACTCTATGTACTTTACAGAATATATGAAATATCGCCATTTCCGCAGCTATATACATGGTTTGCTGTCATATCCATTGCAGCAGCATCGCTTTTCCTTGCATACCAGAGGAAGTATAAGAGAATGTTTGCCTATTCCACAATGGAAAACATGAACCTGGCCCTTTTCGGGTTTGCACTGGGAGGTGCAGGGGTGATTGGTGCTTTACTGCTTCTGGTCTCACACAGTTTTGGGAAGGCTGGTGCATTCTATTCATCCGGAAATATACTGAAAAGTTCAGAAAAGCGCGATATAGCACAGATAAAGGGCATATGGAAAGGAATGCCGTACACCTCGTCTTCGCTACTCCTTTCATCGCTTGCCGTTACTGGAACCCCTCCCTTCGGTACCTTTGTGGGTGAGTTCATAATACTGTACGCTGCCGTGGTAACTCACGCTTTTCTGCAGTTCGGGATTGTGCTATTTTTCCTTATGGCGGCATTCATAAGTGTCAATTACAACATAACTGGAATGATATTCAGAGGATCCAGTGATTTAAAGGAGCCAGGTAAAACCATGCCAATCATTTCACTCATATCGTCCATTATCCCTCTGATCATTGGAGTTGTCATAATAGGAGGTTTTTTCAATGTACTGGTATGAGGAAGGTGAACCAGACGGAAGATTCATAGGTAATACNAAAAAGTACTCCATTTACGGGAGCCATTACAACTCTTCCATTGAACCTATTCATGAAAAGTCCGCAGAAAGAAAACCGGAGGAGTTTATATTTGCCTATGGCCCCTCTACCGGAGGTCTCATGGAATCAGTTGGGCTGGACATTCTGACCCCTGGGGAAAAAATAACATCCATATCTGTGGACCCAAATTATAAACTCAGGAAGATAAAAGTTACCGGAATGAGCATAGAGGATGCTCTTCTCAGGATTGAACGAATTAATGGTTTTCATTCAGCTTCACATTCAATATGTTTCCTCAGGGCTGTGGAGGATGCCATTCAGATTGATGTTCCTGACGAAGTGCAGTTNAACAGGATTGCGCAGATAGAGACAGAAAGAATCAGAAGCCATCTGCTTGTGATTCAGAAACTGGCAGAATCTGCTGGTTTCGGTGTTCCTGTTAACCAGCTTTCATTGATAAGGGAAAAAGTTTCAAGGATAATAGGCACACAGAGCGGGCACAGATATTTCTTCGCTGTAAACAGCGTGGGAAATTCAAGGTTCATGATGGATAAACTTCAGGAAAAACTCCATGAAGTGATAGTGGATTTCAGGAAAATATACGATGGTCTGATGGAATCCAAATTATTCTTGAACAGGTTGCAGAATAATGGGATAAATAAAGATCCAGAAAGTACTGGACCTGCTGCCAGAGGTTCAAACATAAGGCATGATGCAAGGAATGAACTTCCCGTTCTTCCCTATGACCTTCTGGATTATTTCCCCATCATAAGAGACGAAGGTGATGCATTCTCACGTTTCATGATTAGGAGTGATGAGATCTTCCAGTCCTTTGACATTATCAAAAAGATTAATGCAACCGCTGGGAGTGAAAGCATGGATTACGATCTGGAGAAATCCAGTGGAACAGGCATGGCAAGGATAGAAAGCCCATCAGGAGACCTTTTCTATTCCGTTGAAATAGAAAAAGGGAACGTTGTGGATATTGGCATGATATCCCCCTCATGGAGGAATGTCCNGTCCTTCAGGAAGTCAATGGAGGGAAACATATTCACCGATTTTCATTTTAACTGGGAAAGCTTTGGAATATGGATTTCCGAGCTGGGGGTTGATCTTTCATGAAGAATGGAATATGGTTCCTGAAGGGCGTCAGGAAGGGCGTGAAGACTGAGAAATTTCCAAAAACCGGACCCGTTGAAATTGCCCCCTGGAGCACTGAGATAAAAGGTTCAGGAGAGGCAAACTGTCCCACAGATGCTATCACCAATGGAAAGTGGGACATGACAAAGTGCATATTCTGCAGGCGCTGCTTTCCAAATTACGAACCTACAGGAAACCATGAGATATTCACTGTATCGGAAAAGATGCATCAGTTCAGGAGATCATTCTACATTTATCCTCTGGACTCCGGTGCCTGCGGAGCATGCAATACAGAACTGCATGCATTAACAGCACCTCAGTATGATATGCACCGGCTTGGAATATTTTTCACAAACACACCCAGGCATGCAGATGCAATAGTTGTCATGGGTGTCTGGACCAAAGGCATGGAAGAACCTCTGAAAAGAGCCTATGATGCAATGTCAGATCCAAAGATGGTTATTCTCATGGGTGCATGTGCAATATCGGGAGGTATAATGGGTGAAGGTGCACTTAAATCTGGGGAATATAATGTGGAAATAGGCGGTTGCCCTCCAAACCCTTACACAATACTTGCAGCCCTCTTAAGGGCAAGGGGTGATTAAATGATATCATGGCTGTTTCTGGCACCATTTGCTGTTTCAGTTTTAATATCAATATGGAACAGGAGGGCAGGATATGTTGCTCTGGCAATATCATCTGCAATACTTCTGGCAGGGNCATTCATACATTTTGATTATATAGATTCCTTTGTTGTCATCGCCTCACTGGTTTGGATTTTCTCTTCCTGGTTTTCAGTCAGTTACGGTGAGAAGTACGGAAGGTGGCTTGCACCAATGTTCGGNTCCACAATATTCGGGATGGTGGTCATTCTCCTTTCAAGAAACTANCTGGAATTTCTTGCCGGTTGGGAGGCAATGTCAGTATCAAGCTATGTGCTGATTGCAATGAACAAGAAGAATGATTATCCTCCCTTTGTGTTCATGGCATTCAGTGAATTGAGCACTGTTCTCATAGTGGCAGGTGCAATTTATTCATTCTATCTCACCGGAGGAACAACCATAGCATTCACAAAGGTTGATTCAGTGATTCCACTGGTGCTTTTCACACTGGGTGCACTTGTGAAAATGGGTATGGTTCCATTCATGATAAGCGAATGGCTTCCAATTGCACATGGAAACGCTCCTGCAAATGGTTCTGCAATACTCAGTGCAACCATGACTCTGATGGGGGTGTTTGGAATAGTCAGGCTCATGCTTCTGAGTCCCATTTCCAATTTCTTTGGGGTTATTGTCATTGCCATTGGAGTGCTTTCAGTTATTTTTGCCTCTCTTTTTGCATACGTCTCAGAGCATGCAAAGATGCTTGCCGGCTTCAGTACAATAGAAAACAACGGTGCAATTCTTGCAGCCATTGGTTTTTACATGATAGCAGAGACCGCAATACTCAGGGATTTTTCTCTGGTTGTAATAATTATTTTCAGCCTTTCACATTCCCTTTCAAAGACGGGTCTATTCCTTGGTATAGGTGCTTCAGGAAAGGAGCATTTCCTTGATGAAGGGACCAGTTCTTCAAGATTCTCAAGGGTAGGTGAGCTGCTGAGTACNGCCTCTCTTTCAGGCCTATTTCCCACAATAGGGGGACTGGGNACATGGATGATCCTTGAAATGTTTTTCATGGGGGCCTCTTTCCTGGGGTATTTGGGAATAGTTTCAATCATTGCAGGATCGCTTATAGCAATCGGAGAAGGATTTGCTACTGCAGCAATGATGAAAGCATTTGTTTTCACCCAGCTTAGAAATGGAAAAGAGAAGGGCATGAGGAACGAACACACGGTTGTATTCTCCATTGGCATTATACTCATACTTCTGTTCATACTGTCACCTCTTTTCGTAGGATCAGAATTCCTGGGAGGACTTCCCAGCGTCTTTGTATTCAATGGTTTCACCATACAGTCCAGGTTTGCTGCGGCCGACTTCGGCCTTATTTCCCCGGATTATGTTTTTGGGCTGCTGGCAGTTTTCTCCCTTGCAACTTATGCAATATTCAGGAAGCCTGATACTCGATCTGTGCCTGTTTGGAGGGGAGGTAGGGAGATAACAGAGAATTACACGCCATACGCGTTCTCGAACAACATAAGGTTAATGCTCAAGAAGATATTGAGGCCGGGAATTGGCGAGAGAAGCCAGTACATGGCCATATCTGATGCCTTCTGGGCTTTCATGATCATACTTACAAAATCCTACAGAAAGGTGGCGAAGGGATTTACACTCGGTTTCATGAACAGCTCAATAAGGTGGTACATGATCTACATGATCCTTGCATTCATGATTGTTCTGCTGCTTACAATTCTCATATAAATCAAATCAATTCTGTTCTGCCGCCCACCTCGGGAAAAAAATGGTCAGAGGTTAAGGACAGATCTTTTTGTGTATATGGGTGAGTTTAACTCAGAACTGAAAAGAGTCCTGAAATATTCCGGATTCAAAGCAGGTTCCATGTTTACGTTCAGTGACGAAAACCCGAGTCTTTCAAACAGGGACCTGACTATGTTTATATCAGAGGTATAAAGGGATGCATCGGTACAATCTCCACCTACCATGCACATGTCCACAACTTCCTGAAGGGAATCGATTCTGTATATTG
>JGI24721J44947_10003364_pt1 | contig 22572 bp, 24 predicted proteins | sample YelNatPaOPGAMG01_FD_44947 | JGI IMG/M metagenome (IMG submission 44947) | reverse complement strand
AATGGAATTGGATACAGGTTGTTAGACCATAAACAAAGGGGGTATTAATAAAATGAAAAAAATAAATCCTGTTTTATTTGCTTTAATATTTATATGTTCTTTTTTGCCTTTTGTACATCTTTCTTGTGATAATAGAGAAGTTATGGAGATAAGTCTCTTTCAGTTTAGTACAGGCTTAGAGGTTCAACTAACTAATTTGGGATATACTGGAAATTCTGAAATGGAAAAGATTAATCCGGAACCTTTAGCAATAACTATACTTGTAATAATAATATCAGGTTTTCTTTTCTCCTTTCTTCCAAGGCGTTCTGGCTCTATTTCCTCTATAATTTTCTCTATTTTAGGTTTGATTTTTTTATTTAGTTTCAAAGCAAAGATAGATAATGAATCTATTTCTATGGGAGGAATTATTAAAGTTGATTATGGTATAGGTTTTTGGTCTATATGGTTACTTTTTCTTGTTATAGGTATCCTAAATTTTTATCTTTTACTTTCAAAGCGAAAAGAGGAAATATCTTTTACAGACAAAATATCCTTAAAATTCTGCCCCTATTGTGGATATGGTCTTACAGGTGATGAGATCTTTTGTTCAAATTGTGGAAAAAAATTAAAGGAGTAGTAATTATGATTAATTGTCCAAATTGTAAAAGGCTAATTAAAGAGAATGTAAAATTTTGTCCCTATTGTGGTTTTAAAATAAAAGGATATTCAAGGGAAGAAGAAAAAGTTTGTCCCCAATGTGGCACCCCTTATAAAGAAGGACAGAATTTTTGCAAAATATGTGGATATGATTTAGATGCCATGAGTAAGGGAGATATAGTTTCTGTATATGGAGAAGCAGTATCAAGANAGGAAAATGAAGCAATAGCTCGCTATGATACAACCATGAGAACTCTTGATGGAGGTGATTATCCAATAAATAGTGGAAGAGCATTATTAATAATTAATGAGGAAGATATTTATTATCTTGTAGAAGTAGAGGTGGGGGATGGAAAGTTAAGAGGATATATACTCAAAGAAGATGCAAAAAAGATTTATGGGGACTATTGGTATTACATTAGAAATAAAAAGGGAAANATTGGGTGGGTTTATGGAGGATATGTGAAGATTAATGAGTAAAATTTTAGGGGGGAATTTTAAAATGAAAAAATATTTTATATTTATAACAATNTTATCAATTTCTCTTTTAGTTTTTACTTATGCCCAAGAGGTTACCNTACAAGATTTAACAAATATGGTAAGTGATCTTCTTAATAGGATGAGTGATATAGANCTGGAGATAGGAAATAAGATTGGGCAAAAAGATTTAGAAAATATAATAAAGAATTTTATTCTTCCTGAGGTTATTAAATATGTTGATGNAAAACTTGCAGAAATNGATAAAAAGTATTCNGAAAAAATAGCTGAACTTNAANATAAATTAGAAATATTAGAATCTATNTCAACATACGAGGATACTATAAATGATTTAGATAATAGAATTAGCTCAGTTGAAAGTCTATTAAATGAACATGANGAGAAAATAAATAATCTTGATGAAATAGTAACAAGGTTAGGTGAAGAAGTAAGTAAGGTTTCAGCAGATGAAGTGAAAGTAATGATAGAAGATAGTCTTGGAGAAATATCAGAGAAGATGGATAGTATGGAGAGCAGAATATCAGATTTAGAGAGTTTTGCAGAAGATTTAGATAGCAGGTTAGGTGATGTAGAGTTAGGATTAGAAGGGAAGGCGAATTTAGAGGATTTAGATAGAATAGTAGATAGGGTAGATGAGATCTCTGAAAGAATATCAGATTTAGAATCTGTGTTAGAAGAAAANCCTTCTTTAGAAGATATTCAATCTATAGTTGAGGAAAATCTTGGAGATGTGATGACAAGAATGGATGATATGGAGAGCAGANTATCTGATCTTGAGGCTANTATTGAAGAGTTAAATGAAGAATTGAACAAGTAATTGTGTATCATAGACAAAAAAGAAATGAGAAAAATAGAATAACTATAAGTTTTCTTATAGTTATAATATTGGTAATAGNGTCAAGATTTTTGTGTATAAATTGTTAAGGTATTGATTGGCTTAATACCTCACCTTTAAAGTTATATTTAATTTCCTGTTTCTCTTCATATCTTGCCCTCCTGATTTAAAATTTTTAATTTGTATATAGCTATCAGGATTTATTCCTCATTTTATCTTTCNTTTCAATATACAAAATTATTTTTTACTACTTCTGTTTTTTAAACATAAAATACTGATTTTTAAATTCAAAATTCAAATATATTCATCTAAAATATCTTTTAGAATCAAGATTAGTAAGGAGGTGAGATTTTAAAATAGTTTTTTCCTTATATTTTAAAAATTATTATAAAGNGGAGGTTTAAGAATGAAAAAAGTTTTACTTGCAATTTCCATAATTATTCTATTAATAATCTTAATATCACCAGGACAAGAAGTGATTACATTAAGGATATCCTGGTGGGGATCTCAAACAAGACATGATCAAACATTAAAAGTAATTGAGCTTTTTGAGAAAAAGTATCCCAATATTAAATTAAAACCAGAATATACTGGATGGAGTGGTTACTATGATAAGATGGCAGCACAAGCTGCAGGTGGAAATCTACCAGATATTATGCAAAAAGATATAAAGTTTTTAAATCAATATATACAAAATGATCTCTTATTACCATTGGATCAATTTGTTAAAAATAAATTGATTGATCTTTCAAATGTAGATAAGGCAAGTATAAGTGCTGGTGTAATTGGGGGCAAGTTATATGCAATAAATATTGGAAATAATGCATATGGTGTCTTTTACGATCCTCAAATGTTTACAAAAGCAAGAGTTCCTTATCCAAAGCCCAGCTGGACTTGGGAAGATTACATGGATACTGCAAGGAAACTTCATAAAGCCTTAGGAATATATGCAGATACAACAATTTGTAATGCTGGTGATTATGCAGGATTTGAGCATTATTTAAGACAACATGGATATAAGCTATTTGATGATTCTGGAAAGAAATTGGGTTATGATGAGGACTGGCCTTTTGTTGAGTTTTATTCCATGGATGTCCAACTTACAAAGGAAGGAGTATTTGCACCACCTGAGGTAAGACTTGAGANTAGAACTGTAGAGAATGATCTTCTTGTAGTAAAGAAGGCTGCAATGGCTCATTATTGGAGCAACCAAATAGTTGCTATNATGAATGCAGCAAAAAGACCAATTAAAATTGCTCTATATCCCAATTCTAAGAAACAAGTAAGAAAGGGAACATATCTAAAACCTTCAATGTTCTGGTCTATAACAAAGAACTGTAAGAATCCAGAAGCAGCAGCAAAATTTATTGATTTCTTTATCAATGATATTGAAGCAAATAAGATAATGATGGGTGAGAGAGGAGTTCCTGTATCATCAAAGGTAAGAAATGCTTTAAAACCTTTATTAACTCCTGCTCAAAAGGAAATGTTTGACTTTATTGATTTGGCATCAAGAAATTCAAGTCCAATAGATCCTCCTTATCCACCTGCATTTCAGCAGATTTTAGATCTATTAAAAGATTTACAATATAAGATGTTATATGGAATCCTAACTCCTGAACAAGCTGCAAAGGAGTTTAGAACAAAAGCCAATGAAATTCTTGCAGCACAGAAGTAATAATTATATTTTTAGGCTGGTATGGGTCTTCCATATCAGCCTTTCTTTTTTATAAATTTAATTTAGGAGGTTTGAGGTGCAACAAATAGCTTACAGAAAAAAGAATATTACTTATAATAATCTTGCTGGATATCTTTTTATTTTGCCTTGGCTTGCAGGTTTCTTCTTCTACACTATACTTCCTATGCTTATGTCCCTTTATTATTCTCTAACTCAGTATAACATTTTATCACCTGCTATTTGGGTGGGTCTTAAAAATTACATTAATATATTTACCAATGATCCAAGATTTTGGAAATCACTTCAAGTTACTTTTAAATATGTAATTTTTGCAGTCCCTTTAAGACTTATTTTTGCATTATTTCTTGCCATCCTTCTTGCTCAAAAGAGACTCTTTGTAAATGTATATAGGGGACTTTTCTATATTCCCTCACTTATTGGTGGAAGTGTAGCAGTTGCGGTAATGTGGAAACAGCTTTTTGGGGTAGAAGGAGCTTTAAACTCTATACTTATTTCCTTAGGAATATTAGATAAGGGCTTTGGGTGGCTTACCCATCCTAAGACTGCTCTCTGGACATTGATCTTACTTGCTGTTTGGCAATTTGGATCTCCCATGTTGATATTTTTAGCAGGTCTAAAGCAGATTCCTATATCCCTTTATGAATCAGCATCTATAGATGGAGCAAATTGGTGGCAGTCTTTCATAAAAATTACTATCCCTATGTTAACACCTGTAATATTCTTCAATCTCATTATGCAAATAATACATAATTTCATGATGTTTACCCAAGCATATATTATCACAGGTGGAGGTCCTTTTGACGAAACCCTATTATACATATTATATATATATAAAAGAGGATTTACATATTATCAAATGGGATATGCATGTGCATTAGCATGGATTCTTCTTACTATTGTAGGAGTTATCACATTTATTGTTTTTAGAACTTCTCATTACTGGGTCTATTATGAGGCAAAGGAGTGAAAAAAATGAATTTATGGAAAAAACTAAGATTAGATAGTTTAATCTATCATATGGTTGTTCTTTCCTTAGGATTTCTTTCATTTTATCCTGTATTATGGCTTATTGCAAGCTCCTTAAAACCATCTGATGAAATTTTTCAAAAAGCGTATTCCCTTATCCCATCATCTATTCATTTTGAAAATTACCTTCAAGGATGGCGAGGATTTGGAGGAGTTACCTTTGGAACTTTCTTTAAAAATTCTCTTTTTATTGCATCATTAAGCACTATTGGACAGTTAATAGCATGTTCCTTAGCAGGATTTGGCTTCGCAAGACTAAAATTTGTAGGTAAAAATATATGGTTTGCAATTATGATAATAACCCTTCTTCTTCCTGGTCAGGTATTATTAATACCCAGATATCTTCTATTTAATAAATTAGGATGGATTGATACTTATAGACCTTTAATTCTCCCTCACTTCTTTGCAGAAGCCTTCTTTACATTTCTTATGGTCCAATTTATCAGAGGAATTCCCAAGGAATTAGATGAGGCAGCAAAGATTGATGGCTGTAGTCCATGGGGAATCTTTTATTATGTAATTCTTCCCAATCTGAAACCTCCATTAACAACAGCAGCAATATTCTCTTTTTATTGGACATGGAATAATTTTATGGACCCATTACTTTATATTCAAACAGTATCAAAATATCCTGTATCCTTAGCACTACAACTTTTTTCAGATCCAAGTTCTGTTACAAATTGGGGAGCAATGTTTTCAATGGCAGTTCTTTCATTAGTTCCTGCCTTTATAATATTTATAGCATTTCAGAGATATTTAGTTGAAGGAATAAGTGCTACTGGATTAAGAGGTTAAGAAATGAAAATATGTATAATTGGATCATCTGGACATGTGGGATATGCAATTAATGGGGTAAAAAAAGATAAGGATTTAAAAATAATGGGAATAGCTCCTGGATCAAAAGGTGAAAATATAGAAAGAATTCTAAATCTCATTGATAAAAAAGAAAAAGTTGAAGTTTTTGATGATTACATAGAGATGCTTGATAAGATTAATCCTGACATAGCAGTTGTTGCATGCCACTTTGGGGACCATGCACGAGTTACTACATCTGCCTTAGAAAGAGGAATTAATGTCTTTACTGAAAAACCTGTTGCTACAACCATTGAAGATTTAGAAATGGTAAAATCAGCCTATAAATCGTCAAGAAAAAAATTATGTGCTATGTTTGGATTAAGATATAAACCTTGGTTTCTAACTGCATGGCATAAGGTTAAAAGTGGTGCAGTAGGAGAAATTCGTTTAATAAATGCTCAAAAATCTTATAAATTAGGAAATAGAGATGAATTTTATAAACACAGAGAATCATTTGGCGGGACAATTCCGTGGGTGGGAATTCATGGAATAGATTGGATATATTGGTTTAGTGGGGCAAGATTTAAATCAGTATATGCAACTCATTCCAGAAAATATAATAGAGACCATGGAGATTTAGAAACAACTGCCCTTTGCCATTTTACCTTAGAAAGGGAAATTTTCGCATCTTTAAGTATAGATTACTTACGCCCTGAATCTGCTCCCACCCACGATGATGACCGTCTTAGAATTGTTGGGACAGAAGGAATTATTGAGGTTTTAAAAGAAAAGGTATATCTTATAAATAAAGAATGTAAGGGTGAAGAAATACCTCTTTTGCCTGAGGGAGATATCTTTTTAGATTTCGTTAATGAAATTAAAGGAAAAGGAAAATGTATGATAAGTGCAGAAGATTCATTTTATGTCACTTATGTTTCTCTTATGGCAAGACTTTCTGCTGATGAGGGAAGGGTAATATACATTGATTAAAATTTTTCCCAAAAAATTCAAATCTAAACTATTTTTCTTTTTTCTATTTATTATCTCTTTCATTCTTATTTTATCTCTCTTAAGCTTTAAATTTGCTTTTGATTTCTATGATTCTATTATTTATAACGAATCTGCAAAAGTATTAAATCTAATCTCATCAATAATAGAAAATGAGCTTAAAAGAGTAGAGAATATGTCCTTTTTAATTCTCTCAGACCCAAATATTCAAAAGAAACTAATTAGTATAAAAGATTCTCCTAAGGGTTATAGTAATTATCAAGCGATAGAAGGAATTAGGCAAATATTATCAAAACATGCCTTTTCCGAAGAATATATTATATCTATAACTTTAATAGATGCAAAAAACAATAAGATCTCAACAGGGAAAAATCTATGGTTTGGAAACGAAGAATTGGAAGATATTCTAAGAAACGCCCAAAAATATAAAGGGGCAAACTTATGGATACCACCTAATCCCAATGATTATGCATTAAAATCTGCAAGAATAATAAGAAGAATAGAAGGACTTAAGCTTGATTATCTTGGTCTTTTGGTAATAAGAATTGATATGAAAAATTTAGTAAATTCTGCTACATATATTCAAAGGGGTCCCTCAATTAATTTACAGATACTTTCAGAGGATAAAAATATTTTCTCTATAGGAAAAGATGTAAAATTAGAAAAAGAAGAGTTCTTTGATCTTAATAAAAACTATGGAATTATAAACATAGATAAAGAAAAATATTTTATTGCATACATGAAATCTCCATACACGGATTGGATCTATGTAAACATTATTCCTTTTGAAAGCATATATGAAAGAGTAAAAATTCTAAGGAATATAACTATTTTTGTATATTTTTTAATATTTATTCTTGTTTCTCTTTTAAGTCTAAGATTTTCAAATAAAATTACAATTCCCATTGAAAAACTCTCTTTAAAGATGAAAAGAGTTGAGGGTGGAGATTTTTCAATAGATGATGATATTAATATAGAAAGTGATATAGAGGAAATAAAAAGTCTATATAAAGATTTTAGGATTATGATTCAAAAAATTAATAATCTTATAAAAGAAAATTATCTAAAACAAATACTTATAAATGAGACAAGATATAAAATCTTACAGGCTCAAATAAATCCTCATTTTCTTTACAACACATTAGACTCAATATATTGGATGGCAAAAATGAATAAGCAAAAGGAAATCTCTATAATGGTTGATGCCTTAGGAAATCTTCTTAGAGGTTCCTTAGATAAAAGGGATATTATATCTATAAGAGAGGAGATAGAAATTTTGAAAAACTATATCACTATTCAAAAGATGAGATATGGGGAAAGATTGGATTTTCAGATGAATATAGAAGAAGATATATTAGACTATAGTATACCAAAGTTAAGTCTTCAACCGATTATAGAGAATTCTATAAATCATGTTCTTGAGAAAATTGTAGGAGTTTGTAAAATAAAATTAGAAGGGAAAAAATATGAGGAAAAAATAATATTTTCTGTGGAGGATAATGGTAAAGGAATAGAAGAAAATATCTTAGAAAAAATTGATAAAGGAGAGGTAAAACCAAAGGGTTTTGGAATTGGACTTAAAAATATTGATGAAAGAATTAAAATGACCTTTGGAGATGAATTTGGAATTAAAATAGGAAAGGGAACTGAGGGGGGAGCAAGAATAGAGATAATTATCCCTTGCGAGGTCTACAATGTGTAAACTATTAATTGTTGATGATGAAAGAATTATTAGGGAAGGGCTTGCAAATATTATAGATTGGGATAAATTAGGGATTACAATTCTTCTTGCGGATAACGGACTTTCAGCTTATGAGATAATCAAAAGCCAGCATCCAGATATTGTTATCACAGATATAAAAATGCCAGGTCTTGATGGTATTTCCCTAATTAAGAAGGTTAGAGGGGAATTTCCNGATATTGAACTTATCATTTTATCAGGATATAGTGAGTTTGAGTTTGCAAAGAGTGCTATGGAGTATGGAGTTAAATATTATCTTTTAAAGCCCACAAGGGAAAAGGATATTGAAGAAATTATTTTAAAGGTTAAGGAAGAATTAGAAAAAAAGAAGGAAAGAGAAAGATATATAAATAAGATAATTAATGATTTTAAAAGATTAATTCCTCAGCTTAAAAATCAATTTTTAAAAGATTTTATTACCCAAAGAATTTATTCAAAAGAAGAATTAGATTATTATGGAGAACTCTTCAATATAGATTTTAAAAATACTAAGGTAAGACTTATTCTTGGAGAGATTGAGGGGGATCTCAATTTCTCATATCTTTATGCTTTTCTTAGGATTTGTGAAGAAATTTTAGGAGATAAGATTATTCTTAGTACAACCTTAGGTAATCAGATTTTAATTTTAATTGAAGATATAAATTGTGAAAATATCATAAATCTTCTACAAAGCATAAAAAAATTATTTTATGAATATTACTATCTTGATGTAACCTTAGCACTGAGTGAAGTAGATTCAATTGAAAATACTCCTATTCTATTTAGAGAAGTTAAGAAATATNTAAATTACAAGTTTTATATAGGTGAAGGAAGCATAATTACAAGAAATGAAGTAGGNGAAAAGATCTCTGAAAGACCCTTCTACTATAATTATCAAGAGATAAGCACATTAGTAAGAAGTGGAAATTATGAAGAGGTGGAAAAAAGACTTAATGAATTCTTTGAAGGTCTTAGCGGAAATATATTAGATTTAAACTTGGCAAAAACCTATTGCTTAGAGCTTTATTCTTCTATTATTAGAGAGGGATCAAAGGATAAAATAGATGAATATATAAGGAAGATAATAGATTTTGAAAAGGAGAAAAATGTTAAAGAGATTTTTGAGAAGATTAAAAATATTGCATTAGAAATTAGTAAAGAAAATTTTGAAAGGAATATATTAAGAAATAATAGGATAGTATATAGAGCTATTCAGATAATGGAAGAAAACTTAGATAAAGAGGATTTATCATTAAGATGGGTAGCAGGAAGAGTCTTCATTAATCCTGACTACTTAGGAAAATTATTTAAAAAGATTGTAGGAGAGAAATTTTCTGATTATTTAGCAAAGATGAGAGTTGAGAGAGCAAAAAGATTAATTGAAGAAGAAGATTATAAAATTTATGAAATTGCTGAGAAAGTAGGATTTGGAAATAATCCGCAATATTTTGGACAGGTCTTTAAAAAATATACAGGATATAGCCCCTTAGAGTATAAAAAGATTTTAAAAGAGAGAAACGAGGGCTCAAGAAATGAAAGAATTTAATATAAAGGAATTTGGTGCAATACCTGGAGGAAAGGTTAAAAATACAGATATTTTTAAAAAGGTAATAGCAAAAGCAGCCTCTCAAGGAGGAGGAACAATATTAATTCCAAAGGGGAAATGGCTTACAGGTCCAATCCATTTAGATGACAATATAACTTTATATTTAGATGATGCGGAAATTCTTTTTAGCCAGGATTTTGAAGATTATCTTCCTCCTGTTTTTTCAAGACATGAGGGCATTGAATGTTATAAATTTTCATCTTTTATTTATGCTTATAAAAAGAAAAATATTAGAATAATTGGAAATGGTATATTAAATGGACAGGGAAAACCTTGGTGGGATTTAAAGAAACAAGAAAAAATTCCAGGTGAGATTTTAAGAGATATGGCTGATGAAAATATACCTGTTGAAGAAAGAATATTTGTGGGTGGAGAAAAAGGATATTTGAGGCCTTCCTTTATTCATATNATTTTCTCAGAAGATATATTTATAGATGGAATAACTATAAAATATGGTGCATTCTGGACTATTCATCCAACATATTGTAAGAATGTAACAATAAAGAATGTAAAAGTTATAACTGAAGGTGAATATGGACATACACCAAANGGTGATGGAATTGATATAGATTCTTGCAATAATGTTCTTATAGAAAACTGCTTTTTTGACACTGGAGATGATTGTATTGTAATAAAGTCAGGAAGAGATAAAGATGGATTAAGAGTTAATATTCCAACAGAGAATGTGGAGATAAGAAATTGTAAGGCAAGAAGAGGACATGGAGGTATTGTCATTGGGAGTGAGATGTCTGGAGGAGTTAAAAATATATATGCACATGACTGTGAATTTAATGGAACAGATAGAGCAATAAGAATAAAAACCACAAGAGAGAGGGGAGGATATATTAGAGATTTAAGATTTGAAAACATATTTGCAGATACATTAGAATACGAAGCAATAATAATTGACATGAATTATACTGCAGATGGTTTCTCTGGAAGAAGAAAGGGAGATATTCCTCCAGTTCTTGAAAATTTCTATTTTAAAAATATTTCTTGCAATTATTCCAAGAGGAATATTATAAAAATTGATGGGCTTAATGACTCCCCTATTAAAAATATTTATTTTGAAAATATTAATCTTAGAGGAGAAGAGGGAGTTTTTATCCACAATGCCCAAGATATAGTATTTAAAAATTTCCAAATGGCTTCTAAAAAGGTCCCCATATTAAATCTCAAAGATGTTAAGAATATATATTTTGAAGATATCATAATTAAATCAAAATAACAGGAGGTCAAAAATGGATTTTGAAAAGATTTCTATGATTATTGATGAAAAAATAGAAAAAGTAAAGATAATAGATGTACATACACATCTATATCCAGGAACCTTTGGTAATTATCTTTTGAGNGGTATAGATAGTCTTCTTACTTATCATTATCTTATTGCAGAAACCTTAAGAGTATTATCTATTAGCCCCAACAAATTNTATTCTTTAACTCAGAAGGAACAGGCAGATTTAGTATGGAAAAGTATATTTATAGAAAGGTCACCTGTGAGTGAAGCTTGTAGAGGAGTATTAACAGTCCTTAAGGAATTAGGTCTTGATATTAAAAAGAGAGATTTAGATGAATATAGAAAATATTTTAATTCTCTTTCTGTTGAGGAACATATAGATTTAGTTTTTTCAAAGGCAAATATAGATTATATAGTTATGACTAATGATCCTTTTGATTCTGAGGAGATGAGTTATTGGGAAAGAGGATTATCAAAAGATTCTCGCTTTAAATCCGCAATGAGATTAGATATGCTTTTAAACAGTTGGGAAAAATCTTTTTCATTTTTAAGAGAAAAGGGATATGATGTAAATTTAGAGGTCTCTGGAAACAGCATATCAGAACTAAAAAGATTTTTAGAAGAGACATATAATATTATGAAACCAATGTATCTTGCAGTCTCTCTACCTCCTGATTTCAAATTTCCAGAAAATTCTTATAGAGGAAAGATTATAAAAGATGTAATATTACCTTTCTGTAAAGAATATAATCTTCCCTTTGCATTGATGATAGGAGTTAAAAAACTTATAAATCCAGAATTAAAACTTGCAGGAGATAGTGTAGGAAAGGCAGATATATCTGCTATTGAAAATCTCTGTAGAGAATACCCAGAGAATAAATTTTTAGTAACTATGCTATCCCGTGAAAATCAGCATGAGCTTTGTGTTACTGCAAGAAAGTTTAAAAATCTTATGATTTTTGGATGCTGGTGGTTTTTAAATAATCCCAGCTTAGTTAAAGAGATAACAAGAATGAGGATAGAGCTTTTGGGACTTTCCTTTATCCCTCAACATTCTGATGCAAGNGTCTTAGACCAGCTCATCTACAAATGGAAACATAGCAAAAAATTAATAGGAGATGTGCTCAAGGAGAAATATAAAGATCTTTTAGAGACAGGATGGCTTCCAAAGGAAGAGGAGATAGAGAGAGATATTGATATGCTTTTTAGAAAAAATTATGAGGAATTTTTAAAATGAAATCTATAAAAATTCCTTCTTTATTCTTCTTATTATATAAACAATACCTGTAATGTTAATTATCATTACTACTAAATTTAGATAAAATTCAAAAGGATAAATACCTTTAAGGAGGTAATAAAAAAGAACAATTATCTCCAAAATTAAGCCCCAAAATAATATAACTAATAAAGGTCTATATATATCCATGAGAGAATTATAACATAAAATTTTTATTTTGAGTTATAATATAATTAAAAAAATTTTTGAGGGGAGAAAATGGAAGAGATTAATGAGAATCTCCTAAAAGACATAATCTTAAATACCTTAGATGAGCATATCACCTATCTTGATAAAGATATGAATATTCTCTATATAAATAATTCTGTCTCCAAATCTCTTAATCTTCCTAAGGAAAAAATTATTGGAAAAAACTGCTATGATGTCTTTTATAATAGAAATAATCCTTGCAAAGAATGCCCTATTAAAAAGGCCTTAAAGACAGGAAAGATGGAAGATGGAGAGATAAAAACTCCTGATGGAAGAACTATATATGTAAGGGGATATCCTGTTAAGAATGAGAAGGGTGAAGTTATCTCTGCTATTGAAATAAAAGAAGATATAACAGAGAAAAAGAAATTAGAAGAGGAAATAAAATATTTAAGCTTTCATGATAAACTTACAGGATTATATAATCGTCTATTTTTTGAAGAAGAATTGAAGAGATTAAATACAAAAAGACAATTACCTTTAAGTATAATAATGGGAGATTTAAATGGCCTAAAGCTTGTAAATGATGCCTTTGGTCATAAAGAGGGAGATAAACTATTAGTAAATGTAACAACTATACTAAGAAAATCCTGTAGAAAAGAGGATGTAATTTCCAGATGGGGTGGGGATGAATTCTTAATTCTTCTACCAAAAACTGATAAATTTACTGCTAAAAGAATATGTGAAAGGATTAAAACAAATTGTGAGAAATATAATATAAACAATTCTGACATTATTCCTTTAAGTATTTCCCTTGGATTTGCAACAAAAGAAAATGAAAATGAATCTATAGAAGAGATAATTAAGATTGCAGAGNATAGNATGTATAGAAATAAATTAATAGAAGGAAAATCTTTTAGAGATTCAATCATTTCAACATTAAAAAATATTCTCTGGAATATTAGTTTTGAGAGCAAAGAACATGAAAATAGAATAAAAGAGCTTTCACTTAGAATAGCTGATTATCTATATCTTTCTGATATTGAAAGGGAAGAATTAATTCTTCTTGCCCATTTTCATGATATTGGTGAAATCGCCATATCTGAAAATATTTTGAAAAAGAATGATCAATTAACATTTGAAGAATATCAAGAGATTAAGACACATCCCGAAGTAGGCTATAGAATTGCAGAAGCATCTTACGANCTTACTCATATTGCAAATAAGATATTACATCACCATGAGTGGTGGAATGGCTCTGGCTATCCTCAAGGATTAAGAGAGAAGGAAATACCATTAACATCAAGAATCTTTTCCATTGTTGATGCCTATGAAGTAATGACCTCTGGAAGACCTTATAAAGGAATAAAAAATAAAGATTCTGCATTAAAAGAGATCAAAGATCTTGCAGGAATNCAATTTGACCCTTGGCTNGTNGATATTTTTATACAAATAGCCTCCTAAGTTTTTTCAATGCTCTCTCTTTATATGTTCTCACACTTCTCCTTGATATTTTCATCTCTGATGCAATCTCCCTCTCACTATATTGTGAAAAATATAGAAGAATTATAACTTCTTTTTCTCTTTTTGATAAGCTTGAAAAATCAATTATTTTTCTATCCTCTTCTATATAATTCATTTGTGTTATGGGTATAAAATCTAATTTTAAAATTTTTCTTTTTTCTTCTAATAATCTGAAATATAATGTCTTTTTAAGATAGGAGGATAGAGATTTTTCCCCTTTACTTTCATCATATCTATTTATAAGTTCTAATAATATAAGCTCTCCTTGCTGTTTCCAATCTTCCCATTCCAATCCCTTAGAATAAAGTAGAGATAAGTACTTGTAAAGAAGAGGTTTATATGCTAAAAATAGAGAAAATTGGTTCATCTTTTACCTCCNATTTTAAAATTTAATCTATTATATTTACTTATAGAAAAAAAGTCAAGTATAAATTTTACAAATAGAAAATATTGTATAATATATGATAATTTTAAGTTAGGAGGAGATATATGGATAGATTTGAAATAATAATCCTTGGTGGATTGGGAGATTTGGCAAGAAATAAAATATATCCCGCTCTTTATAATCTTTTTAAAAANCATTATCTCTTAAGGTGTAATAAGATTATTGGGGTAGGAAGAAGACCTAATATAGGAAGAAATGAATATCTTGATATTATAGCAAAAGATATAAATGATAATTCTTTCCTTTCTCTGATTGATTATGTAAATATAAACTTAGATGATATTTATGAATATAATAATCTAAGAGATAAGATAGAAAATGAAGATGAACTTATATTTTACTTTGCAATTCCTCCTTTCACTTTTAAAAANACCTTAAAAAACTTAGGAAATTTTTTAAAAAATTTAAATAATAGGAGGAAAATAATTATAGAAAAGCCTTTTGGAATGGATCTTTATTCCTCTAAGGAGTTAAATTCAATAATTAAAGAGTATTTTGAGGAGAGAGAAATATATAGAATTGACCATTTCTTAGGAAAAGAGACAGTGCAAAATATTTTTGGCCTTCGTTTTTCAAATATTATCTTTGAGGGTATATGGAATAAAAATTTCATAGATCATATTCAGATATCTGCCCTTGAAGAAATTGGTGTAGAAGGAAGAGCAAATTATTATGATAAAGTTGGTGCATTGAGAGATATGGTTCAAAATCATCTTCTCCAAATTCTTACCATAATTGCTATGGAGCCACCTTGCTGTATAGAAGAAAGAGAAATAAGAGATGAGAAAATAAAAGTATTAAAAAGTATAAGAGAGATTGATTATAAGGATGTTCCAAAGTTTGCAGTTAGAGGACAATATGAAGGATATATTGAAGAAATTGGAATTTCTAAAAATTCAAAGACAGAAACTTATTGTGCATTAAAAATTTATATTGATAATCTTAGGTGGGATGGTGTTCCCTTTTATCTGAGGACAGGAAAGAAACTGTTTAAAAAGGAGACCTCTGTAATCATTGTTTTTAAAAAGATACCTGGACTTTTCTCAAAACTCTTAGACTGTACACCAGAGGAGGATATGATAGGATTTAATATATCTCCAGAAAATAANATTATTTTAAAATTCCAGCTTAGACCTATAGGAAAAAGTATTCTTTCATGCCCCATCCCAAATATTATGGAATGGTCTGCACCATATATATCTGCATATGAAACATTATTTATAGATATCATAGAAGGAGATCAGACTCTTTTTATAAGGGATGATGAGGTAGAAAAATCATGGGAAATTATGCAACCTATATTAGAATACTGGAAAGATGATCCTAATATTCCAAAATATAAAGTAGGATCTTTTGGACCAAAAGAGGCGGAAGATTTTATCTTGAAAGATAATAGAACTTGGAAATATCTATATAGGATTTCCTAATAAATGAGGGTAATTTTTTTTCTTTTTGCATCCATCTCCTCAGCCATTCTAATGTCTCTTTATCATCAAGATTTCCAGAACCTATAGTTATTCCATCAATTATATATCTCCCGTCCTCTCTTATTCTTTTAATTTTTTCCTCTCTTAATCTTTTTGATATTATAGACGCAGTTCTTGTCTCCAAATATTTATCCTCAGAATTTTTCTCAATAATAATCTCACAATCAAGAGTATCTAAAAATCTCCTTAGAACATCTCCTACTCCATAATCATCTATAACAACTCTCACCCTCTTAGAATCTAAATCTCTCAAAAGAAATTTTATTATCTTTGTATATCCTTCATCTAAAAGATGATTTATATTATCTTTATCTATTCTTCTGGGTGGTATCTCTATGGAATAGTAAAAAAATCCTGTTAAACCTTTTAATTTCCTAAATATATTATCCCAATATTCAAAATCATGTCTTTTCTTAGTATCTGATGAGCCTATTATATAGTCAATCTCATTAAATAAGTCCTTCTTAAATAAAACCCCAACTAAAATCAGTGGGCCAATTATTTCACCTTTTCCTGTCTCATCAAGCCCCATGAGAAAATCCTTAGTCGGAGATATAAATCTTCCTCCTACAATTTTATCTATCTCTTTCCAGATATCAAATATCTTCTCATTTTGAGAAGAAGTAGAATATAAAGTTCCATTTTTATATTGAATAAAATGAGAATTAAAAATCTTGATACGAAATATTTCATAATCCCCTCTTTTTTCCTCTTCAGTCCCCCCAATACTTAAGAGATAATTTCTTATTTTCTCTATATCTTTAATATTCTTCCAAGTTCTTCCCATATTAAATCATTATATCATTTTGTCGCCCACCCCAAAGATATATTTAGTAGAAAGGAGGTGATAGAAAATGGCAGTAAACTCAATCCCTTATAATTCTCGTTTAGTATTAAGAGTTCAGGTGGGAACACAGCAAGGAAGTCCTGTTCTCAGAAATAGAAGCTTTAACAATATAAAAGCAACTGCTTCCGATGCTGAAGTATTTTCTGTTGCCCAAGCTATAGGAAATCTTATGAAATATCCAGTATCAAAAATCATAAGGACCAATGATGAAGAGCTTGTAGAGATGTAGAGAGGGGAAATTAATAAGAAAGGAGGTGAGAAATAATGGCAACTTTAACCACAAGAAAATATATTAGATTAGTNTTCTTAGATAGTGGTGGAAGCAATTTTACATTAAGAATTCCTGACCCTAAGGATAATTTAACAGAACAAGACCTTTTAAATACTATGGACTTAATAATAAGCCAAAATATATTTCAAGGAAGGTCAGGAGACTTGGTTGGAAAAGTAGATGCAAGAATTATAGAGACAAATATAAGTGATTATTATGATTAATTATATGGCGGGGAAATTCCCCGCCATGAATAATAAGGAGGGAAGAGATGTTTGAAAATCTTATTCAAAAAATACAGTTTAAATTTAGCTTTATGTATCAAACTTTTCCCAATTATACTTGTAAAATCTGTAGAACAAAAAAGAACTTTATGTTTTTCATTGATGATACACCTATATGTCCAGAATGTCTTCCTGCCTTCTTTGAAAAAGAATTTTTCCCTTTATTAATCTCAAAAATAATCTTAGCAATGGAAAATAAAGATGCATTAAAAAATGCCTAAGGGAGATGTATATGAAAAATTATTTGGTAGGAGGTATAAAAAAGTGGATGAGTGGATAAAAATAGTGAGTAATTTAGGTTTTCCTATAGTTGTATCTCTCCTTCTTCTCTTAAGAATAGAGCATAGATTAGAAAATTTAACAAAGGCAATTCAGGAATTATCTCAAGCAATAATATCTTTTAAAGGGTAAGATTAAATAAAGGGGAGTGGATATGATTTTTCCACTCCCTTATATTTTTTATAGGCATTCCTCAATATAAATTCTTGCTAATAAATAACAGATTGTAGATTCTGCACCCTCATTCTTATTTACACCAAATTCGTTTATGCTATCTCTACAACCTCCTGTCTTCTCATCATACAAGGACTTCCCATGAATATTTTCTCCCAAAAACCATCCAAATGATTTTAATGCCTTTTCTTTATACTCTTTCTCTCCTATTATCTTAAAAGCGGTAGTATATGCAAGTACACATCCACAGGCATCAATTGGCTGTTCATCAAAGTAAGACCTATTTTTACCTTTTTCATACCATCCCCTATTTCCAATGACCCTCAAAAACCCATTCTCAAATAATATACCTGTTAAAAATTCTAAAGAATCCTTAGCTATATTTAAATATCTTTCTCTTTCTGTAACCTCAAAGGCTTTTAATAGAGAAAAGGGAAGAATTGCATTGGCATAAGTTAATTTATTTGAGAACCACCTCCAAGTTCCATCAGAATTTTCCTTATAAAGCTTTATTAATCTTTCTGAAAGCTCTTCTAAGTATTCCTTAGCTAATTTACCAAATTCTTTTGTATCATAAAGAAGAGATAAAGCAATAATANCATAGGCAGTACTTATATANGAATTTATATATGGAACATTCTTAATAGACCTTGAGAGCATATCATAAGCAAGGTCTTTTATACCTTTCTCTAAAACATTAGAATTATAAACTAAGGAGAGAGAAATTAGTGTCCTTCCAAAGCAATCTTCGCTTCCTTTTTCATCTAAAAATATTCTAGAATAAGTCATAAAGTTTTTAAAATATCCATCTTCAATAAAGGCATTAAAGATAAATGCCATATACCTATATATCAAATCTAAATATGACTTATCTCCTGTTTTCTCATACAATTTTAAAGCTACTATAAGTGCACGAGAATTATCATCAGTAGTATATCCTTCTTTATAATTGGGAACAGAAAATTTTGCATGTTGTAATATGCCTGTAGAATCAGTCATTGTAAAGAGATGATTTGCATTTATAGAAGGAAGGGATATTTTTGTTCTTAGCTCCATGTTACCACACCTTCCTTTCTATATACATGGTTAATTTTATTAAATATTTCTATCATCTTTTTTGCAACATTATACCAATACATCTCTTTTCCTATTTCCAAAGCTTTCTCCTCTAATTCTCTTCTTAATTTTTCATCGCCTAATAATTTTATTATAGCTAATGCTATAGAATTGCTATCTTCAAAATTAACTAATATCCCTCTACCGTTAGATAACATCTCCTTAGCATAAGTGTATGGGGTTGATATTATTGCCTTTCCACATCCAAGAGCATAAGCTAAGGTCCCTGATACCGCCTGTTCCCTTCCTCTATATGGAGTAAGATATATATCAGTTAATTTTAGGTATTCTAATATTTCCTTTTTTGTGAGATATTTATCTACAAATTTTACATTATCTTCTAAGTTTAAATCTTTAACTAATTTTATTAGCTTTTCTCTATATTCCTCCCCCTTTTCCTTTTTTACATTGGGATGTGTCTGTCCCAATATTAAATAAACTGTATTAGGAAAACTATTCCTAACTTTATCCATAGCCAATATCGCATATTCTAAACCCTTACCAGGACTTAGAAGACCAAATGTTGAAATAACTTTTTTACCCTTTAAACCATATTTTTCTTTTAAAATTTCCTTGCTTGGAAGATTCATATATGGAACACCATGATGTATTACTTCTATTTTTTCTTTATTAATGCCATATAAATCTATTAATATCTCTTTTGTACTATTTGCCATGGTTATTACTTTATAACTTATATCTGCAAGTGCTTTTAATATATCAAACTGATTTTGAGATGGATTTCTTAAAACAGTGTGGAAAGTAGTTATAATTGGCTTTTTAATCATCTTTGCCATTGGAATAATATATCTTCCATCTTCTCCCCCAAAAATACCATATTCATGCTCAATAACTGCAATATCTATATTTTGGCTATTAATTATCTTTATTGCCTTTATATAATCTGAGAAATTATCATGGTAAATATCAAATAAAACTCTTTCATCATAATCATATTTGTCTTTACTCAAAGAAATAACATAACAATTTATATCATCAAAATCCTCTAAGGAATTTATAAGATCATATGTAAAATTAGCAATACCACATTCCCTTGGTGGATAAGTGCTAATAAATACTACATTCATTGTTTCACCTCCCTTAGAGATGACTTATAATGATATGTTAAAAAGAAGATTTAAGAAGTAATATAGGTATTTTCAAATAAAATTATACAAGAAAATTAGAAATCTGTCAAATAAACGAAAATTAAAATAATAATCAATATTGAGAATAGGATATAATCTCAAAAATACCTCTTAATTCTCATAAGTTTTAACCATTAATTGCAATCCTAAATCTAAATTTAGTAATTTGACATATATATCCTTCTTTTTATTTCTCCCCTACTTTAAAAATTAAATCTTCTAAAAAATTGAAAGCATAGGAAAATTATTGTTTAAGCAGTTGAATAAGGGATTCTATTTTTGCATTAAAAGTATTATTCTTTACTTCTTTTTCAGATAACATTATAGAATGAGATGGTGATTTATTTATCAATCTCTTTATTTCAAAATTTAAACTCTTATTTTTGTCTCCAAATTTTGATACTGAAATTAGAGCAAAATCTTTAAAATTTTCCTTATTTTGTATAATATATGTTCTAATAGCAGGAGAAAGAGAGCCTGCCCATATTGGTGAACAGATTATTACAAAATCATATTCCTTAGGATTTTTTTCAAAGGGTTTTATTATTGTATTTTTTCTTAAAAAGGCAGAAAATAAACAATTTACCATACTGGAACGATCTTTAATATCTATAATTTCTTCTATATCACAGTTTAAATTTTCCTGAAGAATCTTTGCAATCTTCTTATTAAATCCAGTTCTTGAATAATAGGTAATTAATACTTTCATTTTTAAACTCCTAAAATTTTTAAATATTTTTACAACATTTTAACATAATTATAAAGAATTTCAAAATTAAAAAATTTTTTTCTTTTTATAAGACTTTTTATCTACTGATCATCTTTAAAAATTTTAACTTTTTCTTGATATTTAGAGATGGAATTTGCGTAAGATCTTGAATAACCAGTAAGAGCGGTAAATTCATTAAGGATAAGAGAACTCTCTAATTACAGCCCTTCTTTCTTTAAGATTAAGAGTCATTATGTTTCCTTTTTTTATTTTAAAATTTTAAGTAGATTTTTAATGAATCAATTCGAATTCTTGACATGTAATACATGTGGATATATACTAACATGAAAAATATAAAAGGTGATGAAGCCCACCTTAACTGCCGAAAAGGCTGATGGCTTCTAAGAGTTTATGCTCTTAGAAGCCATTTTTATTTTATAGGAGAGTGAAGAAAAATGGATGATAAAGAGAAAAGAGAAAAGATGCATAATGTTAAAATCTTAGGATGGGTAGCCTTTTTCGGTGGATTAAGTCAAGATATGATAGTTCCTATTTTACCTACTTTTTATGCTCAGGTTCTTGGTTTAAGCAAAGAAATGATAGGTTTGATAGAGGGAAGCGTTACTACAATTGTAAGCCTCATGAGAATCATATCTGGGATAGTATCTGATAAGCTCGGAAAAAGAAAGTCTATTGTTTTTATTGGATATCTATTTTCTGCTATTGGTAGAGTATTATTGCCATTAGCTAATGGGGCTTCTATGGTTTTTGGATTGAGGTTAATAGATGGTATTGGAAAAGGAACAAAAGATGCTCCAAGGGATGCTTTGGTTGCAAAATCTTCTGATAAAAAGAGTATGGGTTTTTCTTTTGGTCTTCAAAGGATGCTTGATACTTTAGGGTCATTTCTTGGACCTTTGATTACTGCTTTTTTAATGATGTTATTTGCTAATTATGCAATTCACATAAGATATAAGTTAATATTTTTAATAGGCGGACTTATTGCCTTTGTTCCTATATTTCTTATAGGTCTTTATGTGGTAGAACAAAAAGGTGGAAAATTGGGGACTACTTTTAAATTAGATTTTTCTGTATTGAAGGGTAAATTTCTATTGTTTTTTATTGTAATGCTTGTATTTACCCTTGGTAATAGTAGTGATGCCTTTCTAATTTTAAGAGCTCGAAGTGTGGGAGTAAAAGACGCAGTAATACCTGTAATTATAGCCATATTTAACTTATCTTATGCCTTGTTATCTGTGCCAAGTGGAATATTATCTGACAGTATAGGAAGAGTTAATGTAATAAGGTTAGGATGGTTTATTTACGCTATTACTTATTTAGGTTTTGCATTAGCAAGGGCACCATGGCATATTTGGGCTTTGTATTTAATTTATGGTATTTATTATTCAACTAATGAAGGAGTTGCAAAAGCTTTAGTAGCCCATATAGTTGATGAGCAAAATAGAGGAACCGCTTTTGGTTTATATAATGCATCTATGGGACTTTTGGCAATTCCTGCAAGTTTTATAGCTGGATATCTATGGGATAAAGTATCTCCATCTGCACCTTTTTATTTTGGAGCTTTGTGTTCTTTTATTGCCATTATACTAATAACCCTATTTAAGATTGAAAAAAGTTAAAGAATTTCCCTATATGGGAGGTGAAACTATTATAAGTGTGTTGTTTATGAATCCAGAGAAAGAAAATAAGTCCATATATGAAGAATATAAAACTGTCTCTGAAGATCTTCACTTAGAGCATATTCTTAAAAATATGATAAATGAGACTAAAAATGGAAA
>JGI24721J44947_10003358_pt1 | contig 22590 bp, 11 predicted proteins | sample YelNatPaOPGAMG01_FD_44947 | JGI IMG/M metagenome (IMG submission 44947) | reverse complement strand
AAAGAATATACAAAACCCCGGTGGGCTCGTCTGCGTATGAATCTATACAGTGGAAGCAGCGGGCATTCGCGAATTTTTTCAATGAGTTGAGCGCCTTGAAGGAGGATGAAAGTCAGAGGCTCGTACTAGCATACGGAGCAGGACGATGGAAGACCCAAAAAGGGACTACGCCAGCTCCAACGACGAGAATGTATAACGGGTGTGCAAGGCGTTTCGCTACGATACCTGTAGATGGATTCCGAACGTCCTCTACACACCATGAACTGGGCTGTACACTTCAGAGGGCAGAGGTGGAAAAGTGCCAGCGGAGCCCTGAGGCTATAAAAAAGTACGGACCGCTGACGGAAGAGCAAATGGAAACGAGGGCGAAACTTCGAGGATTGCTTGCACTAGTGCGTACAAGCGGCGACAAGAAATGTATGGAGTTTGTTAACCGAGACTTTCACGCCGCTATCAATATAAGGAGATGCGCGGTGATCGAAAGAAGACCCCCCAGAGTTGACAAGAGAGAATTTTGTGGGGGAGCCTCTCAAAGTGGAATTATATGAGAAAAAGTTGGAACCAGTAGTAGGTAGCCGGTCCAAAAATACTGGGAGGCGTCTGCACGTCAGCCGGAGACCTCTTGTCTAGGGCGCGGGTCACTCGTCACTACTGAACACCGCTGGCGGCAACGTTCTTCTTTTGAAAGGCGTTTGCTTTGCTTTGTCAAATAGCATGGATGTGGTCGCTGTACTGTACATACCCAATTTTCTCGGATTTCGGACGCGCTGGATGGACGCCTTTTCAAGTTCGATTTCTGTTTTATGCATCCACGATTCCTTGGGTAGCATGTCGGCACCGTTTGCACCGCGAGCGTGCCCACAGACCTGAGCGCGCCTTTCCATTCTCTCATGCACGCGGGCAGGTAGCTAGAGACCAGTTCAGTAATCGTGAAATGAAAGAAAGCCTCGTCAGGGAACTTTGGTGTACCGGATGCAAACGACTCGTCTATTGATACGTCAGCGTCAAATTCGCATTTCTCAGAAGAATAGATGCCTGCGACTGGATTGACGCACATAGAGCGAGCATACACGCAGAGGAGTTCAAAGACAGTCTCAGCTATGTCTTCCGTGACCCCTTTTGAATGAAGCTCTATGGCAGTTTCCAAGACCAGGAGCGAAGAATGTGGTCAGGAGAAGCCATGAGGAATGATTCGATGACGGGCGAGACGATGGACGATCCCGTCTTGCTGGTGACTTCTCGACGGGCGTCCGACTGAATCACCGCTAGAGCTCCTGTTATCGTCATGCTCGCCTGGCTCTTCTTTAAGAACAGCGGATTGCCCCTCTTTTTGTGTACTCACGTACACGCCGACCATTTCTCCCGAATCAAGTCTCATTTAGTGACATGAACACCCGTGATTCCTATAAAACAGTCCCGTTACAGAATGAAATCGATTAAGTGCTGTTTTCAGGCACAATGGTCTCGCATGCAAGCACGCTTGTCTCGCGGGCGACCCGGTTCTTGTCATCAACTTTGGTATCGTCGGAACGGAAACGTCACATCCAATGGCTTCTTTCGTTGTACTTGGAATAGAAGTATACCAGGGGATGGATTTGCGAGGAGTCTATCATGATGATATAGTGAGAGCGGTTCTGTTTTGGATGCACGGCATTCAGGATCAGGGTGACCACAAGGCTGGTTCATCCGCCCGCTGACCGTAGAATGACTGACTTGAACAGTTAAAGCCGGTTTTCGCAAGCTACAACTGTCAGTGTAAAGTTTGTCAGCGAGCGTTCTCCAACTTTACGGGTACATTCATGTTGTTGCATACCTGCGAGAACTGCAAGCGAAAACACAAAGCGCGTACGAGATCGGGTCCTTTCAGCTTGCTCTGTTCTGAGGCCTGCGCGACGAAGCTTTTGGAATGCGCATTCGTTAGTACAAAGTGGACAGTGTTTCACTGCGGAAAACAGCTCGAGGATTGGCCATACGATTTTCGCAAAGAACGATAACGTGCCGCTTGCCAGCACCAGCGGAATTACTTGTACATAAAAGCTTTTACAAGGCGAAACCGCTCACCGCAAATCGGCACCAAACATATCCTCAGGTTCGGCAGTGTTTCCGCTGCAACGTGACGCCGCCGCAATATCCATCAATTTCTACCCGTTTCCTCATGATCATTCAGAGTCACGGCACCAGCAGCAGCTGCTGACGTTTGTGAGAACTGTCTATCTCCGGCCCGGAACCGGTTCCCTGCGGTCAGCTATGTCGTCGCTAGCCGGCAGCAGACCGCAAGCTCGTCGCTCGGACACGACGCAACCACGACAGCCACTGCACGAGACACCGGTGCGTTCGACGGTGTTCCAGAGCCTACTCGAGTGCGTTCCAGAGAGCACTTGGTCCGTGGAACTCGCCCGTCTTTGTGATGAGCTTTCCACAGAAGAACCTTGTGACCTGACAGGGCCTTTGGACCAGACAGAAGCAGCGGTTTCACCGCGCACGCAGGCTGAGCACAGCGAGCCGCGCTCCGCAGACCTCCACAGCTTCACCAGCGAGACGCTGGAAAGCTTCCTCACCAAGCTCAATACAAGCGTCAAAGTATTAGAAGACGACTGGCTATGCCCTGCGACGGAGCTCGGGGACTCGCTTCAAGTAGCCGCTGAGGCATTCCAGCGCCTTCGAGCGAACACAGCGCGATGGTTCCTCGGAAGCGCCGTTCCGGACCAGGCGCTCGGGTCTGCTGTACGAAGGTTGCTCCGCCTGTATGCAATTGCAAAACAGGCGCACGGATACTTTGAGCACCTCGGCGTGCTCAGCGAGGAAGCAGATACGCTTGATCGGGCGCTTGCAGAAGGCAGCATCGACTTGCGAAGCGCATGGGAGATTTGGGAACGGCTCCACCGGGAGAAAGAACTGCTCGCCGAAGAATTGGCGATTGAATGTGAGTTTTCAACGGTATCGTGCTCAGCGCCAACGAATGAAACGGAAAGTGAGCGGGAGCAGCTCCAAACGGTGCTGACACAAAGGTGCGAGAAGCGAATCGCAGCGAGGATACAGCAGGCGTGCCGCTGGCGGCTGCGAGATCTGGTCCCCAGCCTAGAGCAGCATCCGGAAGATATTCACGTGATTGTCGCGATTTTCAAGGAGGAACCTCAATTGCTCGCTCACCTGTTTCCCGACGTGATCCGAGAGGCCATCAGCCGGCGAGCTGATCATCACGAGCGATCCATCGTTGGTGCAGCGTCGGAAGCGGAGCACGCTGCGGACACCGGCGCTCCTGAGCGTTCGCCAGGCGCGCACTGGCTGCGGGAGGCGCTCGCTGACCTGGATGCAAGGAACACCTCGGAGCAGAATGCGAGCCCAGAACGGAGCGCGCCTAGCCGCGCAGAAGAATATGGCACCGCCGCCGCTGCCGTCGCATCGAAAGCGCAAACATCAGAGTCGGCAAGCAGGTTGTCTCTCGAGTCGGTCTCGCGGGAACCGGAAGAGCCGCAATTCGTTGCTCGAATGCTTCAGCGATGCGAGAATGCTTCAGCGATGCGATATCCTCATTGAAGACATACGGATCGTNCAGAAGCATNTNGCAGCGTTGGGGGAACCAGCATTTCCGCTGGATCGCTGGTACGCCCTGGAAACGAACCAAATCATGAACGCAGTCTTCTGGGGCATCATTACCCGCGCAAGTCTGATCCCGAGCAGAGATATCCTGGACCTGCTGGGGTGGATTCATCGCTATCGCGACTTTCTCCAACAAACCTTTCCCATGCTTGACCCCGAGGGCTCTGCGTCGCCAGCCGGGGCACTGGTCTGGGATCGCACCCACCAGGAGACACTAGTGCGCGGCCTGGACATGCCCGCTGAGCGACTTATCGAAGGCTATGCGGCACGTGCACTCGAAATGATGCGTCGATGGATTCGTAACTGTATCAAGGTGGACACCGAGGGTCCAGTCGATGTTCGTGATGACGATGGATCGCTTTACACGCAAGGCCCGTTGGATGTCTTCCGCATCGTGAACGACGAAATGACCATCGTGCAGGAGCGCCTCGAGCTGGGCAACCCACGCTTTGTTCAATGCATCAGCGATGCGTGCTGTGCGGCTCTGCTCGATTACCGCACCTGGTCTNTGGATGCACTTGAAGGCACGNAATCAGAAGACGGCGCACTCGAGAGATTTTGCGCAACGGTGAATAACCATCGACGCTGCGAGTCGCTGGCGGCGCAGTTTGCAACGCGGTGTCACACGATCCTAAACCAGGCGGTTTACGGCCTCGGCGACTGGGAACGGGAAACGAGCGNGACGCCCCAGACACCGACACAGGTGCCTGGTCCGTCNCCAGGTACCGCTTGTGCTCGCGAGTCAGAGGCACTGAACGAGACGACCTATGTGCTGGCAGTGGACAACCTCGCCGCTCAGTTTGCAGTCTCAGCCGAGTTTGCAGCAACGCGCGTCTGCAACGTCATTTTCGAGGATATGGACGATGCCCCTGGTTTATGGCCAAGACTGTACACACCAGCGTGGATCTCGGGCGAAGAAGAGATCGCCAATAGCATTGTGGCTACTGTAGACGACTTTTTCCACGACATCGACACGTACCTGCGCGTGGAGGTTGATCGTGCGCTGGTCGGGAGCGAATGCGCCACCCGCGTTGCCGATCGCTACGCAGCGGCGCTGGCAAGCTACCTGGGTGCCACGGGGGCTGCGCCCGAGGCCGGCGACGCCCAGCGTGCATCGCCAGAGGCGCTGGATCCAGCGGGCGCCACCCCGCCGCTCCTTGGTCCAAGATCGCGCGATCGCATCGCGCAGCGCATCGCTGGTGGAAGCTCCAGCCGCCTGCTCCAGGTGCGTGCCGCCGGCTCCGAGGATGCGCGTCAGGGCAGGCGATTTCGTGACGCGCACCCAGTCGCCAACCTCGATCGGCGCATGGTCGAGCGACTGCGCAAAGACTACGGGATCCTGGCGGCGCACTTTTTACACGCACGTCGTGGCGGCTCGCACGCACGAGTGGTGCGTGCACTCGCTGCGATCGACGCGATCGCTGATATGCTGGCGGCTGCATTCGCGAACAACGCGGATGCGGTTAGCGTACATTTCAGTCATCTGTTGGATGCGCGACTGAGTCGACACACCTTGTACTTATGGCAGCCGAGTACCGTAGAGCGCTTGCTGGTTGCAGTCGCCGAGGCAACGGAACGGACGAATGCGCTGGATACCTGGAAGGAGGCAGTAGCAGTGTGCAGGCGCGCGTGGAGTGCCCGCGAGCAGCGTGACTGGGGCGAGCAGCCAGTGAGCTCGTGATGAAGGCAGCATCGGTGATAGACTAGTATTGCAGGTGTCAGACGAGCTGCACGTTTGCGAAGACTCTGCAGGAGATTCGTTTCGAGGAATCGAGCAGTGCAGCGATTTTTTGCGCAGGCATCCGACCGCATTGGCCGGAAGGGCAACGCGTTCGACAGAAAGGCCCCGTTCCCTGGTTTGGGTGCGTGGTAGCTCGGCAAAACGGTCCCGGTTGGGGTATGCGCTCCAGCTTCCGCACGATCAAGGTGCCTATTTTTGTTGTTCTTGTTGGTGCNACTTTTGTNGCACGCGCTATCGGCAACAACTGTGTCGTGTCGGGTGCTTCGTAGCGCATCGCTTTCTCGACAGCTGCTGCTCATGCATGCTATTGCTGTCGAGGAGAAGGGCACGTTTTGGACACACACGTGGCAGGCAGCGAATCGAAGCGCTTCGCGATCGTTCGTGAACCTGCTGCTCGGCGGATTCAGAGAGCGCGGCATTGTGGAGCTCTTGCGCGGCGGGCACACGCATTACACGCCCGAATCCACGCACAAATGTGACGCATTGGTGGTTACACCCGAGACGACAGGGAACCCATCGCGATGAGCGCCGCACGCTCGACATGAAGACGTGAATTATCGCTTAAAAATACGCCCCCAACAGCATGCGATCAAAGAACCTGCACGTAGCCGCTGTGTCATTTCCGTGACACGAAACGATCGTTGAACACATCGAATAGAACTAGGTAAGCGATTCATACCCGAAAACAAGATGAACGCTAGAAAATGTCATGTAGCGTTGCGATCACGGGGCAGAGAGCCGCATGGATTCAGTACCTTGATCATTCGCATCGTTTGCGTTCGGAAAGCCGCCTTGTTCGTCGTCGACAGCCTGCTCACAGTCCTCTGCTTCTGAAAGGCTCTCATGATCCAACTCATCTTGGATTGCTCTCTGTGCCGCTCTGGTAATCATCATAATCAACAAAATCATCGAACCTATACTTAATAAACGTAGGAGATTTTTGGGGCCGCGGTGCCTAGCCAGTGCAGCATCGGCTTCAGTGACAACGTCTGCACCGTTCTGTTTCGCGGGGTTCGTCGACCAACGCAGCTGCGCGCCGATCGTCACAAGCAAAATGATGCCAGGCAGAATGCCGAGAATTGTACCTAGACAAAAAGAGCCAATCTGCACCTGCGACACGCCCATAGCCATGGAAGATAAGGCGAACGGAAACAGCGGGCTCAGCCGCATGAGGGTCACGAAGCGTAACGCCTGACGTGATAGCGCCCGATTGACCGCTAAATACGTGTTGCGCCGTTCCGAATTCTCAATCAGGCGCTCCATTCTTTCGCGGAGATAATAGCGAGACGTGTACAGACAGAGCAGCGCAGCGGCCAGATGGCAGCACAGAGCAACCGCAATCCCGCAGACGAGGCCGAAGAGCATACCCGCGCCGATCGCCATGAGCCAGGCAGGAAACTCAAGGGCGGCTAGTATGATATACATGGAAGCGTAACTAACAAGTCGCAGTGGCCATGGAAGACCTCGCATCCAAGATACAGCCGCAGAAAACGCAAACGCGACCTGTTTGTGTAGCACGAGCAGCACGACGCCGAGCGCAAGCACCGCAGTTACCGCAGTGACGAGAACCCAGAGATTCGCTCTTCGCTCGCCGACACAGACGCTTGGATTGGTGCGCATATCGAGCACATCAGTGCTCGCCGAACAGCCCACGGAGACGTCGGTGTGATCGGCGACGTGACCTGAGGGCTGCGTGCGCTGCCGCCCCCGTACAGGAGCACGACTCGTTCTTGCTCCGAGTACCGCTCCTCGTCCAGAATCTTTGGGTTTCAGCAAGTCGCCAGCGAGCGCAAAATCGCTCCGAGAGAGCGAACGACTGCGAACGAGAACGCCAGCGCTTTCCAAACCCGGCTGCCGACTCACTTCGGTACCAGTGAGCGCCGACTGCGCAGATGTGCTCCGCGACCGCCGGTGTAAGACCGGCTCCGTTTCGACACTGGGTTTCATAGAAACATACGAGACAGTACCGCTCCACCCAAACAACCGGCGAAGAGGCGTATCGGTGCACACGCGCACACAGACGCACACCCACGTCCACGGAAACGGTTCCCACCGAATGCGATGCAACCCCCGACGCTGATGCGTCAGCAGGTCTGCGCGCGTGCCCTACCCCGGTTTTATCTCAGGGCGGCGGAGCGCGTCGATCACCGGCTGCCTGGTGCGCGAAGCTGCGGTATCGCCGCAGTCGCCGCCTTCAGTGTCGTCGGTAGGCGCCAGATGAGCACTTCTTGGTACACAGGAACGGCGGTTTGCAGAGGAGGCCCCGCTGAATGATTTTTTTTGATGGACCGGACGTTGACATGCACCATGGATCCCAGATTGTGGGATGGATACCGGTGATCGAAAGAGCGTTCATCATGCTGCACTCTATGTTCCAGTTCCATTGGTCGTACGTTTTCTCCGATATACTGGTCGTTTCGTACGTTCTACATTGCACCGTGTGCAAGCAGTTCGCGCCTGCACCAGCGCCTGCACCGTTGGTACGGACGCAGCACGCAGGTGGTGGGTAAGCGTTGCCGCACGCTGGTGGGCATCGGCTCCACATGCGATGCCCCTGATGCGCAGTCGATAGTCCTCGTCAGTTTGTGCGGCAAAATTTGGATTTCCTTTTCGGGATCAGAGTCGTTACCATAACGCGTGATCATAAGATGCGAGATAAGTATCGGTATCCAACGCTGCACTCCAGAACGTTGACGGTGCTGTAGGGTCGCCTGAACGAGGCACGGGATCCCCGATTTTCGACGGTGTTGATCGCCGTCGAGCGATGCGCTCCGATCCGAAACGTCGAGCACAGTGTCTGTGTGGCTTGCAGGGGGTCATGCGCAGGCCGCCAGCGACTTTTGTGGTGCCAAGTAGGGCGATCAGGAACNCCGGAGAAAACGTAGAATANAGAAACAGCTTGAGCGTGGAAAATCTGGGAAAGCATCTATGGAAAGAACGTCGGCAACGAAGGCGCTACGTGCCGCCGCTTCCAGACGCGAATCGGCACTCGAGGCAACGAGTGCCTGTTGCACCGGCACGCTGCCGGGGGTTGCTCCTGTGTTGTCAAGATTGCAGCGAGTATGAATTGAAGTCGTTCGTCGACAGAGACGAAGACGAGCACGGAACTGGTGGTGGACGCGGCGAGTCCAGCGGCTCGCGCTCGTCACCGAACTTTATATCGTGGCGACAAGTGGATCGAGCCCAGCTTACCCCGCTGTTTCGCCACTTTCTCTCGGTAAAGGATCGATTTCCCGACGCAGTGATCCTTTACCAGTGCGGTGACTTTTTTGAGACATTCTTCGATGACGCGGTGGTTTTACATGAGAAACTTGAGCTTGCCCTTACTGGAAAGGACGCGGGAAAGGAGGTCGGTCGGGTGCCCATGGCCGGTGTCCCGCTATCCTCTCTGGACCGCTACTGTGCTGCGCTCCTGGAACATGGATATCACGTCGCTGTCGTTGAGCAGGTGGAGCCAGCCAACGGGCGTTCTGGTGGTGATGGCGCTCTCGTGCGTCGCGAGGTTACCCGAATGCTGACCCCCGGCACCGTTCTCGAGGAAGGCCTTCTGGATGCTCGCTCCAATAACTACCTCGTCGCGTTATGGGGCCAGCTCCTGACATCAGTACGGGGCGACGTGGATCGCCGATCGCCCTCCAAATCCAGTAGATGTACAGCGGATGCTACCAATTGGTTGTTTGGCCTCGCATACCTGGACGTATCCACGGGTGATTTCGGATCGACCGCTGTCGAGAATGATGTGGAGGATCTTCAGGCGGAGCTCGGACGACTGCATCCCGCAGAGGTGCTGCTAACCGATGATATTTCTGAAGAGGTTTCCAGCTGCCTCGAGGGTGTTCTGGAGCGCACGTTCACCACGAATGGATGGAGAGCGTCGATCACCCGGAGGCCCCGCGCATTTTTTGATCTGGAATGTGCCCGGAAACGAATCGAGGAGCGCTTTGGATCCCAGCTGGATAGCGTCTTTGATGAGAGGCAGCTCAAGAGTATCGTCCAAATTCGGGTGATCGGAGCGCTCCTCGCGCTTGTCAACGAAACCCTGGAGCGCGCCCAAGCACCCATCGCTTTTGCAATGCCCCAAACAGCAGCAAATGCAACACCATTGGAGCCTATTGTTTCGGGAAACCTGCTCACTCCATTGCAGCCACCAAGGCCCTACCAGATTCAAGGAAGCATGATGCTCGATGGAACAGCACTCCGCAATCTGGAAATCGTGCACCCGGCCCGGGACAGTCGCAGCCGCCGTGGCACACTGCTCTGGGCGATGGATGCAACGGTCACCGCTATGGGTGCCCGACTCTTGCGTCGCTGGCTCCTGCGACCGAGCCGGGACCTCGAAACCATCCGGTATCGACAGCAGCAGGTGCAGCGGTGGCAGCGCGACCATCTCCAGCGTGAACGCCTGCGTCGACTCCTGCGCGGTGTTGCCGATATAGAGCGCCTCGCGGGAAAAGTTGCCACCCGGAGAGCGAATCCCCGGGAACTTTATGCTCTCGCCGCATCTCTCTGCCGGTTGTCGACGCTTCTTTCCGAGGTTGAGGCGCGAATAGGCGCAGGCACTGGTTCTGCTGAAGCTCCCTGCTGGCCTGCAGCGGCGAGCAGCGCTAGCAAGGATCTGATCAAACTCGCCCATCAAGTCGTATTCGATGCCTTTCTGACGCGGGATAAGGAAGAGGGTTCTCCGAGCGCCTCTGAAAGCGCTGTGGCTGGCAGCACGCTGCGAGGTCGCGAGCCACGCGGCGTTGCGCTTTCACCACCGCCGCCCTACGGAGTGCCAGTCCGTCTGCCGAGTGCTGCTGAAGATCGACCCATCTTTCGCAGCGGCTTCCACGCGGAACTGGATCTTTTGCGCGAACAAGCTGCAGGCGATCTGGCCTGGATCACTGCCTATGAAGCGCAGGAACGTGAACGCACCGGAATCGCAAGCTTGAGGGTCAGCTATCATAATGTCTTCGGATATTATATCCAGATCCCGAGTCGTTTCACGAACCCCTCGAATACATCTCAAAACGGCCGCTCGCAACCGACTGCGCTGCCCACAAACTACGTGCGTCGACAGACGCTCAAATCCGTTGAGCGGTACGTCACACCCGAGCTTCGAGAACGGGAGCAACTGATCCTCGGTGCACGAGCACGAGTCGCTGCGCTAGAGTGTCGCCTCTTTTACGACCTGCTCGAGCAATTCGGTGCTGCAATCGACACCATACGCAGCATGGCGTCGTGGGTGGCGGAGCTGGACGTACTGCTGGGTTTCGCTGAAATCGCCCTCGAACGCAACTATACCATGCCGGAGGTCGTGGATTCGTCAGACCCGGTAAGCGGTCGACTCGTGGACATCGAGGATGGGCGGCATCCGGTGGTCGAGTGCACGCTGCCGCCCAACGAGCGCTTTGTGCCCAACTCGCTGCGTATAGGTGANGGAANCGTTGATATGGTGCTCCTCATGGGCGCGAATGCCTCAGGCAAGAGCGTTTTCCTCCGCCAGGTCGCTCTGATTCAGATCATGGCCCAGTGTGGCTCGTTCGTGCCAGCGAAACGTGCTCGACTGGCGCTCACAGACCGCATTTTTACCAGAGTCGGAGCGGCCGATGACATCGCCGCCGCAAAGTCTACCTTTGTGATGGAGATGGAGGAAACCGCCACCATTCTGCGCCACGTTACACCAAACTCACTTGTTCTTCTTGACGAGGTCGGACGGGGTACTTCAACCGCGGACGGTCTAGCGATTGCGCAGGCCGTGACCGAGTACCTGGTAAGCGAGGCAGTGCGAGCCCGGGGTATTTTCGCCACCCATTTCCATGAGCTGGCACAGCTCGAGCATGCCTTTTCCAATATAACCTGCTTTCACATGGCCGTGATTGAGCGCTACCCAACTGGAAGCGTCGAGCCTGCTATCGTTTTTCTCCATCGCCTTGAACGGGGCGCCGCGAGTCGCTCCTTCGGGATCGAGGTTGCCCAGCAGTGTGGGCTTGTTGCGGCCGTTGTGGAACGTGCTCGTGAGCTCGTTCGGGATGGCTCGTCAGCGAACCACGAGCCGCCAAAGGGCTCGGGGACGGCCACGGAGGCTGCGCAGGCCAGCAACGTGAAAGTGCAGGTTCAGCGGATGCAGCCGAGACGATGGCGGCCGCGAAACAAACCCAGCGATCTTGATGCTGGTTTCTGTGCAGCTCGGGTTTGAGATTGTCTGCTCGTGAACTAGGAGCATTCGAGGAATCGTGAAACCGAACCTTGATAGAGACACGTGTATGCGTGTGTGTTGCTCGACAACGGAGGTATGCATCGTTGCGTTGGTGCTTCAGTCCACTGCATCAAGTTGTTCCAAATGATAACCCACGGAAGCGAGAGTCTGGGCGGAGCTTTTCATGAACGGCGTTCACCAAACTGGACCATGGATGCACCCAGATATTCAAAGACGAGAATGAAGTGCGGAACGGGTACAATGCATGTGGGCTGGGGGCGACGCTGCGCACCGCACTGCGGACGCGCTTTCCAGCATACCACGGGAAGACGTGTAATCTCCATACGACTTCTGAAGGGATGTTTTTGAACGTTTGGAGTACGACGCAAGGAGCTCGCGGCTCCCATACCTGTGCCAGATTAGAATGCAACACTGAAGTGCTGGCTCTGTTCCAGCCTGTCGATTTTTTCGATCCCGAGGATAGATGTACAGTTTCGAGATTTCGAGTGGAGCGAACAGAGCTTACATGTCCACACGTCGTTTCGCACCGCTCGGTGTTTCATTCGGGAGGGTGAGTTGCTTCGAGCCTGTGACTCTGCTGGAATTCGTTACGTCACTGGAATCAAGATGATTCGCGACGCGTTCGAACGAGCGTTCATAGCATCATCGACACCATGATTCGATTCATGGGCGAATGCCCCGTACGCTTCTCCTGCCGTTTCGTATAGTATGCTCTAATGACGCATTCATCAAGTTGTCGACCTTGCTGCTTCGAAGCATCCCGTAGGTTCAGCGATTCGAGCTGCTGGAATGAAGAGGGAAAACTCGATATCGAAATCTTATCGACTTGTGCATAGATTCCCAGATGCAGTTTTCACGTAGCGTCTTCGTTGAAATAACCGACTCGATCCGAACAACATATCCGCCTCGCTCTGCGGCCATCGTCGAAACGGCATTCAGCAGCAGCAGCAGCATGATACCCGTCGCTGTACATGCTATCAGAGGCTCCGGTCTCTTGTGTTCACATGGAAAAGCGTCTTCGACTCGAGTCATCCGAGTGATTGCTTCCACAAGCTAGTCCCTCATCGCTTTGCACAAAGTGAGCGAAAACGAATCGTCATGTCTCGAGTTGTGCACCAGCCTGGATATTCCTTCCGATATTTGTTTCATCCTAGACAGCACCACTCTTCACAGATCCTTTTGTCGCACGCAAAAACCTGTTCTTGCGCTTGCAGCGTCCATCGTATTCGCTGAAGGGATCACCTCGAAGAAAACCGTGATCCTAGGGTACGCCACCAGGAGCGCAAACAGAGAAGGACGTCGAGAGGAGACTTTCTGTATCCGTCAAGGGGCGACGGCATATCCCGAGCGATGAGGCGAGCCCGCAAGCGCGCTGCAGCATGGCCTCGGCAGAAGCGCGCGTGCTGGACATGTGGGCAATACCTGGTCACAGGAAAGTGTCACCAACGCGCAAAGCGCACCGTTGCTGTATACAAGGAAGATAAAAATAGCGAACAGAGCCTAAATCACCAATACCGCATGTGCATCAAGCACGTCGAGAATAGCCGGAAGCGGCGCACTCGAACACTGCCAGCAATATCCCTCGATTGCCGACATGAAAGGCGGAGCGAAAAAAAGAGACCTACATCTTTAAAGGCGGACATAGGAGAGAAGGCAAAACCAATCAGCCGTACAAAAATCCAACACGGGCTGTTGTTGATGGCCATGAAAAAAAAGTCCCAGACTTGAGTATCCACCCGTACTCGACAACTTGTCCTATTTTGAATCTGACATGAGCGGTATTGCTCGCCGCCTGCGCTACGAGAAACGTTCAGCCCGAAACGCCTCAGCTTCCGCTTCAGCCGTGGCGTCGCTGTTCGCTTGGAGCCGGATTATCGACGAGCAGCCCGAACATGTCTGTTTCTGATACGCTTAAAGACTTTGCGGAGGATGCTCGAAGCGTTTTGAGGAGCCTTGGTACCAAGGTCGAGGATGACGGCATCAACCCACTGGTCGTTCTCGACAAGGCGCGGGTCGTCCAACAGGTACGCGTTTTCAACGAGACGCGCTTGCGACCAGATCGTTGCCTTCAAGTACTCACCCAGCTCATGTTCCTGGTAAACAGGGGTGAACGTCTGACTTCATCAGAAGCAACTGAGGTCTTTTTCGCCGCAACCAAGCTGTTTTCCTGTGATGACGCTGCGTTGCGGCGTATGACGTACCTGGCTATCAAGGCGCTCGCGCACACCGCAGAGGAAGTTATCATCGTCGTGAACTGCCTCACCAAAGATATAACATCAACTGTGGATACTCGAAGAGCGAACGCTTTACGAGTTTTATGTAAGATTATGGATGCGACGATGGTTGCGCAAGTGGAGCGTTATCTTCGCCAGGCGCTCGTGGATCGCAACCCGAACGTTGCCAGCGCTGCGTTGTTGAGTGCGGAGACGCTTCTCCGTGCGGGCAAAGCGGAAGCTGTCGTGCGTCGTTGGGTCAGCGAAGCTACGCAGGCCCTGAATCACCCCCACCCGATCGTGCAGTACCACGCCCTGTCGCTGTTGTACACGATGCGACACCGGGATCGACAAGCGGTATCCAAACTGGTGCAGGACGTAGCCCGGCAGGGCGCTCGTTCGCCTATGAGTGCGATGCTACTCTTACGATATATTGGTGAAATCCTGGAGACAGACACGCTGCTGGATGATGGTCTCAGGCAGCAGTACGTTGGTTTTTTGGAATCGATGCTTCGCCATCGCAGCGAACTGGTGGTTGTCGAGGCTGCTCGAGTGCTCTTGGCAGTCTCTACGGTTGAAGAATCGACGCTGCAGACTGCAGCAAACGCGTTGCAGATGCTCCTGATCTCGCCGAAGCCTGTCGTCCGGTACGCCGCCGCTCGAACGCTTTGCCAGGTCGCCTCGTTGAAGCCGGCTGCGGTTGCACCTCTGAACCGTGATATCGAGAGTCTCGTAGCGGATCCGAACCGGGCAGTCGCAACTGCAGCAGTAACAACGTTGCTACGGACCGGCACGGAAACTTCTATCGATCGCTTACTGCAGTCCGTAAGTCGCTTTCTGCACGAACTCGGAGACGACTTCAGGGTGACCGTGATCCAGGCCATTCGGACGCTGACGCTCAAGTACCCGCACAAGCACGTGGCACTGGTGCGTTTTCTTGGGGAGGCTCTGCGCAGCGAGGGAGGCCTTCGTTTCAAGCAGGCAACCGTGGATACGCTGCGGGAATTGATTGAAAGGATTCCCGACTGTAGGAGTGAATGTCTCAGTCATTTCATAGAGCTCGTTGAGGACTGTGAATACCCGATGCTCTCTGTTCAGGTACTGCACATGCTGGGCGAGTGGGGTCCACAAGCTCCGACGCCCTCTAGTTATGTGCGAACGATCTACAACCGCATCATCCTGGAGAGCCCCATGGTGCGAGCAGCGGCGGTGTCCGCGCTGGCTCGCTTCGCATCAGTACCGGAGCTGGCTTCCTCGATTCGAATGCTGCTGCGCCAGTGCCTGTTGGATGCCGACGATGAGGTGCGAGATCGTGCAGCTTTTGCTCTGGAGCTCCTCGGTGATCACGTAGAGGCAGCCGAGTCGATTTCCGACGCCTCCTCGGACGCGGAATCTGTCACGGAATACAAGCGCTTGCAACCGGCACCGCTCGATGTGCCTCTGGAGAGCCTGGAGAAGGCGCTGGTCGAGTACTTGGGGCACGATCTGTATCTGCACAGCGCGTTCGACGTGAATGCAGCGCGCTCTTCAGCCCTGAAGCCAACGCAGAGACCAGGCGCAGCAGCGACTGCAGGTGAACGCCTGTCGAGCGCGACGACAGCAACAGCAGCAGCAACAGCAGTCGCTCCAACGGCAGCAGCGTGCACTGCTACCGATACCGAAGGCATCCAGCGGAGCGAGTTCCGTGGGGCGCTCCTGGCAAACGAAACACTCCATGCGCTCGGTTATAGAACGGCTCCGTTCAAGTCGTCTGCGACTTGCGCGCTGACGGATACCGACGCAGAATTCCTCGTCGTCGCCATGAAGCACGTTTATCCACAGGGGCTCGTTCTNCAGTTTCGAGTGCTGAATACCCTTGAGGATCAGATGTTGCAGGAGTGTAGCGTGGAGCTGGATACCAAAGAGCTCACAAGCTTGAAGATTCGCGAGAGCATTCCAGCGTCTCTCGTTCGCTACAGTGAGCCTAGCTGGTGCTTTGTCATCCTGGAGAGCCCCGATCCCGACGCTGAGCTGCTTGTACCGGATTTCGGAGTGGTACCTGCGAAACTGGTCTACCGCGTTAGCGAAGTAGACCCCTTGACCCAGGAGCCGCTCGATGCGCAGGGTTTCCCCGATACGTTTACCTTGGAAGAGCTCGAGCTGGAACTCAAGGACTATATCCAGCCGCTTGTGCTGACGGATTCCTTCGATAACGTCTGGTCTGAGATGGAGGCGTCGGCTGCGACGGTACGCGAGACCTACGTCCTGCCGCACGAGACGGTGGCGACAGCCGTCGAGGCCGTCGCCGACTATTTGGCTATGGCTCCCTGCGGAGACTCGCTGGCGGTATCCAGCAGCGCAACGCAACATGAACTCCTGCTTGCGGGGATCTTTCTCGGTGGATTCCGGCTCTTGATTCGTGCAAGTTTCTCCAAATCTCTTCCATCGGGCATACAGCTCGCACTCTCTGTGTGCTCTGAGAATGAGCGCGTCAGCGAACTCGTTGCGCTCTGTATTGCCTGAGGAAGCGTCCACGCAACCGAGCCGTTGCCCGTAAACCGGCCGGAGATGATCGTTTCCAGCATCCATCTGCTCTTTTCGCGAGAACGCTGTCGTACGCAGAGCCCGTGAACGCTTTGCTTGCTGNACTGCCTGGAAATGCGTCCAGGGAAACGGGAGCNTGGGGAGAGACCGGCACCACTGTGTCGCTTCGTCAGTTAAAAACGTTTCTTTCATCGATTTAGGGTGCAAGCTTCGAGCTCCGCAACGAGATGCACAGCAATGCGCGCTCAAAGTCGTGGCGTGGTTCCCGCACAGGGGCATCCAAGTGAACAGCTGCGGGACGAAAAGGCACGACTCGGGATGCCATACTCGACCTGGTATTCGGCTGGAGCACCTCAAGCGTANCCGGCGTTGGACTCCCGAGAACTCCAGGGTTCCCGTCGTTTNAGCGCTGGCGACTAGACACCTTCGATGGACGCACGGAAAGGAGGCACGTTACCGCGGTGAGCGCGTTGATGTCGACGCTGCTTCTGAGGCGGCCCCGTTGGCTCCTTCGCCCGAATGCCTCTGATGCAGGGGATTCCCCACAGACCCGTGTTTCGATGCGGTACGTTCCCGCAGCCCGGTCGCCTTGTGTTTCCGTCGAGCGCAAGCGCGCCGTGCACGACCGACGGTTTCCACAGCATGCTGCGGGGCGTTGGTCACCATCGCGGCTAGTACGGCACCCGTCTGCGCTGCTAGCTCGGTAGCGAGTTGCGCTACCTGATCGGCCTCGTGTGGGAACGCCTGGTAGGCTGCAGCCACCACAGAGGGCAACGAGAATCCCGCAGTCAACGAAGCGATCATGAACGATCGGGCATCGATGGCAGCAGCTTGGACCTGCGGGGTGGACTGCCCCGAGACACCCCCGCTCATCGGTGCATCGCTTCCGTTCCGAATCGAATATACAGCAGCGGTTCGCTGAAGTCGCGGATCCAACGCACTTGCAAAGGCCACTGCAGCCGTCGACGCGGCACCTGTGGAGCTGTCTCTCGCAGCGCTGGTTGGTGCTTGGCTTGACGCCGCTGCCGCCGGCGTTGCGGCCCCGTCGCGGGTATCCATGGCATCGCTCGACACAGACCTGGTCGATGACGGCCTCGGGGGTATCGAGCCTGCCGCTCCGCTCCCGGAACCGGACGCTGTGGCGCTGCTCCTGTGGCGCTGCAGCCACGATTGGACCAGGTCGCTCGAGGACTCAAAATAGAGACCGCGCTGCTCCGCGTCGCACAAGAGTGCATCCCAGTCGGCGCTGTGCGCTCTGAGAGCGGCCGCATGACCCAGCACCACGAGAGATACTTTGGCCCGCGTCAAGGCCACATTCAGGCGACGAACATCTCCAACAAAGCCAATACCACTGCGATGTTGCGCGGTACGCACAGCCGAGAATATGATGACGTCCTTTTCCCGACCCTGGAATGCATCCACAGTATCGATTTCGATGGTGCAGGGCATCTGCTGCCCCGGCAGAATGAGGCCGCTCTGGTCGAGTGCCTGTTGGAGCAGACGCATCTGCGCTCGATACGGTGTCAAGATGCCAAGATGCCACACCCGATCGGATGCTTTCCAGTAGCGCTCATAGAGGATCTCCACAAGCTGCATCGCAAACGCCGCCTCCTTGGGATTACTCAGCGACGCTGTCGTAGCGTCCCGCTCCTCTGTAGCCTCGGCGATATCTACGAAGCAGTACGGGCCCAGAAGCGGCGGCGGTGGCCCAGTCCGATGAAAAGCTGGCCGATAGAGCTCGCTGCGTACGCAATCGTCATTCTTGAGTTGATTTTGGTAGAACCAGCGTGTCGGAAACGTCGCAATCGCAGGATGCATACGATACTGGGTGTCAAGCAGGTGACCGGTCCAGCCGGCTTGCAGCAGACGTTCCATGAGCGATCGAGCGAGCGCCACGCCTGCATCACCTCGACTGAAGACGGTTGCCGGGAGCTGTTGCGGGTCACCGGCTAGCACACAGCGTTCGCACCCGTACTGCAACGGAATCAGGGTAGCGAGCTCCGTTGCTTGTGCGGCCTCGTCGATGACGACAATGGGGAACGTGCTCGCGCGTGCTTGGAACGCACCATCCAGCGTGGAAACGCTCTCCCCGGAGCGCTCCGGTAGCGATCGCGCCTCGCTCGCTAGCGGTGCGTCCCGCAGCCACGACTTTATCAGGGCGGCACCGCTGAGCGTGCAGAGCACAATCTCGGCCTCTTCGAGGTATGTTCCGGCAATCCAAGCAATGCGCTGCTCGCGGCTGATCCGTTGATCCGGCCAGGTTGCCATGCGATAGCGTCGCTCGTCTCGTTGGAGGCGATCCAGGCGATCCCAGAGCCGCATCAGGCGACCTCGCGCCTCCAGGTCGTGCTGCGGTGGAGCGGGCGTCTCAAGTTGCCCCAGCAGCGCTCTGCATTGTTGTTCCCAGTGTTGAATCCATTCTGCGGAATGTTTCGCACTTTCCAGCGCTTGCAGGAAGGCTTCCGCACGAGCCTCGGCAGTCACTGCTCGGGCTTTGGGATGAACTCGGGCTCCGGCTCCGATTCGAACGATATCAGGATAATAGGTGCGCAGTTTCCCATCGACGAATCCTTCGCGCATGATACGGACAACGATTTCATCCACAGCAGCATTGGATTGTGCGGTGACAAGCAGGCGCGGTTTGCGTTGCAATGCAGCAGTATGACGAGCTGTGCGCAGAGCGCTGAGCTTCACTGCTGCNGTTGCTGCAGCAGTGGTATTTCGAACCGAATCCAGTAACTGTTCCAGAATGGGTTTTGGTGTCGAGTCCGTCCCGGCAGTCGGCAACGTCGATTGGTCGCATGAGGTCCTGGGACGTTCTTCTTCCTGTGCCGCTGGAGATCCAAGTGCGCTCAAGTACGCGTCATAATATTCCTGGTACTTGCTCATATGCAACAAGTTCAGCAAAGAGAGCAAGGTTTTCGTTTTCCCGGTACCAGGCGGGCCATGAATCAACGCGAATCCTCTTTGACGGTGCACGGAGGCCCGCACCGCCTCGTACTGGGATCGATTGAGACCTCGCTGGTTCGAAATCACCGCGAGATATGCATCCAGTTCGGATCGCTGCGGCCCAGGGGCCAGCTCACGCTGCTGCTCCGCTGCAGCACCTGCCGGATCCAGTATCACAGGAGCCAGCTCCATCTCTGCGATACTGGAGAGCGCACCAAGCTCGCGTGTGTGGTTCAGCGTGCTCATGAGACGTATTGCTGGCGTCGGCGGGGTACATGCGGCGTTTTCGGATCCTATGGCGCTGTTCAAGGGACCTGATGAGCAATCTGTGCGAGCTGTTTCCCATTGACGTTGCTGCTGCTGCTGCTGCTGCTCAAGCCAGGCTTCGGCACGTGCACGTTGCATGCGTAGCATCAGCGGTGAGCCCGCCCGGTGCTGGACAATGCCCAGAAGAGGTTGTTGCCGAATCTCGCGTAGCTGAGCGCCCGTAAGGCGCTGGTCCTCACGCGTACACGGAAGCAACAGCAGAATATCATGATCAAAAATGGTTTCTTTGCTCTGAATCTTAATGGGAACTTCCACTAGTGCACTTGATCCCGGTTCTTCGTGAGTTGAAACCGNCTCTGCTGATACCTTGGTGGCGCCTCGTGGCTCCACTGGAACTGGATCGCCTCGAGTGCTTACCAGCACCACGAGGCCAGACTTTTCTGGCGTCAGCGCTGCGGAGAGTGTCCGCAGAACACTATCAAACGCGTTGTAGAGCTCACTACATACCTCTATGTCGACGAGCTGCGTGAAGAAGGCGATGTACTCGTCGGGGTTCCGGAACGGAAGGTTCTCCGCCTCCGAGGACCTTTTGCAGGCACCAGCAACTGCGTTAACTGAAGTTAGAGAGTTTGGCCAATTTTTCGGTTCACTGGACAGAATCCGGTCCAAAGCCGCTCGCATACCGACATTGACGTTTGCAAACGGTGCACCGGTGGTACTGATAAACGCTGTAGGGAGTGTGTTTTGTTCGCGTAAACGATACCAGAAGAGTGATACAGTGTTGGCCACTGTGTNTGCGGTGTGGCCCGATGCGTTGGAGGGCGTGCGCGCAGGCGTGGCAGCTACAGGACTGTCGCCGAGCGGCATCTTGCATCAATATGCTTCACCGCGAGCGGCTCTCAAGCGTTCAGTTGGGAATTCCTGGTCCAGTGTGAACGTTCCTTCGAACCAGAAAAATGGTAAGGAAACATTCTCGGTCATCCGCGGATGCAGGCTGCTACGGGTCTGGCGCTATGCGGCAGCTGCGCTCGTACTCGCGTCAAATGGAATACCGACCTGCTCGCTCAGTTCGTGGCTTGCGCATCTCTTCTGAAATATTTGCCGATGTACAGCCTCGATACTACAAGTGCAGATATGTGGGCTTGCCGAATCATGCGTAGATTTCGGTTTCGTGGTCGTCTAGTCGCAGGAGCTCCCATGCTGCTCTGTCGCTGGAATTCGTGACGTCTCCGATACCAAGATCATCATTCGCGACGCCCTCGAGCAGTGCCGCTTAAAGGAACCGATAGCATCATCCACTTCATACCTGCAAGCCTCCACTCGTCTCCTTTTCGTATATGTAGCACGCTAAAAATCGAGCATTCTTCAAGTTTTCGATGGATCCGTTCCAAGACACCACTCGTGGACGCAGCGAAGCGCGCTGTCGGATTGACGACGAAACCATCAATCGATGTCGTTCCTGGATGACCTGTTCACCAACTGATGCCAGGAGTTCACTGAGCTTCTCACGTCAAATGATCGATTCCATCCAGAAGTCTATCCTTATCTTTTTGACGCCAAAGACGAAACGGAATGCCACAGCACCGCCACGATACCTCCCACGGGAGATGCTCTCGGAGGTTCCCGTCTCTTCCGTTTGGACGGGAAACGGTCTTGGATTCGAAGTTGGGTTACCGCACCGATGAAAGGGACGGTAGACGGATTGAAATTTCTCGACTCGGGCACCAGCCTGGATACTTTGACCGGTACTTGTTTCATCCTGGATAGCACTGTGTTCTGCCAATCATCTATTCGGTACGAAAACGCACGCTTTCGTGTGCAGTGGACAGTGCACTCGCCGACGGGATCGTCCAGAAGAAGTCTGTTATCGTGGGGTACGGCACCGGTTGCGAAAACGGAGGACGGCATCGAGGAGCGCACGCTTTACCCGCCAGGGGCATGTACAACCGAGCGATGAAGCGAGCATTCTAGTGCCACGGGGCGGCGCTCAGAGCACCCGCTCTCGTGGACACACGAGAACACCAGACCACAGTCAAGTGTCACTGCTACCAAACGGCGCATCGAGGCTGCACTCAATGAAGATGAAAATGGGAAACAAAACGTAGATCGAAATCTGCACGTGTGGATGAAATGCGTAGAAAAGAGCAACACGCAGCGAAAACGGGACGTTCATACTGCCATCAACATCCTTCGATCGCTGGCAAGGGTGCTGGTGGAAAAAAATGAGCCCAGCATCTCTCACGCCGGAGACCAGATAGATATAAAAAAAGCAGTCGGAAGTAAAGCCCACAAAGTCTGATATTCCTAACGGTTGAAAGATATCGAAAATTTAGAGTGGACGACCAATTTTGTAGAGCCCGTTCCACTGTATGCTGATATGGTGTGTGTGCGTGTGTCTGGGACGTGTCCAGATACTCGATGCACCACTAGAGGCGGCAATCGCCAGCCAGCAACTGCGTAACACGCGCAGAATGAATGAATCTGCGCAACGGCCAGCAGGGCAATTTGTGATGTAGCCGCCAAAATATCCGGGCAAGGGTTTGTAACGGTTTGGAGTGCTGTGAATTCTTTCGAGGCACCGCGTTGCGTAAAAGAAAAAGTCGAGTTCGGGGATCCGTTTCGTTTGACTCTGAAGTTTCAAGCCGGTGATGTGCCGTGCTGCCTACACCGGTCACTGAGATGAGCATAGTGCTGGTTGGAGCGACTGCCCTATGGGGTTTCGAGTAGGCACCGGAGCGAAGCCTCAATTCAGCGCCCAGTTCCCACAGGCTGGCCATTTCACTAGCCCTATTCGAGTTTCTTGAGACACGGGTCAGAATTCAGAGAGAATGCCTCTGGAGCACAGGGTGGTGGCAACGGATGGGACTTGTTGCGGCACAGCGCTCCCGAAACAGATCGCAAAACCAGGTGGTTTTCAAACCGACGCAGCAAGAGTGAGAAGCAAAGGTCTTTTGCAGGTACCGCTCGACGCCGACCTGGGACGGATGAAACATATTTTAATGCTTTCATAGTCACGCTGCATGAGATTGGGGAAGCGTACACTTTTCCCCTGACCGAGCGCTGCCGCTCATACGAACGCTTGGAACTTTCGGTATCTG